>Ga0182027_10015316_pt1 | contig 10553 bp, 13 predicted proteins | sample 712E1DmetaG_FD_121300 | JGI IMG/M metagenome (GOLD analysis project Ga0182027, IMG submission 121300) | Permafrost microbial communities from Stordalen Mire, Sweden - 712E1D metaG (Illumina Assembly) | ecosystem: Environmental > Terrestrial > Soil > Wetlands > Permafrost | place: Sweden... | reverse complement strand
CGCCCCAGCCGCCGCCGCCGTGACGCGCACTAACTGCTACTGCTGTCAAAGATGTTACAAAAAGGACTGCCAACAAAATTGTTAGTGCCTTTTTCATTCTAAGTTTCAACATTTGATTTCACTCCTGTCGTGTTAAACTAAGATTTGTTTAAGAGATTTATGTGTTTGTTTCTATGTGACCTACTTAAAATGATATCACTGTATTATATCAACAATTTCGATACTGTTCTCTGTCCACTTTTATTGGTTCACTTTAGAGGATCTCGATGAAAATCTTATAGGCAACTGACAAAATTTAAGTGTTTATCGAAATCCTCTTCGTTAATAAACCATCGAACTACAATGCATCTTATTAAACAATGCATCTAGTAATACGTCGTTGGACTACAGTGCATCATTATTATACAATGCATCAGTGAACTACAATAATAGACTTAGTTCCTTACTTATTTTAAGTTAATTATAAAAAAAATAATTTCTGAACAAAACTTTTTTTCCCATAAAATATTTTAACATTAAACAACAATTTGATATTAAATATGTTATATAATAAATTCTGAATAAACCTTATTTCAGCATTCCGAATGGAAAGATTAAAAATAACATTTTATTTTTTGGTGATACATCAATTAACTCACTAACAATAATGTCAATCATGTCATGAAGCGCGAAAATACGATAGCTTTAGAACATCGATAGGATATCACTACATGACAGTAAAAGATTATACCTGTTTTGTGGATGCTTCAGGATGGGAGGACTATGCTCAGCGAACTTTTGACGGCAACGAAACACCAGCAAGGTGCTACATAATACTGTATAAGTGGAAGCAAACTCAAAGGGCACTAAAATACAATGCTTTGGTCACTGAAATAGCAACGAGACAAATGTTAATTTGTTAATTTTTATTAATATTTTTCATTTTTTTGTAGTTTAGTTTTTATATTTTTCTTAAATCACAGGTTTATCAGGTTTTTTTAGTTCTTTTTCTATATTATTTTTTTGCACCATTTATTCGGAAGTTAACTATCATTGTAACCAATATTTTTTTCTTATGCACCGAATTAAAAAAATCTGATAAACCTATGATATTTAGACAGTTATATCTACTTTTCGTTAAATATTTCATTGTTCTGTGTAGTGAAATTACATGAATCAGCTCAAACATTGTTGTTTTCCCTTCTCTTTTAAAATCCGATTAATTATAAGCCTTTAAAATAAATTTTTTATTTTAATTCCTTGTGATTTTTGTATTTAATACGTGAAAGTACCTTAGTAGGTTAAATATAATCTAATTTTTCGTCTTAACAGTCAACTAGCTTTCAAACAGATAAAGTGCAAGAAAAAAAGTGAATCAAACATTATGATCGACTGAAAAATTGTGGAGTGCGCGTCGATTTTTATTAATTAGCATGATAGGTCATATTACAAAAGATGGGGTATTGACTAAAAAATCAAAATTCTTTTTATCAGTTTAAGTGATCAGATTGATCTAAAAAATTAAAAGATATATCTTATGAGCTGCAGGTGAAGGAGGATACCTACAGTTCGATAGGATATCTAATTGATTATCTAGGAAGCATACTAAATAGAATTAAATTTAATTTATTATATATTTTTATATATATACATATATATATTGTACTAACTTAAACTAATTAGTATCAAAAGTGCGCAGTCCTAATATTAGAGATTATAACAGTCCAAAACCTTTCTACGCCAATAAATAAATCAACAACTTAAATTAGATGTTTTTAAAATGATAAAAGTCCATGAAAAATATTTCGTGGGTACTTACTGTGCAGCGGCATTAAAAACATAGGAATTTAGTTTGGTCAAAGAATGACTTATTCTGGGGTCACTAGGGAGACTTTTATTGAAAATCTTTTGGAACAGCATTAACCTAGTCAAAGAATGTCTCAAAACGTCAAAGATGGCTCATTTTTGACTAATAGCCAAAGCTCAGCTACTTCATACATCAACTAACTAAACAAATATTTAAAATCAGACCCGTATATATTTTATTAAAAAAATTGAAAAACCGGATTAATAATGTGATTGAAATTTATAACGAAATAACAGTAAGATACTCCCAAAATGTAGGGGTCATTTCAAGGATTATGGGATGCGCTTTTTATTGACAGAAAATACGAATTTTATCATAAAACTTCAATTCTGATGGGTGATAAGGAAAAAAGGAACAGGTAGGACAGGCTTTTTTACCATCCCAAACTTTATATGGCAATAGTGTGCACTAACTATAAGTTAAATGTTGTAAAGTTAAAGAGGGGCACCAAGCCCCATGATCACTATTTCAGAAAACCTACCAACAAGAAAAAATCAACATGTCCTAAAATGCGTTTTTTAGATAACAAGCGACATATGACAGGCTCACATGACAAGCTTGTCAATATGCTTGTCCTAGATCAAAAAGTGATAAATTACGAGCAACCTAACGAAGACAACATTCTAAAAAAAGATAATACAAAAACTGCAGGAGAAAACGCTTATTAACGACATTGACATTGCTGCCATTCTTGAACAACAGAGCGCTGTGTCGCGTTCGATTGCCGCTAAAATGGACGTCGTGCCCGAGATCAGCCCGGAAGATATGATGTTCGACTTTATCGTTCGCGCCGTCTTTCCCACCAATCATGCGCAAGCCGTCGAGGCTTACTTTTCCGGAGGCGGGGATTGCGCCCAACGGCTTGCCGCGCTCTGCCACGAGCTTCTTCAAACGGCGCCGAAAACCATCCTTGAATTTGCGTCCGGATACGGACGCGTCTGCAGACACGCCAAGCACGTTCTGCCCGCGACGCTATGGACATCCAGCGATGTGCATCCCCATGCTGTAAGTTTCAATACCAAGAAGCTCGGCATCGATTCATTCGTCTCCCCGGCGAGCCCGGAGGGCTGGGTCGTCAATCGCAGGTATGAGGTCGTATTCGCCTTATCTTTCTTCTCACACATGCCCGATGCGACATTCGGGCCTTGGCTTGAACGTTTGTTCAACTCGGTCGAGCAGAATGGGATCTTGATCTTTACGACACATGGCGAAATAAGCCTCCGCAACATGAGAGCCGGGGGTCTCGATCCTTTAGCGAATTTCAACGAGAAAGGGTGCTACTGGAACACAAATAGCGATCAACGTGACCTCGACTCGACGGACTATGGAACGAGCGCGGTGACGCTACACTATGTGCAGCGCGCGTTGGAGGCATTGCCGGAGGCCGAATTGATACGATTTCAGCAGGCGTTTTGGTGGGCACATCAGGATCTCTATGTCGTTCGAAAACGGTAATCGGGTTTAGGTGCGTCATAGGGACATCAACTCTTGCGTCAACTTGAAAAAGTACATTTTGTGGCGCCGTGCTATCTATTGATAACCGTAAGAAACCTACTTCTCGGAAAAAACGATACAGGCTACTATACACAAACTGCTCATAATCGTTCGGCTCAGGCTGATAAAAGTTGATCGTCTTGAAACCAGATTCTTTCATTAGGAAGATCAATGCTTCACAAGAAGGAACAAGGAAGCATAGACATAGATGCAGTGACACTATATGCCACGTATATTTTATGGGTCAAGTTCTACGGCAAAAATAAAATTGTATATATCCAATTTGCTAAAGAGCTGAAACGACTTGGATATGAAAATTACGGTGAGAATGTACCAGGGCATAACTATAATAAAAAAATAGCTAAGTTGGTTGAGATCCATATCCGTTGTGATGTGAAGGACAAGCTAATACCAAAAAACGATGATCAAGCATGCCCTATTTACACAGAATTATTAGTTACCGAAAAAACAAACTTAGGATAGGTTGGACAGGCTTTTTTACCATTCCAAACGTTATATGACAATAGTGTACATTCACTACCATTATAATATTATGAAGTAATAGGGAGTGAAAAAAGTACAATAGACACCATTGCTTTAATTTACTGACATTTAAAGGTCGAAGTATCGTTTTTCAGTTAAAATTTATAAGTCTTATAACGATTACAGAATAAAATTTAATTTTGAGACAGGATCGGATATAAAGAGAGAGTAAAAAATGAAGTAGAGATTTTAGCGAAGTACTATTATAGATAACTGAACTAAAATTAAGAGCCCTGAAGGTAGAGAGAATGAACAAACAAAGAAGAATCTGCGTTCATTAAGGTACACATATTTTCATTTTTTAGGAGTCTCAGGAGCTGCATATTTTGCGATATACTCTTTAACCTTGAATTTTCGTTTACAGCCCTCGTAACTCATATATCGGCCCTTCCCACAAATTCCCCTTTCCTTCCAGGCTTGGTCATGAACCCCTCCTATACTCCAGGCAATTCCTGTATATCCATTAGCATATCTCCCATCCAATTCATATCGGTCGTTCAAGTAGATTGCAATCTCAAGTGCTTTTTCAGGAGATTCACTCCATTCGAGAATTTTCTTTGCCCAATACATCCGCATGTATCCGTGCATTTTCCCGCTGCTCACGAGCTCCATCTGGCTTGCGTTCCAGAGGGGGTCATGTGTTTTTGCAGCTTCGAATTCCTCCAGCGTGTAAAGATAAGCTCTCTGGTCATTTCTGTGATAATTTAGTGTTTTCCTTCCCCATTCTGGAAAACCATCAAAATTGTCATAAAATGGATTATAATAGCAGAAATTATCAGCGAGTTCTTTGCGCACAAAGATCTCTTCGAGAAAAGCTTTTTTGGACTGTAGGTCAGCGTTAATCTTTTCCAGCTCTAAAACAACTCTTTGAGATGATATTTGTCCAAAGTGTAAATAAGGGGAAAGATCAGATATTCCATCTTTCGTTGGGTCGTTTCGCAGAGCTAAGTAGGATTCAAGCTTCCTAGCAAAAAAATTGTCCATCATTCTTCTGGCAGCCTTTTCTCCGGGTTCGAAATATTCTTGTTTTGGGAAGGAATTGATATTTTTTTCAAGAAGTTTTTCAGGAAGAAGAACTTCAATTATTTTTTCCTGTAGTCTTGGGAATGTTTCCAGTTTTCCGGAGTTGGAGGAATTTTCAGGAAATTCTGGATTTGCTTCGAGGTTTGGGTATTCCTCTAAAAATTTTGGAAGGAGCTTGTAGATTTTTGGGCGAAATGTGTAGGCAGCAAATTCCTGCTTTTGAGAAGCTTCCCAGCAGGGGGCTATATTGTGGGCATCCACCTCATAGAATGGAATTTCAATTCCTTGTGCAGCTTTTTCTACCCATAGCCTCTTAACACGAAGTGGACTGAAATCTGTAACAAGAATTCCAATCCCGTATTCTCTGACAAAATCCGGGATTCTTTTCCCAGGGTCCCCTAAAAAGAAGAAAAGAGGTATTTTCTTTGTGGCAAGGGTATTGTCAACTTCCAACAGACCCTTAAGCATAAACTCATAATGTCTTCTTACATCTCCTAATAACGCGTTCTGCAGACAAAAAACCACCACTACAGGTACATTTGCCTCAAGCGCAATTCCCCTGGCAAAAAGCAAAGCCCAATTATCTTCTACCCTCTGGTCGCGACTCATCCAGTAAGCAACAGGCCCTTTTTTCGTTTTCCCTGATTTAATGGTACGAATGCGTTTAGGATTCATAAATTGTTTTGAGTCACCAGGCTATATAGAGCTAACATCTCAATAAAAAAGTGTGTACTTTTTTCGAAATAGAATACCTTCAAAAATTTATCAACTTTATCTGACGAAGCGTAAAACCACTTGGTCTTCAGCCCAGTTGATATAAGCTTCAACTTTAGCCCTGGTTAAGTATGTAATTTTAAGCTGCTTCTTTGTTAAAATTGCTGATAGAAGATATGAAACATCTCTCATTCCTTAGTGTATGTTCTTTCCAAAGTATTTTTTCAAATACTTTTTTTGAGTTTTCAATAACATAATTGTTGTTTCTTGCTTCAGTTTTCCTTGATAAAAGGATGTTTTAAAATTCAAACAATTTCTACAATCGGATAATAAGCAAATCTACTGTTAAATTCAGATCGTAAATTTTTCCGAAATTCAGGTACACATCGAACTTAAGGATAGTACTTTATTTAAAGATCTTATACACTCGGGGTATAAAATCAAGTGCAATAATCATCATGGTTCCATTTTACTAAACATTTAACGGTTTATGATACTTTTTTTCAATTTAAATGCATAAGTCCAATCTTGATTGTTGAATCAAATTTAATTTTAAGACAGGCTTTAGAAAATGATTCACACCAAAAGATTTTACGGCTCCTTCAAGTCACAAATGCTAAGTACAAGTTATTCACATAAAAAATTGGAGAGTATTGGAATTGGTTTTGTTTATACTTATTCTTGTTTTTCTGCTGGTGGCATTCGCCGCTCTTCACAGTATTATGGCAAGCCTGTTCTTGAAACGCTGTGCTACTAGAGTCTTGGGGTTCAGGGCAGAAGTTTTGTATATGCCAGTATTCAGCCTCATAGCATTGCTAACTATATTGCCGCTTGCATATCTCCTCTACAAAAATCCAGGACATTTTCTCTACATAATACCTTCACCCTGGCGCTGGCTGATGATCGGTGGTCAATTTATTGCTGCAACCTTTGCTCTAAGAGCTTTGCTGGATGCACCCAATAGGTTCAAGATACACTCACAGCTATCTGCTCCCAATACTCCTGAAGCAAGTTCCCTAAATATTCGAGGTATTTACCGATGGGTAAGAGATCCCTTCCTGCTATCAGGATTGATCATAATTTGGCTCACTCCCTTTATGACCATCAATCTATTTGTCATATACCTTTTGGCCACTATATACTTCTATATGGGGTCTCTGCACTGGGAAAGGAGGCTTGTATCACAGTTTGGTGATGAATACCGGGAGTACCAAAAACGGGTTAACAGGATAATTCCCCAATTTTGGGGTCATCGTTAGGGAAACAGAGTATAGCTCTTTTCTAGATTGAAGTATGGTATGATTAATAGGATGATATAAATGACAATTTAGAGTTTAGGGACAAATAAACCATATGAATACCTATACTTTATACTCAGACGAAAGAACACTCTAATTTTTGGATTATTGTGGATAGATCACCTAAAGTCTTTTCTAAAACCTGACTATGACAGTTTCTATTCTCTTTGTTGAAATTTTCATAACTTTTGCAACTTTTTTTCAGAAACGTAATTTGATAGTTTAAATCAATTTACCCAAATTCTGAAGATTTACTTCGAAGAGGGAAAATATTTCGCGAATGATTAGTTTATATTTTGGGAATGATTAAATTATATGTAAAGGGGGTTTGTGACTGGCACAAAACAGAATTGAGAAGTCTGAAGAAGAATGGAAAGAGGTTCTAACTCCTGAACAGTATAATGTAATGAGGCAACGAGGCACAGAAATGCCTTTTTCTGGCAAATTGTGTTATAACAAGGAAAAAGGGATTTATACATGTGCTGCCTGTGGGCAGAAGCTCTTTTCCTCCGATGACAAATTTGAGTCAGGTACCGGATGGCCAAGTTTTTATGAAGTGATTTCCAGTGGTAATGTCCACCTTTTGAAGGACGACAGTCATTTCATTCACAGGATCGAGGTAGTCTGTTCAAGCTGTGGCAGCCATCTTGGGCATGTTTTTGAAGACGGATCCACTTCAACAGGAAAACGTTACTGTATCAACTCTCTATCTCTTGACTTCAAGAAAACAGGATAAAAGAAGTAGACAAGGAAAAAAATATTTCTGCAAATGAACGAAAGAATGCAATCTATTTTCTCAATATGAAAGTATAGGTTAAATGTTAGTCAAATTTTCAATGAATAATAGTGGCACTGGGTAAACAAATTCTATATGCGTGTATACCTGCGGTATAGATATCGTTTGAGTGAATTAGCTATAGAAAATCTTCTCAATTGGATGAAACCGCAAACATTCATTGAACTGGAAACTTAATTATGAAAACATCAATCATGTATACCTGAACAATCATTTATTTTGAAGCTGAAAAAATGCATAGACTTTAGCAACCAACATAATTTGGTAATTTCAAAAATTCCTTATTTCTGGATTAAAACCAAGTTAGTTATGTGTTCAAGAATCGAAGCAGGATTCCTGCGTCTTTTGAGGTTGGAGGAGTGCGTAATCTTATCAACCCTTGTTTTAGTAGAATATTCCTGTGAAAGTTATAATATTTTTGCGTGAACATGCTTATCATGGAATCTACTAAAACAATACAATTAAAAATAACGGGTACTTATTTCGATTTAGCAGGGACTTTTAAAAAATATGCAAATTTAATGAACTACTTTTCCAGTATGGTTCTTGATAATAGAATAATAATTTCGCCTAGAAAACTACAACCTATGGTTTACACTCATCTCCGAGGAAACATCGGTTTGAAGTCTAAAGTGAGTTGTAACATTCCGAGACAGGTGCTGGGACTTATAAAATAATAGTATAAATTGCAAAAATAGGATGAATTACTGGCAAAAAGTAACATACTCTTCTACTTCTATGACATTATCCTATATGGGAGATTATACGATAACAGAAGACTCGGTGAGTATAACTATGTTTAGTCATGGTAGGAAAACCTATAACATCTGTAACTATCCTTATGCAAAGCAATTCTTTCGTCCTCTTTGGAAATCTGAAGATTCTAAAGTCATGAAGGTTTATCATTATTATTATTATTATTATTACTATTATTATTTTCATCTTACCATATCAAGAGAACTTCCAGACATTTGTATATAGAATCAATTGCAATGTCTATAATAAAGAGTAATATCAAACCTTTTATAGGATCTTCCAGTATCCTGTAATTCCCCCTACCGAGATCTTTATCCAGTTTTCTTTTGTCTTGGAGTTTTAATGCTTACTAAGCCTTGCAGAATATTTTGCTAAAATATATAAGTTTACATTAAAACTTTATATTTAGTGGTTTAGCTTCACTTTTTGAGTAAATATAAGGCTCAAAACTCAAAAATACATGATTTTTATTATAGCTTATGCATTAGGTATGGATAGTAAATTTTGTAGTATGGTGAAAAAGAAAAATAAAGAGCCAATTAAGATTTTACTGAACTTTTGGTACATGACCATGAATGACAGTTTTGTGAATTTGCTTTAAATTTGGAAAACGTTATCTAATCCATTATTGCCACTAACATATTTGTAAGTTCATGAATTTCACGATCTGTAGTTTCTCTCAAACTTACAAGTCCTACACATGCCTTTGTTTCATTTTCAGTTAGCTCGAGCTTTTCAAGATTACGAATTAACTGAAGATCTATTTGCTAATATATGTTACTCATAGAGTAACAACGGATTTAAATAATGTATGTTTATTATTTTTATCTATAGCAGGATTAGAAAGTTATTGGCCTTTTGATGTTGATTTTATATCCAAGTGCGTAAGTCCTGCTGTAGATACAGTGTGTGAGAAAATTGAAACTATATGAAGATGGTTTTATGACAGAAACAGAAAAATTAGGCTTTCCGGAATATCTGGAATTTGACACGGAACAAGCCCGGAAAGAAATAGTTGAATTTGTTAGGAATCAAGTAAACAATTTTAGGAAAAATGGTGTGGTGGTAGGCCTTTCTGGTGGACTGGATTCATCGACGGTTGCATACCTGTGTGTTGAAGCACTAGGCAAGGATAAGGTTTACGGCCTTATACTGCCCGATCGTGACACTAAGCCACAGAACACAGATGATGGTATGAACTGGCTAAGAGCCTCGGAATACCTCATGAGAAAATCGTTATCTCTACGCTTCTAGAAGAGCTGGGTGCTTACGACATCATTTCCCACGAAAAGGCATCTGACAGGAAGTTCATAGAGGAGACCCTTAAAAGTAAAAGTGTTACCATAGTCAGTGAGAAGGTGCCTGAGCACTTCAGCCAAACGGCGACTGTCTGTGCATGTTCCCCATCTGTCAGGGACTTTATGGCTGTAGGGGGAGCAAAATTACACATAAGGATGACGGTATTGTACTTCCATGCCACTCTCAAAAATTACCTTTTGGTGGGCACAGATGACAATTCCGAGTTAACTATGGGCGTGTACGACCGATATGGCGATGGTGCTTGTGATATTTCTATCATTTCGCACCTATACAAAACGCAGATAAAACAAATGGCAAAGCACATCGGGGTACCTGATCACATCGTAAACAAGACATCTTCTGCTGACCTTTTTGGGGACAGCATGCCTAACGAAAAGTTAATTGGTTTATCTTATCTAAAGTTGGACGACATCCTCTGTGGCATCAGGAAGAGCGGCTTAAGAGATGACGATATTGCTAGAAGAGTGGGAGTGAAACCGGCTGTAGTGCAATCTGTCAGGAAAGGTATGAAAGATGCCAGTTTTGTCGCAAGTTTGCCGATATCAGTAAAAACATTATAAAAAATTCAGAAGGTTCATAAAATAATGCCATGAATAAAACACACATTAGAGAGCATGTGATTTTATCAGATAAAGTATACTGGTACATAAACTAGAAGATGTAACTATTCAACCCACAAAAAATCAGTTGGTTAATATCGATTTTGATATAACAGATAAATTTGAGTACAAAATGATGGAAAAATAAATTAGGTGAAATAAAT
>Ga0182027_10015315_pt1 | contig 10553 bp, 11 predicted proteins | sample 712E1DmetaG_FD_121300 | JGI IMG/M metagenome (GOLD analysis project Ga0182027, IMG submission 121300) | Permafrost microbial communities from Stordalen Mire, Sweden - 712E1D metaG (Illumina Assembly) | ecosystem: Environmental > Terrestrial > Soil > Wetlands > Permafrost | place: Sweden... | reverse complement strand
GATAAATCCACAGCATGCATTGGCATATTATAATCGTGGTACAGCCTATTATAATAAAAACATATATGATAAAGCAAAATTGGATTTCAAAAAAGCAGGTGAACTTTTTGAAAAACAAGGAAAAACAGAGATGGCAATAAAGGCATTTAAATTGGCAGAGTAATTAATGCCTTAACCGGTTATAAAAAAGGATTAAACATGGAAGAGGAAAAAATCTTGTATAGAAAAATTCATAATGTAAGGATTGCAATTGAATCAATAATTGGAGTAATTAAAAAACATGGTAAAAATCTATCAATGAGTCAAGGAAGTGCATATGATAATAAAAAATTTTACAGATCAGTTTTCAGAGAAATAGAAGATGCAAAAAAGAATTATTGGCCTGTGTTCAAATTATCGGATTCATTCACTTCTCCTCCTATTTTCAACGATATATATGAACCTGAATTCAATAGTGAAATTATCTTAGAAAAATTAAAAAACATTATTACAGAAATGGATAGTTTAGTATTTGTAGATCAGCAATCGTTTGATGAATTTATTAATAAACACAAGGCAATTGCCCTTAGTTGTTGATAATTTAAATATTTATTATAGAATGCCTTAAAAAGCCTTTTCCCACTCTTAGCACTTTGTTATTTTTTTTAAAAAATATCATATGATATATACTATTCAAGTAAGTTCCGAGAATGAATGGTCGTCCTTAAAATCTATTTTGCCAAATTCTAAATTGTCTGCAACACCTTTTGGAGAAGCCTTTTCGAAAAACATAAAGGATAGTGAATGTGTCTTTTTTCATGGAGGAGCTTCAAAAACCAGTTCAGCCGCTGCTTGTCAGTTTGCTATTGATAAATGGAATCCGGATAGACATTTTATAATTGGCACAGCAGGAGGCACAGCAGATCAGATAAATATACTTGATATCGTGATTGCTAATGAAACTGCACTATATGATATTATATACAGAATGGGCGAACCATATAAGTTTATTCCCTCTGAATATATAGTTAACATTGATAATTCATGGTTTGATTTTTCAAAACTTTCTCATAACATAAATATAGGATTGATTGCTACAGCAGATCAGGATGTAGATTATATCACGCGTATTAAATTGCAAAATAAAAATGTGCTGGCTGCTGATTGGGAATCCGGTGCCGTTGCAATAATATGTCAATTAAACAAAATCCCTTGTTGCGTAATTCGAGGTATTACTGATATTCCTTTAGATGCATCTGCAGAAAATTCAATAAAACAAGGTAATGCATATGAGGAAAACACGCCTTTGGTTATGAAAAAAATAATGGAAGAAATATTATTTAAATTGTTATAATTTTTTGCTTACCTTTGTCCCAGCATTAAGAGATCCCTCTGGGAAGGGACGGCAACCGGGATAGAACACCACGGTGCCAACACAATGCGCGGCGCATGCCGAAAAATGTTCTGATCAGCTTAACACAAAAATCTTCCCGGTAGTTTCTCAGTTGCGGATAATTAATTTTATTTAAACTTAAAATTATTTCACAATGAGAAAAAATTATTTGTTTACCAGCGAATCTGTTTCCGAGGGTCACCCCGATAAAATGGCGGATCAGATTTCAGATGCAGTCTTGGATGCATACCTTACAATTGACCCCGATTCCAAAGTTGCCTGCGAAACCATAGTCACTCATGAAGGAGTCACTGTCGCCGGTGAAGTACATTCGAATGCAGAATTGAATGACAGTATTGATGGTATTGTCAGAGCTGTTGTTTCAGACATAGGTTATACTCACACGGCCTATGGTTATGACAGTGAAGAGATCTTCGTTATAAATTCATTGCATCAGCAAAGCCATGAGATCAGAAAAAGAGTTCTGGAAGGAGGTGCAGGTGATCAGGGCCTGATGTTCGGTTATGCCTGCAATGAAACAAAAGAGCTCATGCCTCTTGCCATCTGGCTGTCACACCGTATTATGGAAAGACAGGCGGCAATGAGGAAATCCAGAGATATCCCCTGGCTGCTGCCTGATGCAAAATCGCAGGTCACCATAATTTATGAAGATGATGTTCCGGTAGGCATTGACACCATAGTTGTTTCAACGCAGCATATGCCATATATTATCGGTCATCAGGGCCATGGTTCAGGTATGATGCCTATGGGGCATTATTCAGGCGCCTATGGTATATCAGACATATTGATAGAAGAAAATGTAATAGAAAGTATTATAAAACCAACCTTACCAACTGACCTCAAAACGGATAATATAAAATATTTAATTAATCCTTCAGGCCGCTTTGAAATTGGTGGTCCAGCTGCTGACACAGGCTTAACAGGTCGCAAAATTATTGTTGATACCTATGGTGGTTCATGTCCTCATGGTGGTGGTGCATTCTCCGGCAAAGACCCATCAAAGGTTGACAGATCTGCAGCTTATATGGCTCGTTACATTGCCAAGAATATTGTTGCATCAGGTGCTGCCAAAAAATGTCTTGTTCAGCTGGCTTATGCAATAGGTAAAGCAGAACCGATTTCTTTCATGCTCGACTTTCAGGGAACCGGCATTGTTCCTGAAGATGAAATAGCAAAACAAATAACCGGCATGCTTGATCTGACACCTCGGGGCATCATTGAAAAGCTAAATCTGAAACGGCCGATATATCGCAATACTGCCTGTTACGGGCATTTCGGCAGAGAGCTTCCTGATTTCACATGGGAGCGTACAGATCTTGCAAAGGAAATTTCCTTCTGATCAGGTCATGAACAATAAAAGAAATAATAATTAATCATTAAAAAAATAAAGCAATGAAAATAACAACAATAAGTGGAAAGCAACTTGATCTATATATCAACTCCGAAGCAAAGCACAAAGCAGCATACGGAAGCATCCATGAAGAAATGCACAAGCAAACCCTGCGTTTCCAAAAGACAACCAATGACAGTTGTGTATGTGAAAAACAAAACAAAAATGCAGCAGAAACAATAGAAGAATATCAGCCTGAGGAAAAACTTTTCAGGGAAAATTTTGAACTGATACTTTCAGCGAGTGATGTAATCATGTCCGACTCCCGTTTTTTTCTGATGAACCCTGCAGGATCACTCAGGCTTAGTCTGGGCTGTCCGCCCTTTTCAACAAATGTGTGCTTATGTCTGGGAGGACTTATTGAGTCCTGGGAAACAGCAGATATTTTGCAATTACATAAACCGGAATACAAGTCAGAGTTTCATATCATCAGTGCAAGTTATCATGCAGGCAAAGGGATCAATCAATGCCTTGTGTGGGATAAGGTAAACAAACGGTTTGATAATATTTCAGTTAATGGTTTCGAAAGAGTATGGCATGAAATGCTGAGGATTAACGGGCGTTACAATATTTGTCCTGATATTGAAACAACCGGTGTTCAGGAATTACTTGAAGCGATAAAGCATAGAGATGCTCATGTTGTATAATTAAATATAATTTAAATTATTTCACTATGAAGAAGCTTTTTGTGTTCACATGCGAATATGGCCCGGGTGGATACCCTGACAAAATGCCAACCTCATTTTTTCTTCATCGTTGTCCAAAATACAACGATAAATATGATTTGCCACAATCACAAAAAAAAATTCCTGTTTTTTTGGAAGACAAAACATTTGTGGGTAATACGGATGGTTATGATTTAGTATTTTGGAAAAACGATTTATATTGCTTGAATAAAATTGTTCTTGATGAAAAATATTTAGAAACAAATCTGCCAGATGACGGAATGCATATATTTGAATGCATTGGTGGCGCAGCTGTAGCGTCAACAAGAGCCGTGTATTTGACAAGTATTGTAGTAAGACCAATTCCTTCAAATGTTTTTCCTGATTCTACAAAACCTTTTCATTTTAAAATTGGGCGTTTTCCGGTATATGAAGATCCCCAACGAATGGTGCATTTTACATAGAAGGCATACACGTTACAGTAATAGTCCTGATATTGAAACAACAGGTGTTAGGGAATTGCTTGAAGCAATAAAACAAAAATGAATAAATCAAAAAACATAAAGGAAAATGCAAGGAAGCAATAAAGCTGAAAATCATGCCCCTGTAAATTTTGAAAAAGAGAGAATTTTGTTTTTCCAAATGGAGACAGATGATGATCTGATAGAATCATATAATCTTGAAATAGGTGCTTCAGGATGGGGCCATGCCAGATTATTTCACTTAAGTGGTATGAAATCAGAAATGATTAGAAGAGGATGGGATATTTCAGCAATTACCGGTGACGATGGAGGGTTTAAATTAACCCCTGAATCCTACTGTAAACTCAAAGGGAAAAGAATTGTTTTGTTAGGGTTTGAAAAAAAAGATGTACCTGCTTATTCCAAGGAAGCTGATGACACAATTGAAAGTATGGTTGAAAACTTCGCAGTAAAAAATCCATATTATTGGAATCTCGCTTTTAATGCCTGGAGATACAGGATGTTTAAAAAGCTTGATTTACTTGACATTTTCCTGACAATTGCATTAAAGGAAAATAATACTGAACTCCTTAATAGGATTTATGAAGTGAAGCAAATAGTTAAGGATAATTATAGATATGTAATTGGAAATAAAAATAAACATAATTAAGGAAGTGTTTCAATGGAGTCATTGATTAATGAAAATATGAAGAGCACCTAGACTTTGGAACCTGTCCTCTTTAAGCATTGATAATTATAATACTCCAGCCTTTCAGCCTAAGCTCTTGTCACCGAATTTGCGCCATAATATTATAGCCCAGCTTTTATATTGCTGAAATTTGTCAACGACTCCATAATTCAAACCTTCAATTTCTCTAACACTGGCAGGCTATAGCTGCCATCACTGTTGCGCATAAATGGGATACGGATATGATCAATATTTTCAGCAATCCATTTATTGCTCTGTTTCCAGTCCCTGAAAGTATCATTTGAAATAATATAACAATTACTTTTCCTGGCATTTTCAATCAGAAATTCATCAGCTGTAGTTTTGGCCGGTGCCTCAAGATATTTTACCTTCTTCTTAAGATTATCAAGCAGACGGGAATCCGTCACCTGGTTTCGCAAAGAAGCATCTGCTATTACAATAATTTCCTTATACCTTAATTTATTCAATGCATCTGCAAGAGAAATTATGTTTAAATAGGAGGGTTTGATATGATCTCGTCTTTCCATGGATGAAAAAGCCACATTGCTGCCATCAACATAAATGGTGGTGTCAGACATGCGTGCCACCTCAAAAAATTCTCCATCCTGATCAAAAACTCCGAAATCATCAAGGTCCCTGCATTCTTTGAGAAACTGAATAATATCCTTATCGGAATTCAGTTTACAGTAGTACCAGTCCGGCAATTTTTTTCCGCTACCATCGCTGGCCGGGAACAGGCATTTGTTTTTTTCCAGTGCTATGATCTCAGTGATCTTATTAATGGAAAGCTTTTTCCCGTTTTCAAATACCTTTAATGCATCCATCAACTGCACTGCATCGAAGCCGTAAATACCCTTTGAGGCTTTGCGCAGATTATCATAACAGGTATATTCAATTTTGTTTTTAATGTTGAGGTGCACTGCCTCCTGATATTCACGTATACTGTCGAAGCCCATGCAAACAGCATTGCGGAAATCTTTTGCATAAGTAAATCCTTTTACTCGCGCATCTTCATAAACAGCCTGCTCAGTGTAACCAAGAAAAAATGCCTTGGCAAAATCACCATAATCCTTGAATCCTCTTTCAGTCGCAAACTGGAAAAGTTTTAGTGCATTATCGAATTCAGCGATGTTAAAATCTTCAGGAATAGTTTTTTTATTTGTATCAAGTTTTAATTTGAATTCTTCATAATGCTCAAAGAAGCCTAACTTCTGTGCCTTCATGTGAAGGCTCCTGTCGATGATTCCTATTTGCTTACTTTCCGCAAAGTCGTTATAGTTAAGATAACCACCGCGTTTTGCATCATAATAGTCGATTGCGTTTGAAAAGCCTTTGTCTTCAGCCTCGGCGAACTCATCCACTGTTTTAAAACCATGCGAGTTAATGAGATAAATCACCTTGTCGTGTAGCAGCAAAAAGTTAGTTTCGCTTTGTTCGTCTTTTGTTTCGGAAACTACAAACACATGAAGTTGTTGAAAAATTTCAGCCAGCCGGACAAAGTCCCTGACCTTATTCAGCATCACCACAGGAAAATCCGGCAGTTGTGCTATTTCGAAATGTTCAAATTTTTGTTTTGCCATGATCGTTGAGTTTTATTGTTTAAATGAATAATTTATAAAAGAATATTATCAGGTATTTCAATATAAAGAAATGCTTCACACTTTTTTAAATCTGTTTGTTTTGCGAACTTCTTGCTCAGCTTGTGTTTGTCAAGTGCATTCATAATTCTTGATTTCCAGAAATACTCTACAAGATTTTTTGCTGAGCATACACCAACTCTGATCTGTGCAGTAAAACAATCCTTATCTGAATTTATTGCCTGCTGAAAATACATCTGGCTGTCGATGTGCTTTTGGTAATTGTCAAGCTCCGGTTTCAGTGTATCATAAAATGTAAGCAGATCATCTTTCATCTCTTCGTTGAATACTTCATAACCCAATGCTTCTTTAAAGTCATCCAGTAATGAAGTAATAATATCTGTTTTACCGAGCAGGTTTCTATGCAGCACCCTCATGTTTTCCTTAGTGAACTTTCTCCCATATGGCATACTGAACAAAGGAAAGCTGTAAAACTCCACCTTCCCGAATAACCATTCCTGTTCCGCTCCTTCTTCCAGCGGCACTTCCTTCATATATTTTCTGATTTGGCTGTCGAGTATTAAAAAACCTTCTTTTTTGATGATGAAATCCAGAACATCGGAAGCAATATTATCCTCATAGGGCCTGTCATCATATCTTGCATAATTGTTCAATTGTACTGTATCATCCTTAAGCAGGTCTATCAGGTTCCAGAAGTTGACCATTTTCATAACTGCTTCTAAAGATTCAGCGACGTACTTCCTGCAATGGCTGAAAAGATTCAGTAAGCGGCTCATCAGTTGTACATCATGCTGGGTCTTATGCTTCAGGTTTTTTATTTCATATAATGTTTTCAGGTTGCCAAGCATTTCCTTTCTGGTGCCTTCAGGGTCGTCTTTTACAAGGCTGCACATCAAATCAATAATAAATTTATTCGACCAGGTATCTTTCCTTTTCCAGGTTTCATAGGTAAATGGAAGCATTGAATTAAACTCGGACTTTTCGGTAAACAGATAGAGATAGTAAAAATATATGCCTTCCAGCATGATGCTGAGTTTTGAATCAACCCTGTTTATATATAAAGCTTTCATGACACAGGTTTATTTATTTGTTCTGCTCCGGAAAGATACAGAAACACATCACATTTATTTAGATCAGTATGAAGAGCTAGTTTCTTTTCCAGTGCCTCTGCTACAAAAGGCAGTAGTATTTTTGATTTCCCAAAATATTGTGCAAGCGTTCGAACAGAACAGACACCCACTCTCAATTGTGCTTTAAAGGTACTACTATCCGAATTTATTACTTGCTGAAAATACATCTGACCATCGATATGTTTCTGAAATGTTTCAGTTTCTGGCATCAGAGTTTCAAAAAAAGAAAGTGCTTTTTTTTTCATTCCATCACCGAAATCTTCATGATGTGACGACGATTTAAATTCATTAATTTTTCCCGAGATTATTCCAATATTGTCGTGCAGGCTTCTGCGCAGCACCCTGACATTTTCTATGCTGAGGTGTTTACCGTAAGGAATGCTGAATAGTGGAAAGCTATAAAATTCTGCGTTTGCTTCTGCTCTGGATTCTGTTTTTTGATCTTCCAATTGCATTTCATTCATGTACTTTCCTATGGTGCTGTCAAACCAGAAAAATCTCTCTTTGCTGATAATAAAATCATTTATTAGGGGAACCAGTTCATCTTCACTTGGATTTTTCGCATCATATCTCGAACAACCAGTAAAATTCAGGACGTCTTCCTCCAAAAGATCCATCCAGTTCTGCACGTTAATGATTTTAAACAGTTCTTCGTGCCATGTGATAAGGTAACTCTTATATTTATTGAAAAATCCCTGCATCTGCTGCAAAAAGATGATCTCTTCTCTGGATTTGTGTTTGTGCTTTTTTATTTCATTCATGGTTTTTATTGAAGAAAGAACATCTTCGTGTGTAACAAGAGGGTCGCTGGGTGCAGCTATCTTATAAAACATATCAGTAATCCATCTCAATGACCAGTTATCCTTGTCTTCCAGATTGCCGACAAAAAAAGGCAGCATCGAATTAAATTCAGCTTCTTCAGCGAACAAATAGAAATAATAGAAATAAATTCCTTCCATATTTATGTTCATGTTGGAACTGTCCCTATTGATGAAAAATACTTTCATGGCTTTTGAGATAAATATTTATTTGGAAGAAGGTCTTTTATAATGAATGAATCTCTATAGTTTTTTAATATAACGAAGATAATGAATTTTTATTATGTAATCAAGAACTTCTTCTGAAATTATTTTCAAAAAGCTTGCCATGTTTGAGGATTTTGCCTGTACGGAATTATTTCATTTTTAACATATATTGATTAAGAAATATTTCACTTACGATTTGCATTTTTTGTTCAGCACACCAAAGCATCCGTTATTATTCCATTACAAAGCATCTTTTATTGACAAAATTGTTGTTTTGTCAACAAAATAGAGCTTTTTTAAAGATTTTTCTTTTGCATATCAATATTATCAATATCTTTGCACTAATTATTAACCAAAAATATTATAAAAATGAACAAGGCAGAATTAATCGATGCAATTGCAAAAGAAGCAAAATTAACGAAAGTTGATGCTGGAAAAGCATTAGACGCAACCACCACAGCCATTACAAAATCCCTGAAAAAAGGTGAAAGAGTGGCATTAGTTGGATTTGGTAGTTTTTCAATAGCTAAAAGAGCTGCAAGAACAGGCCGTAATCCACAAACTGGTAAAGCAATAAAAATTGCTGCAAAAAAAGTAGCTAAATTTAAAGCAGGTGCATTATTAGCAAAAAGTGTAAAATAAGCTGATTGCAGCGATTAAAAAAAGGTCATCCAGTCGGGTGACTTTTTTTTATGTTCCTTAGTCTCCTGTGTAAAGCCTTTCTGCATTATCAAAATCAAATCCACTCTTTTTAATTTGTTCAGCCGCTTCATCGATATTGTATTTTACATAGATATGCCTGAGAAGAAGATCTTCAGTATTGAAGATCATATATGAAGAATCAGAGTTGCTGTTTCTTGGCTGTCCCACACTGCCTGGATTTATTATATATCTGTACTTTTTACTGAGTTTCATTTCTCCTTCAAATTCTGTCTGAACTGCTTTCCTTCCATTAAACTCGGCTATGGATGGAACATGCGTATGTCCCACAAAACAAATTTTATTTTTGAAAGAATTGAAGATTGAGATCATGTGCATTTGCGATAATTTCCAGAAATATTTTCGCATATCAGCGGGTGGTGATCCGTGAACAAAAAGAAATTCATTGAATATTAAATTGTGCGGAAGTTTTTCAAGATAGTCCAGATTGTCTGCAGAGAGTAATTTCTTTGTCAGATCCAGCGAGTACTGCCCAAAATCAGTAAACAGACTGCGATAGTATTTATCATTTAATGCCTGCTCATGATTTCCCTTGACTGATTGAATTCCCATCCCCTTGATCAGATCAACCACTTCATTTGGCTGACCCCCATATCCAATGAGATCACCAAGCGAAATGATCTTGTCGACATGCTGATCACTGATATTTCCAAGCACGGCTTCAAGTGCCTGCAAGTTGGAATGTATGTCGCTGATGATTGCAATTTTCATAATCACCGGTAAAATTAATAATCTTAAGGGAAGTATTTACCAAGGATCTTCTTTCACGGTTTAAGTTTCTTCGTTTTACATAGTTTTCCGGGGCATTATTATTTACACAAGATCTTTATATCCTTTATGACAATAGGCGTATCTGATCAATATGAGAAAAATTTAATGATCAGATAGTAGATTTTAATTTTAATCTAATTGTTAAAAAAAAATAATTATAAGCTGATTTATATGATATGTTTAACATTTAAAAAGCTAGTGTTTACGGGTGATTGGCATTTGCCACATAATGAAACAGATTAAATGAAAAATGCCACAGGATGGATTAAGATTATCCAGATTAATCCAGATTAATCCGGATAATCCTTGAAATTTTTTGATGTTGATTCACTTAGATATTTTAATTGTTAATTTTTTTTTCATTCAATCCACTAATACTTTATGAAACAATTAAAATCAAATAAACTTAATAAAACTGAACAAATAAATTATGGTTAAAATTTGAAGCAGATCTGCTTGTATTTGATCTGCAAGCAATAATTTTTCTGAGATTAATTAGAATTTTTATTTGAATTCATTTTAAAAATCGTACACATTTCTTCGTGATTTTCAATCATTCTAATGTCATAAACATAATATATAGTGAGACCATTTTTTTGATCCACATGAGTATAAGTACTGAAATCATATCCTAATGCCAATAATGCACTCCTATTCACCCGTACGATTTTTGTAAATTTCAGAAATTCCT
>Ga0182027_10015313_pt1 | contig 10553 bp, 5 predicted proteins | sample 712E1DmetaG_FD_121300 | JGI IMG/M metagenome (GOLD analysis project Ga0182027, IMG submission 121300) | Permafrost microbial communities from Stordalen Mire, Sweden - 712E1D metaG (Illumina Assembly) | ecosystem: Environmental > Terrestrial > Soil > Wetlands > Permafrost | place: Sweden... | reverse complement strand
TTTCATAAACTTGTCTTATCTGAGTTTGTCTGTCCTTATGGCTTTCTAGGTCAACATAAGGCCTGTGACCCGTAAAATCTTTACCATATTGAAGAAAAGATAGTAATTGTAATGCCACATTCTTGACAACATCGGGGGTAATTTTCTCCTCAAACTTAAAGATTGGTCCAAGCTCGTTTAATATTTCTTTTCGGAAGATATCCGGAGTAAATATTTCTTTCTTTTCAATTCTCTTTAGTCCATATTCCTCTAGAAGCTCTGTAAAGGTAATTGGATCTTTTAATTTTTCAGCCCAATCCTTGAAATTGTTTTTTTCTATTTCAAACCTGTGGGCATAGAAAAAATAATTCTTTCCAACCGTCACTGCAAAGAAACGAGGTCTAATACCATCCCTGGAGTATTCATTAATAGGGTAATTTCGGATATAAGATAAAGCTTGATTAATAGCGTCTTCTAAATTTCCACCTCTTTTTGCTTCGACTAAAAATACTGGAATATTATCGTGATAATAAACAACATCTGGCTTTTTAGTACCACTACCAACACGAATTGGTATTGACTGGATTTTAGTATTCTTTTCGTCTTCGGGAAGAGGATACCCTAGCTGTGAAGCAAATATTGGCAATACATCTTGTATTACATACTCTATTTCTTGTTTTTGATTATCAACCATATTGTTAGTAATTTCATGCTAATCTATCTCGTTTCTCTCGCCTCTGATTATTTCTTCTGTTTTTGACACTAAATCATTTAATAATTTTGTTGACTTATCTAAGTTATCTTTATAAGCAGCTATATTATTGTTTTTTTTGTTCTCAATTGCCTCGTCAAACCATACAGTCATTTGTTGATATCGTAACTCAATCTGTTCCTGTATTTTATCCTTTACTAAAGGAATTAAAAATTCTTCAATCTCTTGCTTATTAATATGTGTTTGACCTGATACTCCGCTTTCAAACCTCTGAATTTGTAGCTTTCCATATTTTGTTTGCAAATATACCTGTAAATAGTACGGTGAAATTGATTTAGTTGTTCTAATAATAAATAAGTCCCCAACAATAGCTTTTTCATATTGGTAACGATAAATGAATGATTTTCCGACCGAACCTTGTCCTGAACCGGCAATAGCGATATCTCCTAATTTGAGTGTGGAGCGTTGAAGTCTTTTGTAAGAATTATCACTAGCAAACACTAGGCTTGAAATATCGTAACCATTAGGCATTATAAAATCGACAGTGAAATACGCTGTTTTAAAATTCCCTATTTGTTCATTCCTGGATGCACGAACATGGTCGCAAGAAATTACTTCCTGATTTTCTAATAAAGTTTTTAGGGTAACAACTTTTCCACTAAAATGAGCTAAGTCTTCGTATATTTGGTCAAACCGTGGATGCCAAAAATCGACATTTAATCTGCTATAGGGTTTAGCATTAAGCATTTCGTTCAACTTTTTATCAGTTCTTATTATTACGATTTCCTTATTGCTTTGATTTTTTGTAACTTGAACTAAATCTGATTTCTTCATACGATTTCTTTCTAAATTATATAACTTCTCATAAGCTTTTACGACTAGGTCGAAATTGTCCTGATTTATTCTTTCCACCGATGCTAAAAATACTTTATAATCCTGCTCTGGTTTTTCTTTTTCTTTTAACTTTCTTAAAAAAAGAATGCTTGTTTTAGCATTTGTACCGACATTTTTAAAAGTCTCTCTGGGCAAAGATATAATAGCTTCAATTTTTGTCCTTGAAGATAAAAATTCTCTAACATAGTGAGAATTCAAATTAGCTAGAACTCCATCTGGAATAATTATTGATATCCATCCATCAGGTTTTGCCAATTGGATAAACCGATCCAGAAAGAGTATTTCAATAGGATATTTTAATAGTTTATCTTTTTCACTCTGTTTAATAACATTACCAAACATACCTAACTGATCATTTAATATTTTTTCCTTTCTCCGAAATGCTAACTTCCAAATGGGGAAATTATATAAAGCTTCTTCCAGTTCTAATGTTAATTCTCCTATACCTATGCCTCCATAGGGAGGATTTCCTACTACGCAATCAAATTGTTCTTTTTCGATATCCTCTTTTTTGAGTTTTCTAAAATATTTTTCTTTATGTTGTGCCCATTTTATTTTTTCCAGTCCGTTTTGATGAAAAAAATGTGCTTCCAAGTCATCTTCTTTTCCTCCAAATTCTCTCAATAGATTAATTTCCGTCCATTTTCTAACCGCATCTTCGTCAATATCTAACCCAAATATCCATCCGGGTTTTGTAAATTCTTTTTCAATAGCAATTTTTAAAAAGCCACCTTCTCCTACAGCAGGGTCAATAACTGATGGATATTTCATTTTCCACCTTTTTGGTTGTGAATTTTTCCATATTGCTAACATATCGAAAATAAAACTTACTACTTCCCCGCGTGTATAAAAAATTCCTAAATCTTTTTTTCTTTTCTTCTCTTCCATATCAATATCAAATAATTCTAAAATGGGTTATTGCAATTAATTCCTCTTCAATATTTGGTTCAAGTTTTTTCCACAGTTCATCTAGTTCATTTTTTCTGAGCTCGGAAGCTTTTTGCTTGAGTTCGAGTTGTTCAATCTGCAATCTGTCAGTTAAAATAGTAATATCTTGTAGTCTTTTTTGATAATTTCGCCTTTCTTCTAAGTCAGCAGAATTATCTCTTTTACGGTTTATTTCAGTTTTTTCTTCTTCAAGCTTTTTTAATTTATCCTCCACCTTTAACGAATAAATATCGTAATACCTATTTATCCTATCAGTTTCCCTATCGAATAAACGCTCATTTCTTTTTTGATATTTTTCCAATACAGGTTTTTTCCAATTACTCCAAACAAAAATAAATTTCTCTTTACTAATTGGGGAGGCATCAAAACTAATAAGGTTATCTTTTGTCTCCACTGAAAGCAGCTCTTCGGAAACAGCAAAATCTAAGCTCTTATAATTTTCATTACCTTTTTTGATAAATGCAAAAGGGACTATTATTTCTTCAGATTCAACACCGACTATAGATAACTTCCATAAATAGATAAATCCTTCACTTCCGATAGAATCTTCTAGTTGCGTTATTTCATTCGCATGTTTACTTAATAAAAAAGATACAGAAGGAATTGGATTAGTTTGCAAGGCTAAGGAATCATCTAAAACAGGTTTTATTAAAGGATGGTCTTTAAATACTCGAGATATTTTACCGGTCTCTTCTTCTTTGAGCTCTCTAAAGGCTATTGGAAAATCAAACCCATCAACAGTAAAAATAGCCTCATCACTCGTGGGTTTTAGTTTAGAATTTAAACTTAATTTACAAAGTTTCAGTAAATCATTGTCGAAATCAGATATTACTTTTTTTGTTTCAAATGCAGTTTGTTTAAATAAGTTTGCAACTGATTGGTCTGTGTTTTCCAGAAGAATCTTCCTTTGATCTAACATCGTAGCTGAAATTGTTTCTTTTAGTCTCTTTTGAAGCTCTGAAAAAGCATTGTCATATTCTTCTGGCGTCTTACAGCTTTGATATATCTCTAGTATTTTCTTTTCAAAATCTAAGCCAGACTCTAAAGCACCAAGAATTTCATCTGAACTTCCAAATAGTCCGTCAAACAAGTTTAATTTCTCCTGAAGAAGTTCTAAAACCCGTTTGTCGGCGTAATTTTTGGTATTTAAAAAGTTCGCGACTACAACTTGATGCTTCTGTCCATAACGATGGCAACGACCTATTCTTTGTTCTACTCGTTGAGGATTCCAGGGCAAATCATAATTAATTACGATATTACAGAATTGTAGATTTAACCCTTCTGCGCCTGCCTCTGTTGTTAAAAGTACTTTAGTGTTTTTTCTAAAATCGTGGATTAGGGCCTGTCGCATATTAGCTGAGGATGAACCCACGCTTGCAGCTTCGGGAAATTCTTTTTTCCAAATTTCAAATGCTTTTCTTGCTTCAGAAGAACCGTTAGTGCCATTAAATTGCGTAAATGTAACTCCAGAATCACGCAGAAGTCCAGCTAAGTACTCTTGTGTCCGAGTTGATTCTGTAAATACAACAGCTTTTTCTGGCCAATTTTTTGATTTTGCCTGAGTAAAAAGTGTTTGCAACGAATGAATTAATTTTTCTCCTTTGGTATTTTGAGTTATACGAGTTGCTAAATTATAATATTCTTCTAATTCTTTTAATTCTTCTCTGATAAAATCATCCGTATATTTCTTATCCACCCTCTGTTTTCCTTTTTTAATAACTTGTTCTATTTCTTCAAGCTCTTCTTCTTCAAGCTCTTCTTCTAAGCCCTCATCTGTGATTTGATTAAGAATGGGTTGTTGTTTAGTGTCTTGTTTTCTTTGCTCTAGTTCATTTTTTAAATTTTCTATTAATTTCTTTAAAGTACCAGCAATAGCAAATGAGGAACTAGCCAAAAGTTTTCTATAAACTAAGATCATAAGATTTCTTTGAGTTGCTACTATTGCTGCTAACTCTGGCCTTTGGAGGTATGTGGATACTTTTTCATAAAGTTCCACTTCATCATCGCTAGGAGTAAAATCAAAGGTTGTAGATGTTCTGTCTGTAAACGGCACATACTCCAACACCTGCTTCCTTAAAGTTCGGATTATAACTCCCGATATCGAAAAACTATCATCTTTATTCTCTCCTCTTATCAAATTTCCTAATTCTTCTAGACGAATTTTAGATGCTTCTGATTTTTCTTTAATTGGCTCAACATATGTAGATTTAAAGCTATAAGTTGTGCCAAGAAGTTTTTCATCTATGAAGCTAACAAGTCCATACAGTTCTTCCAGATTATTTTGCAATGGGGTTGCCGTAAGAAGCACTTTTGGTTTGTCTTTAATTATTTCTCTTATTTCATAAGCCATTTTAGAAGCGTCACGCCCACGATATACTCTACGGAATCTATGAGCTTCATCAATGACGACGACGCTCCAGGGTTGCTTTTGAATTAATTGTAAATGAGCATAAACAAATTGGTATGAAACAATAAATACTCCTTCGTATGTTAAAGGTATTTTTTCACCAGTGTTTACTTTTCCAATAAAAGAAGGCCCATCCCATACTTCCGATTCTAAACCAAATTTTGTAAGAAGCTCATCCTGCCATTGATTTCGAAGTGATGCTGGACAAACGATTAGTATTCTTTTTTTACCTTCCGCCCATAGCTGAGCAATGATTATCCCTGCTTCAATAGTTTTCCCCAAACCTACTTCATCAGCCAAGATAGCACCACGGGACAGAGGACTATTAAAAGCATATAATGCCGCGTGAATTTGATGTGGATTAAGATCAATTGTTGATTTTGCTAGAACCGAAGATAGACGGCTAATGTTTCCTGCCATCTTTTGAGAGGATATTTTTTCTGCTAAATATTTTCTAATAAAAATTGACATAAATTGATAGCTGTATTATAGCTCAACTACTTCTCGTTGAGTATAGCTCAAATACTTATTATTGCGTATAGTAACCCACTATCTAGACTTCTTCAGGTTTTTGCGGTACTTTGAACCTATAAATATGCCGAATACAAATAGTAATCAAAACAACGAAAACGTCCTATATTGTTTATATGCCCGGAAGTCCTCTGAAGACGATGAAAGACAGGCAATGTCTATTGATTCACAGATAAAAGAAATGACCGATTTGGCACAAAAAGAAGGAATAATTATTAAAGAGATACGTAAAGAAAGCCATTCCGCAAAAGCTTCAGGACAAAGACCAGTATTTAATAATCTTCTTGCAGACATAAGATCTGGGGAATTTAACGGAATATTAACATGGGCACCCGATAGGCTATCAAGAAACGCAGGAGATTTAGGGATGCTGGTTGATTTAATGGATCAGGGGAAATTAATTCAGATAAAAACCTTTTCCCAAAACTTCTCAAATAATCCCAATGAGAAGTTTCTACTGATGATTCTCTGTTCACAGGCAAAACTTGAAAATGACCAGAAGGGAATAAATGTTAAGAGAGGAATAAGAGCAAAATGTGAGATGGGATGGAGACCGGGAATGCCACCTCTTGGATATTTTAACAGAACTTTTAACGGAGTAAAGGATATTCAGATAGATCCCGAGCGAGGACACGTTATTACGGAAATGTTTGAAAGAGCAAAAAGAGGAGATAGCGGAAGGAAAATAAAAAAGTGGTTTGAGGAAATAAAATTTACCAACAGATCCGAAACCAAAGTATCTTTAAGTCAAATATATCTAATGTTAAACAATTCTTTTTACTATGGAATGTTTGAATATCCGATAAATGGAGGCAATTGGTATAAAGGCTCGCATAAATCTTTAACAACAAAAGAAACTTTTGACGAAGTGAGAAAACAATTAACAATTCCTTTCAAAAAAGCGAAATGGGGATCAAAAACATTTACTTTTAAAGAATTATTCCTTTGTGCATCTTGTGGTGCAAGCATAATTGGAGAAGATAAATACAGAAAAAGGAAAGTCCAAGATCCCGTTTATCACATCTATTATCACTGTACCAAAAGAAAAGACGAGACTTGTCCGGAACCTTATCTAACTGAAGAAAAACTTATTAAATCTTTAAATCAATATGTTCACTTTCTTTATATGATTCAGCCTCAAAAAATAAGATACAGCGAGAAACTTAAAATGAGTATCGATAAATATAAAGAAGTAAGAGAAACGATACTTTTGACACAAGATATTAATCCTGATGAAAAGCCAGTTGATTTCAGGGACTATGCAAGACATATCTTTAAAAACGGGACTGCTGAGGAAAAAAGAGAAATAGTAAAAGCCGTAAGCGGATTAGAAATGCTTTTCATCCATAACCAAAGCATTACCTCAAAAATCAACTAAAAAACTGTTTTCCTTAACCTTTGAAGCTATAGTCCGAATCCTAACACTGGGAGGAGATAAAGAAATTGCAATCGAGAACGATACTGGCTACCTCAATTTAATAATAGCGTAGAGCGAGTTTATTTTTTTTGTTCTGGCGACAGCGGAAATTTCTTAAAAATCGAGTTACTAACCATATCCAACAACAGGATGAGTATATTTATATTCCAGATTTAAGACCAATCGTATAAGTTACCCCACCCCGCTCCTCACGATTGTTTAGAAACAAAAAATTCCTGGTTGGGAGCTTTTTGTTGGAGTCCCTTCGCTTAAACAAGTAAAAATGTTCTGAGCGGAAAACAAGTTCATGGTTTTTACTTGCAAGTAGTATGGGAATTAACTGGTTTTCATAAACTTTAGGCTCGTAATTGCCGACAATTCTATTTTGCGTAATAAGAGCAATAAATTGCGCAGAAGATGTGGCATAAGGAATAAACCAAACGTTCTTTCGATGATTTACATGGGGCCGTATTTCTATCGAAGCCGTAATCGAAGCATCTTTCGGAATAGCTTGCAGCACTCTCTCAAACGCCTTGTCCTCGTTTGTAACATTATAGACTTGACACCAACAGGAGGGCGTAGTCGGTAAAGGGCTATAATGATAATTTGTCCGTAAAGCTACAAGCAACAAGACTAAACACAAGCCATATATAATATATTTCTGATATTCTCTTAATAGAGAAAAACGCTGCAAAAAAGAAAATAAATACCGTAGTCCGAAAATCATTGCTATAACCAGTACCGGAATGATAGCGCTAACATAATGATATGTTATTGTTTCTTGCGCCTTATTATTGCTTAAAACGTTGATAGCTATTTCCGGTAATGACAATATTAACCAGGGAAAACCCAGTAGCGGCGTGTAGCCAAACGGTTTTAAGAGCCCGTTGTAATAAGCTATTGCATCAGCGCTAAAAAACGCCTGTATTGTTTGCAATCCTACTTTAGGGAATAAAACTTTTCCTCCTGCGTTAACCAACGTCCCATACCTGCCCCAGGCCCAATCGGTACTCGTTTGCCCAAAATGCGGAATTAACCAATTAACCATAGCATAAAACCATGTAAGACCAACTATGGAGGTAATTAATCCTTTTATTCTTTCTCTGAAAACAAAAAACATAGCAATTCCGAACATCATAATATCCAAAGAGATTTCCTCTTTTGTTAAAAGAGCCAAGATAACAAAGACCGTAAACCACAGCCATTTCTTAACGTATGCAAAATAGAAAACGAAAAGTAAAAATGGAATTACCAAAGTAACTCCATGAAAATCATCAATATTTGCCCATTGCATGGCAGGGTTAATAAGATACAAAGCAACAATTGTTAATGAAACGATTTTATCTTTTAATATATTTCGGGCAAGAAAATATGCGGGTACCGCTCCTAAGCCCAAAAGCGCTGCTTGTACAATAAGCAATGTCCGCACATTATCCCAAATAAAATATATGGGTGATAGTAAAGCAAGAATTAAATCTCCATGAATTGATAGTCTTGAAATATAATTATCTGCGATTCGCAGCGTGAAAAAATTTCCATGTAACGTATTCCACAAAGTACTATCCATGTTCGCTAAATCGTAGTAGGAAGCAAAGGCATCATGCCTGAGAATAGAAAGTGTTGCAAGAGTAATGATGTAGATGAGCATTAACAATACAAGCACTACAATATCCCAGTGCAGAGTAATCTTTTTGATTAGAGCAATATAAAACTGGAGTGGTCTAACCCTACCCTTAGCTATTTGCTGTGTAGTTTCTGACATAATCTGAACGGTCTTTTCGGCCATAACTTCGGCCGTGTAGGTTTTGCCGATCTTAAATTTAATTCTTTAATTTCAAAAACACTTTGCAAGTATATCCACAATCCAAGTTCGGATTTTGAAAAAACCAAATATAGGCAACCAATAAAAGGAAAGCTATCAATATGGAAGTCAAAAGTATTTTTTTCATTTTATTATCTCCAAAGAATAAAGTACGATTCTGTATATCCATGTTTATTTTACGCTACCTATAGTCCCAATATAGCACAACAACAATAATTAATGCTACAAGGAGAAGCTGGTCTCTTAGTCCCATTTGACTTAATCTTTGGGGTATCTATGCAGGTTTTATCAGATACTCATAAAAAACTGGGACAAAGGATTTTTCAACTACGAAAGGAAAAAGGCATGACTCAGGAAGACTTAGCGTTCAAAGTTGGAGTAGATAGGAGTTACATGGGTTTTGTAGAACGGGGAGAGAAGAATGCCACCGTTAAAATCCTTGCTAAGATCGCATCTGCCCTCAAAGTTTCTTTATCCGAACTCTTCCATTCAATATAAAACTGCTTGATATTTAGCTTCTTTGAACGTTAGAAGTTCAGGCATTTTTTTTTGGTTTTTTGGTTGTTTAGGCATTGATTTTTTTCCCAACCCCTGAGGTCATAGTCCGAATCCTGGCACTGGGTGGCTTTTGAGGGTAAAATCCGGTCCGAGAGTTTGACAAAAAAATGAGGTCTTTAGAAAGTCTTGACAGGCTAAATAGAGACCTCGGTCAGTTAACCATGCACTAGCTTGCTCCGCAGCTAGGATTCGAACCTAGAACCTTGAAATTAACAGTTTCCTGCTCTACCATTGAGCTACTGCGGAATGTATCTCAAATTTTATCATTAAACGTCTTTTAAATCTACCCTTTCTGCTAATCAAATTTTCGGGGAAATTTTGTAAGCTCCGTTACATCTATTTAGTGTTTTAAGTTACTGATAACTCTATATATAGTGTTATATAAATTATGTAGAGGAAAAAGGGTAATAGAAAGGAGGCTGAAAGATATGAGAAAGAAGTTATCTAAGATAGCTTTAAGATTTAAAAATGCGCTTGGAAATGTAAGTAAGCTGTACTATTATCAGTTTATGTTGTAGGCAAGGATTTTGTGAATGCAAGGAGCTCGGACCTTGTTATTCGCAAAGGAAGTTATACAAAATTTACTTCCATGGTCATAACCACTTGACAACCCCTTTTATATCTGAGAATATTTACTTATGGCAACCAAAAGAAAGACAAAAGCAAAAAAAACAAAGTCTCAAGATTTTTTTGTAACGCATAAAAATTTAACTTGGCTACTCCCAGTGCTTACGGTAAGCGTAATGGTTCTCCTTTATATCTTAGTGGTTAATAAATAGTTTTTTAATCTTCTAATTCTCCCAACTTGATTCCTGTTTAAATTTTGATTACTATATAGTGTTAATTAAAAGTGAATAAACTGCTCAAGTTGCTATTATCGATTGTTGTCTGCGAGGGGGTTGGAATATTAGGATCGATATTTACAATTCCTTCAATTGCGTCTTGGTATTCTCATCTAAATAAACCCTTCTTTAATCCGCCGAATTGGATTTTTGGTCCAGTTTGGACAACGCTTTACTTACTAATGGGCATGTCGCTGTTCCTTGTTTTAGAAAAGAAATTAAAAAAACAAAAAAATTTTTTGATTATTTTATTTTCTGTTCAGCTATTCTTAAATTTTTTATGGTCAGTTATATTTTTCGGTTTGCATCTTCCCTCAGTAGCGCTTATCGAGATCGCGTTGCTTTGGATATCAATCGCACTTTTGATAATCGATTTTTGGAAATTCTCAAAGCCCGCAGCTTTAATCTTGGTTCCATACCTTTGTTGGGTTAGTTTTGCTTCT
>Ga0182027_10015311_pt1 | contig 10555 bp, 9 predicted proteins | sample 712E1DmetaG_FD_121300 | JGI IMG/M metagenome (GOLD analysis project Ga0182027, IMG submission 121300) | Permafrost microbial communities from Stordalen Mire, Sweden - 712E1D metaG (Illumina Assembly) | ecosystem: Environmental > Terrestrial > Soil > Wetlands > Permafrost | place: Sweden... | reverse complement strand
GCCTCGCCGCCGCCGACGACCGGATCCGAGTCGATGCCGAGGGCCCGATCGTGGAGCGTGCCGACGTGATCGCCGAGGGCTCGGGTAAGCGTCTCCATGGGCAGGGCCGCCAGCTCGCCGATCGTCGAGACGCCGAGGCCGTGCAGCCGTTCGGCCGTCTTTGGCCCGATGCCCCACAGGCGCCGGATCTCGAGCGGCGCCAGGAAGGCCGCCTCCTCGCCGGGCTCGACGACGACCAGGCCATCGGGCTTGCGCAGGTCCGAGCCGACCTTGGCGATCAGCTTGGTGGTCGCGACGCCGACCGAAACGGTGAGGCCGGTCGTCTCGACGACCTCGCGCTTGATCCGGCGGGCGATCTCCGGCGCCGGGCCAAAGAGCGCCTCGGAACCCGCGACGTCGAGGAACGCCTCGTCGATCGAAACCTGTTCGACCGCGGGCGTGAACCGCCGCAGGACCGTCATGACTTCGCGGCTGACGCGCTGGTACTTGGCGCCGTCAACCGGCACGAAGATGCCCTGCGGGCAGAGCCGCAGCGCGGTCGCCAGCGGCATGGCCGAGTGGACGCCGAACTTGCGCGCTTCGTAGCTGCAGGTGCTGACGACGCCGCGCGACCGCGGGTCGCCGCCGACGATCACGGGTTTGCCGCGCAGCTCGGGGTGGTCGCGCTGCTCGACGGCGGCGAAGAACGCGTCGAGGTCCACGTGGATGATGGAGAGCCGGCCGCGGGTCATGGCCGAATGATGGCGCGGTCCGGGGCGCGTGGCGAGGGGGCACCAGTTGGCCGCGGCCCGCGCCGCCGGTTGGAACTTGCCGAATGATTACCAGGATGACATTGAGCAAGAGTGCGGGCGGAGGAACCCGGATTCTGCCGAGGGAAACGGCCCGGCGCTGGGCGACCGACCGTAGTCGGGTCCAGCCGGGCGCTCCGATCCTTGCTCAATGTCATTCCCATGATCATTCGGACAGATCGGCTCCTCCGCGCGTCCCGGCCACCTGTCCGCCCGGACGGGGGTTGACGGCGGCGCGGCTCCGCGCATGCTCAGCGGCATGAACGATGCCGTCTTCTCGGCACACCACGACCACGCCGCCATGGTGCGGGAGGGACCACCGCCGGCAGCGGTGCACTGGGCGCTGCGCGCGGTCGACCCGAACGGCCGAATCCTCGCGGTGGAGCCACTTGCCGGCGGGATCTCGCACGCCAACCACGTCATCCGGGTCGAGACCGGCGACGGGGTATTCGATGTCGTGCTGCGGCGGTGGGTCCGCGCCTGCCCGCAGGAAGACGACACCGGCTTCTCGGCCGAGCAGGAGGCGGCGACGTACGGGCTGCTCGCTTCGTCCACGGTGCGGGCGCCGCGGCTCGTGGCCTCGGACACCGCCGCCGCGGAGTGCGACGTCCCTGCGCTGCTGCTGACGCGGGAGCCTGGCGAGGCCCCCGGTCGGCCCGCCGACCTGACCGGCTTCCTCGCCCAGCTGGCGGAAGCGCTGCCGGCCATCCATTCGATCGACCCCGACCGGGCCGCGCGCGTCGTCCCGACATACCGGCCGTACTACGAAGCCACTTCGCTGAGCGTCCCCGGCTGGACCCGGACGCCCGCGGCCTGGGGCCGCGCCATCGAGATAGCCGCGACGCCGCCACCGGCCGCGGAGCTGGCGCACTTCATCCATCGCGACTATCACCCGGGCAACACGCTCTGGGTCGCGGGCCGGCTTACCGCCATCGTCGACTGGACCACCGCTTCGATGGGGCCGCCCGTCGTCGACATCGCGCACATGCGGGCTAACCTGGCCATGTCGTTCGGCGTCGAGGCCGCTGACGAGTTCCTCGCGGCCTACCGCGCCGTCGCTCCGGCGTATGCCCACGACCCGTACTGGGATCTGCGCTCGGCGGTCGACTTCCTGCCGGAGCTCAGCCCGGAGCCGAAGCCGGAGTTCAGCCGATTGGACGAGTTCGTGACAAGGGCGGTCGCCACTCTCTAGCGGTCGGCGCCGGTCGGCGCCGCCGCCGGATCCGCCGCCGCGCCCGAAGCCTCCGCATCGAGTAACTGGCGCTTCCGGGCGAGGCCGTAAGCGTAGCCGTGCAGCGACCCGTCCGAACCCACGACGCGGTGGCACGGCACGACGACCGGGATCGGGTTCTGGGCGCAGGCCGTGCCGACCGCCCGCGCGGCTCCCGGCGCGCCGACCGCGGCCGCGATCTCGCCGTACGAACGCGTCTCGCCGAACGGGATCCGCCGCAGCGCCTCCCATACCCGCCGCCGGAAGGCAGTTGCATGGACGTCGAGCGGCAACGTGTCCGCCTCAGGGCGCCGCCGGCCGTTGGCCAGGTCCGACACGATCGAAGCGACGCCGGAAAGCGCGGCGTCGTCGCGGGCCAGGGCGGCGTGCGGAAACTCCGCGCGCAGATCCGAGGCGAGCGACTCCGTCTCGTGGCCTAACCGGACACTGCACAGGCCGCGTGCCGTTGCCGCGACCAGGGCCACTCCTTCGGGGATCGGGGCCACGGTCCAGCGGATCGACTCGCCGGCGGCGCCTGTCCGGTAGCGGCCGGGGGCCATGCCCAGCACCCCGTTGGCGGCCTCGTACGCCGCGCTTGACGAGCCGTAGCCGGCGTCGTACAGCGCCGAAGTGACGCCTTGCCCGCCGGCCAGCCGCGAGCGGAGCATCTCGGCGCGCCGAGCGGACAGCCATGCCCGCGGCGTGATGCCGAGCGAGTGCCGGAAGAGCTCGCGCAGCCTTCGCTCGGGCATTTCGAGCTGGCCGGCCAGTTCGCGCTCGGTTGGGATGTCGTCGCCATCCGCGAGTGCGGCGGTGAGTCGGGCGACGACCGCCTGGACCGGATCGGCCGAAGACGTGCCATCGACCGCGCCGGCTCGGGCGGGGGTCGAACTCGAGGTCGAACCGAAAAGTCGGTCGGGCCGGCAGCGCAGGCAGGCTCGAGCGCCGACGGCGTATCCGGCTTCGAGGCCGTCGACGACCCGAGTTCGATCACGACCGGGCGTTCGTGCCGGGCATCCGGGCGTGCAGATGATGCCGGTGCTCGTGACCACGAAGAGGAAGGGTCGGGCTGCCCGCCGGCTCGAGATGGCCGCCCATTCTGCGTCGGTGGCAGGCCGGCCGACCGCGACGAGGCGCTTGAGATCGCTCATGAGTCGAGAATAGTCGCCCGTCGAACGCCCGGCTTCCGGACTTCGGCTTTGGCCCGACAACCGATCGACTCGGTCCACCGTCGCGGTCCGGTGCACGCCGGCGATCAAAGTAGGCTTCCGGAAGATCGATTTGGCGGCAGGTTGTACCGTCTCCCTCTCATGACGACGCCCGCCCATCCCGCCCACGCGTCACGCCTGCCGTGGCAGGTCTCGTTCCTCGTGCTCGCCGCCACCTGGGGCTGCTCGTTCTGGTGGATGAAGCTCGGGCTCGAGGTGCTGGCGCCTGTCCAGGTCGCCTTCGTCCGGCTTGCCATCGGGGCCGCCGCGCTGCTCCTCATCTGCCTCGCGAGCGGGATCGGGCTGCTGCGCCAGCTCTCGACGTGGCGACACCTGTTCGTCGTCGCGATGCTCGTCAACAGCGTGCCGTTCACGCTCTTCGCCTACGGCGAGACGCACATCTCGTCGGGCCTGGCCGGCATCATCAACGCGGCCACGCCGCTGACGACGCTGGCGGTGATCCTCCTGGCGTTCCCGGAGGAGAAGCCGACGGCCGATCGAGTCATCGGGCTGCTGGTGGGCTTTCTCGGGATCCTCGTGGTGGTCGGGGTCTGGGAGGGGCTTGGCTCCGGGGAGTGGACCGGTGTCCTCGCGTGCCTGGGCGCGGTCACGTGCTACGGCATCGCGTTCCCGTATACGCGGCGGCATCTCGCCGGGCTGCCGGAGAGTGGCGTTTCGCTTGCCGCGGGGCAGGTCACGTGCGGCGCGCTGGTCCTGTTGCCGCTCGGCGTCTTTGCCGGGCCGCTGCACGGGCCGATCACGCTGGAGCCGGTGCTTGGGATGCTGGGTCTCGGGGCGCTTGGGTCGGGGATCGCGTTTGCGCTCAACTACCAGGTCGTGCGAGCCGCGGGGCCGTCGACCGCGAGCACGGTGACGTACCTCACGCCGCTCTTCGCGATCGCGGTGGGAGTGGCGTTCCTGGGCGAGACGGTCGTGTGGCACGAGCCGGCCGGCGGGCTGGTGGTGCTGCTTGGCGTGGCCATAGCGCAGGGGCGGGTGCGTGGGGCGGTCGGCGCGGTTACTCGCCGGGCGCGGGGAGTGGCTCCGGAGATGGCCGGGGACTGAGACCTCTCGGGGGCGCTGCGGCTCGGTCCGCTCGGCGAGCCCAGAAGGTGATGTGACACGCTAGGTGTCACAGGCGACGGGCATTCTCCGGGCATGGCAGAACGAACGGACTCCACTATTGACACAGAACGTCTGTTCGCATAGCCTCATGAAAGCAATAGAACGTCCGTTCATCCGCTCAGTGCCCGAGCAGACGACGGCCCAGCCAGAGCGAAGAGGAGCGTCCGCTATGGCCATCGTCCGCATGGAACCTGTGAATGTCCGCGTTCGAGCGGACTGGTTTGACGGCACTCCCCGGGAAGTGACCTGGAACGAAGTCCGTCTGCCCGTGACCCGGCTCACCGGAATCCGCCGCGAGGACTCGGCCTATCGAGCCGACGTCGGCCCGCGAACCGTCTTCGAGGTGGAGACGCCCGGCGCCCGTATGCTCCTCAGCTTCGAGCATCGATCGCGCCGCTGGTCGGTCGCGGGCGTAGACGACGAGGTCGGCCTCCCCTAGGCGCCCTCGTTCGGGCGGGGCCTCGTCGGCCCCGGGTCGGCCCCGTGGGGGGTCGTCCCGCATCGCGGCCGCCTGTCGCGCCGCTCGGGATGACTCGACCCTACAATCTGTCCATGAGCGAAACCACCGGTGCCGTCTCGTTCTCGGATCTGACCGTAGGCCAATTCGTCGAGCGCCTGTCTTCGGCCGAGCCAGTGCCCGGAGGCGGAGCGGCTTCGGCAGTAGCCGCCGCGCTCGGCGCATCGTTGATCTCGATGGTCGCTGCCCTGTCGACCGGCCGGCCCAAGTACGCCGCTTATGCGGAGACCCACGCCAAGTGCGCCGCGATCGGTCGCGAGCTTGCCGCGGAATTCATGATCCTCTCGGACAAGGACGCGGATGCCTATGCCGGCTACTCCGCCGCGCTCAAGATGCCCCGCGAGACCGACGAGCAGAAGCTCGCCCGCCAGTCGGCCGTCCATATCGCGGCAAAGGCCGCCTCGGAGGCCCCGTTCGATTGCGTCAAGGCCTGCGGCCGGTTGCTCACCGCCGCCGAGGCGCTTGCGGGACGCAGCAACGTGAACGCCGCGAGCGACGTTCTGGTGGCGGCGCTCCTCGGCGAGGCTGCGGCCCGAGGCGCCGCCGAGAACGTTCTGATCAACCTGCCGTCCACCGGCGACGAGTTGTACGCGGACTCGATGCGCTGGCGCGTGGACCGCGCCCTCCACGACATCGCAGCCGCGGCCGCAAGGACCAGGGAAATCGTCCTGTCTGGGCAGTCGCAAGACCCGGAGCCGGCGTGAACGACGGCCGGAATGGGTCCGCGACTTCGGCCGCCGGACAGACACTCCCGGCGGGCAACCCCGGCGGCCCCCGGCTACTCGCAGGCAGCCCGATCGCGGCCGGCATCCGAGCGGAGCTGGTCGGCGACTTCGCGCGGTTCAAGGAGCGCTGGGGCTACTCGCCCACGCTCGCGATAGTGATGGTCGGCGCCGACGCGCCTTCGGCGGTCTACCTCGGCCAGATCCTCAAGACCTGCGAGAAGGTCGGGGTCCAGGGCCGGCTCGTTGAAATCCGTTCGAACGCGGACCCGGACGCCATCTGCGACGAGATCGAGAAGCTCAACGCGGACCCGGCCGTCGCCGGGATCATCGTCCAGATGCCGCTGCCGGCGCACATTCCGCTCCACACCGTCATCGACTCGATCGATCCTGGTAAGGACATCGACGGCATCCACCCGCGAAACGCCGGCCTCCTCTCGCTCGGCTACGACGGCTTCCTGCCGGCCACGGCCCAGGCATCGGTCGAGATCCTCAAGCGCTCGGGCATCGAGATCGCCGGCAAGCGAGTCGTGGTTATCGGGCGGTCGAACGTAGTCGGCAAGCCGGCGGCGCTGCTGCTCATCCGGGAGCACGGCACCGTGACGGTCCTCCATTCCAGGACACGCGACCTGGCCCATCACACCCGCGACGCGGACATCCTGATCGTGGCCGCTGGCCGGCCCCGACTTGTCACCGGCGAGATGCTCTCGCCGGGGGTCGTGGTCGTGGATGTCGGCATCAACGTCGTGAGCGACGGCAACGGCGGCAAGAAGCTGGTGGGGGACGTGGACTTCGAATCGGCGAAAGACATCGTGAGCGCAATCACGCCGGTCCCCGGCGGCGTCGGGCCGCTGACCAACGCCCTGCTGCTGAGCCACCTGCTGCGAGCCGCGACGGACCAGGCCGAACGAACCGCCCGACTGCGCATGGTCGGAGCGAGGGACGACTGATGACCGCGCCGGCCATGCCCAATAGCCTCGAAATCGCCCGATCGGTAACCCCGCGGCCGATCATGGAGCTGGCCCGCGAGCTCGGGCTCCACGACGACGAAGTCGAGCTGTATGGGCCGTACAAGGCCAAGGTCAAGCTCGCAGGGATAACGCGCCTCGAGGCCCAGGCGGCCGCGACCGGCAAGCGTGGCAAGTACGTCGTCGTCACCGCGATCACGCCCACGCCGCTCGGCGAAGGCAAGACGACCACGAGCATCGGCCTCGTCCAGGGCCTCAACCGGATCGGCCACCGTGCCGCGGTCTGCATCCGCCAGCCTTCGCTCGGCCCGGTCTTCGGCATCAAGGGCGGCGCGGCCGGCGGCGGCTACAGCCAGGTGATCCCGATGGAGGACTTCAACCTCCACCTCACCGGCGACAACCACGCCGTAGGATCCGCCCACAACCTGCTGGCGGCCTTCGTCGACAACTCGCTGACCCACGGCAACCCGCTCGGCATCGATCCACTCGGCGTCCTCTGGCCGCGCGTCGTGGACATCTCGGACCGCGCGGTTCGCAAGGCGATCATCGGACTCGGCGGCCGTGAGAACGGTTATCCGCGCGAGACCGAGTGGCAGATCACCGTCGCGTCGGAAGTGATGGCGGTTCTTGCGCTCGCGTCGGACCTGCAAGACCTGCGTCGGCGCCTCGGCCGGATGGTCGTCGCCACCACCTTCGATGGGCGGCGGATCACGGCCGAAGATCTCAAGTGCGCCGGGTCGATGGCGGTGCTGCTCATCGACGCCATCAAACCGAACCTGCTCCAGACTCTCGAAGGCGGGCCGGCCTTCGTCCACTGCGGCCCGTTCGCGAACATCGCCCACGGCAACAACAGCGTCCTGGCGGACAGGCTCGCGCTCGCGACCTGCGAGATCGCCTGCACCGAAGCCGGCTTCGGCGCGGACATGGGCGCCGAGAAGTTCTTCGACATCAAGTGCCGCCAGAGCGGGCTCCGCCCCGACGCGGCGGTCATGGTGGCGACGGTCCGGGCGCTCAAGATGCACGGTGGTGTCGGCCGGATCGTCGCCGGCAAGCCGCTGGACCCGGCCCTCGCCGAAGAGAACGTGGACGCCGTGCGCAAGGGTTCGGACAACCTGGCCGCCCAGATCGAGAACGTGCGCGTCTTCAACGTGCCGGTCGTGGTGGCGGTGAACCACTACCCCGGCGACACGGACGCGGAAGTGGCCGCGATCCGCGAAGTGGCGCTGGCCGCGGGAGCGCGGAACGTGGTCGTGAGCCGCCACTTTGCCGAGGGCGGCGCGGGCGCGGAAGACCTGGCCCACGCCGTCTGGGCCGCGGCCGAGGAAGGCGCGCCCGATTTCCGGCTCCTGTACCCGGACGACCTGCCGCTGCGCGAAAAGATCGAGACCGTGGCGGTGCGCATCTACGGCGCCCGCGGCGTCGACGAACTCCCCGCCGCGACGAAGGCGCTGAAGCTCTACGAGGATCTGGGCTTCGGCAACCTGCCGGTCTGCATGGCCAAGACGCACCTCTCGCTCAGCCACGACCCGGGCCTCAAGGGTCGCCCGACCGGCTTCCGGGTTCCGATCCGCGAGGTCCGCCTCTCCGCCGGGGCCGGGTTCATCACCCCCCTTCTCGGCGAGATGCGCACGATGCCGGGCCTGCCGTCCCACCCCGCCGGCGAATCGATCGACATCGACTCAGACGGCAACATCGTGGGATTGTTCTAGACGCCCATGCTGAACCTGATCCTCACCCGGCACGGCTTGACGACGGCCGGGGACGTGCTGCTGGGCGGCCAGCTCGACGTCTCGCTCGCGCCGGCCGGACGGGCCCAGGCCGAGGCGCTGCGCGGCCGGCTGGCCGGCGTGCGGATCGATCGGATAATCGCGAGTCCCATGCGCCGGGCCGTCGAGACCGCCCAGATCGTCGCCGCGGGACGGCCGATCGAGATTGACGAGTGGCTCCGCGAGGTGGACTACGGCCGCTGGGAGGGCCTCTCCCATGCTGAGGCCGAGGCCGAGGATCCGGAGTTGCGTACCCGCTGGGAGGCGGACCCGGCCACGATCCACTCGCCGGGCGGCGAATGCGGCAACGACGTCGCAGCGCGGGCCCTGGGCTTCCTCGTCGATATCGTCACAACGGAACTCCACGGCCCGAACGGCACGCCTGCTCACCACCGCTCGCCCGACTCCGGCGGCGCGCGCCCCCTCCCCTCGGAAGCCCAGGCGGAGGTGCAGGGCGAGCGGCGTGTCCTGGTCGTCGCTCACGGCACCTACAACCGGATCCTCATGTGCGTGGCGCTGGGCATACCGGTTCGCGATTACCGCCGTCGATTCATCCAGGACTGGGCGAGTCTCACGGTGCTTCGCTACGAACCCGGTGACGGCCCCGAGGATTCGGAACTCGTGCTGTCCAACGACGTCGCCCATCTCCGCGCGCCGGGCGAGGCGCCCTGGGGCTGAGCCGGGCCTGGCGCCGCGCCGCGAGCCGGGCCACTCGCCGCTCGCCCTGTGCCCCCGCCGCCCGCCGCTCCCCACGCGCCCGGCCACGTGGCCGGCCGCCGGCGGCGCCGGGGCGTCGGAGCCGCGGAGTCGACGCTTCCGGCGTCGTGGTGGCAGACTGACCGGAACCTACCGGATCGTGCCCGCGGTTCCTCGCGAACCAGCAGGAGTTGTACTTGCGCCGCGCCGTCATCGCCTATATCACGCTGTACGTCGCGGTCGCGGCCTACTCCCCGTATCTGCAGCAGTACTACAAGAGCCTCGGCATCTCCCTCGGCACTATCGGGGCCCTGGCCGCGTTCACGTCTGCCGTAGCACTGGTCAGCTCACCCACGTGGGGCGCAATCCACGACCGCTACCCAACCTCCCGCCTGCTACTGCCACTTGCTGCCGCCATCGGAGCGGCGGGCATGGTCGGCCTGGCGACCGTCGGCGCCTCGCTCCTGCTGATCCCGTCGGCCGCGGCTTACGCGGCCGGACTGGCCGGCCTGGGCCCGATGATGGACGTCCGTGTCCTGGACATGGCCGGAACGGACCGGACACGCTACGCCCGGGTCCGGGTCTGGGGTTCGATCAGCTTCATGGTCTGCACCCCGTTCATCGGTTTCGCCCTGGGCGACAACTACCGCGGCCTCTTCTTCGTGGCAATACCCATGGTCATGCTGGCCGGCTGCGCCGCGATATTCCTGCCGGGCCGGGCCGGCGGCGTCCATGGAGCGAGCCTCCGGCGGGCCCCGGGTCGAGTCCTCGGCCACCGGCCGATCACCCTATTCCTCATCGGGGCCTTCGTCGGCTGGACCGCGGTCTACTCGCAGTACGCGTTCTTCTCGATCTACCTCCGCCAGATCGGCGGCTCCGCCGACCAGATCGGCCTCGCGTGGTCGATCCAGGCTTCGCTCGAAATACCGTCGATGATGTTCTTTCCACAGCTCTCGAGGCGGTTCGGGACCGAGCGTCTGATCGTGGTGGGCATGGCGATCATGACCTCACGCCTGCTCATCAACGCCATCTTCGTCTCGCCCACGATCCTGATCGCGTGTTCGGTCATCCAGGGCGCCGGTTATGGCCTGGTCCTCATCGGCGGCATCGCCTTCGTCTCGCGCCAGGCGCCGAAGGGCACGGCCGCCACCGCCCAGGGGATCCTCAACGCAGTCACGTTCAGCCTGGCGTCGATCGTCGGTTCGGGCGTGGGCGGCCAGATCGCCGGCGTGATCGGAATCCGCGGGCTGTACGCGATTACCGGCGGGTTGGGCGCGGTGGCAGTCGTGATGATCGCGATGGCGGTTCTCCCGGCGACCCGGCGCGACGCCACCGCCCTCCCGGTGCCCCTGCCGGCCGAGGCGAGCGCGCCGCCCTCCCTCGAACCGGGCGCCGCGGATCCGCCAGGCTAGACCCTCTCGGCGCTAATAACCCAGCCGATGGATCCGGTTGTAGATCGTGTTAGCCACCAGCTGCGCCCCGGCGTCGTTGAAGTGCAGCCCGTCCACCGTGTACTTCGACAAGATCAGCCCGTTCGACCCCGAAAGCGGCGTGT
>Ga0182027_10015310_pt1 | contig 10555 bp, 8 predicted proteins | sample 712E1DmetaG_FD_121300 | JGI IMG/M metagenome (GOLD analysis project Ga0182027, IMG submission 121300) | Permafrost microbial communities from Stordalen Mire, Sweden - 712E1D metaG (Illumina Assembly) | ecosystem: Environmental > Terrestrial > Soil > Wetlands > Permafrost | place: Sweden... | reverse complement strand
CTTTAAATTATGGTTTATTTTCAATGGTATCCATTTCACTTTATTACCAATAAGTGCCCAATCCGGCCAATTATCTATGTTTATTTTTTGAGGTTCTTTCGGTGAAACAATGGCAAAATGAGGGATTACCCCAGGCCAATTCTTCCCCTCTTTTCCGAAAATATCCGATAATCTCTGTATTTTTGATTGTAACTGGTGGTTCGAAAACAACTTTACCCCTTTAGCTTCCAGAAAAATTATGTGACAACGCTTTTCTATTTCATAGGCTACAAGTAAATCTGAATCCTCCCCTGAGGCGTGAATTAACTGATGCTGGTTTGAATGTATCTGTGTATTATCATCACGGCTTATAACTAAACTCGCATATACCCAATCGAGATGGTAGTCCATTGCAGTAAAGGTGTTTTCTGGTATGTCCAAGTGAAGAGCTTTGCTTATGAGTTCCCTAAATTCTGCACAGAGTTTAAATTCGTGATTGCCTAACGCAGTTCCTACAAGGAAAAAACGTTCTTTCCTGTTGAAGGCTTTCAAATTCGTTATTATAATACTCAAAATACCAGATCCTTAACAAACGTTCTTCATCTATAGATACTTTTTACGCACTACGGTTTTTGGGTATGCAGGACTTTTAATTTTCGTTTTTTCGATTATTATACCCCGAGATTTTTTTACTCGTGCCTCACCATTCCCTAAGGGTTTCCGTCGATTCGTATTACTGATATTTTTGTTTGTCATCCGAAGCTCTTGTCCACGTTTTTTAATGCCCTTTGCTTGTTTTTGGGGAATAGTGTCATTAACGGCTTTTACAAATATTTTCTGCCACTTCTCTATGCTTATTTGTTTCGGTTTATTTACTAACTTATGTTTGCTTTTTCCATTTAAGTTGCCGCGCTTCACCATTATAGGGCGTTCTAAGGGTTCCGCTGGACCAACTTTTAATTTCCAACCCAAATTATTGAATACGTTCGCCGGTGGGGGGAGTCCTTTTATCTCATTTATGTGTTTCAACGCGATTGTATTTGTTGGGTCGATTTTTAGGCATTTTTCATAGGCGGATAATGCATCATTTAAACGTTTACATTCTGTATAAGCTCTACCCAGCCGATTAAAATCATCTGCTAACGGTTTTGAACTGGTAATAATTTGCTCGTTGCAGATAATCGCTTCTTTCCAGTCGCCTTGAAAACCGAAGGCAATTGCATGTCGCCTTAGTGTTGCAACCCGAGAGGGGGATAAAACTGGTGATGGAATGTTGTTTTTTTTAGCCACCTTTAATACTCCGATTAAAAATTGGTGAAATTGTAAGGTCAGCAGGTTAACGCAAACTGACTACCTTATCTTTCCGTCTCTATTTAAAATCTTGGTTATTCCTTCATCATTGCCAGCTCTTTCCGCGGTGCTTTTATGCTTATGATCATTGACTCAACTAAACCTGATACTTTTAAAACCGTTTCTTCGCCATACTTGGGTATTTCACCGTCAGGATCCAGATGATCTATTAGATATCTGGTTGATGGATTCTTAATTCCGAACTTCCCGCAAACTAGCCAGCAAACAACTTCTGCCTCAAATTCCATCAGATTATTATTTAGCCAACTTCTGTCCGCCCACCATTTTGGATTTGGTGCCCCCAAATGACCGCATAGAATATGGCCAGTTTCATGGAGAATAGTAGCGAATTTTTCTTCCTTTGTTGCGTTTTTATTCACTACAATGTCGTACAATATTTTCGTCTTTAATTTTTTATAATTCGGATCAATAGTGCAAAACCCAGCGCCGGAGGAACCTTGTTCGCTCTCAAATAGGCCAACACCGGTACCTTTCAAACTATTGACTAAATTATCGTACTGAATATCGGAAATATCACCTTCCGGTCTGAATGGATGAAGTATTTCTTCAGGAACCGGCTCCCCTTCTGTATCTGCCAATTCGAAAACAAATTCTACGGGACCAAAAGGACGCAATATCACCAATGGACACGCTCCTGGTTTGATATAACGATTAAATTTATTCCGCCAAACTGAAGGAGTAGCAACATATTGACTTCCAGGTCTTTGCCTATATACTAACGCCGCGTTGCATGGCCCCAATTCTTTAAACCTTATGATAAAGTTGAGCATTTTTCTGAATTTTTTGGTGCTTCGGTAACTGCGGATTTCGGAATATAGGTTATCCAATTCAGGGATATGGCTATCAGTCATTTTTCAACATCTTATGTTATTTATTTAATTATTTGGGATTTGTGTTATCTTTACTTTCGTTATGTATCTGATCATAAACTTCCTTGAGCAGCTTCTTACCGACCTCGGTCTGGAAGGCATTGTCATTCAGATATTTAACGATAATTTCCTCGTTTTGGTCCATACGGACAATGAACGACCATTCCAGTGACTTCAGCAACACATAACCGAAGTTTTACCTGAATTCTCATGGCCTTTTAATGCAATGGCTCTTTTCATTTTTGAATACCTTCGCCTTAAACCAGATTGCCCATTATTCATCAATAAAGTAATCCAAATCTATCTTTTTTAATTCAAATATATCCTCAACCGAAACCCCGACTTTATGGGTGATCATCAATTTAGCGAGTTCGTTGCCGTCAATCAATATGATTCTTTTCGAACTGCGGTCGACTTTCTCAATAATATCTTTTGTGAAAGTTGATGTGGTGATAAAAATACCCCTTTCGGCGTGTTTAAAATCCAGCGCTCCGATGAAGTTCCTGATTTCAGAATGTCCTACGGTTGTTTCATTCCAACGTTTAGCCTGAATGTATATTCTATCTATACCTAAAGTGTCCTGATTTATTACGCCATCAACTCCTTCATCACCTGATCTACCAATAGCCTGTGCAGCATCTTTATCGCTGCCACCGTAACCCATTTTAACCAGGAGATCAACTACAATATGCTCAAAGCTCTTAGCAGACACAGTTTTAAGTTGTTGGAGAATATCTCGGGCTAGCTCTTCGTTAATTTGTTCATAGGCGTTATAAAGTCTTTCTTGGGGAGTCTTTTCTTCATCTTCATTAGAATTGATGATTTCACTTTTATTGTTTTTATAAGTGTGGAACTCTTTGAATTCCGGGTACTGATTTAAGAACTTGACATCAATTTTGCTCGGATTTTTCTTTAATATTTCCTTACCTCGTTCGGTTATGCGAAAATACCCTCTTCTGGTTGTATCTATTAGTCCGGCTTTCTTTAAATAAGTCCGAGTCCAACCGACTCTGTTATCAAATAATTCTTGCTTACCACTGGGCAGCAACTCTTTCAGCTCAATTTCGCTCAACTTGAAATCTACTGCGAGTTTATCAACCACCTCATGCTTAGCATGTTCTTGCCCATCTCCAGCGAATTTAAGAAAAGGCAGCATTATTGTTTGAAAATCCGGGATAGCCCTTACAAACCTCCAACTAGAACAAATCCACTTGTGATTTCACTAGAAAACCTAATTTGACCTGCTCCTAATAATAGTGCCGAATTCTTAACTTATCGTTATGAGATACTGTCGATTGTATGCATGGGTCTAAACTTTATACCAGATAACACCATACATTTATTCGTTAGTTAATTTTAAAAAATCCGTTTTCTATCGCCTGTGGAAATTGGAAACGTTTTTCGCCTTCGGAAAACGCCACAGTCATCAAGTCACGTTTCATACTAACCACCGTTCCTGCACCGAACTTGTTGTGAGTGAGCATAGAGCCAATTTTTATGCCGGAACAATCGATTTTGGGCTTTTCCTCCTTCTTTGCCGGAGGGAGTACGGTGGGAGTTGGCTTGATGACTAATGACGCAACAAAAGGTTTCGTAGGCGAAGATGGTGCGTGATATGTGCGTACTTCGGATGCGGGTGCGCGCTTGGTGCTTGATATGCGCTTCACGGGCTCTGGTGTAGACTCGTCCTCATTCTCGTCATCGGTGGTATCAACAAAATACGGTTTATCAGGTATATCATCGGCCGCTATCGGCGGCGCAACAAGTGAATTCTGCTGTAAATTGAATAGATTTTGATAGTCATGGTTACTTATGACCGTATCGAACAGACCGACCTTTTCACCTTCATGCTTATCGATGCCCGTATATGAGAGGCTAGAATCCTCATATCGCTTAAACTTGTATACCGCATCGTTCATCAGTGCACGGTTAAACACATTCAGGGAGACAAGCAATTCAAAGTCATTCACCTCAAGACCTGTTACCTTTTTAAACAGCCCAGGCTCAAGCTGAGTAATAACATCCGCAAGACTATACTCACGATAATCGGACAGATACATGAATATTGGGATGCGTGTAGCAAATTTAATGAGCTTCTCCTGTATCTCTTTTCGTTTGCTCTTGTATTCCTTTTCTTCGGCGGTAAGCTCTTTTTTCTCTTTGGGTGTGAGATTTTCGCCGTTTTCTTTCTTTGTTTTCTTGACATCTTCGGATTTATTGATAATGGTCTCGATGTCGTAATTTAGGCTACGGAACCCCTCTATGCTCATCAAAGCCCGCATTGCGTCTCCATTTGCCATAAGCCGTGCCAGCGTATCATTATCGACATTAACTAGCAGAGCACTCTCCCATCGCTTGGCAAGCAATGTGGCCGAAGTACCCGCCATAGCTATATCTAAAATCTCACCAGCGTCGATTTGCCGCATGGTGCTGCCATCATAGGCAATAACGGGTAAGAAGTTGATAAACTCTGCAACCTTCTTTTCTGGATTGCTTTCGCTAACATTCAATCGGCAACTATAATCCGCGATCTGTTTCAATGCACGGTCAAGAGCAAAGTCAAATATATAGCACTCCTGCTTTATAATTTCCTTTATCCCTGTGCCCGTATCAATTTCCCACGGGTTCTGAACACGGAAAGCAGCCTGGAAATATGTTTCCGGACTGGAAAGATTACGGAGCATGAAGATGCCTGTCCACGGTCTCACCGTTACGCCCGTAGTCAGTTTGCCGCAGGAAAGAGTGATTGTCTTGGATTCAAGAGGCTCTTCCATAGATTTCAGCACTGGCCCGAGTGCATCAAGACCAATACCTGCTCCTGCTCCTGCACAAACATTAATAGTGTAGTCGTGGTAAAATACGTTTTGTTTTTTATCAAGCAGATTTTTCATTGCCTGGCAGGACGCGACGTTAGGTAAAAACCAGAAAGTATGTGATAGTACGTTCAGCAGTCGAGTATCCGAATACGGCATGGGTGGCCTGCCGCTGCCGAGTTTTAAGTCATCGGTGGTTGTGGGCAGATAGGAGCCGCGAATGAGGTCAAGCCATTTCTGTACCTCATTTTCATAAATGAATTTCGCATCTTTACCTTTGCCTTTAGCAGCGAAAAACACATTCAGATCAAATTCGTCGAATTCCCCTTGTAAAGCTATCTGTCGGATACTATCCGGTATTTTATAGGTCATCATGACCATGCGGGGCAGCGCGGCGTAGATATTGCCGGGAGCAGCGCCCCAGTTTTCTTTCGCCCGCTGCTCATCAGAATAGGTCCAGTTGTAAATCTGATCCTCTATGAACTCGCCGGAACTGATAGCACGGAACGGTGTGCCGGATAGGAACAGATAATATGATGTCGTGATGGGCAGGAAAGTTTCATTGTAAGCGTTGTCTGCCTCTTCCTTTTTGTATTTCTCAACATCGAGGGCATCGTAGGCATCATCATCATCCGGCTCAAATAGCTTTTTTGCGTTGTCTCGCCATGCGCCGAAATGATATTCATCGAATATGACTATATCCCAGTTTGTCTCATGCACCCAGGAATTTTTTGCTTTAATACCGCCTGTTTCGTTTGTTCCGAGATAATCCTGAAATGAGCCAAAACAAACAATAGGCCGCGTTTGGTCTGCCGTCTCAACGGTCAGATCATTGGTACGAGTGATAAGCTGCCAACCCTCGAAATCAATGTGGGTGAGCAAATCCTCACTCCATGCACTTTCCACGGCGGGCTTAAATGTCAGCACCAGTATTTTTTTCATTCCCATCCGCTTGGCAAGCTGATATGCGGCGAAGGTCTTACCAAACCGCATTTTTGCGTTCCAAAGGAACTTGGGCGCACGGTTGGGAAACTCTGAGCGGGCGAATTTATAATATTCGATTGTCTTGACAATGGCTTCTTCCTGCTCAGGGCGCATGGAAAAGGTATTTGTCCTGTTTTCCTCATTGTCAATGCGGTTTTTGATCGCGACAAGAGTTGCTTTCAGATCCGTTGCTGTACAGCGGAACCACTCGCCGCCAACGCCGGTCACCATTTTTTTCCGCAGCTTTTTGTGAACGTCGCGATCCGTAAAGGTGGTCCCGTCAGAGCGTATTGCGGATTCGCGCAGCACGATAGAATACGGCACTCTCCCATCAGGACGCTTTGTAGGATATTGTTGTGCTACCCGCTTGTCCACATCAACGATGGTATATCCTACTTTAAGCAAGCCCTTATAGATGGGATTACTATCTGAATAGGCGTAAATCATCGGGTGGGAGTCGGGGCGTTGCGGAAAAAATTCCTTATTTGCCATTATCATCACCGTCTGTCAAATCCATAGGTCGGATCATAGATTCGATAAATGCTATTTCTTCTTCGTTTATGTCATATTTCATGTACAGTTCTTCATCAGTCCATGATTTTGAAAAATCTTGTACAGGAACAAACGTATAAATGCTTCTTGTTGTACTCTGTGTAGATCTTTTTAGCATGGCGAGGAAACGAAAAAGCCGTGTTGTAATGTAAGAAATTACATTTTCACATTCTACGCGAGATGAATAGGGGCCGATAAAGATGTAAGTTTCACTACAAGCGGTTCCTATTGTTCCAACGAATGGTTTGCCGAGTATTGGATGAGGGAATGCATCACTTCCGCTTCCTGCTCTTGGAATAAAGACTTTATATTTGTCAATCATATCTATATTTTTTGTTATTGCATCGCGGATAGTAAATGAAACACCCTCATTTTCGAATATCTTGATATCGTTGTGTTTTTTAACTTTATTCCCATGAAATGTTGTTGAAAGCCCAAACGGTTGGCGAGAACTAACACATGCTTCCATTGATGGCTCACCAAAGCATTTCACTTTGCGAAGAATCTCAATAGCTTCATTGTGGCGAATGAACGTACTACACCCATCTTCTAACAGCTTGCGAGAAACAGGTTCATTAACACTGTCACCTCTATGTGTTATTACGGCGCAATCGCCTCGGTTATCACGCTCCCATAGGAAAAAACAAACGCCTCCTTTTATCTGAACCCCAGGAAAACAGTCAATCGCTTCGGGGAAATCATGAATGACACGAATTCGATCATCGTGAAGCATCTCTCTGCGGAACTCATCGAGACCCTTTCCTCCGGCAAACCACCGTGCAGGAACAATCATGGAAAGGTAACGCGGTTTTAGTTTCTTCGCTTGCGTAATGAATTTATCATAAATGGGCATGGCACTTATTCCATACCCTCCGTCACTTAACTGATAAGGCGGATTCCCTATAATTACGTCAAATTTCATATTGAATATGTCCTCCGGTTTCGCTGTATGTATCATTTCATAAGCATGGGTTTCGAGCGATTCGTCACGCTGGTACTCTTTCTGTGAAGCACCACAGAAAGCGCACCTTCCATTCACCCACCGATGTTGTATCTTCTTAAAGCGAATATTACCGCTTACATCGTTAAACACTGATACCGAATATTTACTATTCGGGTATTTAGAGCAATACACACTTCTGCGGGAAAGCAGCGAGGTCAGTTCTGTAATGGAGATGCCATAAAGCTGATTATGAAAAATATGGTCCAATCGCTCTTGAAGGTTTGGTATCTCGGTTTCCAGCCCATAGATCAGACGCTTTGCAATCTCACGCAGGAATACGCCCGACTTACAAGCGGGATCAAGAAAAGTAGTATTTGCGTCGTTGAACAACTCTTGCGGTAGCATATCCAACATCTGATTTACAATCTCCGGCGGCGTGAACACCTCATCGTTACTGAGATTGGCAAGACAGCTTAGTACATCGGGGTTATACATACTTGAGTACAAATTATTTGGCATACTGCACCCTCCTGTAATGAATAAGAGGGAAATCCCTCACGCGAGTCTCCTCATCGTCATTGGCCTTTCTATCCAAAATATCCAAACTGAGTTGTGCAGTCGCGTCGTCACATTGTTCGGTTCCTGGCGGAATATCCGGCTTAATGATCTTTTCTTCCAGCATCTTGTCAAAGCGATAATCAGTTCGCTGCATCAGGGAGCCGGTCACTAATGACCATTCTGAAAAAATGATGGGCTCATCTTTTGCGTTTTTCAGCGTCAGCGCATCTCCGCAGAGGATATTACGCTTTAAAATAAATCTCACAGCCTTCCGGCATTCGTCGTTGGCATCCTTTTTACAATTAGCCGTATATTCCTTATCCCAGATCTCGAACAGTCGTTCACAGCAGTTATTAATATTGTCTGGAAGAATCTCCACGCCGTAGATGCTCGAAATGGCAAGGACGGCGTATTTTTCATAATCGGAAGGGCTGCGCCGATATTTGTTCTTTACAACCGCCAGTTTGCGCCGCAGTATTTCCGCCAGGAAATTGCCATCGCCACAGGCAGGTTCAAGAAAGCGGCTGTCAATTCGCTCCGTCTCCTGCTTCACCAAATCCAGCATGGCGTTGACCTCTCGCTCGGCTGTAAATACCTCGCCGTGGTTGGCCACGCGCGCTTTTGATTTGACCTGATTTTGTTTTTTGTCCGGCATGGATATTCCCCTGGTTCATCACTCGAAGAACTATGCTCAAAAAGGAATCCTTTTGATTAGGTTGATTTTAGCACTAACTCTCACTTCACACAAGACATAAACATTTTTGTAAGCGTATTATTGTGAAATTAGAGCGCATTGACAATGCTTGAGCGGTAATAACTTTGAATGCGTTAGTTTAAGAGGCATTTAATAACTGCGTATTTCGGTTAAATCGGCCAGAGCAATTACCAGCCTTGGTAAAGGGGCTCTTTTTGTCGGCCTGTAAAATTCGAATTCACACGGTCTCGATAATGACCACGCCATGTCCCTTTGTAAATCGTAACTTCTCTTGCGGGCTCACAGCCGATCAAGTCGCCAAGTCCTCTTCCGCCGTCTTCGCAAAGATGAATTTCAAATAAATCGGCCTTTTCAGACAGTAATTCTTCATCTTCTTTCTTTTCTTCGTTAAAAATGGCCAATTCTTCTTCAATTTCCTTGTCGGATTTGTTCAAATTTAACATCATTCCAACCAGATTACCAAAATTATCTTCGATCGTCATGGTGAAGATCTCTTTACATCGACGGCAACGGTACTCATAAATCGATACGGGATATTTTTCTTTGCCTTTCATATTAAAACCTCCTTTATTTTCAATTTATGGATATTTTAACAGAGCAGCCTAATTATGTCAGCGCTAAAACATTGACCATAAATTGCAGGCCAATGCAACGCTCCCACTAGATAAGCTCGTCTCTAATTTTTAAAAAACTGCCAACAATAAGGCATAACATTTTGAGGCTATTATTTTATTGACTTAAAAGGATTCGGTAGCAATCCGGTAGCAAAATTAACATATTGAACAATCAAATTATATTTACAATAGGCTTTTGCGATGTAAATTCTCATCATTTTTTCGTAATACATCCCCCAGTTCAGATACAAAAGTTAATCTATTGTTCGAAGTATAACCGATCCATGTCAATAGTAATCATAGGTCTTTCTTTCATTTCACACTGTCGTTCATACGAGGCGTAAGTTAGAGCATTCATCAATATGTTTAACTTGTTTTTTATGGTATGAAGTTCGGAATTACCTTCAAAACTCTTGGGGATTGAACTTATAATTACATACCACCTTACTTGACGTATTGTAAGCCATTTCAATTTCAATCCTCTTTTATTGTGGAACTGGGCCAATACAATCTTTCCGTCAACAAGAGGCATATCTATAACCGGACCGTCAGGTAGATTCAATGACCAGACCTCGATGTCAATAGGTACATCTTTAATTGGATAACCGCTAGCTCGCAGATTTTCACATAATGTCCAGACCTCGATAATTTTATCCTGTGGTATTGGATAATTTATCAAACTCCCCAAGCTCCACGGGTCATCTAATGGATTTGGTTTCTTAAGATAATTTCTTTTTTCATTCACTAAATTCTCATAGGACCTTAACGAAGGGTTTGCGTTTTCTGATAGTTTCAATGCTTCGGCAGTTTCAGTTCGATACCATTTTGCAGGGTGTTTCTTCTTAGTCTCGATATCATGTTCTGCTTCAATTAGATTGAAAACAGTATCTTCGATGTCGTCAGTTACGGGAATCCTGTTTACACGATATGCTGCGCTCATTTATTTCTCCTTATTAATAGTGCAGTATTGTAATAATCGTACTATTATGCTACAAAATACTTTGCGAATTATGCCTATTGCTCATTGCACATATATTGTCTATCATCAGAGTACCACACTATTAGTAAGAGTACAAGCAAATAATTCACAACAAGGAGATAGTAAATATGCCGAATGACACAATGGGGTTGACTTTGGGCGAGGCCGCGAATGAACT
>Ga0182027_10015309_pt1 | contig 10556 bp, 12 predicted proteins | sample 712E1DmetaG_FD_121300 | JGI IMG/M metagenome (GOLD analysis project Ga0182027, IMG submission 121300) | Permafrost microbial communities from Stordalen Mire, Sweden - 712E1D metaG (Illumina Assembly) | ecosystem: Environmental > Terrestrial > Soil > Wetlands > Permafrost | place: Sweden... | reverse complement strand
CGTTTCGGTAGGCAGTGCCGCTGCCGTCTCGGTCGGCACAATCGTGGGTTGCAATAGCAGCTGCGGCGTCGGTGTTGCGAGAGATTCCGCAAGTGATGGAGGCGTATAAGTCGGCTTTGGAATCTCGGCTTGCGCCCACACTTGCGGATGCGCTTCTGCGGGCGCAGGATGGTTCATCAGGGAAGCCAGCACAGGTGATGAACCGGCAAACCAAACCGCCGCGCCGCAAATGACGCATCCAAGCACGATGAGCAGAATTGGAAATAGAAGATTGCGTTTCGATGCAGGTTTACTTCCGCTTCTTTCTGGACCTCCAGCGGACGCGGCCATCTCCGCAATTGATTCGGATTCCGGGGACGATGCTTGCAATCTCTGTGTGGCCCATTCCATACCCCTGTGCGCGCGTTCGCTGTTCGGATTGATCTTGAGCGCCGTCTTCATGTATTCGACGCTGGCGCGCGGGCTGGCTACCGCCGCGAGGATCAACCAAGGGTCCTCCATTTGAGGTTCGAGCGACGCGGCATGTTCCGCCCATTGACGTGCTTCCGTTCGATTGCCATTGCGAAGAGCCTCGCGTGCCTTTTCAACCGATAAACGAGCATCATTAAATCGAGTGTTCATGGCGTGAAAGTCGGTGTGGATGTCGGTTCGATATTTTCGTTATTGACAAAGCAAAGGATACCATTAACAACCCCTTGAGCTACCAAGTCAGTGTGCTGAAGCAGGAATTCTTGATCTAGATTCAGAAAGCCTGTTTCAATGATCGCGGCTACGGTGTTGGGGTCAATTTCAGCGTATGCATGATAACTGGTCATATCTACTGTGATGCTGTTGGCGTGGAAAGGTAAACCGGTGGCAGCGTGATAACGATCTATCATGCAGTCTAACAGACGGCTGGCCCGGTTGTAGTCACGCGTATCCATGGATGCTGCGACTTTGAAACCAGTCGCCTCCGGGTTGATATATTGGCAGGAGTCATTGTGAATGGAAACAAGGGCTACGGCCCGGTATCCGTTCAGACGCGTATCGAACTCGTTGAGCAAATCCACTTGATAACCGAGTTTGGACAGCCTTTGCACAACGAGGGTGGCAATCTTGAAATTGACGTCCGCCTCGGTCAGGGTGACGTTGCCGTTAGCGTCGGTGCAAACCGCGCCCGAATCGTTGCCGCGATGACCGGAGACAATTCCAATCCGCAAAGCCGGTTCAACCGTGTTTACCACGTTGTTCACTGGCTGGGGAGTCAGCAACAGAGCCAATTTGTCAGAAAGCGATATGGCAGAAAAACTGGTCGGCGACAGGGATGTAAACAGCGTTGCCAGCAGAATTGCGATACCCAGCGTAGGCACGATGGCGTTGAGAGACTTGCGTCGACGCGGCACGTTGCGATGAACGCGCCGCCGGGAAGATGTTTCCATTTTGGTTCCTGTGATGGTACTAGTTTGTCAAACAAAATACAAGGGCATTTTTGCCAATTTCCACCTTGACTTTGCTCTGCCGCGAAAGTATGATGAAAAAAAATGACAACACACATCGAACCCGAACAAATACGCCGTGCCATGCGCGCCTGGGCTTCCGGCATAACGATTGTCACCGCGGCGCATAAAAACGAACAGCATGGAATGACCGTCAGCTCTTTTGCTTCCATCTCGCTCGACCCACCCCTGCTCATGGTGGCGTTACAAAAAACGACGCGCACCTCCAGGCTGATTTCCCGCGCCCGGGCTTTTGGCGTGACCATACTATCTGCGGGCCAAAAGGAAATTTCCGAACGCTTTGCAGGCCGGAGCGATGACTCGAATGACCGCATGGAAGGCATCGAAACGGAAACGCTCATCACCGGCGCGCCGCTCATCAAAGGCGGACTGGCCTATTTCGATTGCCGCCTCCGCCAAGCCATTGACGCGGGAACCAGCATCCTCTTTATCGGAGAAGTGACCGCGGTGAAACAATTTGAAGGCCAGCCGCTTGTTTATCACAACCGCCAATATGCGCGGATCGCTTGACGTTCTGGCTTTCTCTCGCTCAGGATAGATCAAAGAGAAAGCAGGAGGAAGTATGGAAGATAAATTGACTCCGGAAGAAACACAGACGTTGCTTCACATTGCGCGCCAGTCGCTTGAACTTGCCGTGCGCGGCGAGAAACTTCCGCCGCTGGATGAAGCGACATTGACTCCATGCTTGCGCGAAACCGGCGCGTCATTCGTGACCTTGACCGTGCGCGGCGATCTGCGCGGCTGTATCGGCGCCCTGGAACCCTATCAACCACTGGCGATGGACGTCCGTGAACACACCATTGCCGCGGCGCTGGAAGATCCGCGCTTCCCGCCGGTCCAGCCCAAAGAGTTGAGTCAAATTGAAGTTGAAGTTTCCCGCCTCACGGTCCCACAGCGACTCGAATATAGGGATGCAGATGATCTGCTTGCGAAGTTGAATCCAAATGTGGATGGCGTCATCTTGCAAGATGGCTGGCGTCGAGCGACATTCCTGCCGCAGGTGTGGGAAAAAATTCCAGACAAAGCCGAGTTCCTGGATGAATTGTGTTATAAGATGGGCGTCGCGGCCAACACCTGGAAGCACAAACATTTGGATGTGTTGATCTATCAAGTCGAAGAATTCCACGAGTAATCCAATTGGTTTAAGAATTTGCAGCGAGAAGCAGTAAAATCAAGCCGAGGTAGCCTTTAGACGATGACCGAAGACGCCCCTCAAGATACCATGTTCCAGGATGCCGTCAGCGCGTTGCGCGAGGGCGATAAGGCCCGCGCCAAAGATATTCTGACGCGCCTTTTGAAAGCGGATCAAAACAACGCAATCTACTGGGTTTGGATGAGCGTGGCAGTGGAGACGAACAAGGAACGCATCTATTGTTTGCAGACCGCGCTCAAACTTGATCCCGAAAACGCATCCGCAAAACGCGGCCTCACTTTGCTCGGCGCCATTCCGCCGGACGAGAGCATTCAACCGTTCCCGCTCAATCGTCCGCGCGCTTGGGAAGAGAAACTTTTACTGGCGAATGAACAGCCTCAACCGAAAGGTTTCTCCAGCCCGGTGGCGCGGCTGGCGATCATCGTTGTGGTCGGAGTGGTGGTCGTCGGGCTGGTGGTCGGCGGTTTGATGCTGCCGCATCAGAATTCCAATCCGTTCTTCCGCGTATTCAGCACCAACACGCCCGGAGCTTCGCCGACTTTCACCCTCACCCCAACCTTTGTCAACGAAACCGAACAGGCTGTCACGCCCACGGCCGGGCCGAATTCACTGGCTTCGGCATTGGGCGTTTCGTATACAGCGACTCCGCTTTATGTCAACACACCGCGCGCACCGGAGTCGCTGGATCAATACAATGTCGCGCTAGCCGCTTATCAGAAGGGTGATTGGGCATCTTATATTTCGAACATGCAGCAGATCGAAGCGCTCGAACCAACCGCTCCCGATGTTCCATATTACATCGGCGAAGCCTACCGCTTCCAGGGCGATTATAAAGACGCATTGGACGCGTATACGATATCGCTTCGGATCAATCTGAATTTTGCTCCCGCGTATCTTGGAATGGCGCGCGTCAACCTGCTTCAGGATCCCAATACTGATGTAACAAAGTTGTTGGATACTGCGATTCAGGATGACCCCAATTACGGCGAGGCCTATCTCGAGCGCGCCAATTATTATCTATATCATAACCAGCCTGATTTGGCGCTCAGCGATCTCGACGAGGCCAACAAGCGGATGCCCAATTCGGCACTTGTCCAATTGGGTTACGCCCGCGCTTATTTGGCGCAGGGAAACGTTGATAAGGGACTCGCTTCCGCTCAACAAGCCAATCAAACTGACCTGACGCTTTTGCCGGATTATCTTGTCCTCGGCCAGGCGTATGTTGCAAATGCCCAGTATTCGGATGCGATCAAGTCGCTTGACACCTATATTACCTATGACACAACGGATGGAAGCGCTTATACCTGGCTGGGAAAGTCTTATGAAGAGACAGGCGATTATCAGGATGCCGTTACTGCATCCACCAAAGCCCTTTCACTCGATCCCACACAACGGCAGGCGTACCTTTATCGAGGACTTTCGTACATCGAATTGAATAATGCGGATAAGGCAGATAACGATATCCGAAAGGCAATCGAATTCTTTCCCAAATCGTTCGACGCGAATCTCGGGTTGATACGCGTTTCTTATATGGAGGGACATTATGGCGATGCCTTCCTGCACATCGGCTCGACCGGCGCGCTGGCTCAAACGGATCAACAAAAGGCGCTTGTGCTGTATTGGACTGGATTGATTCAAGAGATGCGTGGCGATGAGAAGGATGCAATTACAGCCTGGAACGATTTGCTCGCCATGCCTGCCGATGCGATGACCTCAAAAATGCGCGACGATGCGACTCAGCATCTGGCCGCGCTGACAACCACGCCAACGCCTGGAACCGAAACGGTCACTCCCACCGAATCCGGCGCAACCGATACTCCAGCTTCGATGCTGACATTGACGCCCGCTCTGACTCAAACTCCCGTGCCAACGAACACGCCGTAAGAAAAAGCAAAAGAGACAGCCACCTTCAAAAAGGTGGCTGTCTCTTTTATCTTCCATACTTCTTCCGATCTTCCTCACACGGACATAATGCGCGCAGATAATGCCAGTTGTAAATTCCATAATCGTGGCCGTCTTCCCAGACAATGGTCAACGCATATGATCCAACAGCTTTAACGTTGTTGATTCTTGTCATCGGCGAATCATCCAATTGAATGTTGAATACATCCGCATCCGGCTCGGACTTCATGTTCTCGTGTCCGCCGCGGCACGAGGCGCAGGGACAAGCCGCGCGCAATAAGCCAAATGGATAAACGCTGACATGCCCATCGTCCCAGTTGATGGTGAACTCGCGCGTCTTTTTATTGGCGGTGATGTTCATTGGTTTTTCATTGCTCATTTTGATATCCTAGAGTTATGGCGAAGGTGTCGGTGGTGGCACCACTGCCAGGTAATTCGCGGCGGCCCAACCCGCGCGCGTGCTGTCATAAGGCGCGACCACATACCACCAGGTATATCCATCGGCTTGTTTGGGTCCGTCTTTCACCATGAATGTTTCTGATTCGTCGCCGCGAAAGACCGTATCACTGTTGAGTCCCGGCGCGGAACGGATACGCAAACCGTCTGTGCCAGTGCCGCTGATCTGGACATACGTGTTGAGCGCGATTTGACTCGGCTGCGCCGTCAGCGACGCGGCCAGGCTTGCATTAATGGTCGGCGTGGGAACTTGAACGGTGGCGGTAGGCAGCGGAATGACGGTCAGGTCCGCGGCGACAAAGCCCGCCGTCGAAGACGGATGCGGATGCGCCCATTGAATTCCAATCCAAGTGGCGATCAAAAGAAATCCCGCACAAGCAAAGGATCCGAGGATTGTCCAAATGTTAAAAAGATTTTTTTGGTTCATGGCAAAAGAAAAAATCCCAATCCAAGAATTAAGTAAACTGCCAATAAGCCCGCGCCTTCGAGCCAGGTTGATTCGCCGTCGGAGGAAACGAGCGCGGAGACAACCACCGCCGTAAGAACTGCCAACAACTCGAAGCGATTGAAGATGAGTTGCAACGGATGACCCAGCAAAAGACTAATGAAGACCAATAGTGGCGCGACGAACAAAGCAATTTGCAGGCTTGACGAAGTGGCGACCTCAACGCTCAATTCCATTTTGTTCTTCAGTGCCAACTGCACCGATACAAGATGCTCGGCCACGTTGCCGATGATCGGCACGAGAACAATGCCGAGGAAAAATTCCGAAACGCCGGAACTCGCAATCACGGCCTGGGTTGCGCCGACAAGCGTTTCGCTCAACCAAAGCACACCGATAGTAGCTAGCACTAAAATGATTAGCGCTTGGCTCAATGTCCAGCCAGGTAAATCATCTTTTGATAATTGTTGTGACAACGGACTTTCTTTAACATTCGATGTTTCAATCAAGCCAAGAGCGTATAACACCATCATAATGATTGCCACGCCCACGCTCAACGCTTCGACTTTGGGATTGCTCTCTGCTCCGATGGCTTGACTCCACGCCGACGGAATCACCAACGCAACGACCGCCAGCACAAGCAATATCGCATTGCGGCTGGCGCTGCGTTTGTCGAATATCTGCGTGCCATGACGAAGGCCACCGGTTAACATGGAAAATCCCAAAACCAATAAAAGATTTCCGATGATGGAACCTGCAATTGAGGCTTTGACCAATTCGATCAATCCCGCTTTGACCGCCGCGATGGTGATGATCAATTCTGCCGCGTTGCCAAACGTTGCATTCAACAGCGCGCCAAGGCGCGGATTCGTGTAAGAAGCGATATCCTCTGTGGCTTCACCGATATATGCCGCCAGCGGAATGATTCCCAGCGCAGCGCAGATAAAGATCACGACTGGCGGCCAATGGAAAATCTGCGCGGCGAGAGTCGCTGGAAGAGCCGCGAGCATAAAACTCCACGGATTCCGCATAATGAATTCGATGATGCGTTTCATTCTCGTTGTTCCTTTAACAATTTTAACGCTTTTGACGGAACAATGACTCTCAATGCTTGCTTTTGAATCTTTATCTCTGCTTTGGTTCCTCCGAGCAAAGGCTCGCCATCCATGTGCATCGAAAAGGGAATCTCCGATTCCACGCGGACGGAATGAAAAGGCAAACGCTGCGCCTGATCGCTTGTTAAGAGGCGGCCCGCAAACAGGTCAACAAAATGGCGAAAGGCAACGGCGATATTGTCGCCGCTGAACAACCACATGTCCATTTCGCCATCATCGATATAGGCATTCGGCGAAAGCACGGCGATGCCTCCAAAATATCGTCGGACATTGGTCGCGACCGCTAAAAGATAATGCCCATCCACTTGTTGATCGTCCGCCCACACTCGCAAGTCCATGCCATGCCAGATCGCCGCATTCCAAACTGTCGCCGCGAAATATTGCGGCACCGAAACATATTTGGCGAAGCGCGGACGCGGCTCCAATTGATGAATGATGATGGCGTCGAGGCCGATGCCCGCCCATAATAAAAACACCTGCTCGTTGCAGCTTCCAACATCAACGCGATAGGTTTCTGCATTGGCAAGCAGGTGCGCATTCTGTTGCAGTGCCCGGTTATGAAGCCAGTCGAAAACCGGGATGCCCACTTCGGCGGCCCAAACATTCATCGTGCCCGCCGGCAAAACGGCCAGTGCAGTTTCTGAATTCATCAACCCGCTGGCGACTTGACCCACCGTTCCATCTCCGCCGATTGCGAACACCGCGTCATATTTCTCGATTGCAGCCTGGTGCGCCACTTGTGTAGCGTGACGTCCGCTCAAGGTTTCTGCAACTTCGATCTGCCATCCCGATGAATTAAGCGGGCGGATAATGCCGCGCACGAACGGACGAACCGGCACGCGTCCCGCGGCGGGATTGTAAAGAAGCAAGCCTTTGCGCATGAAGTGATTATAACCTTACCGCCCCACCCATCACTCACCTGCATTGCACCCAACGCAGTGCGGTGCAAGTGCCGTGACACCTTCCCCAAATTTTGCAAATTTGGGGAAGGTTGGGGAGGGGTATAATTTCCTCAATGCCCGAAAATGGTGAAAGCCATCTGCTTCTCAATCGCTATCAGCTGCTGGAACAAATTGGTTCCGGCGGCACGGCTGAGATTTATCGCGGCCGTGATTTGATGCTGGACCGTCATGTCGCGATCAAAATTCTGCGTGAGGATTATTCCAAGAATCCTGAATTCGAAAGTCAATTTCGCAACGAAGCGCGGGCGGCTGGCAACCTCTCGCATCCCAACATCGTAACGGTGTACGATTTTGGAAATGATAACGGCCAGCTCTTCATCGTCATGGAGTTGGTCCCCGGCACGAATTTAAAATCTATGCTTCGTCAGCGCGGCCGATTCACGGTCGACGAGTGCATTCCGTTGATGGTCCAGGCTTGCGCCGGTATCGGTTTCGCCCATCGCGCCGGACTCGTCCATTGCGATGTCAAACCGCACAACATGCTGGTCACGCCGGATAACCGTCTCAAGGTAACCGACTTTGGAATTGCGCGCGCCATGGCAGGCATCAGCCTGGGTGAACATACGAACGTGATCTGGGGCTCGCCGCAATATTTCTCGCCCGAACAGGCGGCGGGCGAATCGCCCACCCCCGCCTCCGATGTGTATTCGCTGGGAGTTGTACTTTACGAAATGCTGACGGGCACGCTTCCGTTTACGGCGTCCACTGTCGAAGAGCTGTCCCACTTGCACATGGAAGCCAAACCGATTCCGCCCAGTGAATATATCCCCGATTTGCCGGAAGCGCTCGAAGAAATCATTTTGAAAGTTTTATCGAAGGAACCGTCCGCGCGGTATCGTACCGCGGACCAGCTTGGGCGCGTGCTGATGAAATTCGGAACGCAACATGATGAAGCGATTTCGATTCCCATCTCGACGCCGCTGCCCGAGATCGCGTCCGCGCCTATTTTGGCAGAAGAACGTACGCATCCATCCGCCGCTCTCGAGGCGGACTCATCACCCTGGGACATTGACGTGGACTGGGCTACCGTCGGTTTAAGCTTGCTGGCGTTGATCGCCGTCGGCGGATTGATCCCGTTTTGGATGTGGGTCTACTTTAGCTATCACTCGCCGATCAAATGACCAATAAATATATCGTTGCTGCGTCTATTCTCTCGGCGGATTTTCTTCGATTGAAAGAATCCATCGCCGAATGCGAAGCCGCGGGCGCGGATTGGATTCATGTGGATGTGATGGACGGAAATTTCGTCCCCAATATCACCATGGGACCATTCCTGGTTGCGACGTTCAAGCGCGCCACTCAATTGCCGCTGGATGTTCATCTCATGATCGAAAAACCCGAACGATATCTAGAAGCTTTTGCCAAAGCAGGCGCGTCTCATCTAACTGTTCATGTTGAAACCTGCCCACAATTGCCGGAGACATTGAAGCAAATCAGGTCGCTGGGTTGTTTGGCAGGCGTGACGTTGAACCCGGCCACGCCGGTTTCAACCATTGAACCTGTTTTACATTTGGCAGATCTCGTGCTTGTGTTGAGCGTCAACCCGGGATTTTCAGGACAGACCTTTATGCCGGAAACCGTTTCAAAGGTCGCGCAGATTCGCAAAAAGCTGGACGAGATTCATTCATCCGCTTATCTGGAAGTGGACGGCGGCATCTCGACAGAAACGTTACCCAAAATGAAAGATGCAGGAGCAAATGCTTTTGTCTCGGCGACCGCGATATTCAAGTATCCAAAAGGGATCGAAGCGGGGATCAACGCATTGCGGATGTCATTGCGAGGAACGCAGTGACATCCGCAATGCGTGCCTTTGGCAAGCAATCTCCTTATTATCGTGCAAATAATAGTTGCAGGTTACTTGAGATTGCTTACTCTTCGAGTACGATGTCGCTCCGCTCGCATTGACATTGTTAAAACAAAAATCACGGCTCGAAATCCGCCGTGACCTTTGTATTGGAAATATAAACTTTACGCCGCTGATTTACCGAGCGCTTTGATGCACTTGGCGCACAGCACCTTTTTCACCTTATGGCCGTTCTGCAGGAGCGTTACTTTTTGCAGGTTGGGTTTAAAATCCCGATTGGTGGCCCGCATGGAGAACGAGCGATTATGCCCAAAGGTGGTTGTCTTGCCGCAGTTTGCACATTTAGCCATCGTACACGATCCTTTCTTGCAATGATTCCGAATGCTCACCCTGTTTTTTGGCAGGAAGAATGCCTGCACCTTCGGGCAGAAAGAACATCTGCACCTTCGGCAGGCACGGCATTGTACCATAAAAATATGAGCAATATCAACGGAATTTTGCTTGCAGAAGTGCAATTCGATAATTCGTTTTGAGTGTTATTAGAAGCAGTAAAATGGAGCAAGAGGAACCTATGGGCGAAGAAACTACATCTTTGGGCGGGATTCATATCTCTCCCAACGCCGTTGCGGCGATTGTTTATCATGCCACGCTTCGATCCTACGGCGTGGTTGGACTCGCGCCGAAAAATCTGGTGGAAGGCCTGTCCCAAACCATCACCCATGAGCCGGCGCGCGGCGTATCGGTGCGGTATGACGGCGAGAATATAGATATTGATATCTATATCGTTGTTGAATATGGAACGCGCATTACTTCTGTAGCGGATAGTGTTGCCGAGACAGTTAAGTTCCAAGTTGAAAAGGCATTGGGAATGTTTGTTCACGAGATCAATGTTCATATAGCCGGATTGCGCGTGAGCGAAAACGATTAGGAAAATAAATCTTAATGGGTATTGATACTGTTCGTGTCGAGAAACTGCGCGGCAGGCCATCGGATGGTCAGGCAGTTAAATGGCTCGTGGAAGCCGGATTGTTATGGCTCAAGACCAACCAGCAAATCGTCAACTCGTTGAATGTATTTCCCGTGCCGGACGGCGATACCGGCACAAACATGATGCTCACCATGACTTCAGCGTGGAATGAGGTCAGGGATTCGGGCGAAAAGCACGCCGGTAAAATGATTGCCATGGTCGCCAAAGGCGCGTTGATGGGAGCGCGGGGCAATTCGGG
>Ga0182027_10015307_pt1 | contig 10558 bp, 9 predicted proteins | sample 712E1DmetaG_FD_121300 | JGI IMG/M metagenome (GOLD analysis project Ga0182027, IMG submission 121300) | Permafrost microbial communities from Stordalen Mire, Sweden - 712E1D metaG (Illumina Assembly) | ecosystem: Environmental > Terrestrial > Soil > Wetlands > Permafrost | place: Sweden... | reverse complement strand
GTGTGGCAGGAATTTGGATTGAAGCCGAATGCTCTGCTGGGCATCGGCGTGGATCGCCTGGACTACACCAAGGGCGTTGAGGAGCGCCTGGAGGCAGTGGAGCTGCTGCTGGAGCGGCATCCGGAATTTCGCGGCCGCTTCAGCTTTGCGCAACTGGCGGCGCCCAGCCGGACCAAGATCGAACGATACAGGGAACTCAACGAAGCGGTGGAGCGCCTGACCGAACGCATCAACCAGCGCTTCGGAAGCAAGGACTACAAACCCATCATCCTGCTTCGGTCACACCACGAACCTCCGGAAGTCTTTCGTTTCTATCGAGCCGCGGACCTGTGCTACATAAGCAGCCTGCACGACGGCATGAACCTGGTGGCCAAGGAGTTTGTGGCCGCGCGTACTGACCTGAAGGGCGTGCTGGTGCTCAGCGAGTTCACCGGGGCCGCGCGGGAATTGACCGAAGCTCTCATCGTGAATCCCTACGATCTGGAAGGCAGTTGTGAAGCACTGGCGGCCGCGCTCACAATGCCGGCGGACGAGCAACAGGATCGAATGAGGTCGATGCGCTCTGTGCTGGTCCAATTCAACGTCTACCGCTGGGCCGGAAAGATGTTGGTCGATGCCTCGCGCTTGCGCAATCAGGAGCGAGTGACCGGACGCCTAGCCGAGCGCACGAACGTGGGTTCGGCGACCTGACGATGAACTATCTTCTTTCCAAAACTGCCCTCCCGATTGTGACGCGGCTCGCCAAGGAGCGGACCCTGTGCGCGTTCGACTTTGATGGGACTTTGTCGCCCATTGTCGAGCATCCTGATCAGGCTGGCATGCGCGTCCACACGCGCAATCTGCTTCGCCGTCTGGCTCCGCTGTATCCATGCATCGTTGTTTCCGGGCGCGCTCGAGCAGATGTTCTCGACAAACTGAGCGGCGTGAATGTATCCCAGGTAATAGGCAATCATGGCGCGGAAACTGGAACGACGATTGAACCGCGCCAACAAATAGATCAATGGTTAGCCGCCTTGAAACTTGAGTTAGGGGCCGTTCTTGGGGTGTGGGTGGAAGACAAGGGAATTTCGCTGGCAATCCATTATCGTCAATCCGTTCAAAAAGCGGACGCACGCCGGCGAATACTCGCGGGCACCCGGAATCTTAGGCATGCCCATGTCTTCGGAGGCAAGCAGGTAGTCAATGTGACGCCTGATGGCGCTCCCAACAAGGGAGACGCCCTGGCTGCCGAACGAGACCGCCTGGGGTGCAACTGGGTCTTGTATGTGGGCGACGACGACAACGACGAAGATGCTTTCGCCCTGGGCGGCAACATTGTCTCCGTTCGCATCCGCCGAAAACTGCGGTCGAAAGCTGGCTATTTTCTGCGCACCCAAACGGAAATCGACGAACTCCTTGAATTGCTGATCAGGTTACGGGAGCCTGTTGCTGTTCTGTAATCTACCGCCAACGCGGGATCGGCCAGGTGTACGCATTCGGCCCGCTCTCGATCGCACCCATGAGATGGTTGACGCTGTCTTTATTTTCAATGGCCATCTGATTGACTAGCAATGATTTTCCTCTGACACACATTCTCATGCCTAAGCGCGCATGGCGCAGTTGCGGTTACTAAGCATATTGCTGCCGATATCTTTGTTAATTCGGTTGAGGTCTTTCGGGAAGTTCACGAATAGTTCGCGGCCGCGTTCGGGTAATCGAGCCTGAACGCGGCGCGGGTCAACAATTCGCTTCGTTTGCCAGGGCTAAGCCAAACACTCGATCGCACGGTGACCTAGTCGGCCGGTGACGCTCTTACGGCGCGCAACGAGTGGTCCGCTATCGAAGGAGTCATCTTCTTCTGCCAACGCGAGCTGCCGAGCGTCGCGCACCAAAACTGCTTCTCTTCGAGGCAGGACATATCCCATCTTGCCCCAATGGGCTAGAATCCGGCTGGTAGTGAACAGGGTTGTGCCGGTCATCTGGGCCAGTTCTTCGCGCGAGAGCGAAATCTCCACTCCTCCGTGCACCTGTTTCCCTACATGCTTGAGCAGTCGCAGCAAAGCGAGGGCGGTGCGCTTGGCAACTTTCTCCGTTGCCACCTCGCGAAAGCGCTCCTCCAGCTCATTCAACCGGGAGAAGAGGATCTGGCTGATGTTATTCCTGACTTGCGGATATTGCGCCACCAGATCCTGCAGGACTTCGCGTTCCCAGACCAATGCCGTGCATGGCTCCATGGCGCGGCCAGAACAGTTGTGCAAGGTGGGGAATTGCTCTGAGAGTGCGCCAACAACATTGCCGGCGCCATACATCCAGAGTATGACTTCATTGCCATTCGGGGCGAGCTGCGTGATTTTTACGCTTCCGGTGCGAATCAGCGCAATGTTGCGAACCGGCTGTCCCTGCATGAACAGCATCTCTTCGCGTGCAAAGGCCTTTGGGCGCGCATGCCGGGCAAACTCCTCGCACGCGTACCGTGGAATGCCTGCGAAAAGCGGAGATGCGCAGATCAGATCGGCGCGCGCAGCGACGTTGGATTCAGTTGTAGATGTTGAAGCCGGGCTTTGCCGGAAGGATGTTGCAAGTGCTGCCGCCATAATGTCCCCCCCATCGCATTTGGTTCGTACTTCGTTGATTGATGCCTTGTTACCGCGCCCTCTAAGCGGAAGGCGGTGCAGTCGGGCACCACCTTCCACTTTCGTGGGTTGAATAGGGCCTCACCATCCACTGCCGCAGCTCACCCCAGTCGCGGCAGTTTCTGGTAAATGCCCTATTGTGGCCGCAGCTCAAAACCGGCCGTTTGGGGAAGCCGGATATCGAAGAACATAGCATCGGATTTGTTTTGAGCTGCGGCCAATGCCTCGGTTCTAGTTTTGTTGAGAATGAGTCCGGTTTTGCCCGGCATCCTTCCGATAGCATCCCGATGGATGCCGTTGCCTGCCACTGCCATCGCCGCCCTATCGTCCGCCGCGCTTGCAGCGGGCAGCATGTAGGCGATTGCATTGAGCAGATCGAGCGGATGCAGCGGCCTTGACATGAAGCTATAAATCAGGCGTACAGGGGCAAAGCTTAATATGTCTGACATTGAGGCCTTGTCAGAGATGAACAGCACCCTGCATTTGGGCAGCATGGCCGTGATCCGGCTTGCTGCTTTAACGCCATTCATTGCGCCCATGCAAACTTCAGACAGCAGTACGTCGGGTAAGAACCCTGCCGCTTTCGCGACCGCCTGCTCCCCGCTGAAGGCTGTGGCTACCGCGTATCCCTGTTCTTCTAGAATTGCGCTCAACGCCAGCGCTATGGTTTGCTCGCTGCTTACGACGAGAATTCGTGCTTGCACTTGATTACCGTTCCTCATAAGCGCCATGGAGATTACTCTTTCTCGGGATCCACATCCAAACTTTCAAGCGGTGCAGTCCCGTAAATCCCATTGGTGATGATGAATTGAAAGTACAAGAGACGAAAATGCGCGAGAATCGGCGAAAGCTGGAATTCGTGTAGGCATTTCCGCGTGAGGTTTGTAGGGTTATTCCTACGAAGGCGGGCGGATCTGGCCGGTCTACTGGCGCGTCGTGGCGTAGAAGGCCGGCCAGGCATTACTCTTCACTTCGTTTTCGCGGCTGACAGCAACTCGTGCAGGGCTTGTGAATGGGCTCATCGGGTTGGGCAATTAGCTTTCAGCCAGGCGCGGACTGACATAGCGGCCGCCGGCCAGAATCTTCCTGGTCGCCTGCGCCAGCTCATCCGGTGCGCTATCTTTGTTGATATAGGCGGCCGCGCCGGCCCGCAAACTGCGCATCGCATACTGATCTTCCGGCTGGACGCTCACGACGATCACGGGCAATTGCGGGTAAGCGTGTTTCACAATCGGCAGCACATCCAGCCCGCTGCGTCCTGGCATATTGATATCGAGCAACAGGAGGGCGTATTCAGACCTGGCCAGGAGGCTGAGCGCTTCTTCCCCGTCGCAGGCTTCTGAAAAGCATGCTTCGGGAAGCGCGTCGGCCAGAATTTCTTTCAGGCCGCGGCGCATCACTGCGTGATCGTCCGCAATAAGAATACGCATGATGGTCGTGTCTCGCGATACTTGCAAGCGCTGTACTAACAATCTAATCAGGTTATTGCAGGAGGAGGCGAATTAAAATCGGCAAAAGCTACTTATGCTGTAGGTATTTTCAACTGTGTTTTGTAGGGTTATTCCTACAGCGGCGGGCGCAACTAATCGATCAATTGGTGCGTCATGGCGTAACGGGTCACCTCGGCGTTGCTCTTCATCTGCATCTTTTCCATGATCCTGGACCGGTAGCTGCTTACCGTCTTCACACTCACATGAAGCCGTTCCGCGATCTCCGTCAACGGCACGCCGGAGGCGATCATTCTCATCACCTCGTGTTCCCGGTCTGAGAGCGAATCATGCGGGGGCTTGTCGGTGGGCTCGTCAAGTTGGTCGACCAGCCTCTCCGCCATGCGCGGACTGATGTAGCGGCCGCCGCCCAGGATCTTCCTGGTGGCCTCTGCCAGTTCTTCAGGAGCGCTATCTTTATTGATATAGGCGGCGGCGCCAGCCCGCAAACAGCGTATTGCGTACTGGTCCTCCGGCTGAACACTCATGATGATCACCGGCAATCGCGGATAAGCGCGCTTCACATCCCGCAGCACGTCCAGCCCGCTGCGTCCTGGCATATTGATATCGAGCACAACCAGGGCGATCTGCGATCCGGCCACGCGGCTCAGCACCTCGTCCCCGCTGCCGGCTTCTGAAAAGCGAGCGCCGGGCAGCGCATCGGCCAGAATATCCTTCAGGCCGCGGCGCACTACCGCGTGGTCATCTGCCAGCAGAATGTGCATAATCCTCACTTTCGATGCTTGCTGCCTGCACCGGCACTCGAACAGTCACCGTCGTCCCTTTGCCGGGAGTACTCGATACCTGCACCTCACCGCCCCACACCTGCGCGCGTTCTTTCATTCCCAGAATTCCCAAAGAGCCTGCAACGTCGGATTGACGGAAGCCCTTTCCATTGTCCTCTACCACCAGCAGGAGAATCCCATCCTGCTCTCTCAAGGAAGTGTGTACCGCTTGCGCCTCGGCGTGCCGAGTAACGTTGGTCAGGCATTCCTGGAAAATCCTGAAAAGTGCAGTGGCCCGGTCGCCATCCAGTTTCAACTCAGCCGCCGGGACAGAAACCTTGCAGGGGATGCCGGTTCGAGAAGCAAACTCGTTCGCCTGCCATTCAATGGCCGCTGCCAGGCCAAGGTCGTCCAATACTCCCGGACGCAATCCGCTGCAGATACTGCGCACCGATCGAACGCCCTCGTTGACCATCTTGATCGATCCCGCCAGCCGTTCGTGCAATTCGTCTTTCGAGCCTGGCAGATGCCGCAGCACCCATGCCATGTCCATTTTGATCGCAGTCAGAATTTGCCCTATCTGATCGTGCAGGTCGCGAGCCACCTTCTTGCGTTCCTCTTCGCGCGCCTGCCGCAGGCGTTCAGCCAGCGCTTGCAGTTGCTGGCGTTGAAACGCCACCTTCTCGCTGCGCAAGAGCGCGGCCTCAGCCGCCTTGCGCTCGGTAACGTCTTCGCTGAAGATTACAATTCCGCCAACATTGCCTTCAGCGTCGCGCCAGGGACGAACTTCCCATCTTACCCACTGCTCGGAGCCGTCGGCCCTTTCAAAGCGGTCGGCCGCACCGCTCAGGACTTCTCCTGCCAGTCCGCGCCGGTAAGCCTCCTTCCATTGTTCGGGAACTTCCGGAAACACCTCGTAGTGCGACACGCCGCGGAGTTCGCGGTCGCCGAGGCCGGAGTCGGCCTTCCACCGGCGGCTCGCATGCAAGTAGCGCATCTTGTCGTCGAACATGGCTAGGGCAGCCGGCGCATGCTCGACAAAGAGCCCCAGCAGCTCTTTGCTCTCCTGCAGGGCCTCCTCGGCCTGGAATTTCGAAACTGCCGTAGCCAGGTGCCCCGCAAGTCTTTCCCACAAGACAATGCTTTGCGCCGAAAATCGCCCTTTGTGACGGTCATTCAGTTGGACTAGTCCAAACCGCTCTTCGCCAACGTAGATAGGAAAGAGGGCCACCGACTCGTATCCCTCTCGATTGCACCGGTTGCGCGTACGGGAAGGCAGATCGTCCTTTGTGGCGCGGGCAATCAGATCCGTGGTGCTGTTGCTCCAGAAACTCCCATGCGCCGTGTAAAACGGCTTCGAGGCTTCACAGCGTCCGCGGATGACGTTTCCGCACAGGCACTCGAGGACGGGCTTGCCGGCGCTGTCCTTCATTGCCTTGCCGGAGGCCGCCCGAACACAGAGCCGGCTCTCCAGACTGACAAACTCCGTGGAAAATCCACGGGATTCAATGTACGGGTAATCATCGCCCTCGCGTAGCCGGATGCCGACCGCCTCGCAGCCCGATCGCTCCTGAAAGAAGGTAGCCGCCCTCTGAAGCAAATCCCCGGTTCCCCGGCTCTGATTCACCATCCCAAGGAAGTCGATGGCAATCTGACGCTCTTCCTCGGCCCGCTTGGCCTCGGTGATGTCGCGCGCGGTGATTACGGACCCGGTGATCGCGCCGTCATTGTCGCGAATGGGGCTAAACGAAATGCTGCCGATCCAGCTTTCGCCGGTGTCTTTGCGCCGCAGGGTATATTCGGCGTTCGTCGCCGTCTCGCCGCGCAGCGCCCGCTGGATCGCAAACATCTTCCGTGGCGCCGGTTCTCCATTCGCCATGAATGCATCGAACAAGCTCGCAAATTCTGCAAAGTTCCTGGGGCACTCGTCCCTGCTCTTGAACCGGTAAAACCGAACGAAGGCATCGTTAAATTCGACGAACCGGCCCTCGGCATCGGTGATGATTACAGAGTCCGTCATATTGGCCAGCGCCGCGGCCAGCTTGGCCTGGTTCTCGCGCAGCGCCTGCTCGCCCCGTACGCGCTCGGTAATGTCGGTATGCACCCACATCCGGCCGTACGAATTTCCATCTACGGTCAAAGGGACAAAGTCCCGTAGATAAGTCGCCCCATTCCGCATGAGCACTTCTTCGCTCAACGCTGATTGTCCCTGATCGAGAAGCTCCCGGATACGGAGTACGGCCTGGCCGGGATTCCGGTAAGCTGCCTCGATTTTCGCTATCATCTTCTCCGAGTCAAACGTTTCCGCCAGTTCCGCGGGCGATTCCTTTAATCCGATGAGGTCGCAGAATGCCTGATTGGCGAATTCAATCCCTCCCTCGTTCGTTACCAGCAAGACGCCGGAATTCATGTTGGAAAGAATCGTGTAGAAGCGTTGCAGCGTGGTTTCAAGAATATTTTCCGCCCGCCTGCGCTCAGTGACGTCGCGGAAGACAAGCACTACGCCGGCAATTTTGCCAGCGCTATCGAGAATCGGCGCCGCACTGTCCGCGATGGGAATTTCCCGGCCATCTTTGGCCTGCAATGCCGTGTGATTGGCCAATGCGACAACGCGCCCGTCCTGGAGCACGCGATTGACGATATCTTCTGCCGGAGCCCGCGTCTTTTCGTTGATGATCCGGAACACGCTCTGAATCGGCCGGCCCAGGGCATCCTCTGGTTGCCAGCCCGTGAGGGCGGAGGCGGCCGGGTTGAGGAAGGTGACCCATCCGTGGCTGTCGGCAGCGATCACAGCATCGCCAATGCTGGCCAGCATCGTAGCCCAGCGCCGCTCGCTCTCCGCCAGCGCGCGGCCTGATTTCTCGAAACTGGATGCAATCGCTTCCATGCGGCGACGCGTGAAAACCGCAAGCCCCGCTCCCACCACCAAGCCGAGGAGTATGCAGATTGTCGCCACCAGGCGCCAATCGCGGTGCGCGGCGCTGATGCGCTCATCGCGGAGATTAGCTTCAACGCTTTGAAAACCGGTCATCTGTTCGCGGATCTCATCCACTTCCGCTTTCCCGGCCAGGTTCACGTTGAACTCGGCGTACGCTCCTCCCGTACGGCGCAAGGCGATCATCTGCTCGGCGTAGCCTTGCCAATGACGGATGCTGCCATGCAGCCTGGCGAGCCGGACCTGCTGTGGGGGGGTATCTGCAACCAGGCGGTACAACGCCTGGTATTCCGGATCGACCGCGTTCGAGGCATCCTGATACGGCTGGAGAAACACATCGTTGCCGGTAACCAGATAGCCTCGCTCGCCGGTCTCCATATCGACCAGAAGCTTAAGCAGATGCTGGGATCGACCGATCACCTGGTCCGTGTGATCAACCCATTGCATTGAGGAGTTCAAATCGTAAGCTGCCCAAAGCGCGGCTCCGGCAAGAATCAACGCGGCCATGAGTGGAAGCGCTACTGCGGAGCGAAGCGAAGCTCTGAATCTTGCCTGATCCAAACTCGGGGGGCTGGATTTTTCACCGCTCCGGCCGGCCTCGGACGAATCCGCCGAACTGTCCATCGTGCGCAGCGATTCGAGCACCTCAAGGAATCGCAGACGCTCCGCGCGGACGGCCTCAGCCAGGTCCCTCGCTTCCTCCACGTTGATGCGCTCGTCCAGAACGGCCGTTTCTAAATTGCGAGCTGCCCGTCTCTCGCGGCTGCGGTGGTAGAGTTCCGTGACCACGGAGACCAAAACTCCGGAGCTGCAGAAAATGGCCAGGCCAACGAAGTCGGAGGCCGAGTGGATACTGAACTGCCCGACAGGATCAAGCAGAAAATAATCTGCCAGCACCGCGGAAAACGTCGTGGCCAGAATGCCCGCCCACATGCCACCTATCACCGCGGCTAGAAATACAACCGGATAGAAGGTCACATAGGTCGGTAGCATGATGGATTGCTCCGCCAGCGCCACGCGCAGCAGAAGAGCAAGCATAACCGCGATCGCGGCGGCGAGCTGTCGCGCAATCTGGCTCCGAATGATACGAGCGATCATTCCCAATTGATTAACCGCCTCAGTCGAGGATCCCGTCGATCAGAAATCCTATCTCCAGAATGGTCTTTCCTGAGCCGGAGTCGCCGCACACGATGGTCGTGAGCCGAGCGGGCAAACCGTCGTCTGGAATTTCGTCGTATTCTGCAATACCGGTGGGAGCTTTAGCTCAGCGTTCTTGACCGGTTCGATCATAATGCTCCCCCTCTAACGCAGATTACGAACAGGCGAGAGCCAACGACAGCTAAGAAAAACACATTTCTCGGAAGGTTAGCACTATAGTAGTACAGATCCGATTGTCTATCAGCTGATATCAGAACAACAGTGACGCAGATCACAATATGGAACAGGTTTCCAGGCGGGTTCGCAGGAGACTGCACCCACCGTCACTTAACTAAGCAAATGACTTATCGCGTTTCGTACGCTGTGCGGTTAGGCGCGTCATAAATAGCCCTTTTGACGGCGATCTGCGCCATGAAGCTGAGACTGGCGCCGTCCTGTTCGAGGGGATCGCGCCGCTACGAATATCGAGCTAACCCTCCTGCAAACGCTGATGATGAATTAGCTGTACGGCTTGCGCAGACGGACAACAAGGCGCCAGGTTTTCTGGCCGATGGTTTCAACAGGAACATCATCGCGATTCAGAAACCACTGAGCATTTTGGTCCGGCCTGTCAGCCCATTCGGGCTTAGCTGTGCAAAGGTTCCGTGCATGATGAATGCCGGATGCATGAGGAGTTGCCATGGCAAAGACTATTCTCGTTATGGAACAACTGGGTCCAGGCCCGCCGCGGCATTGCCGAATTCGGAAGAGTGGGGACGTTCAGTAAATCCGAACTGGCGAATGTGACGGCGCGGCGCGAGGCAATAAGGGACGAATTGAAAGACTCCAGGCCTTACATCGAAGTGATGCGCGAGCAGATCGGCGATTCGCTGGCCGAATCGGAGCGCGAGGTCATGGAGGTGATCGAGCAGATCGGCCTCCTGAACAAGAAGGCTATCCGGCAGCGGGAGCACATTGCCCAGTCATCCAGGGTGGCAAGGCTTTGACGGAGAGCACCCATGAGCGGGCCGAAAACAACAAGCAGATCATGGCCGCCATCGCAATGCAGATGGAGGTGCAGACCCAGGAGTTCAAAAGCAACTTCCAGCGCATCGAGGGGCTGGCCGGCGAGGTAGACGCGTTGACGCCGCTGATTGAAGTCATCGCCTCGATCGCCTAGCAGACCAATCTCCTGGCCCTGAACGCCGAAATCGAGGCTGCACGCGCAGGCAGTGCCGGACGCGGTTTTGCCGTGGTGGCCTTTGAGGTGAGAAAGCTGGCCGTCCTTTCCAACAAAGCCGCCGCCAACATGACCCGGATGATCAACGCAACCTGCGATAAAGTGAATGCGGAGATGGCCGATGCTCATGCCTCGCTGGTGGAGTACGAGTCGTGCACGAAGGGGTGGAATCAGCGTTTCGTCTCGTGGACCGAGATGGTCATGAGCTTGCCGCCGTAACGCAAATTTCTCAGTTGTCCTTCAAAACCAGGCGCCGCGGCAGCAACGGGCTGCCATTCTTCGCCGGCCTCCGGCGCGAAGCCGAAAACCGTACGCAAGATCACCTCGGCGAACGCTCCCGACGCACTGGCGAAATAATCCTGCCCGTAAGATAAAGCCTTCCGCACAGGATAGGTCTCAGTGGCCACATAGTGCGACTGCCC
>Ga0182027_10015305_pt1 | contig 10559 bp, 13 predicted proteins | sample 712E1DmetaG_FD_121300 | JGI IMG/M metagenome (GOLD analysis project Ga0182027, IMG submission 121300) | Permafrost microbial communities from Stordalen Mire, Sweden - 712E1D metaG (Illumina Assembly) | ecosystem: Environmental > Terrestrial > Soil > Wetlands > Permafrost | place: Sweden... | reverse complement strand
GTACGTAGACTACCGCCGGACGTCGATCTCGTGGACCGAGGATCTGTGCCGCCACGTCGAGGCGTTCGCCGCGACCCCTCTCCACCACCTCGATGGCCAGATTCTCGCGCCGGAAGCCGTGAATAAATCTGCGGGCCTGCGGAATTTCGAGCTGGGCGAGGATGTCGTCCTGTACCCGTACCGTGGCTGTGGCCGTCAATGCCAGGATGGGGGCGGGACGAAAGAGCGGCAGATAGCCATTGATCGTATTGGGAAGCAACACCTGGGCGGTAGCCGTGCGACCGATGACCGGTCCGGCCGTTGGGTCGGTAAGTAATTTTTGCGCCGACTACATCGGCTTCAACGCAAGGCCCAACACTACCCAATCGGAGTAGTCACCCGTAAATCTGATGGGATAGGAGGCGGCGGTGGTTACTTGCCGGTATTCGGTCAGGTCTCCGTCCAGAAGGATGAGCTGCACAAAAGTGGGCGTGTCGGCATGAAAATCATAATCGCTGACCAGCAAGGCGCCGAACAGCAGCTCGTTCGCCACCGTGGTCGTGACTGAACAGGAAGCGACGGTGCCACCGTTCGCATATGCGCAATTTCCGTCAACGCCGCCGACGTGATTGAGCTCGTGAATGAATATTGAAATATAGGGCACGGTCGATGCGGTTTTTAGCGTGACGGTGTTCGGCCCGCCGGTACCTGTGACAGGCGCGTAGCACAGCAACGCAGCATAATCGAAGCTACCGGCGCCCGGTTGCCGAGGCAGACAGGTCCACGTGTTGTTTTGACTGTCGGAAATACAGGGAGAGCCACAAACAACCGATTTCGACTCCCAGGCGGCAAAAACCACCAAATAGGTGCTTGCTGATGCGCCACCGGTGTCGGCGCTGAATTGCTCTGCTATAATGCTGGTGTCGTTGTCCATGTACGCCCCAATACCCTGCACGTAGGAGGGGTTGCCGGGCAGAACACAGGTTCCGCCGCTGCACGTTCCGCCCGAGCCGCAACTTGCGCCATCACCTAATGGTGTCCAATCGATCCGGCTGGTTCCCGGCTGGCAGGTTTGGCACGAGTTGGCCGGCTTGGGCGCGTCGCTGTTGTAGTAGGACGCGTTGATCCAACAGCCGGTGCTGCACGTCCCATTGTTGCAGACTTGAGCTGCCCCACAAAACGTTCCGTTGGTGAGTTGCGTCCACCCGGAGGTCAAGCTCCCTGGTAGGCAGCTCTCGCACGGGTAGCCTGTTTCGAGCGCGCCGTTCGGATAAAAGGTCGAGCCAATCAAGCACTCATCGTTGCATGCTCCCGAGTCACAGATCTTGCCCACATCGCAGCTCGACCCGTCGGCTTTGGTTGTCCATCCCGTGGTGGAATGTTCCGGCTGGCAGCTCTGACACGAATCCAACGGATTGGGGTCGCCGCTGTTGTAGTTGTAATAGGCCGCCCCGATCATACAGCCACTTCCGCATTGCCCCAAATTACACGTCAGACCGAGTCCGCAAGAACGGTTGTCGGTGAAATTGCTCCACATCGTCGGCAACGCCGGGTCACAGAACTTGCACGAATTGTCCGGGTTGACCGTCCCGCCAGGAATGTAGGCGTTATTGATCCAGCAGCCGGACACACACGCCCCGAGGTAACACACCCCGCCAGCACAGACCGACCCGTTGGCGACGCCTGTCCACCCCAAGGCCGATTTCGTGGGCTGACAGCTCTCGCACTTGTTGCTGACATTGGGCGCATCAGGCCCAAAATACTGCGCGTCGATCCAACAACCATTTTCGCAACTGCCGAAGTCGCAAACCATGCCGGCGCCGCAGTTCGCGCCGTCCACATTTTGTGACCAGAGCGCCGTGGACAGTGAAGGTCGACATATCTGGCAGCGGTTGTTTTGGTTGCCGACATCCATTCCGTACAAGGCTGAATTGATCCAGCAGCCGACTTGGCAGATTCCGGCGCTGCAGACCTTTGCCTCTCCACAGTATTCTCCGTCCGCCAGATTCGTCCATGTGGTTGCGGCAGCGGGTTGGCAGCTTTGGCAGGGGTTGGATGGATTGACTGCATCCGCCCCATAGCTGGCCGAGGCGATCGCGCAGCTTCCGGTGCTCGCGCTTTGGCAGACGTCATTTTGGCACAATCCGCTTTGACAGTCGGTGCCCGCCAAGCAAGAAAACCCCGGCCCGCACGGAGAGCACATTGGTCCTCCGCAGTCTACTGCCGTCTCGCCATTGTTTTGGATATTGTCGGTGCAAGTCGGGCAGGACTGAACGACGCACGTCCCTGTCCCACAGTCAGCCGTGCCGGCCGGACACAGGCACTCGCCGTAGCGGCACGTCCTGCCGCCGCTACAGTCAACGTCGCTAGCGCAGCAACCTTGGCCACAGCTGGCTCCGGTCGTGAAGAGGCAACCGGTAGTGGCAATCAGGCCGGTTATCGCCGACCAGGCAATGGCAACACTGGCCCTCGCAAGACGACGCATGATGAATCGAGACATTGGCCGTCCTCCTCATCCTCCCATCTCGTTCGTCTATTATACCCTGCGCCGCGAAGTACGCCACAGGCACGCGTCGAACGACTGCAACCCTCATGGCGTCGCTTTGGCTCGACCCAAGGGGAATCGGGCGGCACGGCCGCGTCCAGGTCGGATTTTTTGACTCCAGTCATCAGCTCGAAGACGCGCTGCAGGCCCGGCGGTTGCTCATCGCTGACAGTAAATTTCACGTCCACCTCGCCGCCAAATGATGCCAGGGACTTTTCGAACGATTCCACGGCGGTGCGGGTGACTTTGCTCTGCATCAGCTGGTCGCGGCTCAGGCTCTTGCCGCGCAGGCTGGTGCGCGAGTTTTGATCCATCACCGCCGAGACGTGAATGTTGGGCGGCGCCGCCGAGGCCAGCCCTCCTGGCCGCATCGCGGCGGCGATCTCGTCCGCGGTTTTCGGCGTTCTCAAAGCACACAGTGGACGGGCAGCAGGACTTCGATGCGGTGGCTTCCATGATGTTCTCCCTGGTTACGCCTCGCTTTGCAGCGCGCGTGTTTTGTTTCCTAAATTGTCGTGCGCGCTTGGCCCGACGACGCCGTCATCTTGGCGACATTTGTCACTCATTCAGTCGATTTCTTTGGCCATAGGATTCATTTTCTGACCGATCGTGAAAAGAACACTTGCGCAACGTAACCTTATCGGTTACATTGAGTTGTGATCAAGACGTTTGCCCACAAGGGGTTGCGGGAGTTTTTCTTTGATGGGAGCAAGCGCGGCATACAGCCCCAACATGTGGCCAAGCTCGGGCTCATTCTTGATCACCTGGACGCCGCATCGCAGGTGCAAGACATGAACTACCCAGGTTCAGGGCTTCACCCGCTCAAGGGCCAACGCAAGGGACAATGGGCCGTGAGTGTGTCCGGCAACTGGCGCGTTACTTTCCGCTTTGAGGCGAGCGACGCCTACGAGGTCGATTATGTTGACTACCACTGAGAGAGAACGCCCGCGCAAGCGTCCACCGACGCACCCCGGAGCCATTTTGACGGCACATTATCTTGAGCCCCTGGGAATCACCATCGTCGAGGCGGCCGACCGGCTACAAGTATCACGTAAGACGCTCTCCAAGATAATCAACGAACGGGGAGCGATCACGTCCGACATGGCGCTACGCCTTGCCCGCGTGTTCAACACGACGCCGCAGCTCTGGTTGAATCTCCAACAGGCTTTTGACCTGTGGCGCGCGCAAAGCCTGCCCGGTTGGCGTGAAGCCCGGCCGTTGCGAGCGGCCTGACTGTTCGCAAAACAGGAACGCTTCAAAAGTGCGGAGTTTGCCCGGCAGAGGACGCCGGTATAATAGCTCATGAGAATGATAGCGCCGACAACGGCTCGTTCACCGTTGGTGGGAACGCCCTCTATACGGCAGCCATGTTCGACTTTGAGGCCAAGAATTCGTATTCAATTCGGGTGCGCAGCATAGACGCTGGCGGTCTCCATTTTGAAAAGCAATTCACGATCAACGCGATCAATGTCAACGAAGCCCCCTTTGACATCGCGCTAGCGCCGTCATCGGTTGATGAGAACATGTCTATCGGGACGGCGAGCGGCAGCGTCCTGTTGACCGCCTCCGTGTTCGATTACGAGACCAAGAGCACGTACCTGATTCGTGTGCGGACCACGGACGCTGGTGGGTTGTTCCTCGAGAAGCAGTTGGCTGTGAACGTCCTCAATGTCAATGACCATGCCCCGGTCGTTTCTGACCAAGTTCTCACGATTAGCGAAGATGTGTCGGTCCGCACATCCTTGGGGGTAATCAGTGCCACCGACGCCGACGGCGACACTCTCTCGTTTGTCATCACCGACGGTGCCATGGGCCTTTTCGAAATCGATGCGGCGACCGGGGAGTTGTTTTACAACGCCAGTGCACCCCTGAGCTACAGGACCATGAGCCAATACGTTTTGTCTGTCGATGTCAGCGACGGCTTGCATACGACCGGCGCCCAAATCACGGTCCAGGTCGTCGCTGCTGACAACGGCGGGACGCCCACACCTCACCCGGTAGTGCGCCACCGCTGCTCGTGCAGCGGAGGCGGGGAGATGAGCTTCGTTGACAGCATGGCCTTCTTGGCTCTCGTGTTGTTCCGACGGCGAGCGTCAAAGCGAACCTTGCCGCCTTCTTTTTAGACTACGTCCAATAGCGATGCGGCCGAAATCAGTGATCGACATCGCCGGAATACGCAGTCACCATGCGCATTCTTGCGCAAGCAGGGCCAGCCCGAATACGACGAGTCGATCCTGGCGCCGCGGCCCGACGCCGAAAACGGCTCTACGCCGGAGGACATGGAAGACGATATGCACGATCAGGCGGTCGCCATTGTCGCCGAAACCCGGCAGGCCTCGATCTCAATGATTCAACGGCGCCTCCGCATCGGCTACAACCGCGCGGCGCGCATGGTCGAGCGCATGGAAACCGAGGGCGTCGTGGGTCCGGCCGATGGCGCACGTCCACGCGAGGTTCTGGTGTCTCCGACCGCATCGTAGTCGAAGCGGGGCAGCTCGGCCGTGAGACGCAACCTGATGGGAACGGCGAGGCCAGCTGTACGAATTTCGCTTTTAGGGCGCGATGATCTTCAACCCCGGCCATAGGCTACGAAAATCAGCGACATTGCGGGTTATTAGCCCCGAAAATCGTAACGCAAATGCGCCGATCATGACGTCCGCGATGGGGCGCCTGCGGTCCCTTTTTTCCCTGCGGGCTTGCACGTACCTGGCCCAGGCGCTGTGCGCCGCCAGCGTGTCTTCGTGGATCCAGCCCATTTGCCGGTCGACGCCGATCCCGGCAAAAAACTCCTCCTGGAGAGACAATGAACCGTCGAACGCAGGCGCCAACTCAATGTAAGTGACCGGGCAGACAACCAGGCCATCGCCCATGTGCGCGGTCAGCGCCAAGGCCGAGCGCTTGCCGAATGACGAATCATTGTCGAGCACGTCAATGAGCACACAAGTGTCTACGACCCATTTCATTTTTTTTCCCCGGCACGCAACTCTGCCATCCAGGAAGCTGTCGTGCGGGTCTTGCGAAATCGCCGCGCAAATCCGAGCATTGCGAGGGCATCGGGCTCTCGATCCGCGAGTACCTGAAGGTGCAATTCCGAATCCGACAGGCGTCGCCACAACAGACGCTTTCCTTTGTGGAGATGCAACTGCTTGCGTAGCTCGGCCGGAATGGAGGTCTGGCCGCGTCCGGTGACTACCGTCATGTCCGTTTTGATGTTCATTCTTGTATGATAACATGATAATGTTGCTTTGCAAACAATGTTCGGGTGGCCTGTTCGGGTGGTCATGGTACGGTATGTTTGCCGCTGTCCAGATTCCCTTGCGGTCGGACCGGTGCGATAAGTAAGAAGGATGATGGACAGCGACCTTCTCGGCCTACCGACCACCATCGGCCGTTATCAGGTTCTGGGCGTTCTGGGCACGGGCGGCATGGGCCGAGTCGTGCGCGCCCACGATCCGGTCCTCAAGCGCGACCTCGCCATCAAGCTGGTCGAACCCCGTGCTGTAGCCGAGCAGGATTTCGACGAGCTGCGCTTCATGTTTCATCGCGAGGCGCGCGCGACTGCCCAGCTGCGCCATGCCAACATCGTCGAAGTCCACGACTACTCGGGACCCGATGCCGAGCTGCTCTATCTGGTCTGTGAGCTCATCGACGGCCCCACGTTGCGGGACGTGCTCGACGAGAAACAAAAGCTCGATGCGCCAATCGTGGCGGCATTGGGCTTCGAGCTATCCCTGGCCCTGGCGCATGCGCATGGCCAAGGGATCGTGCACCGCGACATCAAACCCGAGAACATTTTCTGGACCGCGAATGGCAGAGTCGTGCTTGCCGACTTCGGCATCGCCAAGGCGTTTGCCGGTGGAGTGCAGCTCGGTGGCACCGTGATTTTTGGCGCGACACGGCTCTACGGCTCGCCTGCCTATATGGCCCCCGAGCAGTTGACAGGCGGCGAGGTCGGCCCGGCGACCGATCTGTACGCACTTGCGGCGGTGCTGGCCGAGGCGTGGACAGGCGAGTCGCTGTTTTCTGGAGACACGGTCACGGAGATCTTGGACGCCGTCAAATTCGGACGCCGCCGCCATTTGTCGGGGATCTATCGCCCCGCAAGTCTCGCCCGCCTGCTCGAGGGCCAACTCGCACTCAGCGCGAGCGGCCGGGTGGCCGAGGCCAAGAAAGTCAGTGCTGCTTTGCGAGACATTCTGGACGAGTTGGGCGTCTCCGATCCGCGCCTGGCGCTGAGCGAGTGCGGCACACAAACCCAGGCTCTGCTTCCGGATACAGACAGCGATCAGGTCACCCAGCTCGTAGCGCACGAATCGGAAGAGATCTCGCATGCAACCGACGCGCGGCCGACGACGTTGACGCCGACATCAGGCGCGCCGAACCGCACCGGAGGAGGCAACCGTTGGCCCGTCGTCACGGGCGCCGGACTGCTGTTGCTGATGCTACTAGCCGGATTTTGGAAATTCTGGAACGTGGCGAGGTGGCCTGATCGACGGGCAGAGCCGCCGGGCGTAGCAGTTACGCTTCACGTGGCCGGCAAGAGCGCGGTCGTCGTCGACGGCAAGCTCATGGGAACCTACGAGAACGACGCCCGGCTGCAGCTCGCACCGGGCCGCCATCGGCTCGAGACACGCACGGGGACGCAGCTCAGATCGCGGGAGATCGTAATTCTGGCCGGGACCCAACCCGAATTCGACCTGAACCGCAACCCGTAAGTACGCGCGCGCCCTGCCACGATCTTGCCAGCGCTTGCCTATCCACGGCGCGCCTTGGTAAATCTTTGGGTGTGGAGCCAGAGCCCCTTACAGGCGCAGCGCTCGAGCGTTTGCCCGTGTTCGTGCTGCCGGATGCCGTGCTATTTCCCGGCACCGTGTTGCCGTTGCGCGTGTTTGAGCGGGGCTATTGCAACATGGTCGCCGACGCCTTGAAGGGTGACCGTGCGCTGGCAGTGGTTTTGCGCCGGGCCGGAGTCGATGCAGGCGGCCAGCCTGCCCTTTACGACATCGCCGGAGCCGGGCGCATCATTCACGCCGACGAGCTGCCGGGAGGGAGTTTCAACATTCTGGTGCACGGCCTGTGCCGGGTGCGTCTGCAGGAAGAGCTCCAATGCGACCGTGGCTATCGCCGCTTTCGCGCGGCCATGGTGCCGCAACCTACCGAGGACGAGATCGGCAAGGCTACTTCGCAGCTCGCCCGGCTGGAAAGCTGTGTGCTGAGCCTGCGCAGCTCGGTCGCCGAGACCGACGCCCAGCTCGTGGAAGTGCTACGCGCGACCTCCGATCCCCTCGAGCTCGCCGACATCCTGGCGGCCACGTTGGTACCCGAACCCGAACGGCAGCAGTACTACTTGAGTGCGAACAATCTGAGCGAGCGGCTGGGCAATCTGATCGATGCGCTGGCCGATGTCATGGTGCGCATCGGCGAGCCGCCCAAGACCGCAATGATGAACTAAGGTGCTGTCGCCGCCGCCTCTATTTTTCCGGATCTTCCTGGTCTTTGACACCGAGCGGTAGGTTGTCGATGTAGCCGGAGTTGCGCATGAACGCGCGCAGTCGGCTGCGCAGACGCGCCTCGGCCGTACGGATCTTCATGCGTGTCGAAGCCAGGCGCTCGGCCACTTCCTCCTGCCCCAGGCCTTCGACAAAGCGCAACAGCAGCAGCTTTTGGTCCGATTCGGTCAGCTCTTTCATGAACCGGGTCATCAGGGTGTGGATCTCGTCGTGCTCCATCTGCGAATCCTGGGCCTTTTGTTGCTGGCCGTACAGGACGCCCGAGAATTCCTCGGTAACCTCATCGTCCATCACCGTCAGATGGCTGCGCTCGTCGGTCGCGGCGATGTAGTCGCTAAACGCAATTTCGCGGTTGCGAAATCCGTTGATGACCATGTTGCGGCCAATGGCCAGCACCCAGTTGGTAAACGAATTGACGCCGTTGTACGAACGGCGCGCGCGCTCTTCGAACGCCCGGCGAAAGACTTCCTGCACGCCGGACTTGAGCTCGCCCGGATCGTGAATGCCCTTGAAAAAGAAGTTGCCCTTGGCGCTGCGGAAGGTGAAACCCTTGCGCAGAAATGCGGTCACGCCGGGAAAGTAGTGTCGATAGACCTCCTCCAGAGCGTCGCGGTCGCCACGTTTGAAGGCGACCAGCAGCTTTTCGTTTTTCGCGAGAAACATTGCAGGGCCGTGGTCAGCGTAGCGCGCTTAGAAAAAAAAGGCCAGTAACGCAAACTTCGGGAGCTCAGGCGGGGTCTGGACGTGATTAGACACCAGGCTTGGCATTATTGACTGCTGCTCGGACGCGCGCAAAAAAGTTGTGCCTGATCGTTTGTTCAACTATACATATTTTCAGTAGGCAAGGAGACCCCTATGGAAGCGATCACCGATCTAACCGACCGCCAGCGCCAAGTGCTTGATTTCATCCAGGATCGGATACGCGTTTGGGGCTATCCGCCTACGATCCGCGAGATTGGCGAGCACCTGAAGATTCGCTCCACCAACGGAGTTGCGGACCATTTGAAGGCCTTGAAGCGCAAGGGCTTTCTCACGCAGCAGGGCGCCAAGTCCCGAACCCTGATGCCGCACCTGAGCTCGGCCACCAATGTGGTTACAGCCTTGATCCCGCGATCGAGCCGGCCCGTGGCCGTGCCGATCTTGGGCCGCGTCGCCGCCGGCGAGCCGATTCTGGCCGAAGAAAACGCCGAAGGCACGGTCGTCATCGATGCGTTGCTGATTGGCCAGGATCGCAAAGTCTTTGCGCTCAAGGTTGTCGGCGACTCCATGATCGACGACGGCATCCTGAACGGCGACTATATCTTCGTCAAAAAGCGCAGTCACGCCGATCCGGGCGACATCGTCGTCGTCATCATCGAGAACGAAGCTACGGTGAAGCGCTTTTATCCCGAAGGCGACACGATCCGCTTGCAACCTTCCAATCCAACGCTCAAGCCCATCTACGTCAAAAGCAAAGACTTCAAAGAGATCCAGATCGTCGGCATCGTCGTGGGCGTCTATCGCCGCCTGCCTGCATGACTGGCGGCTAGGCCTTGCTGACTACTGTTGCTTGGCGTGCGTCTTGTGCTGCGAGCTCTTGTGGTCGTCCAACGTGTGGGAAAAGACGTGCCTGCCGCTGCGGTCCTCGCGGTCGACAAAGAACAAATAGTCGTGGCTCTCCGGTGAAAATGCCGCTTCCAGCGCGCCCCGGCCCGGATTGGCGATCGCCTCAGGCGGCAGACCCGCGTGCAGGTAGGTATTGAACGGCGAGGGCGTGCGCACGTCGGCACGCGAGAGTTGCTCCTTGACGCTGCCCAGGGTGTATTGCACCGTCGCGCCGGACTCCAGGCGCATGCCCCGCAGCAGACGGTTCTGAAATACCCCGGCGATACGCCGCAGCTCGCTCTTGTCTTTGGCTTCGCGCTCAATGATCGAGGCCAAGACGACCTTGTCGTGAATCTGCTGTGGACTCAAGGAAGCCTGCTCGAGCAGATCGCTGTTGCGGGAGAAAAACTGACGCAACATGGTCTCGATGACTTCTTTGGCGGCCAGACCCTGGGCGAGCACGTAGTCCCCTGGAAAAAGAAAGCCGGCAGCGCTGCGTCCACTGATGCCGAAACGGTGGAGCAACTCCGGATCGTGGGCCGCCTGTACAAATTCCAGGGCCGGGGCGACCCCGGCGCGATCGAGAGCAACTGCAACCTCGTGCAGGGTCAAACCCTCGGGCAGCGTGACCGATACCGATTGCACCTGTCCGTGCTTGAGCTCCCAGAGCACCTTCCAAGCCCAGGAGCCCGATGACAGCCGATAGTTCCCGGCGTGCAGATTGCGCTCGGCACCGATCAGCCGTGCCAGCGCCTCGAAAGCCCGTGCATTCCGGACGATCCCCTGGTCTTCGAGCTGCGCCGCGATGTTGGCGACGTGCTCGTCCGGACGGATCGTGATCCAATGATCCGAGCTCAGCGCCCCGGCCGGAGGCGCCAGCGGCAGCAGCCCCAGCGCCATGGCCACCACGGCTGCGCCCGCGGTCATCATCCGCACGGCTC
>Ga0182027_10015304_pt1 | contig 10559 bp, 8 predicted proteins | sample 712E1DmetaG_FD_121300 | JGI IMG/M metagenome (GOLD analysis project Ga0182027, IMG submission 121300) | Permafrost microbial communities from Stordalen Mire, Sweden - 712E1D metaG (Illumina Assembly) | ecosystem: Environmental > Terrestrial > Soil > Wetlands > Permafrost | place: Sweden... | reverse complement strand
TCATTACCATTCACCTGAAACATTAGGGAAAGACCGCCTGGCGGCAGCAGTTGCCGGGGTTGCTGTGTATCCGGGACAGAATGTACTGGTTATCAATGCAGGAACTGCAATCACATACGACCTTGTCACTTCACGCGGAGATTATCTGGGTGGGGCTATCTCCCCAGGAATGAATATGCGTTTCCGCGCCCTGCATACTTTTACACAGCAGCTTCCGTTATTAACGTACACGGAGATTGATTTCCTTACTGGAAATAATACGGAACAGTCGATTCTTTCGGGAGTTATTAACGGGATGGCGGCTGAAATGGAAGGAATGATTGCCTGCTATCAGAAAGAGCATCCGGGGATTAAGGTCATCCTGAGCGGCGGAGATCTGAATTATTTTGTCAATCGGCTTAAAATTAGCATCTTTGCATTACCAAATATTGTCATCTACGGACTCCAACAAATTCTTGCCTTTAATGATAAAGAACCGCTGTAAATCCCGCTTTTACCTGTCTGTCCTGTTTCTTTCCCTCTACTGTTCCCTATCTGCCCAGACAATCATTACCTCACCGTATTCGCGTTATGGAATCGGTGACCTGACTGCTAATGCAAATGCTTGGAATTTTTCCATGGGCGGAACCAGCGTCGCCATGCGGAGTCCTTATCATATCAACTTCCTCAATCCTGCTTCCTATACTGCCTTTGATTCCACTTCCTTCGTGTTTGAGGGAGGTATCATCTTTAATTATGTAACTCTGAAAACCGATCTGCAATCTGCCAGCCGGACATACGCTTCGGTGGGTTACCTGACCTTTGGTTTCCCTGTCACAAAATGGTGGAGAACAACACTGGGCCTTCTTCCTTACAGTAATGTCGGGTATAATGTTTCCACCAATGATATCTTGCCACAAGTGGGCAGTGTCAGCAGGATCTATTCCGGTTCCGGGGGAATCAATCGTTTTCTCTGGGGAAATGGATTTAAGCTGACGAGAAACTTATCGATCGGCATCAATGCTTCCTATTTGTTTGGATCCATAATCCGTGAAGCTGCTTCTACCTTTCCGGATTCCGCATTTTACTTAAATTTCAGGCAAGATAACAACATTACGGTCAGCGGTTTTTATTTCGATTACGGCATCCAATATACCGCAAAACTGAAAAAGGATTTAAGGCTTACTGCCGGGGCCATCTTTGGAACCAATACAAGGGTTAATGCGAGGACCGATTATTTTGCCACGACTTATTTCTCAAGCAGCGGTACCGATTATCCAAAAGACACCATCCAATCCGAATCAGGTGTTCATGGAACCATCACGATACCCTTTATGTATGGCTTTGGCCTCTCTTTTGAAAAACCCGATAAATGGCTTATCGGCGCCGATTACAGGTGGCAGAACTGGAAAAGCTACCAGGCTTTCGGGGTGAACGATTCACTGGTAAACAGTTACCAGGTGAATGCCGGGGTCGAACTTGTTCCCGATATCAGCAATTATACAAATTATCTCAAGCGGGTCAGGTACCGGATGGGATTGATGTACAATAGCACCTACCTGCTGCTGAGGCAAAAGCACCTGAATGAATATGCAGTCAGCCTGGGCTTCGGGTTGCCGATCCGCGGAATGAAAACCGGGATCAACCTAAGCGCCGAACTCGGTACACGTGGAACAACCCAGTCAAACCTTATTAAAGAAACCTTTTTCAATTTTGTCGTTGGTTTCTCAATCTATGAACGCTGGTTCGTAAAACGTAAGTATTTTTAATCTTGAAACACTTTCCTTCCTTTCCTGTTTTTTTTTGCGGTTGCCTGATTGCTTTCCTATTGCTGCTGGCAGGTTGTGGAAACAATCTTGAAACCGTTAACGCGATCACACATACCTACTCGGGGCCGGTCATGTCGGCAAAGAACATCGAGGTTGTATTCAGTGATTCCGGGAAGATCCAGGCAAAAGTATACAGCATCCTCCTGAACCGTTATTCAAGCCCCGAACCTTACATGGAGTTCCCGCGTGGGTTTAAAATTAATATTTTTGATTCGGCCCTCCGCACAGAGACCACCATCATGGCCAACTATGGAAAAAGAAAAGAATATGCCAGGATCATGGAAGCTAAAGGGAATGTGATTGTCAGAAATGAAGTTAAAAAACAACAGCTCAATACTGAACAACTCACATGGGATGAAAACCGGAGAATGATCTTTACCTCTGAACCGGTTAAAATCACAACACTTGATAAAATCGTATTCGGGAAAGGGCTCCGGTCCAATGAATCTTTCTCCGATTATACCCTCCTTCAGGTATACGGACAAATAATGGTTAAAAAAGATTCCATCTGATTTTGGCTGAAGCCTTTGTACTTTCAGGAAAATTTCCTAGTTTTGCAGACTCTTAAAAAAATACTGAATAATGGCGATAATTGGAAGAATAAGAAAACATTCAGGACTTGCTGTAATCATTGTTGGGGTTGCTATAGCAGCCTTCGTTATCGGCGATTTCGGAAAGAAAAGAATGAAGAGCACCAACGAGATCGGATCCGTTAACGGAGAAGCTATCCCGTACCAGGAATTTAACAGCAAGGTGGAGGAATCCATTCAATTGCAGAAGGATAATTCCGGAAATGATAAAATAACCGATGAAGAAACCTACACAATCCGCCAGGATACGTGGAACAACCTTGTGAAAGAAGTTCTCATGCAGTCAGAATATGACGAATTGGGAATCACTGTTTCTTCGGATGAACTTTTTGACCAGGTGCAGGGTAAAAACCCACATCGTTTCATCCTTCAGTATTTCAAGGACCCTAAGACAAACGCTTATGACCCGGCATTGATCAGGAACTACCTGAAGAACCTCGACAATATGGAACCCAAAAACAAGGAACAGTGGCTCCGTTTCGAGAAAGCAATCAAAGATGACCGGACAGAGACCAAATTCAATAACCTGATCAAGAAAGGTTACTATATGCCCAAGGCATTCTTAAAGAAAATCTATACTGAGAATGCCCAGACATTGAGTATCCGTTCTTTTTCACCTGCCCTGAAGACGGTACCTGATAATTCAGTTATACTGTCTGATGCCGATTATCAGGCTTTTTATGATAAAAACAAAGAGATTTTTTTCCAGGAAGAGCCTACCCGTGAACTTAATTACGTGCTCTTTGAAGTGAAAGCCTCTGATCTTGACCGCAAAAAAATTACTGAAGATGTAAACCTGATCTACAAAGATTTTCTTTCCAGTAACGATCTTCCCAATTTTATCAACGCCAATGGCGACAAAAAATACGACAGCACCTATAAGAAAAAGGGAAGTTTCCCGGGAATACTTGATTCAACAGCCTATTCATCGGAACCCGGTACATACTACCCTCCCTTTGAGCTGAATAATGTCTGGTATATGGCGAAATTGCTTGATGTACAGGAACGCCCTGATACCATGAAAGGCTTCCAGATCCTGGTCACCTATGCCGGAAGTGCAGTCAAGAACGAGAGCGTGAAGCGGACAAAAGAACAGGCAAAATCACGGGCCGACAGCATCATGGCAATTCTTAAAAAGGCTCCTGAAAGATTCCGTGAATTTGCTCAGAACTATTCCGATTATCCTTCTGCCAAGGACGATGGAGGAGAACTTAAAGAGATCATCGACGGACAACCGAGTTTTGGAATCTTTTTCAACAGCGGCCTAACCATGAAGCCCAATGATATGAAAGTTGTTTCAACCAATATAGGCTATGCCATTTTCCGGTTGACCTCCAAGACCAAACCCGTCAAGAAGGCTAAAATGGCCATCCTTCAAAGGAACATCGAACCCAGCAACCAGACCTTCCAGGATACTTATCTGAAAGCAAGCGCTTTTGCCGGCCAGAACCGGACAAAAGAAGCTTTTGCAAAAGCATCAACGGATAAGGGTCTTCCGAACAAAACTGCCGAAAACGTCCGTGAAATGGACAGTTTCCTGAATGGCATTTCTTCTGCGCGGGAAGTGGTCAGGTGGGCTTATGCCGAAAACACCAAGATCGGAGAGGTTTCTCCAGTATTCGACCTGAACGGGAAATACGTAGTAGCCATCTTAACGGGTATCGCCGATAAAGGTTATATGCCTCTTGATAAGGTGAAAGAAAGGATCGCACAAGGTGTCCGCAATGAAAAAAAGGCAGCCATGCTTGCCGACCAGTTAACCCAAATGAAGCCTACTGTAAAAAATTTCGATCAGCTTGCCATGCAATTCCAGGCAAAGATCGATACTACGAACCTGACCTTTGGCGGATATAATAATTCAGCGATTGGCCGTGAACCGGAAATCGTTGGCAAGTTGTTCACTTACAAGGCAGGTGAATTGATCGGACCTCTGAAAGGAAAATACGGGGCTTACCTTGTCATCATTGACCACATCAACAGCGCACCTGAAAAACAAGATTTTACAGGAGAGAGAATGCAGCAGGAGTCGGTTTTTGAAAACCGTGCAGGCGGACTGATCTTCGAAGCCATAAAAAAAGCAGGAAAGATAAAGGATAACAGAAGAAATTTCTTTTAAAGAGTAAAGAATTCCGTTGATCATTCAAGAGAGAGGTTGTCTTAATATTGAAATTTCCCCGCCAAGAAGTTAAGAACTGAAAATCAGTCATAATTTTTTCCGTCGTTGTGACTTAGGTTAAAGGAAAAAGTATCCTTTAAAGACAACCTCTTCTATTCAATGATGATTTTCCTGCTTTTTGTAGCCCATTGTTCCCCACTGCTGCTATAGGCTTTCAGCTCAACCGTATAGGAACCGGCAACAGTATAAATGTGAACCGGGTTGACATCTGTTGAGGAATGGCTGTCGCCAAAGTTCCATTCATAGGTAGACGCATTCTGGGAAAGATTCCTGAAGGTAACGGTGTCCGGGACGATAGTATCATTGCTGCCATGAAAGGAAAAATCCGAAACCGGAATCACCACCTTTTTGTAGCAGCTTAATCCTGCAAAAAGGAAGATTACGGATACAAGCAATAAAACTTGTCGTTTCATCTATTCCGCCAATATCAGAACATGATTTTCCAAGACCTCGATCACTCCGCCATTGATATCATAGAAGACGGGATTTTCCCCTTTGATTTCAACTTTGATCTTTCCTTTTTTCAGGACAGATATCAGCGGGGCATGGTGGTTCATAACCTCAAATGATCCGTCGAATCCGGGTAATTGAACCAGGTAAACATTATCCCCTGTATACAGGACATTATCCGGAGTAATGATGTTGAGTTTCATAATCGCCACAAACCTTACTTATTCTCACTAAGGATCCTTTTCCCTTTTTCTATCGCTTCCTCAATGGTTCCGACAAGATTAAAGGCCGATTCGGGATATTCATCAACCTCGCCGTTCATGATCATATTAAATCCCTTGATTGTATCTTCGATATTGACAAAAACGCCGGGGATTCCGGTAAATTGCGTGGCAACAAAGAAAGGCTGTGAAAGAAAACGCTGAACACGCCGGGCCCGGTGAACAATCAGCTTGTCCTCATCCGACAATTCATCCATCCCAAGAATGGCGATGATGTCCTGGAGTTCTTTGTACCGCTGAAGGATCTTCTTTACATTCTGGGCAGTATTGTAATGTTCTTCCCCGACGATATCGGGAGAAAGGATACGGGAGGTTGAATCCAGCGGGTCAACGGCAGGATAGATGCCCAATTCAGAGATCTTACGGCTGAGAACCGTGATGGCGTCAAGATGAGCGAAGGTGGTTGCAGGTGCAGGGTCGGTAAGGTCGTCGGCAGGGACATAAACAGCCTGAACTGAAGTAATGGATCCTCTTTTCGTGGAGGTAATGCGTTCCTGCATGATCCCCATTTCCGTAGCCAGAGTAGGCTGATAACCAACGGCTGATGGCATGCGGCCAAGAAGTGCCGATACTTCTGAACCCGCCTGGGAAAACCGGAAAATATTATCAATAAAGAAAAGGATATCGTGGCCGCTGGATTCTTCATCCCCGTCGCGGAAATATTCTGCAAGTGTAAGACCTGATAATGCCACGCGTGCACGTGCCCCGGGGGGCTCATTCATCTGACCGAATACCAGCGTTGCCAGGCTTTGAAGGAGTTCTTTACGGTCAACCTTAGAGAGGTCCCATCCCCCTTTTTCCATATCTTCCAGGAATTCTTTCCCGTATCGGATGACACCGGATTCAATCATATCGCGTAACAGGTCATTCCCTTCACGGGTCCGTTCCCCTACCCCTCCAAATACCGACATCCCGGCATATTTCTTGGCGATGTTGTTGATCAGTTCCATGATGATGACAGTCTTTCCGACCCCAGCCCCACCAAACAAACCGATCTTACCCCCTTTTGAATAAGGCTCGATCAGGTCAATTACCTTGATCCCGGTGAACAGGACTTCTTTCTGTGTGGAAAGATTTTCAAACAGCGGGGGATCGCGGTGAATCGGATAGGTATGTTCTTCTGAAACTTCCCCAAGGCCATCAATGGGTTTCCCGATCACGTTGAAAAGCCTTCCCCGGATCTGTTCACCAACCGGCATGGAAATGGGGCCGCCTCTCAGCGTTACATCCATGCCCCGGCGAAGGCCGTCGGTTGAATCCATAGCAATGGTCCGAACCTTGTTTTCTCCAATGTCATACTGGCATTCCAGCACAATTGCGGTTCCATCATTGTTGATCACTTCAAGTGCATCATAGATATCGGGCAACTTACTGTTTTCATCGAATGCAACATCCACAACGGGACCGATTATCTGTGCAATTTTTGCAACTTTTTGGTATTCCATCTTGGATTTTAGAAATTTGCACAAAGATAAAAGAAGTCGGCCATTTATAATAATTTTTTATTTTTAAGGTTATTATTTTACCTTAGATTTGTGCGAGTAAAAATCCGAAATCAATTATTAAGAAATACATGATTATGAAGTATTTTTTCATCCTTTGTATGATTTTCCTTTTGCCCTTTTATGGTTTTTCCCAACGGAATATTCCAAACATCATCGATACCGTTGAAACCGATAGTGGTGCCGTGTTACTCTACCGCAACCATACATGGGAATACCTTGAGAATGAGCCGGTGATGATGTCGCAGGAAGAAGATTCGACCGGGTTGTTCTCACACAGCTGGATCAACGACCAGGTATTTGCTTACATGGGTGCCAGCAAACGGGATTCGATAAAGGACACGCTGTTATCGCTCGTTTCGAATACAAGGACGTTTCATCTCCCCATTATTGGCAGGATTTACCGTGGTTTTTCCTATACACACAAAGGAATGGATCTTTCTCTTAAAAAAGGAGATACCGTAAGGGCTGCATTTGACGGGGTGGTAAGATATGCAAAATACAACCGGGGCGGTTTCGGGAACCTGGTCATCCTGCGCCACTTTAACGGGCTTGAAACCTATTATGCACATCTTTCAAAACTCAAGGTCATGGTGAACCAGGTCGTGAAGTCGAATGAGGTTGTCGGGCTTGGGGGATCAACCGGTCGAAGCCGTTCTCCACACCTTCATTTCGAAGTCAGGTACAAAGATGTTCCTCTGGATCCACAGCGGATGATTGATTTCGATAACAACAAGCTGATCTCGGGAATTTTTCCGGTAACCAAAAATGTATTTTATCCATCCGATTATGACGGGAAAGCGGTTTATTACAAGATCAAACCGGGAGACACCCTGGCCCGTATTGCAAAAAAATGTCACACTTCAGTCAGGGAAATTTGTGCCATCAATAAGATTAAAACGAGTACTATCCTGCGTGAAGGAAGGTCGATCCGGGTGAAATAAGCAAGGAAATAAAATTGAAATTTTAAGGGGTTTGTTCTTTTTTCAGCTCCGGGCGGGGGGATTGACTGCTTCCCGGGGTTTGAAGAACTTACGCTGAAAGAGGATCAGCATAAATACGCCAATGGTAATTGAAGAATCAGCAATATTAAAGATCGGACTGAAAAATTCAAATTCCTTTCCTCCGTAAAACGGGAACCACGATGGGAACCGGGTTTGTATGATCGGGAAATAAAGCATATCCACGACTTTTCCATGAAGGAACCCCGCATATCCGCCTCCTTTCGGGAAGAGGGTGGCAACCTGGTTTACACAAATGCCGACCGGGTCATTAAAAATCAATCCGTAAAACATGCTGTCGATGATATTCCCGATCGCTCCTGCCATGATGAGGGAAATGCAGACGATCAGCCAGGTATTGCCTTTCTGCTTTACAACCTTGTGCAACCACCACCCGATAATGATTACGGCTACAATACGGAACAAGCTGAGAAATAATTTACCGAAACTTCCTCCAAATTTCATCCCGTAAGCCATTCCTTCATTTTCTGTAAAGTGGATGTAGAACCAATTCCCGAAGATACTGTGGCTTTCCCCGAGATACATGGTCGTTTTTACAAAAAATTTCAATGCCTGATCAAGGAGTAATACCAGGAGGATAATGATGACTGCTTTCTTCAATGGCCAGGAGAAATTGAGGAGGAAATGATCCGGTTTGTCAGAAATTCTGGGGTGCCTGTGGAGGAGGTATCATTACAGTGGTCTGTTGCCGTTTGGCTTCAATGCTCAATGTGGCATGGGGAACAATGCGCAGCCTGTCTTTGGGGATCAGCTTCCCGGTAGCCCTGCAAATACCATATGATTTATTCTCAATCCGGATCAGGGCGTTCTCCAGGGCTTTGATGAATTTCGACTGACGGGCTGCAAATTTGCTGTTTTCTTCCTTGGAAAACACCTGGTACCCTTCTTCAAGAACCTTAAATGTGGGAGAAGTGTCATTGGTATCATGATCATTCCCTGTAGTATAGGATTCAGTGAGCAACTTCAGATCATTATGAGCTTTTTCCAGTTTGCTTAGAATGATCTTCCTGAACTCTTCCAATTCTTCATCTGAATAGCGGTTCTTTATCATTTCGACAGTGCCTTCTTCTTTCTTTATCTTCACACTCGCTGCTTTTTTCATTATAGTTGATTTTTAGAAAAACGAATTCAAAATTCAAATATTCTTTCCCCCGGAAAAATTAATTATACGGATTTTTCAACCATCGTCTGTTCCGGGTCGACTTTCTGAAGAAATATTTCTACCGTCATGGTATCGGTTAACTCAATCACATCCTTCCCGGGGATTTCAATAGTATTTACTATCTTGAAGGACTGAGCCAGCGTTTCAGAGCAAATATACGATAAATTATTCTGAACCGCCGAATTAATCTCATCATTACCCTGTAAAACAACGCTGATTTTATCGGTTACTTCGAAGTTCTTGTCTTTCCTCAGGTTCTGGATCCTGTTGACCAGTTCCCTGGCAATGCCTTCCTCCAGGAGAACCGGTGTTATCGTAGTATCCAGCGCAACGGTCAGCGTTCCCATAACGGCCACCTGTAACCCGGGGATATCATCTGAAATGATCTCGATATCATCCAGGGCGATCCGGATATCCTGGTGATCGATGGACAGGTAATATTCACCATTTTTCTCAAAATCGCTGATCGCTTGCTGGCCAAGATTGACAAGAAGTCCGGCGATCTCCTTCATCAGCTTGCCATATTTAGGGCCTAATTTTTTAAAATTCGGCTTAACTCTTTTTAACAGGATATTGGCAGTATCTTCAATGTATTCAATATTCTTGACATTTACCTCGGAAAGGATCAGGTTTTTCACCGCATCCACCTGTTCCTTCATAGAATCACTTAACAACGGGATCATGATTTTGCTGAGGGGTTGTCTGACCCTGATATTGGTTTTCTTCCGCAGGGAAAGTGCCATGGAAGAGATCTTCTGTGCCAGTTCCATCCGTTCTTCGAGGGCGGGGTCAATAAGGGAAATATCCGAAACCGGGAAACGGGTAAGATGAACCGATTCTGCCTTTTTACGGCCTGTGGCATTGTTAAGGTCGATAAACAGTTTGTCCATAAAGAACGGGGCAATGGGAGCAGCCAGCTGGGCGATGGTTTCCAGGCAATGATACAGGGTCTGGTAGGCTGATATCTTATCCGTGGAATATTCTCCTTTCCAGAATCTCCTGCGGGAAAGCCTTACATACCAGTTGCTGAGGTGCTCATCCACGAAATCCGAGATCGCCCTTCCCGCTTTGGTGGGTTCATAATCGTTGTAAAAACCATCCACCGCGCCGATCAGGGTATGAAGTTCCGAGAGGATCCAGCAGTCGAGTTCGGGCCGTTGCTCATGCTCAACTTCCGGTTCGGAATAATCAAATCCATCGATGTTGGCATATAGCGAAAAGAAAGCATAGGTATTGTAAAGTGTACCGAAAAATTTGCGTTGTACTTCGGTAATTCCGTCTGTGTCAAATTTCAGGTTATCCCACGGTTGTGAGTTGGTAAGCAGGTACCAGCGCGTGGCATCCGGCCCGTATTTTATGATCGTTTCAAACGGATCCACAGCATTACCCAGGCGTTTCGACATCTTATTCCCTTCGCGGTCGAGAACCAGCCCGTTGGAAACACAGGTTTTGAAGGCAACGCTTTCGAACAACATGACTGATATGGCATGCAGGGTATAAAACCAACCCCGGGTCTGATCTACTCCTTCGGCAATGAAATCTGCCGGGAAATAATCTTCCAGTTTCTG
>Ga0182027_10015303_pt1 | contig 10559 bp, 12 predicted proteins | sample 712E1DmetaG_FD_121300 | JGI IMG/M metagenome (GOLD analysis project Ga0182027, IMG submission 121300) | Permafrost microbial communities from Stordalen Mire, Sweden - 712E1D metaG (Illumina Assembly) | ecosystem: Environmental > Terrestrial > Soil > Wetlands > Permafrost | place: Sweden... | reverse complement strand
CAAACGCCAATCCCGCACGCCATAACCTTTTCCATACAAACTTTGCAGTCAAGATTGTGTTTTTGAGCGATTTCAGAGACAAACTTTAAAACAGGATGCGGCGCACAGGAAACAATTTTTTCAGGCTTAAAATCAGTGATAATTTTTTCTAAAAAGTCGCAAATACTGCCTCTATTTCCGTTTGAACCGTCATCAGTGGATACAAAATCAGGGGTAAATGTATTTATAATATCGTCTTTCGTAAGAAACCCGACAGCAAGATAAGTTTCAGCCCCGACTTCTTTTAATTTTTTGTTCAGATAAATTAAAGGAGCAACACCAATGCCTGCTCCTATTAATAATGTTTTTTTATTCTCAATTTTAAATGTGTTGCCCAAAGGTGCTGAAAATTCTACCTTATCATCCACATTAAGAGCTGAAATATATTCAGTACCCTTGCCTCGCTTTTTCATTAAAACGGTTACAATATTATTTTCAAAATCCGCAACACTGAAAGGACGTCTGAGAGTAAGTCCTTCACATAAAATCGAAATATATTCACCAGGCAAAATATTCTCAAGCGTAGGGGTAAAAATCTCAATTAAATAAACGTTTTTGTTTATTTCCTTGATTTCTTTTATTGTACCTACGTGATTTTTACTCATTTTATCTTTCTTTAATACCTCTTACCTCTAGCCCGAAAAAAAAAGAAAAGCCCTAGCTTTTCTTATCTTCGTATTTATTAAATTTTTGGTTAATTTTCTTCATCATTGCTCCATCCTTAAACATTATAACCACGTAAAAATTTTGAGTCAATTTTATTTGGTTTTATTTAAAGAATTATTACAAAATTTCAAAATATAAATTGCCACCCTTCAAGGCAAGGGGTTAAAACCCCTTGTTTGACAAATTTTTTTATTATAACGCCAAAACACACTCTGCTGAAATCAAGTATTCAAACTCATCTTCTGACATTAAGTTATTTTTTAAAACGTATTCTTTTACACTGATTTTGGTTTCTTGCAGTTCATGTGCAATTTCTGAAAGTTTTTCATAACCCAATTTTGGCAACAGTGCCGTTAAAGTTGCCGTATTTGAATATAAACTGTTTTTAAGTTCTTCTTCGTTTGCTTCAATTCCCTTGATACACTTTTGCGCAAAAATTTTACTTGTGTTTATCAACAAATTCAAGCTTTCCAGCAGGGTGAAAGCAATCAATGGCATATTATGATTTAATTCCAGTTGCCCAAGTGCGCTTGCTTGGCTTATTATAACATCGTTTCCAAGCACTTTAAGCCCGATTTGCGCCACCATTTCGGCAATAACAGGGTTGACCTTGCCCGGCATGATTGACGAGCCGGACTGAACGGGAGGTAATTTAATTTCCTTATAAGAGTTCAAAAGCCTTAAATCATTGGCAATTTTTATCAAATTAGTGGCATGCGCTTTCAAAATGCCTGAAACTTCACTAAAAACATCCGCATTTTGCGTATTTTCAACCAAATTTTCAGCTCTCGCGAGTCCGATTCCTGTCAATTCTCTAAGTTCTTCAACAACTTGGAAAATATATTTTTTAGGTGCGCCTAATCCTGTTCCGATAGCTGTTCCGCCTATGTTTACAACACGTAAGCGTTCTTCGCATTTATAAATTCTCCAACGATCGCGAGAAATAGCTTCGGCATAAGCCGAAAACTCTTTACCCAGAGTAGTCAAAACACCCTCTTGAAGCTCAGTTCTGCCAATTTTCACAATATTGCAAAATTCTTTTTCTTTTGTCTCAAGTGCTTCCTGCAATTCTATTACAGCTTTTTCAAGTGCTCTTAATTTATATATAGCGGCAATTTTAAGCGCAGTCGGAAAAGTATCGTTTGTCGATTGGTATTTATTTACATCATTTAACGGCGAAATTGTTTCGTAATCGCCTTTTGCTTTCCCTAGAATCTCCAACGCTCTGTTTGCGATAACTTCATTAACATTCATATTTAGTGAAGTTCCAGCCCCGCCTTGAAGTGCGTCGACAACGATATAATCGCTAAGCTTGCCTTCTGCAAGTTCTTCGCAAGCCTTTAAGAGTGAAGAGTGAAGCGTGAAGAGTGAAGCGTCTTGCTCGCCCCTTGCGGGAGAGGGCGGAATTTCAGAACGAGGAACGAGTTCTAGAAATTCGGGTGAGGAGTATTCTTTTTCCTTTTCCCTTTTTCCTTTTCCCTCCTCGTAAATTGTTTTTATGCACGCTAACTTGACTAGTCCATAAGCTTTTATAAAATCTTCGTCGACCTTATAACCTGACACTGCAAAGTTTTCCAAAGCACGTTGAGTGTGAATCCCTGTGTAAGAATCCTCAGGAATTTCCATTGAACCCAGTAAATCCTGTTCTTGACGCATTAATGTTCCTCGCATTAAGTAAGATAACAAAATTGATTATACATCAAATGTTAAATAATGTTACTTTTTGTTAATTTTTTGCTTAATTTTAGCAACAAATATTTTTAGGAGTTTTATAATATTCGTATTAGAAGTGTAGGAATAAAATCATGAAAGTATCAGCAGTTGGAATTAAAGTAAATTCCATTAAAAAAAATGAACGTATGACCTTTGGAGCATTACCGAAAAAAGTGATGTCGCTGAAGGGACGATTTGAAAATAATAAAAAGTCAATTGCAGAACTTGAAAAAGCAATTGCAGAACTTGAAAAAGCAATTGCAAAACTTGAAAGAAAGACAACTAAGTCAAAAGCAAAATTGCCAAGTAAACCTAAACGCAGTAATCGTAAAATACCAAAATTAAAACCTGAAGAAAGGGCATCGATTATCAATACAATGCTAAGAGTTTCAGAAGAATTTGGTGAGGTTTTAAAGAAGAATCCAAAACCGCCTTTTTAATTCAAATAAGATTTATACGTGATTAGAAGTTAAGGAAAAAGTTATGAAAATATTACCGTTAAGCAAATTTAGTCCAATTCCGGTTCAAAGAAGCAGAATTATTGCAAGAACACCACTGCAATACCTGTCAACTGCTCAGCTTATAGCTGCATGCGGGAAGTCTACTCAAGAACTTGAAAAACTGGCATTGGATGCTGAAGTTCAATCAGTATCAGATATAGTAGGGAAACGGCATGAATTTTTAAATCAACATCCTGAATACAGAAATCCGGAAGAAATCAATTAAAAAACAGTTAGAAACAGTTAGAAGATAAGGAATAAAATTATGGAAGTAAACAAAGTACAACTTACAACTGCCTCTCAGGGGAATCTTACAGAAGCAATGGAAAAGCACAGAAGAACTGCTAAAGACATTAGTGCTCTTAACAGACGGCTTAATGTAGCCGAGAAATTATCCGATACAACCCTGAGACAATTAGGCGCATCAGGTAATTACATTGGCTAGCAAGCAAAAGGAAAGATTATGAAACCATTGTTAATGAGCGGATTTGACGCAAGGTCTGTTATGCAAAATAAAAATGTTACCTTCGGTTCAGGATTGGAGCTGGACAAGGTAATGATAATGGGAATATTAGAAGCAGGGGAAGAAGTAGCTGAAAGAAGACGCGCAATAGGTAAACTAGACAGCTTCATCAAGGAAATCAAAACAATTGCAAATGATAATTCAGGATTCTCAGCAGTTGGATTATGGGCAGAAGAAATGTTAGGAAAATTAAAAAGAGCCGAAGTGCCGCTTTTTAACCCCGAAAATTTGAGTTAATTTAAAGAAAATCTATATTAATCAGTTGAAAGTTAAGTTAAGGAATAAAGTTATGAATACAATACAAATAAGCGGATTTAAAGCCGCACCTGCTCAGCAAAGTAAAAATATAACATTTGAAGCAATACCCAAGAAAAAGCCAATTATAGTTAAGCAACATCACAAAAGTAGCCTTGAAAAAATACCTGAGCGCGATTTTATGGCACTTCTGGATGCAATGGCGACTAGGCTGAAAGCTATGGGAGGACACGAAGTCTCCACTACTGCTAGCTTAAATTAATCAGAAAAAGTACTTAGTTTAATGTTAGTTAAGGAAAAAAGTTATGAAATTAGCACCAATAATCGGCTTTAGGACAAATTCGGTTCAGCAAAACAATATTATTTTTGGTGGAGCATTGTCTAGAAAAAACGTATCAGAATTGACTAAAGCAACTGAACTCAGGCAAAAATTAACTGAATGCCAACAAACGCTTAGATCACTTGAAGGGACAACAAGTGATCCTGAATTTAAAGCAGTCTTAGCGTTGACAGAATTAAGACTTGCAGAATTAAAAGCTCAACTTAAATCAGGACTATCACTTGTAACAAGGATTGTAAATTAAGCGTTTTTCATTTCATTATAAATCATTTTAGCACTTGGAAAAGGCTCCAAGGCTCGTTCAAAAATGCCAAGAGAATATGCGATTGTCAGTCCGTAATTTGTCATTGGCACATTAGCCTGTTTTGCTTTTAAAATCCTTGATAAAATCTCTCTGCGATTTGTCATGCAAGCGCCGCAATGAATTATAAGCGCATAATCAGCTAGATTTTCAGGAAAATCATGCCCTGCATAATGTTCAAATTCAAGCTTTTTACCTGTGTATTGAGTAATCCAGCGAGGAATTTTAACCCTGCCGATGTCATCGCCGATTGCATGGTGCGTGCAGGATTCACAAACCAAAATTTTATCGCCCGACTTTAATTTTTCTATCGCAAGAGTTCCCTTCACAAATTCGTTTAACTCACCCTTAAACCGTGCGAAAAGTATTGAAAAAGAGGTCAGTTTCACATTTTTCGGAACATCCGCTAACACTTTCAAAAACGCCTGAGAATCGGTGATTACCAAAGCAGGGGGCTTTTTGAGGTTGTCCAGCGTTTGCTTCAACTCTCGTTCTTTGGTAACGATTGCAATCGAATCGTTGTCCAGCAAATCCCTAATGGTTTGAACTTGAGGCAAAATCAATCTTCCTTTTGGCGCTTCCAAATCAATCGGAACAACAAGTACCGCAATTTCGCCGGCAGGAATTAAATCCGCCGCAATACTATTATCCGCAAAAAATTCGTCCGGAACATTTTTTATTATTGCCTGCTTTAAGTCGTCAATACCTTCTTTTGTCAACGCTGAAACGTATATAGGAAAATAAGATTCTTTTTGGATTGCTTCGTCGGGTTGCCCCTCCTCGCAATGACATTTTCCATTTTCCATTTTCCATTTACCATTTACAATTTCCCTTTTGCTATTTGCTTCTTGCCCTCTTTCATATTCATCAATTTTATTAAAAACAACAATAAACGGTGTTTTGCGAAGATTAAATTCCTCAATCAATTTTTCTTCAAAAGAATCAATTCCGCGCGAATCCAAGACTATAATGGCAAGGTCGATTCTGTCGATGATTTTCTTTGTTTTTTCAACCCGTTGTTCGCCTAAAGCACCTTCATCGTCGATTCCAGCGGTATCAACAAACAAAACAGGACCGAGAGGAAGCAATTCCATAGACTTTTCAACAGGGTCGGTGGTTGTTCCGGCAGTCGGTGAAACGATAGAAATATCCTGCTTCGTAAGCGCATTTAGCAGGCTTGATTTCCCGACATTTCTCTTGCCGAAAATCCCAATGTGTACCCTCATTCCCTTAGGTGTCGTTTGCATAAATCCCTTTCGTTAATTGTTTCAGTAGTGTACCTATTATTTTTAGGGAATAGGTAATAGGAAATAGGTAATAGATTTTGCCATTTCCTATTTCCTTTTCCCTATTTCCTATTGACCATTTTATCATACAAATGTTTTCATGCTAAAATTAGAAATAAAAAAGGGGGTATGAAATGACGAGAACGATGAATATTACAGAAAAAATTCTTGCAGCACACGCAGGGCTGGAAAGTGTTAAGCCGGGGGATTTGATTACTGCGAAAGTTGATTTAACACTGGCAAACGATATTACAGGACCTGTGGCGATAAATGAATTCAAAAAAACGGGTGCTGAAAAAGTTTTTGACAAAGATAGAGTCGTTTTTGTACCTGACCATTTTGTGCCAAATAAAGATATAAAATCTGCCGAACAGGTCAAAATGCTTAGAGATTTTTCCAAAGAATACGGGTTAAAAAACTTTTTTGACGTCGGCAAAATGGGAATTGAGCATGCCCTTCTTCCTGAGTTGGGGCTTGTCGGACCGGGCGATTTGATAATCGGTGCGGACAGCCACACTTGTACATATGGAGCTTTGGGCGCATTTTCAACAGGAGTAGGCTCGACAGATTTAGCCTGCGCAATGGCAACGGGCGAAACTTGGTTTATGGTGCCGGAAACAATTAAAGTTGAATTTAACGGCGAGCTTAATAAATGGGTAAGCGCAAAAGACTTAATTTTGTTTTTAATCGGTCAAATCGGCGTAGACGGTGCGCTTTATCAGGCACTTGAAATCGGCGGAAGCACAATTGAAAAAATGGGAATTGACGGACGTTTCACCATTTGCAATATGGCAATTGAGGCGGGCGCAAAAAACGGGATTATCATTCCTGACGCGATTACCGAAGAATACGTAAAAGGCAGATGCCAACGCCCTTATAAATTCTACACAAGCGATGAAAACGCGCAATATATAAGAGTTTTAAAATATAACGTGTCAGAAATCGAACCTCAGGTTGCGTTTCCGCATTTGCCTGAAAACACAAAAGGGATTTCGCAAGTCGGAAACATAAAAATTGACCAATCAGTAATCGGAAGCTGTACAAACGGAAGAATTTCCGACTTAAAAATTGCTGCCGACCTTCTTGAAGGCAGAAAAGTCCACGAAGACGTACGTTTAATTGTTTTCCCCGGCACACAACAAATTTATCTTGAAGCAATCGAAAAAGGCTACGTTCAAACCATAGTCAGAGCGGGCGGGGCGGTTTCCACACCGACTTGCGGACCTTGTTTGGGCGGGCATATGGGAATCCTTGCAAAAGGCGAACGTGCAATTTCAACCACAAACAGAAATTTCGTCGGCAGAATGGGCGATACAGAAAGCGAAGTTTATCTTTCATCCCCCGCAATTGCAGCAGCGAGCGCAATTTTAGGCAAAATAGCTTCGCCGGAGGAATTATAATAATTACGTCACCCTGAATTTATTTCAGGGTCGCATGGTCGTTCGATTATGAGATGCTGAAACAAGTTCAGCATGACGTTCATAAAAACAAAAAAGGAAGAATAAATGAACAAATCAATTTTAGTACTAAAAGGCGACGGTATCGGACCTGAAGTAGTTAATCAGGCGTTAAAAGTTTTAGATGCCGTTGCAGCAAAGTTTAATCATAAATTTGAGTACACTGAAGGGCTTATCGGTGGCGTGGCAATTGACAAATGCGACGTTCCGCTTCCCGATGATACTTTAGAATTAGCAAAAAAATCGGATGCGGTATTTTTGGGTGCTGTCGGTGATTGGAAATACGACACTTTAGACCCTGAAATTCGTCCCGAAAAAGGGCTTTTGGGAATAAGAAAAGGACTCGGTTTGTTTGCAAACCTTCGCCCCGTCAGAATTTTTGACGACCTCATTTCGTCTTCACCTTTAAAAGAAGACTTGATTAAAGGTGTTGATATTATGATTATCAGAGAGCTTACGGGCGGAGTTTATTTTGGCGAACCAAAAGGCGAAGCACCAAAAGATGGCGAAAGAGCCGCTTTCAACACAATGATTTACAAAGAAAGCGAAGTCAGAAGGATTGCAAAAGTTGCTTTTGAAATCGCAATGAAGCGCAGCAAAAAGGTTTGCTCGGTTGATAAAGCAAACGTACTTGATGTTTCAAGATTCTGGAGAGAAATCGTAATTGATGAAGCCAAAAATTATCCTGAAGTCGAGCTTACGCACCAATATGTTGACAATACGGCAATGCAGCTTGTAATTAATCCGAAACAATTTGATGTAATTTTAACAAGCAATCTTTTCGGAGATATTTTATCTGACGAAGCTTCTGTTTTATCCGGTTCGCTGGGGCTTTTGCCAAGTGCGAGCTTGCCTGACAAAGGAGTGGGGATGTATGAACCTTGCCACGGTTCTGCGCCAAATCTTAAAGGTTTGGATGTTGTAAACCCGATTGCAACAATCTTATCGGCAAGCATGATGCTTAAATACAGTTTTGATATGAAAGAAGAAGCCGAAGCAGTCGACAATGCGGTTTCAGAAATCTTAAAACAAGGCTACAGGACTCAGGATATATTTGTGAACGACAGCCAAACGCTTGTTGGGACGAGCAAGATGGGTGAGTTAATTAAGGAAAAGGTAAAAGGTAAAAGGTAAAAGGGGTAGCAAATTCTTTTTACTTTTTACAAAAACTTGAAATAATGAGGAACAATTACAATGCAAAACAACAAGCCATTTTTTTATGATGTAACTTTGCGTGACGGAAATCAGGCGCTGAAAAAGCCCTGGAACAAGCAGGAAAAAGAAATTATCTTCAACAAACTTCTTGAGCTCGGGGTTCAAGGGATTGAAGTAGGTTTTTCGGGTGCCTCTGATATGGACTTTGAAGCCTGCAAATATCTTGCCGAAAAAGCGCCTGAAAATATCGTTATATCAGGACTTGCAAGAGCCGTTAAAGGCGACATTGAAAAAGTAGCGCAAGCTGTTAAAAACGCACCAAAACCGCGAATCCATACCTTTATTGCAATGAATCCAATCGGGCTTGAATATGTTCTTAAAAAACCCCTAAGTGAAGTGAAAAAAATTGCGCTTGAAGCCGTAGATTACGCTAAAAACGCATTACCTGCATATGGCGAGGTTGAATTCACGGTTGAACATTTCGGCGATTGCAGAGAAAATCTTGACGAAGTTATCGCTGTTGTTCAAGATGTCGTTAAAGTCGGTGCAAAAATTATTAACCTGCCAAACACCGTTGAACGTTTTCGTCCGATGGAATTTGTTAATATGGTAGGAAAAATGAAAAAAGCTTTGCCTGATGATATTATAATTTCGGTACACTGCCACAACGATTTAGGTATGGCGTCCGCCACAACCGTTGAAAGCTATTTTGCAGGCGCAACTCAGCTTGAATGCACATTGAACGGGCTTGGTGAGCGTGCAGGAAATACCAACATGTACGAAGTCGCCGTTGCGCTTTATAATTCAGGCGTTGATGTGCCTTTAAATATGGAAAATATTTACGAAACAGCACTTTTAGTTTCTGAAATGTCGAATGTTCCTATTTGGGAAAAAGCTCCAATAATAGGCTATGATGCGCTTGCTCACAGAAGCGGAATCCATCAAGACGGCGTTGTTAAAACAAAACACCTTGATAAGGGTGCATATAGAGCCTTCAATCCGGATTTAATCGGCAGAGGCGATGCCGAAAAACTCGGCTTCACAAGCCAATCAGGCAAAACTGCCATTTTTGAGCTAATTAATTCGACTCCTTACAAAATTTCAATGCAAGAAGCTGTTTATCTACAACCTTTTGCAAAAACTATAGCTGAAAAAGTCGGCGAGCTTTCAATTGAGCAGCTTTTGGAAGTTTATTTCAATGAGATTTGCAACGTCGAAGGTGCGTTTAAATTAATTGACTTTAACAAAATCGGTGCTGATAAATTTAATTTATGCTTTAAATATAACGATGAAGAATTTGATATTATCGAAAAAGGCTCAGGTCCGCTTGATGCTTGTATTCACGCGTTGAAAAAAGCCGGATTTCCTCTTGAATTAGAGCATTATGAACAGCATGCAATTGAAGATATAGACAGTGAAAAAGAAAAGTCAAAAGCGATGAGCGTACTTCATTTTAATAATAATAATGGAAAAACCGTAATTGCAAGAGCAATCGACGCTTCAACTGCACAAGCGAACGTTCAGGCAGTGTTTAATGCGCTGAATTTGATGAGTAAAAATTAATTTTTGTAAATTTTTTTTAGATTTTCATAAAAAACTATCAATTAATAAATATTGAAAAACTTATTATAAGTGTAGCAATATTTTTGGTAGTGTAAGTATGAAGGTTAATTCAAATTTTGTAACAGGTGTATCTAATTTGCCTAATTTCAGGCAGGAAGCTGTAATTCCTCAAGTTCCTCACAAAGCTGATGAACACATGAGCAGTGAGGCTTCAATGGCAGCTAGGGCTTATGCAATGCCGCAATTAAACTTTGGTTCTGTGGTAAATTCTAAATTTAGAGTTTTAATGTTAGATGCAGCAAGAAGAGAAATTGACAAAATACCAGTTGACCAACAAGAAATCCTTCGCCAAGCATATAATACTGTTGAACATCAAGGACTTAATCAAGTTATTACAAAAGCATTAAAAGGGTTAAAAAATGTTTTTGAAATTAAAACAGGAAAGTGGCGTTCTTTGTTTACTTATGGACCAAATAATACTATAGTTATTGGTTCTGTATGTAAAAAACAAGCTCAATGTTTGTCTGCTCATGAGATGAATACTGCTGAACAGAGACTCAACAGCTATGCTATGGCAGCATAATTTTGATTTAAATTTTTCTTAAAACTTTTTCAAGCCGTTTAAGCTTTTTTAAATCTGTTCCGATGCCGCATAAAAGCATTGTGGATTTTTCGTTTGCTTTTTCATCTTCGATTTTGTATTTATTAAACAAAAGGTCTGAAAACTCATAACCGTTGAGTCTTGGGTGCTTTATCAGGAT
>Ga0182027_10015301_pt1 | contig 10559 bp, 11 predicted proteins | sample 712E1DmetaG_FD_121300 | JGI IMG/M metagenome (GOLD analysis project Ga0182027, IMG submission 121300) | Permafrost microbial communities from Stordalen Mire, Sweden - 712E1D metaG (Illumina Assembly) | ecosystem: Environmental > Terrestrial > Soil > Wetlands > Permafrost | place: Sweden... | reverse complement strand
GTCTCATGGAAATCCCCGGCCGACGATCAAATTCTCGAGAAATTAATGACTGAGATGCTGGGCAAACTTACTGCTTTCTGATTACTATTTTCCCTGAATGGCCAAACCTGCCGGCCTTTACAGAATTATATATTTAATCCCTAAAAAACACCTAAATGTGGCTGCGCAGCGGATAGAATTGATCGGCAAATGACGCCGGTACTTTCATTTTTTGACTGTCTGTTCGATTTGATTAATCCGATCCCATCAGCGCGTATTTTTCAGTTGACGGGTTGAAGAAAAATAATTAATAAGAAGAAAGAAAGGAGGTGAGGCGAAAGGGTTGATCATAAGTAATCAAACATAATTGATCAAAGTAAAAAGACGCTATGCAATACCAATGAAATACTTGTCCGGTATGGATAGAATCATCTCCATACTCCTAAACAAATAAGATCGAGAAAGGATAATTTATTATGAAGAAAAAAATATACAGTTTAGTCATTATAATGTTTGTTAGCACGTTTTTGTTAATCTCCTGCTCCGGGAGTAAAGGCCCGGCGGACATAGCTATTAAAGCTGCCGAAACGGCCGTTAACGCAACTAAAGCCGAAGCGGCCAAGGTTGTTCCGGATCAGGTGAAATCGTTGGAAGATGCTCTGGCTGCCGCTAAAGAGAATTTTGTCAAAGGCGAATATAAAGCCGCTTTGGAAGAAGCAACCGCTCTTGCCGGCAAGGCAAAGGAAGTAATGGCTGCCGCTAAAGCAAAAAAGGAAGAGATGGCTAAAAAATGGACAGAATTAAGCCAGGGACTTCCCAAGATGATGGAAGATGTTCAGGGCCGCGTGGATGTTCTTTCCAAGGTCAAAAAACTTCCGGCCAAAATGAACAGGAAAAAATTTGAGGAAGCCAAGGCCGGATTTGCTTCCGCTAAAGATGAATGGAATAAAGCACAGGAAAGCTTTAAAAACGGAAACTTCGCGGATGCAATCAGCGTGGCAACTTCCGTAAAAGACAAGGTCGTGAAAGTAATGGAATCTTTGGGGATGAGCGTCCCCGTTGCTGAAACACCAGCGCCAGCGCCTGCTCCCGCTGCCGCGCCCGGTGCTGCCAAGCAATAATAATTGATCTCTATAAAAACATTAAACAGGGATATGTTCTCCTTGTGAATCCGGAACATATCCCTGTTGTTTTTCCAAACCTGATTCATTTATAAAAAGATTGTCTTTCTTTCTTCTTACACCAGACGAAAACCGCCGATTAGACCGCCCTTTGATTTTCAAGCAGCAAGAAGGAAAAACGGATAACGTTGGTGAGAATATCCTCAAGACCGACCAGTTTTTTGAGTAATTGTTCCCCAACTACTTTCTCTAAACCTAAACCCATGGCTATTCCAAAGGCCATAAACACTTTCTCGCTTATATTCATAACAACATGGCACAATCATTGCTTTTTATACAAGGAATAAAGCGATTCAATTAAATATGAAAAAGTGATATAAAAACAAAAGCCTTAAAGCAAGAATCCGCGTTTTTTAGAATGGAGAAAAAAATATGAATATTAAAATCTTGGAAAAAATAAGCTGTTCCGCCAGGCAAGGGATAAAGCTATTACTTCTTTCAGCGGTTTTATTATTAAGTTCGTGCTATTACTATCCACCCCAGCAGGTTGTCACACAACCGGCGCCGGATCAAAATCTTACAGCCATTACGCAAGTATATTTTTATCCGAATAAAGGACAATCAACTGAGCAACAATCGCGCGATCACTACGCTTGTTATAGCTGGGCTGTGGATCAGACAGGTTTTGATCCAAGCGCGTCATCAATTGTTCCCGAACAGCGCGTCCGGGTTGTTCCCATGCCGCCGCCTGGTCATGATACCATCGCCATGTCCATCGCCGGTGCGGTGCTGGGCGCGTTAATCGCCGGGCCGCGGCATGCCGGAGGGGGAGCTTTAATCGGAGCGACCAGTGGAGCTATAGCAGGAGCCGCCTCGGATGTTTCCCGCGAGGAATCAGCCCGGCAGATGGAGGAAGCTTATGCGAACAGCAATCAGGCGCGGGATGTTCACAAGGAAAAAAAGGCGCTGGATTTCCGCCGGGCAATGTCGGCCTGTCTTGAAGGCCGCGGATATACCGTAAAATAGATTAATAAGGAGGCTGCATCATGTTATATAATTTAAAAAGAAATTCTGCCATAGCGCTGTCCATAATTATGTTATCGGTCATAAGTATTTCCGGTTTCGCGCAGGCGGCTCAGCATGAAGGATCCAAAGGTTCCGGACGAGCGCCGACACAGTCCGCCAAACGGGCATCGTCGCCTCAGCAAAGGAGCTTTGTTGATTCCCGTTATAATCACAATCAGTCGTATCCAGTCCGCGGTCAGTCCTTGAGGACTCTCCCCAGAGACCACAGAGCGGTGATACATGACCACTCCCGGTATTACTCTTCTCACGGCGTCTGGTACCGTCATGGGGGCAGAGGATACGTTGTGGTTGCCCCGCCCATCGGATTGTTTGTTCCATTTTTACCTCTTTTTTATACAACGCTCTGGTTAAACGGAATACCTTACTATTACGCCAATGAAACTTATTATACAGAAACCCCGGGAGGTTATGTCGTTGCTGAACCGCCTCAGGGCGATATAAGTCAAACGCCGCCAACCGTAGATGAGAATACGGAAAGTAAAATGTTTATCTACCCGCGAAATGGACAAAGCGAAAAGCAACAGGCGAATGATCGTTATGAATGCCATAAATGGGCGGTGGATCAAACAAGTTATGATCCGACGAATATTTCCGGAATTCCTGCTGATCAGATTATGCAAAAACGGTCTGATTATCAAAGGGCCATGGCAGCCTGTCTCGACAGCCGCGGCTATACCGCGAAATAAAAATTCATTCGTGGCTGGAGCGGTTTTATTTTCCAAACTGCTCCAGCTGCAAAACTGTTAAGTAAAAATAGTCCTTCCTTAAAGTGTTAATTGACGAATTCTGAAAATTATGCAACATTACGAACTATAATATTCAAAATATTATGGTATCACCGTAAAACCAAGCAACTCGAGTAGAAAACAAATTATATAGAGGAGGCAACCGCTAATGAAAAAATCATTAGAATCGATGTTAACGATGATAGTGATGTCTATTTTAATAGTGGCTTTCACTTTTATTACAGTGAAATCTTCCACCGCAGAGGAGATCGGCACGGACGGCCGGTTCATTGCCTATGACAACGGAACAGTTTTGGACACGAAGACGAACCTGATGTGGGCGGCAAAGGACAACGGAAGGAATATAAACTGGACAGATGCCAAGTTCTATTGTGAGAATTATAATGGAGGCGGTTATAAGGACTGGCGGATGCCGACGAAGGATGAGCTGAAGGAGTTATATAACAGATTAATTGTCGGAAACAGGGGCCATCATTTAACAAGGCTGATCACCCTGAGCGGATCTTACCCTTGGGCATCCGAAACAAATGGGTCCAAAGCCTCCGTCTTCGGTTTCGACCACGACTATGGTTTATGGTACCATGATTCTCTATCACACAGAAGTAGAAATCGAGCGCTTCCAGTGCGGTTTAACAAATTCGAACAAAAGCAAGAGGCTCCAGTTCCACCACCACCTCATCCTCCACTACCACCACCTCCACCACCGCCTCCACCGCCACCGCCAGTCCCGGCTCCAGTGCAGGAAAAGGTCTCCATAACGCTTAATGTTGAATTTGATACGGCAAAGTCTGTTGTTAAGGAAAAATATCATGGAGACATCAAGAAAGTAGCCGACTTCATGAGAGATTATCCCGGAACTACGGCTGTGATTGAAGGCCATACTGACAATGTCAACACCTTCAACAATCCGGAAAACAATATGAAGCTTTCTAGAGCCCGCGCCGACAGCGTCCGGCAATATCTGATTGATACTTTCGGGATTGATGCGTCCCGAATAGCCGTTGTCGGTTATGGACCGAATAGGCCGATTGCCAGTAATGACACTGAGAAAGGGCGGCAGAAAAACCGCAGGGTTCAGGCTGTCATCGAAACGGTGTATACAAAATAAGTTTATAATATTTAATTTTTTTAAAAAAGCTTAGGCCTCATGACCACTGAAAGGTTCTGAGGCCTTTATTAGGCACCCTTATGATGAACGATAATAAGCATTGTTCTCAACTTTTATAATCATTAGTTATTGACACACAGGTCAAAACGGTCATAACCACTCCGGAAGGTGAGACAATTAAACACGTTTACAATCAAAATAAACAGATGATCATGATTAGAAACAATAAGGGCAACGGCAAGTCTTTACGTAACTAATAGCGCTTCTAAATCAAAGATGATATCGAGGCGGCAGTGAAACTCGAATTACAGTTACACAGTGAACTGGAATTTGTTAGCTGAACTGTCCCGCTTCAGCAGGGCAAGGAGGAAGCGCCGAACGCGTATAACCTAAAGGTCACAACGTATGCAAATACGTTGAGGAGGCTGACGACGACGCCAACAAAGATAGCGCTTTGATTTAGAAGCGGGGCATCAGGGTGTTGCCGCTTTCTTGCCCAGTTCCCAAGCCTGTTTCCTGGCCTTCTCATCTTTGATGATATCTCCCTTATCACCTGCGGAGGCCATGACTGCTCCGAGCCATTTCATTTTTGTCATTTCCACCGTTGATTTAAAGCTGTGCACTATAGGATCCGCCGTATGTACGTTTGGATCTCCGCAAACTGTAATCACACCGATGCGCTTACCTTTCATTTTAGGATAGTAAGCTTTCTGCCAACTCCAGTTGGCGTCAAATAGGGCGCACCACCTGTCCAGATATGCTTTCATCTGCGCGGTCATGGACCAGAAGTAAACCGGAACGCTGTGAATAATGGCGTCCGCATCCAAAATTTTCTTATGCATCTGGAGCATATCATCTTTAATGACGCAAATGCCTGTTTCATTGCATTTCTTGCAGTCTTTACAGCCGGAAATCTTCTTTTTATCAAGGATAATTTTTTCCACTTCCGCGCCCGCATCCTTGGCACCGGCCAGAGCATCATCAAGGAGAATATCGCTGTTGCCGCCGACTCTTGGACTTCCCATAATGCCTAGAGCTTTCATATTTTTCCTCCCGATAATTATTCAGAGTAAAAGTTTGTCAATAAACCCCGTTAGAAAGTCTTCGACTTTCCAACGGGTAGGCTCACACGGGGCATTAAACCCCGTGTTCGCCAGAGAAGGAAGAATCATCATCCCCGCTGCAAGCAGCGCGGCTTTCTAACGGGGTAAATTATCCCTTTAGCACTGATTTGTAAATAATAAAAAAGTTGAAGAACTATATGATTAAATGTGCTAAAAACCGAAAAGTGTTTTTGAATAATTATTAGCGGCGCGGGTGAAGTATAGCGCGTTTACCGTTTATTTTGATGGCGGACGCACTATGTTTGTTAAAAGAAAACTATTGATGTAATTATTAACAAAGGAGGATTTATGAAAACATTAAGATTGTTGTTAGTTGTGGCAGCCATTTTTTGTTTTGTCTCGTCAATTGCTTTTGCTCAGGGAATGGAAGGGAAAGGCGCGTGTCGGGCCGATATTGAAAAATTCTGCAAGGATGTCAAGCCAGGTCATGGGAATATAGCACAATGTATGAAGCAGCACGAAGCCGAATTATCTCCCGCCTGCAGGGAGCATATTGCCGGAGCCAAGGAAAAAGTGATGGAATGTGAAAAGGAATGTAAACCAGATGTGGAAAGATTTTGTAAAGACATAAAACCCGGTCAGGGACGAATTATGAAATGTCTAAAGCAGCATCAGGCGGAACTGTCCGCAGGTTGTGGCGGATGTTTTAAAAAATAAGTTAATAGTAAATAGCGATTAATGACGAGAAAAAACAAAAATATTAACGCGATATCTGAAATGCATATCGTAATGATATAGTAAAAAATATGGGCAAACCATATCATTTATTCAAGTACAACCCCCGCGAAGGCGATGGTTTTACCATCATCGCTCATCGCGGGGCTTCGGCCTATTATCCAGAAAACACTATCCCCTCCTTTGAAGGCGCTATCGCTATGGGCGCGGATATGGTCGAACTGGATGTCCAGCTTACTTCGGATAAAGAAGTTGTTGTTTTTCACGATGAGAAAATATCACGCTGTACAGATGGCCGGGGAAAGATTGCCGATTATACTCTTGCTTCATTGAAGAGACTGGATGCAGGAAGCTGGTATGATAAGAATTTCGAAAATATAAGAATACCAATTCTGGCTGATGTTTTGGACGTCTGTAAAAATAAAATCGCGGTAAATATTGAAATCAAAACCGAAGCCATCAGCAAAACGTTTTTCGGCGGCATTGAAGAAAAATGTCTGAAGATTGTCGAACAGAGCGGCATGCGGGGACATGTGGTGTTTTCCAGTTTTGACCCGCGCGCCATTATGCATTTAAAGCAGATAGACAGCACCGCGCCAGTCGCCGTGTTGTTTGAAAAAAAACACTACGGTTCCAAGTTGCCCTCGGATATAATGGAATCAGTAGGAGCCGACGCCTTTAACTGTTCAGTATCCGATTTTAATAAAAAGTGGCTGGCGAACATCAAATCAAAAGAAATTCCCGTGAATATTTATACTGTCAATGATGAAAAAAATATGAAGAAATATTTTGACATGGGCGTGAACGGAATTTTTACCAACAAACCGGATCTAATGAAAAAAGTATTGGCTGACGCTGTAAAACAGGGAACTAAGGACCGGAAACAATGAATATATCAAAAGATTTGATTAGAATTATTGCATTGGCGATTGATACCCTGATTAAAGCGGCGGGCATAGATATGCGTCTGCATGGGATTGAAAACGTTCCCGATCAGCCTGTTGTCTATGTTGTTAATCATTTCACGCGTCTGGAAACAGTTTTAATGCCTTATGTTATCATTAAAAATATGAATAAATATCCCGTTTCGCTGGCGCATCAATCTTTCTTCAGCGGCAAAATGAGAGACTTTATGGATAACGTGGGCGCTGTCTCCACTGCCGACCCCAGCAGGGACAAGATTTTTATAAATTCGCTTCTCACCGACAGTAATCCGGTCATTATTTTCCCGGAGGGCCAGATAATCAAAGATAAAAAGATTATCGAGAAAGGGAAGCATCTGGTTTACAACGCCGGTATCCGCAGGCCGCCTCATTCCGGCGCGGCGCAGATAGCTTTGCGGACCGAGTTCATACGTGAAAAATTGCGAAATTTCCGAAGCCGGAACGACAATTTATCCATTGCCCGCATCGCTGAGCACTTTGGTTTTGAACCAGCGAACGCGGATAGAATTATAAATAAAGAAACTTATATCGTGCCGGTGAATATCACCTACTATCCGGTGCGGGCGCAGGAGAACGCCCTCAGCAGGCTTGCCGGAAAATTTTTCAATAATATTTCAACGCGCTTTCAGGAGGAACTGGAAGTTGAAGGGCCAATAATACTGGGCAAGGTGGATATTGATATTAATTTCGGGAAACCTATACCGGTAAAAAATTATATCGCTAAAAGTTCCGGGATGAGTAAGATGCTTGCGGATAATAACCCTTACCTGAACCCGGAGGAGTTTAAAAAATTAGTTCCTTTTAGAAAAATATGCATCAGGATGAGATATGATTATATGAATGCCATATACGGGATGACAACAGTCAACCATGATCATATCATGTCCTACATTCTGACAAGTTACCCGCAAAACTCTTTCAGCGAAAACGATTTCAAAAAACGCATTTTTCTGGCCATTGAACACTTGCGGGAAATAGGCCTGTCCTACTGTCACACATCACTTTATAATAAACAGTTTTATCTGTTGACCGATGATTATCACGAAAAATATGAAAATTTTATAAAGGAAGCTGTTGTCAATAATTACATTAAACTGGAGAAGGGCGTAATCACTAAAAATAGAGAGCGGTTCAGCACTCCATCCGATTTTCATACCATCAGAAGAGATAACATCATTGAAGTTCTTAGAAACGAAATAGAGCCTCTGCGTAATTTAACCAGAGCGATTGATTGGCAAGCCTTCCTCCCCGCTTTTTTTATAAGATGGAAGATAAAAAATATTTTTATCAAACTGGACAGGAACCTTTTCGATAAGGATTATCAGCAGTATTACATAGAGGGCGAAAGCAAGCCTGAAAATATCGGGGAACCTTTTTTCCTGAAGCGTTTTTTCAGCAGAAAAGGGATTATTCTTGTTCACGGATATATGGCGGCGCCGGAAGAAATCAGGCCGCTGGCGGATTATCTGCATAAGAACGGTTATAATGTTTACGGCGTCCGGCTGAGGGGGCATGGTACGGCCCCCGAGGATCTGGCAATCAGGAGTTGGGAGAAATGGTACGATTCGGCCAGTCGCGCCTATATCATAATGAAAAACAGCGTAAAGACTTTTTCCATTGCCGGATTTTCCATGGGCGGAGGAATTGCTCTTTTGCAGGCAGCCAATAAGCCCGGCAGGTTTTCCTCAGTTATATCCATCAACGCTCCTCTCAGGCTGAAAAATATAGCTTCAAAATTTGCGCCTTTTATTGTGGCTTGGAATACATTGCTCACGAAAATTAATGTGGATAAATGGAAAATGGAATTTGTTGAAAACGATCCGGAATATCCTCAGATAAACTATGTCCGGAATCCCGTCAGGGGCGGATATGAACTGGAGAAACTGATGAGGCTGGTTGAAAATAGTTTGGGAAAGGTGACTGATCCGACTCTTATCATTCAGGCTTCAGATGACCCCGTAGTGGATCCGGTGAGTGGACAGGAAATATTCGACAAGCTCGGCACGAAGGAAAAACATTTTTGCCGGATTATTGCCGACCACCATGGTATATTGCGGGGAAAAGGCGCGGATGAAGTAAACGCGGCTATTCTGGCGTTTTTAAATGAAAAATATTCCAAGAACAGTCATTGAAATTTTGCAATCAAGAAAAAATGTCAGGGAAAGTTTTCATGATTGAGCAGTGGATAAAGGAAACAAAAAAGAAATGTCCGCCGGACATGCTGGGGATGATTCTTTTTCATAATGGTATAATGAGGGCTACGGCGAAAAACTGCGGCGGGGTTCAGTGTCATGCCGGCAGGGAACCCCGGCGAATGCCTGGGAAGGCCGGTGTCTATTACAGAAAGCTAGTATGGTGTTCTCAGATTTGAATTGGTTTAAACATTTTATTTTTTATCAACTGTTATAAGGTTGCAACTATATTCCTTCGTTAGGGCAAGCCAGCATGGAACACATCCCAGAAGAATAAACATAATTCCATATCTAGAGAGAGAAAAATTTATTTCGTCTTTAGCCATGTTTGACAGAATAATTGCCGTTACTATTAAGAAACCTTGAATAAGTGCACTTGATTCGAAAAGCGTTGCGCAATCAACCCCCATTCTTCTCATAGCAAGCGCAATAGAAAGTATGGCGCCGGCAAGAGGTAATAAAATCACTGAGAATGGCAATCCGTTGAAGGAGGCATGACTTGCCTGTGTATGAAAGGGTGTAAATGATTCGGGTGCATAAAAATAAAACGGCATAGTTACAAGCAACCACACAGTTCCACTAAAAAGGATGTATTTAACAGTCTTTCTCCGGTCAGAATTTTGCATCAGACATGAAATTAATGGCGGCGCAAGGAGTACAAAATTAAGCCTTGAAGACATCGCAATTCCAAGAAAAAGAGCGGAGCCGATTTTTGATAGTTCGGAATGACGTGCGTCAGACATTTGTGTTACGAATAGATACATTGATAACATTATAAAAATTTCGTTAGCTAACATTGGTCCCCCTGTGACCAGTTGTTGGTCAACTGTAGGAGAAAAAATAAAGATCATCAGCATCAGCGGAAGCACTAAACGCCAACTTCCAAAGTACGATCTTAAAAAGATACTGAATATGAATATCCAAAAAATATTCTGGTATGCGCTATTTCCCATTATTGCAAACGGTATCGAAAGTAAAATCTCTCCAGGTAATTCACTAATGGGGTTGCCTAAAAAAGCCCTAACTTTATAAGGATACCGCATATGAAGTAATTCACGGATTGCAAGATTTAAACCTTCATTGCTGTCACTGCCTTTGCCGATTATATGGACATTTGCAATGGGATGAATCAAAAAAAATATCCCAGCAACACTAGCCCAAAACATAAGCATAAGTATAAATGCCTGCCTTTCAGAAATTCTAGTTATGAAGAAAGGCAAAAATTTCCATAAAAAGAATACTGCTGCTGGAACAATCAACAAATAAAAAATAAGACCCTTGTTACCTAGAAACTTCTGAACGTCACAAAGAGACGGTATTGTCAATGTTAAAACCAGAAAAACAAAAGGCCAAATCTTGGAAAACGTATTATTGGGAACATACAAACTATTTTCTGAAGTATTGGTCATCTTCTCCACAATTCAATCTCAATTCGGGGACACCTTACTAATGTTATCTATTATTGTACGCTGGCTTATTATAATTTTTAGTCGAAAATATTTTTATCGCGGCGGTACCAGTGATTGGGAAGAATGCGGTACATCACCCGTGAGAACTGGTCTATGTATTCCTTGTTTCTCTTAT
>Ga0182027_10015300_pt1 | contig 10560 bp, 12 predicted proteins | sample 712E1DmetaG_FD_121300 | JGI IMG/M metagenome (GOLD analysis project Ga0182027, IMG submission 121300) | Permafrost microbial communities from Stordalen Mire, Sweden - 712E1D metaG (Illumina Assembly) | ecosystem: Environmental > Terrestrial > Soil > Wetlands > Permafrost | place: Sweden... | reverse complement strand
GAAACCCTAGCCGATTCAGATCTTCTTAGTCTCGAAAAAACAGCCGCAAAAATAGAGACGCAAAATCCAGTAAAGCCAATCGTTATACCGCCGTTCTCCATGACCCGAATCGTCTGGGATAAAAACTAGGTTGGTTATTCTTTTACAACAACATCAAATCTATCTCTAATAAGCCTAATTTCTTGATATTTGCCCAATTACCTATATAATTAAGCTTGTTAGTGTTAAGAGATACTGTTATTACCTACAGCAGTGCGCGCAATTAAATTTTTTTAACCCTTTGCAGTAATTTATTTTGTAGTAGTTTTATTCGGAGTTAAATTACAATAAGGAGGAACAGTGGGGAACAATATACCTTTGCCATTACTGATTTTTGGAATATTTTTTTGTTTAATTTTATTAATATGTTTATTTGCCATTTTGAAGCCAGAGCCTATAGTTAATCTTACCTCTAAGTATTTTAGATGGTCAATGAAGTTGTATGGTTTTGAAGCAGAAATAAAACCTACACCTAAAGCCAAAATTATTTGTCGGACGTGGAATCTATTTATGTTATTATTCTTTAGTATTTTCGTGTTTCTAATATTTACTGGTAGACTAAAGTAAAGTTTGGATTGTTATAAATATACGATTAAACAATCGTAGTAAGTTCTTTGCACAATTTTTCTGCTTCTTCCGTGTATAACCAGTTGTATATTTCGTCCAATAGGGGCAACCATATAAATCTCTCAAATTACAGATGGAGAGATAATGCAAATCCTGGTTAGCAACGCTAGTCAGGGTATTTTTTATGTCCCCACGTGTCAAAGAGTTAGGGCATTATTTTTTCTACCGTTACGTTATATTTAATTTTGAATTTTAATCCTATCACATGTTCGCTAAAAACAGCCAATTAAATCTCCCAGCCTATCTCTTTATCTCAGTATTGGCGGTTAGTTTCTTAGGTTTAGTGTCGCGGTTATACAGCTTTCTCCTTAAGAAAGCTTGCCAAGTCATCAGAATACCTTGAAGGCGAGATATCTTGGAGTATAATATTACTGAATGGTTATAGAAAAACGACTGATTTAACTGGCAATATATATAAATATAATTTTTGTACAGTGTAAATATCTACATATCCGGTTAAATTAATTGTGAGGAGGCAAAGAAAAATGTTGGAAATGAATTCATCTGAATCTGACTTCTGGAGTATTCCCATAGAGGAGCTTCTTTTGCGGCTTCAAACAAAAATCGAGGGATTGACAGGTGAAAAGGCTAATCAGCGGATTTTGCGTTACGGAGATAATCTTTTAAAGCCCAAAAGGCAAAATGATGCTGTAACACTTTTTTTCGCCCAATTTAAAAGCCCGATTACACTTATTCTTTTATTTGCGATTGGATTGTCTTTTTTTGTGCATGATCGTACGAATGCTTTGATTATTTTGGTGATTGTTTTAGTCAGTGGATTATTGGGTTTTTTGCAGGAGGTAAGTGCTGTAGGTGCAGTTGAGAAGCTGCTCTCAATCGTAAAAATAAAGACGCAAGTGTTGCGCGATGGTAAGCCGGTGGAGATTTTTATTGAGAAGGTGGTTCCTGGAGATATTATCTTGGTGAATGCCGGGGATGTTATTCCTGCGGACTGCAGGATTCTGGAATCTAAAGATCTATTCGTGGATGAAGCAACGCTTACGGGAGAAACGTACCCAGCTGAAAAATCTCCCTCACTTTTGCCGATTGATACTGTTTTGTCTGGGCGGATGAATGTTCTCTGGATGGGAACGCATGTGGTTAGCGGCAGCGGCAAAGCGGTGGTGGTTACCACCGGAAAGAAAACAAAATTCGGAGAAGTTTCACAACAACTCAAGCTTCGCCCTCCGGAAACTGAATTTGAACATGGTATCCGGCAGTTTGGGTATTTCTTGATGGAGGTAACTTTAGTGTTGGTTCTGGTGATTTTTGCGATTAATGTTTATTTGGCCCGCCCGATGTTAGAGGCTTTTCTTTTTTCTTTAGCTCTTGCCGTGGGTTTGACGCCACAATTATTACCTGCGATTATCAGTATAAACCTTGCCCATGGCGCCAAACGCATGGCTGGTCAGAAAGTCATTGTTAAACGGCTAGCTTCGATCGAAAATTTTGGAAGTATGAACGTATTGTGTTCCGATAAAACCGGAACCTTGACTCAAGGAGAAGTTATCTTACAGTCTGTTCTGGATATCGTTGGACAACCTAATGATAAAGTTTTGCTTTACGCATATTTAAATTCTTATTATGAAACGGGTTTTAATAATCCTATCGATGAGGCGATCAAATCTTACCGTCAGCTTGATCTGACGGGTTATCAGAAATTGGATGAAATCCCTTATGATTTTGCCCGTAAGAAATTAAGCATTCTCGTGGCCAAGGCTGATGAGCGTTTCATGACCACCAAAGGCGCGTTGGCCGATATTATCGATGTTTGCTCATCGGTGGATATGGGAGACGGGAAAACAACAGATATAGCTGGCGTTAAGGAACAAATTCTTAAGCGTGTGGATGAGTTTAGCCGGGATGGTTTACGCGTTTTGGGGATCTCCTATAAAAAAATGGGATCTGAGAAGATAAATAGAGCTGATGAAGCGGGCATGACCTTTTTAGGGTTACTGGTTTTTGTTGCTCCGTTAAAGCCACACATCACAGAAACGATTAACTCACTGCGGCAGTTGGGTATTTCTTTGAAAATTATTACTGGCGACAACCAGGCAGTTGCCACTGCGATTGGCCGACAAATCGGGCTATCTAACCCTTGCGTGCTCAGCGGAGCAGATTTACGTCAAATGAGCGATGCGGCTTTAATTAAACAGGTAACGGGAGTGCATATTTTTGCTGAAGTCGAGCCCAATCAAAAAGAACGCATTATTTTAGCACTTAAGAAGGCAGGTAACGTAGTTGGCTATATGGGTGATGGCATTAACGATGCCTCGGCTCTTCACGCGGCGGATGTGGGGATCTCCGTTGAGAGTGCGGTGGATGTTGCTAAAGAGGCTGCCGATATTGTGTTGCTGGAGAAGGACTTGAGCGTTCTGGTACAAGGAGTTAAGGAAGGAAGGGTAACCTTTACCAACACTCTAAAGTATGTTTTTATGGCAACGAGTGCTAATTTCGGGAATATGTTTAGCATGGCGGGAGCTTCATTGTTTTTATCTTTTCTGCCGTTATTGCCAAAACAGGTTTTAATGACCAACTTAATGACTGACTTTCCGGAAATGGCTATTGCCACCGATAGCGTGGATGCAGAGAGTGTTGACTTGCCACGGCGTTGGAATATTCATTTTATACGCAAGTATATGGTCGTATTTGGACTTATTAGTTCTATTTTTGACTATCTCACTTTTGGTGTACTCATATTTTTCTTACATGCAACAACAGATCAATTTAGGACTGGTTGGTTTTTAGAATCAGTTATTTCTGCGGCATTAATCGTGCTTGTTATTCGAACACGCCGGCCATTCTTTAAAAGTGCACCAGGTAAGTATTTATTGATAGCTACGTTAAGTGTGGTGTGTGTTACATTGATTTTGTCTTTTACGTCATTGGCAGGTTTATTGGGTTTTGGTCACATGCCTGCTATGTTTTTTGTTATTTTAGGGGTGATTATTGTTTTGTATATGGCCTCGGCTGAAATAGCAAAAAGGATTTTTTATAAGGTTGTTAAATTCTAAAGTAAAAGATCGACTGGTGCAAAAAACATAACCGGTCTAAAGAGAAGATGGAAGTGATATAATTTTTGCACCGTGCGCTAAAATGCAGAAAAGAAAAATTCTATCTAGGATTCATAGGTTTTTAAAGTTTCTTTATATAAAGCTTTTTAGAATTAATGATTCGCCTCAGAAAATAGCCTTGGGTTTTGGCTTGGGGGTTTTCTTAGGGGTTCTGCCTGGTGCGGGGCCAATTGCTAGTTTATTCTTAGCTATGCTTTTTCGGGTAAACCGGGCAAGCGCGTTATTAGGGTGTTTACTTACAAATACATGGATATCGATTGTAGCATTTTTATTATCTATCAAAGTAGGTTCGATTATAATGGGGTTGAATTGGCATAGCGTGCATGCTTCATATCTACAATTTATAAAAGATTTTCACTGGGTTAATTTATTAGAACTCTCAGTGCTAAAGGTTATGTTACCGGTTATAATCGGTTATTTTGTTGTTTCGTTTATGTTTGCAGCTATGTCTTACTTGGCCGTAATAATAGTGGTTACAAAAGTAAAGCCTAAACGAAAGAAAATAATATGAAAAGAATAAGAATAGTTTCTATGTTTATTCTTACTTTAAGCCTTCTTTTTGTTTCTTCTTTTGCGTACGCTAAAGAACAGATAGAAAGTTTACCTAAGTTAATAGTTTTTCATTCCCCTGGTTGCCATAATTGTGAACGTATAAAAAAAGATGTAATACCTGTCATTGACAAGGAATTCAAAGATCGGATTAAGATAGAATACCGCGATATTGATGATATCGAAAATTACAAGCTTATGCTAAGCCTGGAAGAGAAATATCACGCCAAAATAAAAGATGTTTCTCCGATATTCTTCTTTGAAGGGCATTTATTAAATGGCGAAGGGGATGTTAAGAAAAACTTAATATCGCTTCTTACAGCGGCATCAGCCAATGTTGCCGATATACAAAGAGAAGCTTTGCCAAAGACAGATCTAGTCAAGCGTTTCAACAGCTTTACGCCGCTTGCCCTAATCGCTGTCGGCCTGCTTGACGGGATAAACCCCTGCGCAGTTACGGTGATCGTATTCTTTATGTCTTTTTTGGCTTTTCAGGGTTACCGCAAGCGCGAGATAGTGGTCATCGGCCTGATTTTTATATTTTCGGTGTATTTGACCTATGTCTTAATCGGCTTGGGGATCTTTCAGTTTCTGTATAAACTACAGGGTTTCTGGCTACTCACAAAGATAATCAATATTACGGTTGGCGTTATTAGTATCATCTTTAGTATCTATGCGCTTTATGATTTTATTCAGTACAAAAAAACAAAATCAACTGATGATATGCTTTTATCTTTACCTAAAGGCATAAAGAACCAGATACATAAGGTTATTGGAGCGCATTATCGGGCAAATAATAAGTCTCAAGAGGGAACTTTTAAAAAACATCTTCTGGGTTTAGTTTTAAGCGCTTTGATTACCGGATTTTTAGTTTCAGTGTTGGAAGCAGTTTGCGTTGCCAAGATTTATCTGCCCACCATAATTTTTGTTTTAAAAACCACAAGCCTTAAATTAAAAGCTTTATCTTATCTTTTGTTGTATAACCTGTTGTTTGTGCTACCATTATTTATAATATTTATCTTTGCTCTTTTCGGTACGACTTCTGAGCGCTTCTCTGCGATATTAAAAGGACATCTTGGAACGATTAAGATATTAATGGGAATTATGTTTCTTGGTTTGGGTATATTCCTAATTTTACGGGCGTAGAAGAAAATGCGTATACTTAAGCTAAGGTATTTTTTTCTCGTATTTTTATGCATCTTTACTCTTTCATGCTCTCAAAGAGATACTCCAGCTTCTTCAACCCAAGAATCCTATAAAAATTATATCACCAATGTCAGGGCAGGTGATTTTGCCCCGGGACAGCTTGAGGCGCATTATCTTAAGCATGGGTATCAGTTTGGCAATATCAGCCAGGAAGAATATTTAGGAAACGCAAGGGTGCTTTTAAATACTGCGGCAGGCAATGATGTTTTAGAAAAAACAAGGCCTAACGGCGATATTCTGCATTATAGGGTAAGCACAGGAGAACTTGCAGTTATGGCTAGCGATGGTCGGATTAGGACCTATTTTAAAACGAATTATCAATATTGGATGAGGCAATGAACGAAAAGCATTATATATGTCCGGTATGCGGATTTGATGCACTAAAAGAACCTCCTTATGACCGGGAAAACGCTCCTTCTTATGAGATTTGTCCTTGCTGCGGTTTTGAGTTTGGGTTTAATGGGGTTAATAACCAAATAGCCTTTACTGATTTTCGTCAGCACTGGATTAAGAACGGCGCTAATTGGTTTATGCCAAAGTTAAAACCGAAGAATTGGGAGCTTAAGAGGCAATTGAGTAATCTTAATAAAGATACCGTAGGAGGATAAAAATGAAAAGAATATTATCCATCTGGGTAATTATTTCTGGAATTGTGATTTTTGTTTATTCCGCCTCCGCAGCCATTTCTGAAGAAGATATTAGAAATAATGATCTTCAAAAAGTCAAAAATGTGATAATTAATGATGTAAATATTAATGCGAAGAACGATTATGGCCTAACTCCCCTTATTGAGGCAGCCGAATTTAATTCTTTAGATGTGGCGAAATTATTAATAGTAAAGAGAGCTGATATTAATCTAAAAGATGATATCTCTGGAGCTACAGCCTTGATGTACGCGGTTGGTCGTGAGAACTTGGATGTGGTAAAGCTTTTAATTGAAAATAAAGCGGATATCAATGCTATAGATAAGGCGGGGCAGGCTGCATTAATGATTGCAGCTATGAATGGCTCCTCAGAAATAGCAAAACTATTGATAGATAAAGGCGCTAATATTAACCTTCAAGATGGGTATAAGATGAATGCGCTAATGTTTGCGCTTAGCCATAGTAAGCTAGATGTAGCAAAGTTGTTAATAGATGCAGGGGCTGATATTAATGCACAAAACCTGACTGGAGAAACAGCATTGATGATGACAGCTGAAGGTAGCTTTACTGATATTACAAAGATACTGATAGATAAGGGAGTTGATATTAATATAAAAAATAAAGATGGTAAGACAGCGGTGGATTTTGCTAATGAATTTAAGCATGACGAAATTGTAGCTTTGTTTAAGCAGCCTAAAAAAGATACAGGTGAAGTTGGAACCAAGCAATGAAAAAGCTAAAATGGTTTATTCCTGTTTTAATATTTATCGTAATGTTAATCCCGGTACTTTGCCTGGCAGATCTCGCTTGGCAATTATGTGATGCGGCAATGGGTAATGATATTCAGAAAGTCAATGAGCTAATAGCTCAAGGTGCAGATGTGAATGCAAAATCACGTGATGGTTTGACGCCGTTACAATGTGCAGTATGGAATGGCCACGTTGGACTTGTAATGCTTCTGATAGAAAAGGGCGCAGACGTAAATGAAAAATTAGATAACAATGAAACAGCCTTATCAATAGCTCAATCAAAATCCTCGCCATATTATCCCCGCGATGAAATAATTAAATTACTTATACAGGCAGGAGTTAAAGAGGGTAAATAAAACTTTGGAAAATGTCTACCCAATAAATATGACAAATAATAAGGAGGTAACAACATGAAGCAGATACCTTTTGCATTAGCTGCTCTTATATTTGCCAGTTCATTATGTTTTGCCCAGCCGGTTTCAAGTTTGAATATTCAGGTAGTCTCAAAACCAGGTGAAATTTATACTTTTACCGGAAAAGTTCTGTATTTATCTTTAGCTGATGCTGTAAAGGGTACAAAAACGGAAATTGGGGTTGAAGATGAAAAAGGGCAAAAATACGGCTTCACAGTTAACTTTTGGACCGCTATTTATGATAAGACGGGAAAACGGATTGACCCGGATGGAATAGGTAAAGGCAATAAGGTTGTTATTGAATATAAATTCGATAGCATAAAAGCAAAATCTATCAAATTACTAGAATAAATATACCTGTAAAACTACCGATGTAAAAAATATAATCGGATCCTAGCAAAGATAGGAGTAATATAATGTTTGTATTCAGCGAAACCGATATTTATAAGGGAAATTAAAGCATGGCTCATAAAGAAAAAGAATCTGCCGCTATCAGTTCTGTTATTGCAGCCTGCGGTTTGACGTTACTCAAGATTATCGTCGGTTTCATGACTGGTAGCTTGGGAATCATTGCTGAAGCAGCCCATTCAGGACTGGATTTGGTTGCCGCTATTGTGACTGTTATGGCGGTGAAGATTTCAGGCAAGCCTGCTGATAAGGATCATCGTTATGGTCATGGAAAGATTGAGAATCTTTCTGCCTTGTTTGAAACCTTTCTTTTATTGGTTACCTGTTTCTGGATTATTTCTGCGGCAGCAAAGCGCATAATGTCCGGCCATATTGAAATTGACGTAAATATCTGGGCTTTCGGGGTTATGTTTATCTCGATTATTGTTGATTTTTCAAGGTCTAGGATGCTGCATAGGGCTGCTCATAAGTTCAATAGTCAGGCTCTTGAAGCGGATGCGCTTCATTTTAGAACGGACATCTGGAGTTCGTCTGTTGTTATACTTGGCCTTTTTTGTGTTAAGTTGAGTGATTGGCTCAAAGGCTATGAATTCTTGCATTATGCTGATACAGTCGCGGCTGTCATAGTTGGAGTTATTGTAATTTTTATCAGTATTAAATTAGGTATGAAAGCAATCCGCGACCTTTTAGACTATATGCCGGAAGGACTTGAAGAAAAGATTATTATCGCCGTAGAGGCTTTACCGGGAGTAATTGACTGTCACAATGTCAGGATCCGTTTTTCAGGTCCCCAGCCATTTGTTGACCTGCACGTGCTTGTGGATGGTAAACGTCCACTAAGAGAGGTTCATCGCTTGACTGAAGATATTGAACGAGTCACCCAACAGTTTGTTAGTAATGCCGATGTCACCGTTCACCCTGAACCGGATTAATTTGGCACATGTCATTCTCTATAGAGGTGACATTGATTAACTCTCTGTTTATCAATAAGTTAGAGAGATATGTCTCCTATAAAAGGTGACAAAAGTGCGACCGGTGCAAAAAATATAACCGGTTTCTAAAAGTAAGAAAAAACAGGCTTTTAAAAGATAGCAGTCCGGATTTTACTACCTCCAGCTATCTTTTTCTCTCCGTATAATCAAAACCCAAATTGTTGCGGTTATTAAGATATCATTATTCCTCGCAAAAGTGCTCTTCCTTGACAATGGCGCGAAGCTTTACCACCTGTAATAATGCTTAATTATTCCTCCTAGTGTTGTTTGGCACCTAATCTTTCCTGCAGTCTTTTCTGATGTATATTCTAGTGGTTGATTATCCATAAAGGAATGAGGCCAGGTTGAATTGTAATATTGCACATATTCGCTGATAAGGTATCGTAAATGACGTTCACCGAAAACAACGAACCGATTCAGGCATTCTCGCTTAACTGTTCCTACCCAGCTTTCAGCGTGTGCGTTCATGTTGGGTGACATAAAAGGTGTCTTTTGTATAGTAAATCCTTCTTTTTCAAATGCTTCATCGAATTTCCTTGAATATTTAGTGTCCCTGTCACGGATTAAGACCTTTTTAACCTCCCTACCGTCATTTAGGGAAGGCAGGAGGAGTTGAGTTTGTTTATTTACCCATTCCTGATGAGGATATGGGGTTAATCCTGCAATATAGACTTTTCGCGTTTTAATATTTATAAAGAACAGCACAAAAAACGTCTTTGGCCCTAATGGTGTAAGTACTTGTTTTGTGAAGAAATCACATGCCATAAGGGTTTGAAAATGACGGCTTAAGAAATTATTCTATGTATCTCTACCGCGTATTCCTGCAGGATCAAGACCATGTTCCTTTAAGATATTCTTTACGGTATTGCGTGACAAGCTTTTAATATTAAGTTTCTTGAGTTCACCTAGGATCCGTGTATAGCCCCAGCTGTTTTCCTGATTATTAGCTCTTGGATTTCAGTATCAGTTTTAGGCCTGCCACGCTTGTTATTACCTTCTGTTTTTTGTTTTCGTTTGTATCTCCTAACCCACAACAGGAAAGTTTCGTAGCGTACAATGGTAATTATGGACTTAATTTCTTTACCTAAGGGAATACCAAATCTTAGAAGCTTCCGACGTTCGATTGGAGTAGGCAGTATTCTTTTGCCGGCACGCTTACGCAGTATTTCATTTTCAACTTTTAGGTATTCTATTTGTTGGTTTAGATTTTCTTGCGTCATTCTTCCTAGCAAAGATATGAGTTCGCTGAATATATTTTTTTGTGCTGTTTCCCAACAACTTTTCATGGTATTTCTCCTTCAAGTTAGTGGCCCTTAAGTTAAATCCATTGAAAGCCCGGTATCAAGAGAGTATAATAACATATAAATTTATTTCATCATATTGGCGGATATATTTTTTGCACTCTGTGCATTGATGAAAGTAATTCTAAGAAAGAAATTAAAAATTCATAAAACATGGATAAGATAATAGTTAAGGTTAATAATTTATCGAAAAATTTTGGCTCAGTCCAGGCAGTTAAAAATATCACATTTGAAGTTAAGCAATCTGAAATCTTTGCTTTTTTGGGGTCGAATGGTGCAGGCAAAACTACAACGATAAGAATGCTCATTACTTTGCTTGCATCCACAAGCGGTGATGCAACCATTAACGGGTATAGCCTTATCCATCATCCAGCCGAAGTACGCCGAGTTATCGGTTACGTACCCCAGATGATTTCAGTTGATGGAGCGCTTACGGTACAAGAAAATCTGATGTTTATGGCCCATCTTTACGATGTTCCTTACCGTGAATGTAATGAACGTATCCAACAGATGCTCGTATTTCTTAATTTGGAGAAATACGCGCGGTCACTCGTACGG
>Ga0182027_10015298_pt1 | contig 10560 bp, 10 predicted proteins | sample 712E1DmetaG_FD_121300 | JGI IMG/M metagenome (GOLD analysis project Ga0182027, IMG submission 121300) | Permafrost microbial communities from Stordalen Mire, Sweden - 712E1D metaG (Illumina Assembly) | ecosystem: Environmental > Terrestrial > Soil > Wetlands > Permafrost | place: Sweden... | reverse complement strand
CGAAAATCAGGGCCAGCACAATAGGCACCACAATCCAGGTTGAAACCTCGCTCAATATCTGAACTCCTGGTTTCCACCAGGGACCATTATTATTAAAATTTTGTTCATCTTTTTCCACAGTGAGCGTGGATGGGATCGAACCATCGACCTCTGTCTTATCAGGACAGCGTTCTACCACTGAACTACACGCTCGGGTGATATTGTGTTGTTAAATAAAGGTTAAACAGGATTTTGGTTTAAAAACATACGTTAATGGGCAGACCGCTGTTCACTCCAAAACAATTTAAAAAAAATACAAAAAACACTACCAAAACATGTTAAAGTTAATAATAAATTTCGACTATTTTATATTAGCAAAATTAGAGCGTATTATCAAACACATCTGAGTTTATTGAGTCAATTTATTTGCAAAAGCCTTACTCGAGAAAATACTTATAACAGCAATTCCTATAAAAAATATAACTAATGCCCAAACATTTCCTTCTGATATTTTGCCTGCCCAATAAAATAGATAACCTATTACAAGATTTAATAAAGCCCACAATACATTTACCGTAGGTGATGATAAGCCTTTGCCTGGAGGTTTAGAAAAAGGGGTTGGAAATTTATCACCAGAGATGCCTTTAATAAAATGAGGTATGGCATTAGCAATAAACATTCCAGTAAAGAAACACTCAATGTAGTTGTACCAGTTCATAATTTTAAATTGATTATATGATAATAACTTTCCCTTGTGTAAAATAATTGCTATTTCTCACCCTTAATAATTATTCCTTGATCAAAAGCACCTCTTTCTTCAGCTTTTTTCTTTCGTAATTCTTCCACATTTGCATAGTCAGGTAATTTTTTTAATGTTTCCATCACTTCCTCCATGGGCAATCCAGATACATTTGTTTTACTGCCTTCAATTTTATCAATGAGTTTACTGCCATTCTCCAAAATGGCATACGAGCCAGCTTTATTCAGCGGTTCACCAGTGGCAATGTAGCCGTCTATTTCCTTGTCAGTAAGATCTCTAAAAAATACTTTGGTTTCTATGGCTTTAGAAATTGTCTTGTTGTTTTCTGTGTCTATAATTGTAAAACCTGTAATAGCGGAATGCTGTTTTCCACTTAACATTTTTAACATTTCTTTAGCTTTTTCGGGTGTATGTGGTTTACCTAAAATTTTATCTTTATACACGATGATAGTATCGGCTCCCAGCACGATTGCTTTTTTGTGTCTTTGAGCTACATCTTTAGCTTTCCCCCTAGATAAATGCGCTACAAGTTCTTTTGGAGGCATGGGCAAGGTCATATCTTCTTCGTAGTTACTGGGATCAATTTCAAAAACCAAGCCAGCATCGGTCAGTAATCTCTTTCTAGTTAGTGAATTTGAGGCGAGAATAAGCTTTTTCACAATGTCTATAATTTAACAAATTAAGCACCTTTTGGAAAGACTTTCCCTTCTGGTTCCATGAGCCATTAAATACATACCCCCTCCTTGCTCCTCCCCCTATATAGGGGGAGGCTGGGTAGGGGTAAAATGAGTAAAACAAAAAACCACCCGCAGGTGGTTTTTTGTTTAAAATTTAATTTAACTTGTCCGTCCTCTGGCGGGTTAGTATTCTCGGCGTCCACCTCCGTTGCTACCGTATCCGCCTCGGTCATTGCCTCCACTTCTTGGTGGGCGAGCTTCCATTGGGCGAGCTTCGTTAACAGTGAGTTTGCGTCCTTCAAATTCTTGTTCGTTGAACATTGAAATAGCTTTTTGGGCCTCATCCTGAGATGACATTTCTACGAATCCAAAACCTTTTGAACGACCGGACATCTTGTCCATGATAATCACAGCGGAAACAACGTTTCCGGCCTGCGCGAAGAGCTCTTTGAGAGCATCCTCTTGAGTGCTGTAAGGGAGTCCCCCTACATATAGCTTTGTAGCCATACTATTTACTTCTCCCGTTTTTTAAAAATCGGGCAAAAACTATTTATAAACTCCGATTTACATCGGAGCGTAGAAACTCTTTTCGCTAAATGAGACCCTACTTTTAAAGTATAACACACCTAAAATGAAAAGCAAAATGTTTTCCCACATGTCTGACTTGTGGGAACTATTTCCCCCCATTCATCTTCGCCTTAGTTAGTTTCCCCACCAATCCATCCGGCACTAATCCATTCATTTTCTGCCATTTCTTGATAACGGCAATCGTCTTCGGACCCAGCTTGCCGTCAATGATTAAATGGAGGTTTAATTTGTTGTTTAGGAATCTCTGAAGTTCTTTGACGGCATTTCCCTTACTGCCTAATTTGAGAATCGTGGAGCTGAAGTTGTAGATTATCTTGCTTGGGGTATTGGTTGGATTGGTGGCAGTTGGCGCAACATAGTTTGGAATTAACCGTCCACTGCCGTGCGTGCCAGAATTTGGAAAAACAATATTCCAATTAAAACTAGGGGGTGAGGGTTCTATATGGCTTAGGGTATCGGTGGCTTGAACTGTAAAAGTGTGACTACCTTCGGCGAGAGAAGTGTAAGTCATTGGGCTAGTACAAGAAGCATACGAACCGGTATCTAATTTGCATTGAAAAGTACTTCCTGTTTTATTGGCAGAGAAAACAAATATAGCAGAAGCGGAATTGGTAACTAAAATGGGATTTGAAGTGATGTCTGTTACGGGATATGTCGTGTCAATAATATAGGTTTCTGTTTTGGGGGTTTCGCTGTTGCCAACGGTATCTGTAGAAAAAAACTTTAGGGTAGTATTAGCTGAAATGGTAATGGGTGTTGTGGAATATACGGATGAACTAGTCGTTGGAGTAGTACCGTCAGTTGTGTAATACGTGGAACCGCAACCGGAAGCGTCGGCACAAGATAGAGTGATGTCTCGGGGTGTGCCGTATGTGCCTCCGGCTGGAGTGGCTGTAGTAACCGGGGCTAGGTTGTCCCCTTCGCTCACGTCAAAGGTATGGGTAGTGTAAGTGCCGGTGTAGGTAAAAGTGATTTGACCATTTGCGTCTGCTTTACAAACACCGGCAGTACAATTATCTCCGGTAATGTTCTGACCCAAAACATCATCTTTTTTGACATTGTAATATTTGTTAGCTTCCAGATCTCCGACAGTATGGATGGTATTGGTTAAACCAGAGACGGTGGAGCTTTCCGTCCAAGCTTTGTGGTGAACGTCGGTGTTGGACCAGGTGATGTTGGTAACGTCGATCCAAAAAGCATCGTTATTTGCAACAAATAACCCAACGCCACCCTGAGGTGTAATCGAAAGAGTTGCGACGCTAGAACCGGTCGCCGCTAAATCCCGAAACTGTCCGTTGGCGTAAATTCTGGCGCCGGCGCCGATATTTATATTATCAGTACCTATAGTGTGATGGCTGTAATACAAATATTCGGCGAGTTGCCCTATTAAAAGGTGACCGGCATTAGTGGGGTGGATATCGTGAAATATGTCGGGGTTTGAATAATAACCTCCGTTGGCTTCGGTCTGCCACCAGTTTGAATTAAACATCATTTGGTTGAGAATTGATCCGCACGTCCAACTGTTTGTGGCGCACAGCGTTTGCACTTTGTTGTTGTAATCTACAATGGCGGTATTGTTGGGCAGTGTGCTTGGAGGCGTGCCTGCGCCGCTTTCGGCTCCCAGCCAGATTGGTTTAATGCCCAAAGCCGCTATCTTTTGCATAACCGTCGCGACTTCATTAGCCGCTTGCTGATCTGTCATATTGGGCGGAGTAACTGAACCTCCTCCGTGATAAATATTGTTGACCCCGATAGAATAAAATATCGTATCCGGCGCATCGGTAAAAGCAATGTTATCGGCAAGCCAGCGGGACCCTTGAATAATCTCGCCTCCTATTCCGGCCCCGCTTGTCACCACTGATTTTCCGGTTAACGTGTTGAATACGTTATATTCGGTGTTCCCTGCCGTACCAGCTGTTCCCGCCATAATGCTGTCGCCGACAAAAGCGGCGAGATTGTTTAAAACAAGAGGGTTTGTGGAAGCGGTAGGATTGGCGTAACATCCGACGTCATTAGCACCGGCCCAGGAAGCTCCGGTTACATCACTGGTCGGCAAATAGCCGGAAACGCCCCTTTGCGAAGCGTAGTTGGTTACCCCGGTGTTGTTTAAGTGAAAATCCGGAGTGGAAGTAGAGACAAAATTAGGATTAATAAACCTATTTGTAGCATCTATGGGAATAAGGTTGTCGTTTCCCATGACTATGTAATCGTAGCTGGTATTATCGGAAATAACCGGATTATAAAATATATTCCCCTTCATATTAAAGGTTGACGGATTGGCAATGTAGTACGTGCCGGGATTGTCCGTAATGAATACGCCGTATTTATTTGATGCCGAAGTTTCAATAATATTGTTGTACATGCTAAAAGCGCCGACAGACGTCGTGTTTACATTATTGAGGCTAATCGGATAATTTCCCGCCGCTGACGATACGCCGAAAACAGTATTGTTTCTCAAATCAACATTCATGTTAGTGTCGCTGCTTGTTATCGTAATAATGGCCGAATTGTTGAATAAACTTGAATATACTTGCGCCGTATCTCCAGTGTGTGATGTAATGCCTATGGCATAGTTTAAGGATGAGGATAAATTTTTTACCTGATTACGGACAAATGTGATGGTTGAGCTATCGGCATTTAAGGTGGCGACCCCCGTAGCGGCATTGTTTCCATCAAACGTGCTGTCCTGGATGGTATAGGTTCCTGTTACATACAAATTCAGCCAGTTTATGGCGACAGAATTGGTGTTCGTAAAATTTAGGTGCTGCAGAAGAAATCCGGGTTTTACTATAATTAAAGGAGAAAGGCATCCAGCAGGAATATTCATATACACCGCGTCGCCTGTTTTGGCTCTTATGGTAGTGGTCTGGCTGGAGTAAGTTCCCCCTATGCTGGAATTGATTCTCGCTGTCGGAGTATAAGTTCCCGCGTCAATAATAACCGTATCGCCATAGCTTATGTGACTGCTGGTCAAGGTATAATCTAACGTTGTCCAAGCGCAAGGCTGCGCTGACCCAGATCCCGGATAGGCGGCATCTACCAATCCTGTACAGTTGGTATCGTTGCCGTCGGTGCGGATGTAGCGGGTAGTTGTGGCTGACACTTTACCACTTAATCCAAAAAACAAAAAAACCGCACAAAAAATTAGTGTGGTGTATTTCATAGAAAAAATATTATCGATAATTTTTCTTCCGCCGAAGGCGGGCAAGCTCTCTCTCCTTGCCCCGTACCGAGCTTTGCTCTGGTTCTGGGGTCTCGATTCGTGCTAAAATTTATTATCATAAATTTTATTTATCTTTTATCACTCAATTTTTAATATTTTCCTTATCAATAAACTCAACGAAACTTTTCGCAAAACTTTTGAACACTTCCGGCGCTTTTACAGCATATTCATAAGCTTGCTTATCATCAATCCTATCATAATCATGAATAATTTTATTTCGAAAATCACCCATTTTCTGATTATCTTTTGCAAAATCTAACGGCACCACTCCCTTGTCGCCAAGTCCAAGGATTATGTCTTGATAATTACTGGCAGGTTTATTGAAACTCTCGGCTAGTATATGATTACCTATATCCAGTATTATCTCTATTGAAATAACCAAATTAAAATAAAGAGAACTTTTGAGAATATTGTCTTTGATTACTTCATCTCTACCTAAAAGTTCCTCAATTATTTTTATAGACTCATTGAGTTTGAAAAGTTTATCTCTTAGGCCGTTTTTATTTAAAGGCGACATTGAATTTGTTTTTTATGATTATGGATTGGACACTACGAAGGCACTTAGTATCTTCATAGTCTCTCACGACTTTCAACTCCAGTCTTGTTTTTAAATCCAAATCTTCGGCTAATAATACTTTCCCTCCGAACACAATATTATAACACAGAGCTGGGTTGTTATTTTGCGAGAGATTGATGACATCAACATAATTGGTATTAAATTCATGCTGGATTTTGCTTCTTATGTTTTCTATTTTTTCCGCCTGGTTTTTTTCATCTAGGTTGTACGGGAAAATTACCGCGACATCAATATCGCTCATTGGACCCGCGGTGCCTCGAGCCTGGGAACCAAAAAGGTAACCGAGAGAAACACCTTGTTTTTTAAGAATATTTTTAATTGTTTCTTCCATATACATATAATAACATAGATATAGAGTACTTTCAATATGTTTTTATGTTTTATTTCTCATGCCCCAAGGCAATATCAACCAATTCGCGAGCTATTTTGGCGGCGGCGCCGGGTTTGCTGAACTCTTTTGCCCTTTCCGCCATTGCCTCATAGCCCGCTTTGTCTTCCATTATTCTTTCAATTTCCGAACTCAAAATATTGGCAGTCATGTTCGCTTCTTCAATCACGCTACAGGCTCCGGCCCGCGCATAACTGAAGGCGTTCTTTCTGGAATGGTCCGCGTTTGATTTGGTAAAAGGAATGAGGATGGATGGCACACCCCAATCGGCTATCTCAAACAAGGTTGACCCGGCCCGGGAGATTATCAGAGAAGCCGCTCCACCGGCCATTTTCTTTTGGAGTGAATTTAAATAAGAAATAGGTAAATATCGGGATTTGTATTTATCGTCAGTCAGAACAACTTCCGCCTGTCCGGAAACGGTCTTGAAATTTCTAACGCCCGTCTGGTGGATAATCTGATAATTTTTTATTAATCTCGGCAAGGCGTCTAAAAGAATATTGTTTATCATCTCCGCGCCCTGCGAACCGCCTAGAATAAAAATAACGGGCAAACTTGATTCAAATTTGAAATATTCTAAGGCCTCATCCCGCGGAGCCGGATGTTCTATTTCACTTATTATCGGCTGGCCGGTCCAGGCGACAGTTTTCTTTGGAAAATACTCCGCCGCTTCGGGAAAGGAGACGGCCACCCTCTTGGCAAAATGCCCGGCCCAAATATTGACTCTGCCCGGAGCGGAATCCGATTCGTGAATGACAACAGGAATACGCAGAATTCTGGCGGCGAAAATCGTCGGAAATGAAGCGTAGCCCCCTTTACCGAAAACAACATCGGGGTAAATTGAAAACATTTTAAAAATACCGTTGATAATTCCAAAAATAGTCTTAAAGACATCCAGAAAATTCAGGAAAAAATTTTTTAAAGAAAAATAAACACGCATCTTCCCAGATTTTATTTCTTCATATAGAAGAGCGTTTTCCCGAAGCATCTCTTTATCATAAGGACTGTTGGAAAAATAATAGAGCTTGGCTCCAATAATGTGTTCGCTGTCTATAATCTGGTTGGTTTTTTGAGCGACAGCGATAATCGGATAAAAGTGTCCTCCTGTCCCCCCGCCTGTAAATACTATTTTCATGATGTGTTTTTTTGAAATTTAGATATATTCAGCACGACACCCATCGCCATAAGATATATCATGAGCGAGGTGCCTCCCTGGCTCATAAACACCAGTGGCACGCCTGTTAATGGAAAAACTCCGGTCACTGAAGCAATGTGCATAAATGACTGCACGGTAATAAGTATAACAATTCCATAGACCAGAAGTCCACCAAAAGGATCCGTTGTTCGGTTGGCAATCCGAAATCCGCGCAAAACAAAGAGGATGTAAAGAAATATTGTAATCCCCGCTCCGACAAAACCAAATTCTTCACCCAAGACCGCAAAGATTGAGTCCCCTTGTGGTTCCGGAAGATAGCTGAATTTCTGAACGCTTTGGCCGAATCCCCGCCCAAAAACGCCACCCGACCCGAGCGCGATAAGTGATTGTTGGATTTGATAAGAAGACCCCTCTGCATCCTGCGCCGGATTAATAAAAGTTTCTATCCGCTCTTGTAAATAAGGCTTAAAATAAATAAGAGTTCCAAATAAAAGCGCCAAGCCCAAACCCGCGCCTAAAATATATTTAACTGGAATACCCGAAACAAAAAGCATTGATACCCCGGTAATGGTAATTAAAATAAAACTTTTTGTATCCGGTTGTTTAAGCAGAATGAAGGCGATAACCGCCAGCATTATGCCAAATGGTAAAATTCCAAATCTGAAATCCTGCACTTTATTCTTGATCCAAGACAGCCAGGCCGCGAAATAAATCACGAAACCAAATTTCAAAAATTCCACCGGCTGAAAAGAAGGAATCGGCCCCCACTGTATCCACCTGGATGCTCCGCCGTGAGTCCAGCCCACGCCCGGAATGAAAACCGCCGCGGTTAAAAGAATGGACCCCAAGAAAATTAAAAACGAATAATTGCGCCAAAATTTATAATTTATTTTCAAGCAAATAAACATACCAACAAGCCCCAGACCGAGGCCAAGAACCAGCTGGCCGAAGAGCACTTTATAAAAAGTATCGGGATTTTTCGCGAGCACTCCCAAGGACGCCGAAACGAACATAGCCACTCCGATAAAAAGCAAAAGAAATACAATTATTAAAAAAAATCTGTCTACTTTTTTTCCCCGCATTGTTTTTATCTGCTGATAATTGCTAAAATTATGCCGACAATGGCAAAGACCATGGAGAGAATCCAGAAACGCATCGTCACCTTGTAAGCAGACCAGCCGATTGCCTCAAAATGGTGATGGATGGGCGCGAGCTTGAATAATCTTTTCCCGTTTCTAAACTTTTTTGAAAGGAGCTGTAAAATAACCGAGCCCGATGTGGCCACCAATGGAAACGCGACAATAGGTAGAACTAAAACTGAATCGGTCAGAAAAGCAAGAGTAGCCAGAGTGATTGTCAATCCCATAATCCCCGTCTCTCCCATGTAAAATCTGGCCGGCGGAATATTGAACCAAAGAAAAGCAAGAGTCACCCCGGTAATAACTCCGGAAAAAGCGGCCAAGTCGATCTGATTGTTGGCATAAGCTATGACAGAATAAGCGGCAAAAATAGAAGCCAGCACTCCGCCGGAAAGTCCGTCTATGCCGTCAATCACTCCGCCGGAAAAAGTCGCCAGCGCGACTAAAATAAAAAATGGGATAATAAAAATTCCTAAGTAAATTTCTCCGCCGAACGGAATATGGATTCCGGTCATGCCTAATTTGTAATAAAACCAGATACCTATCAAAAGAGACATGAGGGTCACGAGGAAAACCTTCCACTTGCGCCAGGATTTGTCGTCGTGGGCAATTTTGCCGGAGCAATAAATCTGGACCAAGTCATCCGCCAGCCCTATAAGCGAACCAAGCAGAAGCGTGAAAAATGGTATTAGTGTCTGATTACGACTTAAGAAATTCATCTTTTCCGTATTCAGAGAGGGATATAAAACTGAGGCCAAAAAAAATATTAATACTGTGAGCAGAGCGGAAACCCAGATTATTATTCCACCCACGCGCGGTGTTTTTAATTCATCGTTTCCATTGTGGATTTTAGAAAAATCCGAAGTAGTTGCGGTACTTCGCGAATATCTTTTCCACATCTTGTATTTATAGAAAAAATGCGTGGCAATAGGGGTCAAAAATAGTCCTAGAAAAAAGGCAAAAGCCGTCGGTATGAAAATTTTGACTATGTTCAAAAGCATAGCTGGATTATAGCAGATTTTTGTTCCTTGTGTTATTGTCTTTAGGTGAATAAATTAAACCTTAAAACCATATTTCCGATTATTGTACTAATTCTCTTGTGTACGCCGATAATAACTTCCTCTCTTCTGGATTTGGAACAAAGAAAAGCAAATGAGAAAATCTTGGAACAAGAAAAAATCCAAAAGGAAGTTTTGAAAAAAGCCGAAGAGAAGATTTACCTGATGGGCAAGTTTGACCCGGCGCAAACGGAAAATTTTATCGCAGTTCCTGTTCAATATAATGTTGGCGGATACAAAATGTATTTGAGAAAGGAAGCCCTGGACGCTTTTTTGCAAATGGCAAGCGCGGCCGACAAGGATGAAGTGGATTTAAAAATAGCTTCCGCCACTAGAAACTTTGATTACCAAAAAAATCTTTGGAACAATAAATGGACCGGGGCCGTGCCGGTAGACGGAAAAAACTTGGCAAAAAGTATTCCAAACGGGCTCCTTAGATTTAAAAAAATCCTAGAATACAGCGCGGTGCCGGGCACTTCCCGCCACCACTGGGGCACGGACATAGATATCAACAATGCAAATCCGGAGTATTTTGAAACAGAACAAGGTGAAAAAGTTTATGCCTGGCTCGTAAAAAACGCTCCCTCGTATGGATTCTGCCAGCCCTACACTTTAAAAGGCACCGTCAGGCCCGAAGGCTACAACGAAGAAAAGTGGCATTGGTCTTATCTGCCGCTCGCGAAAACTTTTACGGAAGAGTATAAAAATATAATAACTGATGCCGATATAAAAGGATTTGACGGAGACCAGTATGTCGCCGGACAGGACTTGATAAATAAACATGTCTTGGGAATAAATCCGGATTGCCTCTAGTAAAGGTTCCACAAGTCAGACATGTGGGTTTCCCACATGTCTGACTTGTGGGCATTTAGTACACCTCCGCCTGATAGCATTTTTCACAATAAACTATTTCTGGTCTCTCGGGAGCATAGCTAGTCTCAAATTCCACTTCACATTTGTTTGCTCCATGGAAATGGTTTTCTTTATCGCATATACAAGTTCTATGCCAGAGTTT
>Ga0182027_10015297_pt1 | contig 10561 bp, 9 predicted proteins | sample 712E1DmetaG_FD_121300 | JGI IMG/M metagenome (GOLD analysis project Ga0182027, IMG submission 121300) | Permafrost microbial communities from Stordalen Mire, Sweden - 712E1D metaG (Illumina Assembly) | ecosystem: Environmental > Terrestrial > Soil > Wetlands > Permafrost | place: Sweden... | reverse complement strand
CTTCTCATCAAAATGGAAAACTTATCGTCTGATAGCTTTTTCTTATATCTTTTTGTTTATTTTTTTCTACATTCTTCATTCTCCTTTCTACTTTTTGATGCCTCTATATGCGATATTGATCTCGGTTGGTTCAGTAAGGATAGAAGAGTACCTTAACAGAATTAATAAGAGGAAGCTAATATTCAAGTTTGGATGTGTAGTACTTCCTGTGGTTTATATCATTGGAAGTATTCCCATAATTCCTTTGGCATTGCCGATTCTTCCAATAAAACAGCTCGTACCCTATGCGCAAAAAATGGGTGTTGATATGGGTATAAAAACAAACAGCAACATACAGGGACTTTTGCCAACCTGGTTTGCCGACAGGATTGGATGGGAAGATATGGTTAAAGAGCTCTCGACAGTTTACCATTCAAATTATGAAATCGGAAAAGCAGGAGTTGGTATTATCACCGGCAATTACGGAGAAGCCAGTGCCGTTCATTTTTATCACAAGAAGTATGACCTCCCTGATGCAATTTCAACTCATGGCTGGTATTATTATCACACAATACAGATACATGAATTCAAACTTGCATATGTCTCAATCGGAGTTTCTGTGAATATTCTGAGGGAAATGTTTTTGAAAGTGGAACAAAAGGGCAAGTTTTTTAATCCCTATTGTAATCCAAATGAAAATAACCAGATAGTCTACCTGTGTACTGGTCCAAAAGTAGATCTGAAAAAACGCTGGCTTATCGAGAATCACATGAATCCACAATTCAAAGAATATATTGAAAAAGAAGGGGTCTTCAAAGCAATTGATCACTTCCATACTCTAAAGAAATCTGATACAACAACTCTTTTATTCACTGAAAAACAGATAAATACTCTCGGTTATGAGTATCTGAGAAAAGGAAAGACTGAAGAGTCAATCGCGCTCTTCGCCTTAAATGTCGAAGAAAACCATGAGTCTTTTAATGTATATGACAGCCTTGGTGAAGCATATTTCGTTAAAGGTGAATTTGAACTCGCTTCAAAGTATTACAAGGAAGCATTGAGGAGAAACCCGGCAAATAAAAATTCTGAAGAGTATTTAAGCAGGATACAAAAAAAGATGATCCCTGATATTTGAGAAATATTTTTTTGAATGTCTGATCAATGACGATTTTTCGGTTGCCCGACATTAAAAAGATTCTGTAACTTTGATAAGATATTATTAAAATAGTCTGGTTCCTGGTACACTTGATCTGAAAAATTGAATGGAATGACATGAAATATTTTTAATTTGCAATATGAAATCACCTTTTAAATTCCTCGATTCTTATACAAAAGAAGACCGTGAAATTTATTTTGGTCGTGAAAGAGAGATAGATGAATTGTATCACCGTTTGTTCGAGAGCAGATTATTGATCGTTTACGGAGCATCAGGAACAGGCAAGTCATCGCTTGTCAACTGCGGACTTATGAGTAAATTCCGCGACAGTGATTGTCTACCGGTTCATATTCGCCGTTCAGAAAACATTCTTGAAAGCCTGGCTGAATCAATACAAAGAGGATTTGCTAACCCTCCTTCCTATCAGTTGCTGACTGCATTGCTTTTCAAAAAGGCTCTCAGAGAGCTATCTCTGGAATCTCAAAAACCGATTTTATTCATTTTTGATCAGTTTGAAGAGCTGTTCATTTTCGGCACAAAAGAGGAAAGAATAAGTTTTATTCAGGTTATAAAGACTCTTGTTGAATCAGATATTGACTGTCGATTTATCTTTATTATCCGGGAAGAATATTTTGCAATTATTGCTGAATTTGAAAAGTATATTTCCAATTTTCTTTCAAACAGGATCCGCGTCGAAGCTATGGACCGGAGCAATGCAATAGCTGCTATAAAAGGACCATGCAGTGTATATGGCTTCGAAGTAGAAGAAGGATTTGCTGATGAGTTGCTTAAAAAACTTAGTCCTGAAAGTCCCGGAGTGGAACTCACTTATTTGCAGATATTTCTTGACAGGATATTCAATCTTGTAGTTGCTTCGGAAAAAGGAATGGGAAGTAGCCAAAAAACTATTTCTTTTAAACTAGGACTAATAGAAAAAGCCGGAGATGTCACCAACCTTCTGGGAAGTTTTCTGGATGAACAGATATCATTGCTTGCCAATCCTGAAAAAGCACTGGCTGTCTTAAAATCCTTTGTTTCATTCAAGGGGACAAAACGTCAACTTAATTTTGCAGATGTCAGGGATTATACCAATACTCTTGGAGAACAATTAAAGGAAAAAGAACTTCTTGGAATAATAGGTTCCCTGATAAACCTACGGATATTACGCGATAAAAATGAAAAAGGATGTTATGAGCTGACACATGATGCCCTCGCAGCCAAAATCTTTGAAAAAGTTTCAGCCGCTGAGATAGAGATTCTTGAGGTAAGGCAGTTTATCGAGAATGCATATTATTTCTGGAAAAAACATGGAGTGTTACTCTCCCAGGATGATCTGAAATACCTGAATCGTTTTGAAAGAAACTTGTCACTTTCTGAGGAACTGACCAGTCTGATCGAGATGAGCAGGGAGGCGCTTAACAGAACACGAATTCGAAATAGAAATATTTTTGTATCTTCAGGAATAGTCATTATTCTTGTTCTTTCATGTGTTTCAATATGGGCATTAGCTGAACGTTACAGGGCCAGGAATCTTAATACTAAATTATTGGCAGAGAAGTATAATTATCTTGGTACAATATTGTCTTCCACCGATCCCACAAAGGGGTTAAGACTGGCTGAATATGCTTATTCTTTAGACACTAATAATTATACAATTAAGAAGAATATCCAGGCAATCTATAGCGAAAATTCTCTCTATTCAGTTATTTCAAGGCACACCAACCCAATATATGCTGTAGCTCTTTCTCCTGATAACAGTAAAATTCTTACAGGAAACCAGGATGGGGCCGCACGACTATGGGATATGAAAGGTAACCTTATCACCTCCTTTAATGGTCATACCGGCGACGTAATATCTGTTGCATTTTCGCCCGACGGGCAGAAAATTCTTACTTCATCATTGGATGGAACTGCGAGATTATGGGATATATCAGGGAAGCCGATTCTGAGTTTAACAGGACATAAAGATGTCATTTCATCAACTGCATTTTCCCCTGACGGGAAATACATTCTTACAGGATCGTGGGACAGGACGGCAAGACTATGGGACCTTAAAGGAAATACACTTCAGATTTTCAAAGGGCACAGCAATGAATTGACTTCAGTCGTTTTTTCACCGGATGGCAATAAAGTTCTGACCGGATCAAGGGATATGACAGCCAGATTGTGGAATCTCAAGGGGAAGGAGCTAACAGTATTTAAGGGGCATATTCATAATGTAAATTCTGTGGCCTTTTCACCTGATGGGCAGACCATTGTCACCGCATCACAGGACAGGACCGCGGTTCTCTGGAATATTTCGGGTAAAGCTGAGAAAATATTCAGATGTACAAATGGAATTCAATCAATTGCATTCTCATACGACGGACAGATGATTCTTACAGGTACGGATGCCGGTTCTGTTCAATTATGGAATCTGGATGGAGATGAAATAGAAGACTTTAAGGGACATACAAATGGGATCGGTTCAGTCATTTTTACAAGCGATGGAAGAAAAATTATTACTGCTGCAGGTGACAGGACCATCAGAATTTGGGATCTTCCGGAGACTTCCATAACCCTTTTTAAAGGACATACCAACAGCGTTACTTGCATTGATTATTCTGCCTCCAGACAGCAGATTATTACCGGTTCAATTGACCGGACTGTAAAATTATGGGATTTGAAGGGGAAACTGATAAATACATTCAAATGTTCTGATAATGGTAGAATATCAGCTGTTGTATTTTCACCTGACGGAAATGAATTTGTCACCGGTTCATGGGATAACTCGGTTAAGTTGTGGGACCTCAGTGGAAAAAAGCTAAAAGAATTTAATGGACATACCGGGAGAGTCCTTTCAGTTACCTTTTCACCTGACGGGAAAATGGTTGTTTCAGGAGGACAGGATAATACATTCAGACTTTGGTATTTGGAAGATAATACAAGTAAGACGTTTTCGTATAATAATATGATCAGCTCACTGGCATTTTCGCCCGATGGGAAAATGTTTGCAACTGCTTCTTATGATAATACTGCTCATTTATGGGATCTAAACGGTAATAGCCTGTCTATATTCCTGGGACATAGCGCTCCATTGGAATCAGTAAAATTTTCTCCTGACGGGACTAAAATTCTGACAGGTGCAACTGATCAAAGTGCAAGGTTGTGGGATTTGAAAGGCAATCTGCTCAAGGTTTTCAACGGTCATACCAACGATGTCCATTCCGTTGCGTTTTCTCCAGATGGAAATTATGTTCTCACAGGATCTGAGGACCGGACTGTTAGATTATGGGACCTGCAGGGGAAAACAATACAAATTTTTAAAAGTGCAGAAGGAGGCATTTCACAAGTAATGTTTTTCCCTGATGGACAAAAGATTATGGCCGCCTCTTTTGACAAGATTGCAAGAATATATCCTGTAAAACCTTCATATAGTGAGTTTAAAAAGTCAGATTATTATGAAGAATTGAACTCCGGAGATAAATTGCGATTCGGGATCTATAAATTTAATGACGCTGAAAGGTCAGATAATGAAAAGGATCTTCTTCAGGCTGCAGATTACTTCTCTGATCTTGGCACAGAACAAACAGGTAAGAAAAAGATCGAGTCATTTGATAATGCTCTTGAACTATATAAAATGCGTTCCGCAAAATACCCCGAAACCAAAAAGACTTTTGGCAATCTGAGAACTTTGTGTGGAAATTACATTCTGCAAAAAGAATACAAAAAAGCTCTGGACGGGCTGCAGATCTGCTGGGTTGCCGACAGTACAAATCTTTGGACCACAGGTTACGTGTCGATAGCATATATACTTAACAATCAGTATGACAGGGGGATGCAAATTCTCAGAAGATGGAAGACAGAAACCGGATATAAATTTTCGGGTGAAAATACAGGAAGTAATGATTATCTTGCATGGATGAACCTTCTGGAAAACATGGGAATAAGTCATCCGGATTTTCCGAAGGTAAAACAGTTTCTGAAGCAGAACTAAGTACATATGCTTTTCCCATTGAATCTTTGCATAAACACCATGATTAGGTCATATGTTGGGGGAGTTTATCATACTTCACAAGCTCCTGATGAAATAATCTTTCTTGCCGGAGAGATTAAAGATTTAGCTGAAAAATCAGGTCTTCATGAACCAGCAATTAGAAAAATATTAAAGATGAATTAGTTATATGTATGTTTCAAAATCTAAAATAATTTTGAAAATAAAAGGTCAATTGCTATTTATAAAAACTAACCAAAAACGAAAAAATATGAATATAACTATTGGGATTATTCAAAGTCTGTTATCTACTGCTTTTCTTATAGCAGGTGTTATAAAACTCATTCTACCAAAAAACAATCTGAAAGAAAAAATTGGCGGATGGGTTGATGAATTTAAAGAATCACAAATAAAACTAATTGGCTTAATCGAAGTGGTTGGTGCTTTCGGTTTGGTACTACCAATGTTCTTGCACGTTATTCCAATTTTAACTCCCATAGCAGCTTTTGGTCTTGTATTAACAATGATAGGTGCTGCTCGGACACATTTGAAGCGGAAGGAATCAATTAGAAATAATATTGTATTGCTGGTATTAGGGGTTTTTGTCATTATTGGAAGATTATTTATCGTCAAGGCGATTTAATTGGAAAATCCAGAGACCTATTCATCAAGTTTAATCGGAGAATGGTCTTGGTTAAGCACTTGTTATGGAATTGCAGGGACATGCTATTATCCGCAACAAACAAAGGAAAGTAGCAGTCTTGGCTACTACTGATTTATTTACCTTATAGTAAATGGAGCAATATTATGTTTGGATTTTTTGCTCCGGCATATGCACTATTATTTTGGTTAATTGGAATCAGATTGATTGGAAATTCATTTTATTTCAACATTCTGGGGGAAATGTAACAATCTTGTAATCATAAAACTAATTGAAGTTTGAATTGCATAATCTAAATTTGTGATACTTCTATTATCATTTTATTATTTTAAAAATGAAAAATGGGATTCAACAAAAAGAGGAGAATGATGAGCCTGCTGACCCAAATGAAGTTTATAGTCAAATGTTAGAACTATATACAATGTTACCGCCTTTCCCCTTCAAGAAGAAGAAGAAGAAGGATAATTCAAGTAATCAAAATCAAACCATAAATAACGGCAGTTCAGAAAAGTAATACTAACCATTCCTTTGTCGTTAGGGAAATAATTACAAGAACGTATAGTGGAAAAGCCAATGGCTTTGGCTATAGTTTGCAAATCTTTATTAACCGGAAAAAATTGAAATTAATAGGTTGTAAATAAATCATAACCAAACAAATTTCTTTAAACGATAATACTTTGGGTAATAATCAAAAAATAATATCACGCACAAAAAGCACTCCAGAGGTCATTCTTGATACGAAAGGGACTATAAAATTGACAGGTCGGCTAATTCCTGAAAATGCTGAGGATTTTTTTAACCCAATTGAGGAATGGATAAATGAATATTTTAAAAATCCAGCTGAAATTACCTGTGTCGATATTTCTCTTGAATATATTAACAGTGTTGGCTCTAAATACTTACTCGATTTAATTCGTAAAATTACACATATTCATCTCAAGAAAAATAATAAAAAGTTCATAATTAACTGGTACTATGAAGATGTTGATGAAAATATGCTCGAAACAGGAACATCTTTTTCTTCGGACCTAGATGTACCTTATAACTTTATTAAAATAATTTGATAATTTTAATTTCCCATTTCAACTCACTTGATGGTAAAGGGTTCGCCCAAAATACTTGCTCCCATTGAAAGACCGTTTACTACATCAGACGCAATGCTTAAATTTGGGATTAATAATTGTTCTGTTAGTCCGAAAAGAGAAATTGAAAAATCAGGTAACAGACCTGCACTACTTACGCATTCGAAAGGTGATTCTCAGGTTTCATATAATAATTTTAAGAGGATACTAAGTAATGCACCCTCACAGGTCGAAAGTTTTACACGTGAAGGAGACTTACATTTTGTTGTAATGGATAATAAATTCGAAGAACCACAGAAAGACGTTGAATATTCTAAAAAGCCAATGCAATTTCTGGATAAAAACTATGGAAGAAATCAGAAATAAAATATAAATGATTGTTGGCTAATTTAAACAGAAAGAGAAACCATATTCCTGACCACAAAATGGAAATAAAATTCAGACCTATTTTTGTATAACAAGCCAAACCGTGATGAAAAGCAATCAAGGAATAAACAACCTTACAAGAAAAAGACTTCTTATTTTATTTGGCATTGTCATTTCCGGATTAAGCTGGTATTTTTCTATTGGATTAACAGGAGATTACTGGTATTTGTTATGGATAGCCCCGATTCCTATTATCCATATTGCCATAAAATCTTCCGGGAAGCAGGCATTTCTTATTTCTTTTATCGCCTATTTGATTGGACGACTGAGCTGGTTTTCGTACCTGGTATCAGTTGCAACATTGCTTCCCGCCATATTTTTTACTCTAATACTTTCTTTGTCTTTTGCTTTAATAATGCTACTCACCAGGCGGGTAATTCTCAGAATCAACTTATGGATGTCTGTTTTTGCCTTTCCAGTTTTCTTTACTGCATTTGAATTCCTGATGACAAGATACTCTGCAGATGGCACTGCTATAAGTATAGCTTATTCACAATCAAACGTATTGCCAATAATTCAGATAGCATCAATAACAGGTATTTTGGGAATAACTTTCATTGTCACTTTTATTCCGTCAACAATAGCAGTTTGCTGGGTTTATATAAAACAAAAAAGTAAAATTCGATCTATTCTGTTTTTTTCAGGTGCTTTGTTTTTATCAGTTTTAATTTCCGGAATCTTGAGAATTAACAATAATTCTGTTAAAAACTCTATGAAGGTTGGACTCGTTGTTTTGGATGAGAAATATCATGATGTATCGAAACATCCGGATTTTTTAAAAGATACTCTGGTTACCAAATTATATGTAAATGAGATTTCAAAACTTGCAGAGCAAGGTGCTAAAATGATTGTCCTATCTGAGAGAACAATCAATATTAATAAGGGAACAGAGAATATTATAATCGGAATGTTGGGCAATGCAGCTTTACAAAATAAAGTCTATATCATTGCGGGATACACAAACTTCAGAAATAAAAAAGAATTTAATTCCGCTTTGATTTTAAGTAATGAAGGTAAAGTAGTTGCTGATTATAATAAAGTCCATCTTGTAACAGGATTGGAAAACAGATTTACACCTGGGGAAGAGATTGGATTATTTAAAATACAGGACATACAGATGGGGATATCAATATGCAAAGACCTTGATTTTCCTGTCTACATTAAGAAATATGGAATTAGTGGCACAAATATTTTAACCATTCCTGCATGGGATTTTGGCGTTGACGACTGGTTGCATTCACGAATGTCAATTCTAAGGGGCGTAGAAAATGGGTTCTCAGAAATAAGAACGGCAAGGGAAGGAAGGTTGACCATCAGTGATTGTTATGGTCGGGTTAATTATGAATCAAGCTGTTCCAACCGACAAAAATCAACACTAATAGGTAATGCCTCGTTACAAAAAATAAATACGTTCTATACACGTTTTGGTAATTGGTTCGAAATAATTGTCTTAATAACCGTTTTATGTTTTGCAATTGTTATTGTAAGAAATAAAAGTGAAATTTAATGAAACGAAATGCATTTATTGCCGCATTGCTATCATTGATAATTCCAGGATTAGGTCAGATTTACGGTGGTGAAGGAAAGAAGGGAGCAGCAATTATCTTTGCTGCAATAGTAATCGCCAATTTGAATATAATCATATTACCACTGATTGCGATGGCAAATCCAAATTTACCGATGCATCCAAATGATGCAAATGAAGTTTGGAAATACTGGATACCAAGGATCACTCATGATGTTGCTTCCCTTTGGAGTATTACATTTTGGTTATGGGCCGTTATTGATGCTTTTAACGTCACAGCCAACAGAAAAAGTTGAAAAATATAGAGATTATTTAAAGCTTACTGTACAGAATTTTTTCAGATTCTTCTTTTAACTTTGGATTTTCAACTTTTAAAAACCACATATTAATGAAAAACCAAATTGTTCTAATAATCATTATGTTAGGTTCTGGTTTTACTATTAGTTCACATGCTCAGAATAAAAACAGAGCAGAATCAAAAGCATTTACTGATTCTTTTGCACAGGAGGATTGCCAATTCCTGACTATAGGTAAAAATGACTATTTTGTATTGGAACCGGGCTATCAGGAAATACTTGAAGGAAAAGATGGAAAAGATTTTACACGACTCATAATTACTGTATTAAACGAGACTAAAAAAGTTGGAAATTTCGAAACTAGAATTGTTGAAGAAAATGAATCCTTAAATGGACAAACAATTGAAATATCAAAGAATTATTTCACTTTTTGTCCAAAGACAGGCAGTATATATTATTTTGGAGAAGATGTGGATATTTATAAAAACGGTAAAATTGTGGATCACTCAGGAACCTGGATAGCTGAGGGAAATAATAAGCCCGGACTAGCTATGCCAGGGCTTGTTTTATTAGGCGCCAGATACTATCAGGAAGTTGCGCCAGGAATTGCTATGGACAGAGCAGAAATTATTAGTGTCAGCGAAACAATTGAAACTCCAGCTGGAAAATTCATCAAAGTCTTAAAAACGGAGGAAACAACACCTCTTGAACCTTTAAATAAGGAGATAAAATTGTATGCTCCAGGGATTGGATTGATAAAGGATGAAAATTTATTACTCGTAAAATATGGAAGGATAAAATAAAACAGCTCATAACACAATCAAAGCAAACAAGCTTAGAAACAAAAACAGGAAAAAACCTGCATTCACAGAAATTCTGATCTCTGAAATCAGTCTGTAAATGCAGGACTAACTAAACCTATGAAACGTATGAAAAAAACTTATCTGTAACTTCTTCCAAAGCTGTATATTATATTCCCGTTTGTCCCTACAAAGCATACTTTTATACTGTCGGATTTGAGAGAAATAACTGAAAATCCTGGTTCCGATTTGCTGAATACCGACATTTCATTTGTATTGCATGGACGGATCTCACCACCGGTACCTGTAACTATATAATCAACTTTACCGCCTTTTTCGTGCAGGCGCTGGAAGTCATGATCATGGCCACAGAAGTAAAGTTGAGCATGATATTTTTCCAGCAAAGGTTTTACCCGATCAATCATTTCTTTGGTATTTCCGTGCGTCTTGCTTGCTGAATAAACAGGATGATGACCAAAAACAAGTTTCCATTGTTCTTTTGAGTTTTCCAGCACACCCTTAAGCCATCTTATCTCTTTTGCTGTATCCTGTCTGGCCACTTCCGGATATTCATCCGGCCTGTTATGATATTCTGCCACCAGGGGAGGTGTATCCAGAAATATAAAACGGACTGAAATTGAATCATTTACTTTTTTGGCAAAT
>Ga0182027_10015296_pt1 | contig 10561 bp, 8 predicted proteins | sample 712E1DmetaG_FD_121300 | JGI IMG/M metagenome (GOLD analysis project Ga0182027, IMG submission 121300) | Permafrost microbial communities from Stordalen Mire, Sweden - 712E1D metaG (Illumina Assembly) | ecosystem: Environmental > Terrestrial > Soil > Wetlands > Permafrost | place: Sweden... | reverse complement strand
TAGGGGATGCGCCGGCCCAGGATGCGCGGCGTCGGCAGCCAGCCTTCGTAACTGCCCTGCCAGTTGCCGGTATAACGCACAAATGTGGCGGGGGTCGCGATGTCAGAGCACTCGAGGTGCCGGGCCAGTCCCGGAAACCGGCGGTCGAGGATGCCGATGACTTCCTGGAGGATGCCTTTTTTTTGGGCCTGGTAACGCTGGGAACTGTTCTGCTTGAGATTGGTCCAGAACTCGTAGCGGGTCGGCAACCGGACCGTCATGACGGTTTTGCCTTCCGGGCAGAGCCCCGAATTGGAACCAAACGTCTCGACTTCCAGCCGGGAATGCCGCGTTTGGTCGTCCACGATGAGCGGTTGGAGCAGCGGCAGATTGAGTGTGTGTGGCGCATCCGTGAAGGTTTTGTCGATCCCCAGCGAGACCTGGATGATGGCCGGAAAAAGGTCGCACGTCTGGTACAGGTAGAGGATATTCTTGTCAATAAACCGGCCGTCCAACATCTCAAAAATCGTCGTATGACCGTCCGCACAGGAAACGACGGTTGAGGCCGGGACGACCGTCCCGTCGGCGCACTGCACGCCGGTGGCGCGGCCATTTTCGACTTTTACCGAAGTCACCCGGGTTTTGTAGCGCACGGTGCCGCCCAGACGGGCGTAGCGGTCTGCTATCGCCATCGCAAAGTCCCATGAGCCGCCGGCGACAAAGCCGGTGTTGTTACGGGTGCGGAACGCCAGCAACATCACCAGCACCAGGGCCGACATGCGGTCGTTGCTGACGAGCGCCGTCAGCGCCTCGCGGAGGAAGTCGTTCTGGTAGCGCGCGAGGTAGGGGGTGATCGGCAGATTCTTCCATTTTAAAATGACGGGTGCCATCGGAAGGTAACGCAGTCCCGTTCTGATTTTCTCGAAAAGCGTCATCATTTCCACCGGTTTGTCGAAGGGTGGCTCCAGCGGCGCGCAACGCCGCGCGGCGCGCACAAGTTTGTCAATGAGCGCCGTGTCTTCGGGCGCGATGCGTTTGAATTCGCTCGCGAGCTTGTCCAGGTCCGCGGGCACGACCAGGGTTTTGCCGTCGGCGCCTTCCACCCGCAGTATCTCGTCACTCATGAGGATCTCCCGGCCGGTGATCGCGCCCAGTTCCTGCCAGACCTGGTGAAAGACCGAGGGCGGACGCGTGCCCATCAGCCAGCGCAGGCAGCCGTCAAAAACATACGGTCCCCGGTGCCAGGCCGTGCATAATCCGCCCGGGAGCAAGCCCATTTCAAGAATCTCGGTCTGGAAGCCGTTCATCTGCAGGTAGCAGCCGCAGGAAAGCCCGGCAATCCCGCCGCCGATGATGATGACTTTTTTGGCACCGGTCTCGGGGGTCGCCGACACCGTGCGGGATTTATTTTTGACGTTCATTGCCTCAGAAACCGTCAAAATTATTGTTCACCGCCTGTGCCATCCGCCGTTGCGAGAAGTTGATGACCCACGAGGCGATGCTGGCTTTCGTCAATGGCAGCGGCATCCGCGAAAGGATGGACGGGAGGCTGTAGAACTCTCGATAGATTTTCCGTACGTTGCGCTCCAGTTCTTCCGGCGTGCCGTAGGGTGGCTTGATGTAGCAAAGCTGGCCGGGCCAGCGATCAATTTCGCGGTTGTTGATGATCCGCGATTCGCTTTGCAACCGGTCGTGAAGCGGCGTGCCCTTGACCGGTGTGAGAATGTTGAAATAGGCGACCGGCACCTTGTGCTCGTGAAGAAAATTCTGCGTCGCGCGAAACGCGCCTTCCGTTTCGCCGTCCCAGCCGAAGATGAAATTCAACGAGTAGCTGATGCCGCGGCGACGGAGGTTGGCCAGCATTTCCCCGTAGCGCGGCAGCTTGTTGAAACGTTTGTTCATGCTCTCGAGCGTGTCGGGATTGATACTCTCGATGCCGATGTTCACGTGCAGGAGGCCGCTGCGGCAGGCCAAATCGAGGAACGGCTCGTCGTTGCAGAGGTAGGACGACCAGAGCGCGGACCAGCGCACCTTCAGTGGGATCAACGCCTCCATGAGTTCCATCGTGTGAGCGCGCTTCCCGCCGAAATTGCTGTCGCCAAACAACAGGCTTTTCGCGCGGCAATGCTTGATCTCTGTAATAAACTCATCCACCGGCCGGCAGCGATACGCGTCACCGAGCAACATCCGTTCGGAACAGAACTCGCAGCGGAATGGACAGCCCCGCGAAGACGAAACGGCAAAAGTGGTGAATGGACGGTAATATCGCATGTTCAGCAGGTCATAACGCGGTACCGGCAGGCCGGCCAGGCTCGAAAGTAATTCGGCGCGGTAAACTTTCTTGAGCCGCCCGTGAATAGCGTCGTCCAGCATTTGCGGCCAGATTTCCTCGGCTTCACCGATCCCGACCGCGTCACAATGTTCGCCCGCCTCCTCGGCATGGAAGAACGTGTGCGGCCCGCCCAAAATCACGCGCACGCCGCGCCGGCGGAATTCATCGGCAATGTCGTACACGCGATACGAGTTGAGCGTCCAGGTCGTGATCGCCACCAGATCGGCGCGGTAATTGAAATCAATCGGTTCAAGCTGCTCGTCAACAAGCTTGATGTCCCAATGCGGCGGAGTCAGCGCGGCCAGGTAAGGCAGTGTCAGCGGCACGACCTGGCGGCGGCGAACCTTGAAGATGGTGCGGTCCGTCTTCGAGCGGTAATACGATGGCTGGATGATGAGAAGGCGGTTTGCCATGCAGCATCAAAAAATTCCGCCGTCAACTTTGATGGCCGAGCCGGTGATATAACTCGCGTCGGCGCCGGCCAGAAAACGAATCGTCGCGGCGACCTCCTCCGGGCGGCCAAATCGGCGCATGGGAATCCGCATCTGCGCTGCCTTTTTTTCTTCACCGGCCAGGTGGGACAACGCCTCTGTTTCCACGAATCCGGGACAAACGGCGTTGACAGTGATGCCAATGCGCGCCACTTCCTTCGCCAAAGACTGTGTCAACGCAACAACGCCCGCCTTGGCTGCGGCGTAGTTGGCCTGTCCGGCTGGCGCGAGGAGCGCGCTCAACGACGACACATTGACGATTCGCCCGCTGCGCTGGCTTATCATCGTGGGTAGCACCGCCTGGCAGCCGTGAAAAACGGAATCGAGGTTCGTTGCCAGAACCCGGTCCCACGATTCCGGCGGCATGGTCGCGAGCAGAGAATCCTCGTGGCTGCCGGCGTTATTGACGAGCACGTCAACGCGGCTGTGGCTGGCGAGAATTTGCTTCAGCGCCTTCTTCCAAGATTCGGCAGACGCGACATCCAATGCGATGCACGAACATCGTCCGGGATTTTCCTGCGTCAACTTGTCGGCGTATTCGCGCCGAGAATGAATTCCGAGAAAAAGGAAGTTGGCGGGTGATTCCTGGAGAAACGCGCGGGCGATGGCCTGGCCCAAACTGCCATTGGCGCCGGTGACGAGAATGATTTGTGGGTTCATGCGGGGATGTTGCCCGCGTCGCCGCTGGCGGACAAATGAGAAATGCTTGGGCTTGTCCGGACGAATCGCGCTCCGATCGTCTGCTGATTCGAGCCGACGAGACTGACATTGGCTGCGGTGGAGCGTCCATTCGCTATGGCATCGCACGCCGCGACGCATTGCCAGGCGGCTGCGGCCATCAATCCTTCACCAAGAATTCGCTTGGGACTCAAGCGCACCCCGCTCCAGTCCTTCCAAGCTGTGCGTTCCGCTTCGTCCGCGCGCGGACTGCCACCGAGCCCGTCGTAAAGCAATTCTCCGGCAGTGCCGCCATCCAACTGCCGGCGCATGTTCCGCGCAGCCAGATTCCGGTTACGGTGCATGGAATAGGTATGAGCATCGGTGATGGTCGCCAGCTTGACGCCTGCCGCGACCTCGTTCTCGCGGCACAAGCATAACGCCCCGGCACCGCTGGTGAGGATGGCCGAGCGATCGAAATACCGGAGCGCGTCCGCCAGAATCCAATTAAGTTCCTCGGCTCCGATGACAAGGCACGCGTCCACACGTTTTTCTTCCAGCCACTGTGCGCCAAGCGCGATGCCTTGTAGAAAGGAAGCTGGGTCTCCGACAAGCGAATAAACCAGCGTCACATCCTTCAAGAGCGCGGCAATGTGGCTACCCGGCGCGGCATAGACGGTTTCGGGAAACAGCAGCGGGCTTGCAGTCGCAGGATTTTTCAGTGTCTCGTCAAAGAAGCGGCAGGTGTATTGAACACAGCCCGCTTGCAGGCAAACGATCAAGCCCAAGCGGCGTTTCACCTCCGGGCTGGCTCGGAGGCAGGCTGTGGCTTCAAGCGCCGCGGCGGCGGCGTAATGCGTGACTGGACTCGTCCGCCGCAGGCGCGGATGCGCGAGAAATTCCGGACGCGGTACGGGATTCGGGACGAGGCGTGCACGCAAAGGCTTTTGCCAGCCGGGCCGCTCGACTGATTGGACGGGCAGTGGTTCGCCCTTGGCCAACGCCTCACGAAGAGCGGCGACGTTCCAGCCTGCGGGCGACACTGCGCCCAATCCCGCTATAACAATCCGGCTCACGTCCACCTCCTGAAGATCAGGGTTGCATTAACGCCGCCGAATCCGAACGAGTTCGACAACGCCACATTGATGCGCGCGTCGCGGGGCTTGTTCACGATGGGAAAGTTGCAAGCCGGGTCGGGACTCTCAAACGCACCTTGAGTGGGCAACCATTGTTCCCGCAAAGCCATCAGGCAAACCACCGCCTCGACCGCTCCCGCCGCGCCGAGCAGGTGGCCAACATTAGCCTTCGTCGAGCTGACCGGCAACGTGGTCGCGCGGCTGCCCGCCCATCGGCCAATGGCAAGCGCCTCCGAACTATCATTGAGCACCGTGCCTGTGCCGTGGGCGTTGATGTAATCCACATCTGTGGGCGCGATGCCGGCTGTCGCGCAGGCCTGGCTCATGACCTTTAACGTCGTGTCGCCCTGCGGATGAGGCTGCGTGAGGTGGTGATGGTCAATGGACGTGCTGTAGGCGATGAGTTCTCCGAGAATCGGCGCGTTGCGGCGGCGCGCGTGCTCAAGGGTTTCCAGAGTGATCATGGTCGCGCCTTCACCGAGCGCCAGCCCATCGCGCCGGGCGTCGAACGGACGGCAGACAGTGGGCGAGAGGGCTTGCAGCGCATCGAAACCCGAGAATACCAGTTCGCTTAAGGCATCATAACCGCCGGCGAAAACGCACTCGGCCTGACCGGAACGAATCAGATCCCAGGCATGGCCGACGGCATTGCTGCCGGAGGCGCAGGCGTTTGAGATGATGGTGATCGGCCCGCTGGAATCGAACGCATCCAGAACCGTGCGCGCCTGGACTTGGGCTTGATAATAGACGGCGCGAGTGGGTTGTCGGCGTTTTCGGAGCGGAGTTTGAAGCGCCTGACGGAAATACGCTTCCCCGAGTGTCATACCGCCCGACGTTGTTCCCAGAACCAACGGTAGGTTCTCCGTGGATTCCCAGCCCGCCTGCCGCCATGCTTCATTTGCGGCAAGCAGCAGCATCATGCCGGCGCGGTCAAGTCGGGCAGTTTGCCGGGCGTTCAGAGTGGTCTGCGGTAGCGTGACCGGTAAATCCACTTCGGCGGCGACCTTCGCGCGCTGGCGGCTGACATCGAAAAGAGACACGGGCCGGAATGCCCGGCGTCCTGCGCGGAAGCCCTCGGCGTTCGGCTTCCAGCCGATGCCCAAAGCCGTAACAATGCCTGCGCCGGTGATGACGATTCGCGGGGCTGCGGCGGATGGGGGAAAAGGGAAAAGCATGGATAATTAGGGGTAACTCAAGGTCGAGTCAATCGGGCATGTTAAAATCCATGTTTTGGTCTTAGTCACAACGCGTGGAGCAATGCGCCGCCATTTTTTTGAGCGAATCCATTCGAATTTCAGAGCGCGGCAGGATAAATGGCGGACGTTGGTGGAGCAAACGGAAAAGCTACAAAAACCCTTCCTTGCTTGACCCTTTTCCGAGCGTGGTCATACTTCTGCAGACACGATTAACTAATGATTCCCGACAAAGACCCCAAGACCATCGCCGCGCAGCTCTGCGAGTTTGCGCGGACCAACTTTGTATCCGAAGGCACGAATTTTGATGAAAACAGCCCTTTGGCCAACGCCGGCATTGATTCCTTCGCGCTCGTCGAATTGTTGCTCTTTTGCGAGCGCGTGATCGGCGTCCGCGTGCCGGATTCGCACCTGACCGGCAACAACCTGACTTCCATGGCCACGCTGGCCAAGTGCATCGCCGAACTGGCCCGCAACAACCAACCGTCTTCCTAAACGTCCGGTCGCTGTCTATGCTCAATCTGCCCCGCCAAATCCGATTGGCCGCCGGAGACTACTTCATGCACGGCCAGGACTGCCGGATGCGACGGGAAGGATTGCCGGGTAACGTGTGCTACGCTGTTATCCGGCTTGGAAACGGTCTGGACGTGGACCTGTTGCGCGAGCGCATCGCTGCTTCGCCAATTCTGGATTGGATTTCGCGTGTGCGCATCGTCCGTCTGGTGCCGTTCTTTCCTCCAGTCTGGCGGACAGTTAACGGGCCGCGAAAATTCTTTTTCGAGCACACGGATTCAAACGGCGCCTGGCAGGGGCCGTGGCCGTTGCCGGATTTTGTTGCGCAACGCGACCTGCACGCGGGCCGCGGGCCGGGGCTGGTGTTTGACTTGATGAGGCATGCCGATGGGACGCACCACTTGTTTATCTCCTGGAACCATGCTCTTCTTGATGCGAGCGGTTTTGAACTGTTGTTGGCTCATTTGAACGCTGGCCCGGCAAACGGCGCGGCTGCGATCCAGAACTTGATCAACCCGAAGCAACTGGGTTGGAGCCTCTCGGGCTGGTGGTCCAACATGAAAATGGCGCACGGTTCCGTCAAATGGCTGCACGAGTCCGGCAAGGACCCGGTCTTCACGCTCCTGCCGGCGGAATCCCAGCTCCGCTCGCGTCGCAATCATTACCGCATTATCTCCTTTAACAAACAGGAAACGGCTCTGATCGAAGCGCGTTGCCAGCGTCTCAATGCCGGTTTCCGGCGCAGTCATTTTTACCTGGCGTCTTCGCTCCGCGCACTGCATGAGGTGGCGATCCGCCGCGGCAATCAAACCGGCGCCTACTTGGTTCCCGTGCCGCACGACACGCGTCGGCGCGGCTCCAAAGGCCCGATTTTTTCAAATCATCTCTCCATTCTGTTCTATCGCATCGAACCGCAGCAGGCCGGCAAATTAAGCGACATCCTTGCCGAGCTTGGCCGGCAGATGACGGACCAGATTCGTGATCGTTTTCCGCAATGCTGCATGGCGGCGCTGGACATGTTCAAGCCGCTACCGCTGGGGTTCTACGTTCGCTATCTTGGAAAACCAACGCGGGGAAAGTTCGCCACTTTATCCTTTTCGGATTCGGGCGAAGCCTGCGCCGGAATGACCGAGCTTTTCGGTGGAAAGATTCTCGAAGTCACGCATCTGGTTACAACCTGGCGTCCGCCGGGGTTGACTGTGGTATTTCTGAATTTCGGCGGCAGGCCCTCCGCTCTGTTGTCATGGGTGGATGACTGTATGAGTCCAGCCGAGGTGGACACCCTCGAAAAAGGCATGCGTTCGGCTTTGCTGGAGGAGGAATTGTCATGAAGGTTTTGTTGGTGGCGACAAATCAGGAGCGTTCCCCCTATCCGGTGGCGCCGTTGGGAGCGTTGTGCGTGGCCGCCGCCGCCCGCGCCGCCGGCCACGACGTGAAATTCCTGGACATGGGGCTGGCGCGATCTCCGGAAGTGGAACTGCAACAAGCGCTCGACCGGGGCGAATTCCAGGCTGTAGCCTTTAGTATTCGCAATTTGGACAACTGCTGGTCGTTCGCACCGCGGTTGTATTTCGACGACGTACGGCGGCTCGCCGAAACCGTCCGGCGTTCCTTCAAAGGACCGTTGATCCTTGGCGGCACCGGCTTTTCCGTTTCGCCGCAGGGGTGGATGCAGCGGTTGGATGCCGATTGCGGCGTCATCGGCGAAGGCGAACGGGTGTTCCCCGAAGTTTTGGCGCGGCTGGAAGGTGGACGTTCGCTGGAAGGGATTGACGGTGTCATCACTGCTCCGAAGCACCAAACCTCCGCTGCCGTTGTTCTACCCACCAAGACGGTTGAGCGGATGAGTGAACTACCCTCTCCAGCCCACGATCTTTGCGGTTACGCGCACTACGTGAAGCAGGGCGGATTTGTGAGCGTGCAAACCAAGCGCGGATGTCCTTTCAAGTGTATCTACTGCATCTACCCGCAACTGGAGGGAAAGCATTACCGTCTGCGTCCGCCGGAAGCGGTCGCTCAGGAAGTCGAGGACGTGGCGGTTCGTTCAAAGGTGCGCTATTTCTTTTTTGTGGACAGCGTTTTCAACGACCCGCGCGAACACGCCATGGCGATTTGCGCTGCGCTTCGCCGCCGGAAGTTGTCCGTTCGCTGGTCGGCCTTTTGCAACCCGACCGGTTTCGATGTCGAACTCGCCCGAGCCATGAAGGAAGCCGGTTGCGAAGCGGTGGAATTCGGTCAGGACGTTGCCTCGGAGAAAATGCTGGCGGCGCTGCGAAAGCCTTTTGGCCGGGAGGAAACCCGCATCGCCCTGCAGGCGGCTCGTGATGCCGGCCTGCCGTTCGCCATTTATCTCCTGTTTGGCGGTCCGGGCGAAACCTGGGCGGACGTTGAGGAAACGCAGAACTTTTTGAACGGATGTGCTCCAGCCCATGCGGTTTTTGCCACCTATGGCATCCGTGTTTATGAAGGCACGCCGATGGCCCGGATCGCGTTGAACGAAGGCCAGATCAAACCAGATCAGGATTTATTCGAACCTGCTTATTACCTTTCACCCGCGTTGGCAGATCGCACCACGGAGAATCTTGACCGCATTGCGCGGCGATGCCCGGAGTGGACTTCACCAGCCGACTGGCGCAAGATAAGTGTTCAATGGGGACAAAAAATAACCATGAAGCTGAATGTGCGTCCGCAATGGAAATACATCCGGTATTACGGCAAATACTTGAGGTAGTGGAAACCCCGCCACCTTTATTCCAATGAGTTCCACTCCCATTACCTGCGATGTGCTTGTCATTGGCGGCGGCGCGGCGGGTGTGGCGGCGGCTTCGGCGGCGGGACGCGCCGGAGCACGCGTGGTGTTGCTGGAACACTATGGATTTCTCGGCGGTCTGGCCACCGCGGCACAGGTGGGAACCATTTGCGGTCTTTATCTGCGGGATACGGCAGACGCTGAAGCCGTGCCGGTCACTGCGGGTTTTGCGCGGGAATTCGCTTTGCAATTGCAGCAGGTCACCGGATTGAAACCAATCCAACTGCCGATGGGTTTGTGGGTACTACCGTATTCTCCTCCGGCCTTTGCGCGTGTTGCCGATGCCATCGTGAGCGCGTCAGGAGACATCAACGTCATTCTGCATACGACCGTGGCAGCAGCGCGGGCTGAAGGAGCGCGGATCAATGAGGTTCGTGCCTTGGCGTGGAATGAGCCGCTGCTCTTTGCGCCGAAGACCGTTGTGGATTGCACCGGCGAAGCAACAAGCGCCGCTCTAGCCGGCGCGAGTGTGGAGAACGGCGCCAACGATCAGTCACCTGCATTGGTTTTTGTTTTGGAAAATGTTGATCCCGGTCTTGCCCAACGCGGCTTGATCGAGATGCGACGTGAGGTGCGGTGTGCTGTTGAGAGCGGAGCACTGCCCGCGCTTTGCGAACGGCTTTCGTTTGTGCCCGGTACCGGCTCCAACGGCCGGCTTGCTCTTAAACTCAGCCTGGCCGCCAGCAGTTCAGATCTTCCGCTCTGGCAGCAGGTTGCGGCTTGGGAACGCCAGTCCCGCGCTTTGGTCGAGCAACTTCACCAATTTCTCATCTCAAACGTCGCGGCGTGCCGGAACGCGCGGCTCGATTCCATCGCTCCGCAACTTGGCGTCCGTTCCGGCCGACGCATTCAAGGCCGCGCGAGGTTGATGGATGAAGACGTGCTGGGCGCGCGAAAGTCCGCCGCCGGCATTGCTCGCGGTGCCTGGCCGATGGAGCGTTGGGGCGTCAGCCTAAAACCGGAGATGACTTTTTTCGACGAGCGTGACTACTATGACATTCCGCTGGACTGTCTGCGTCCGGTGGAGTTGGACAACGCGTGGGTGGCCGGACGCTGCCTTTCTGCCGCGGCGGGAGCGATGACTTCCGCTCGCGTCATCGGTACGGCGCTGGCGACGGGTTGGGCGGCTGGAACCGCCGCTGCCTTCCAGGCCCAGGGCCGTCCGCTGAATGAAGCAGTGGCGGAAATCCGCCGGCAGATGAACCAATGAACAGCGAAACACTTGAATTTGAAACAACCGGGAACCTGATTTTTCGCCGATGAACGTTTACGAGACTCTCTCACAAGCTGCCCGTCAATGGCCCGAACGGATCGCCATCATTGATGCTGCCGGCTCGATGGATTACCAATCCCTCTGGCGCGAAATTGAAGTTCTGCGCAGCCAGTTGGCCGTCTTGGGCGTGGGCAACGGACAGGGCGTGGGCGTGCAGGGTCGCAATGGACGCGCCTTC
>Ga0182027_10015295_pt1 | contig 10561 bp, 9 predicted proteins | sample 712E1DmetaG_FD_121300 | JGI IMG/M metagenome (GOLD analysis project Ga0182027, IMG submission 121300) | Permafrost microbial communities from Stordalen Mire, Sweden - 712E1D metaG (Illumina Assembly) | ecosystem: Environmental > Terrestrial > Soil > Wetlands > Permafrost | place: Sweden... | reverse complement strand
GCAATAATTAATAATGATGATAAGTATAGCTATAGGATGAAGAAGTTTGTTCGCGCTCGCTTGATGAATTATGGAATAAGAAATAAGTCAATGGTTATGGCAAAAGAGATTGTTTCTGGAATCAAGGGAACTAAATTTATCCTCACTGCCCCGGGTATAAATTCCAGTATTAAGACCCACCTAATTGGTCGCTATAATGTTTATAATATATTGGCAGCTATTTCTTGGGGGCTTAGCGAGAATTTGTGTTTCAAAGATGTTAAGTCTGCTATTGAGAAATTCAAGAATGTGCCTGGCAGATTAGAGAAACTTGGTTATAAAACCGGACTAAACATCTTTGTGGATTATGCGCATACGCCAGACGCATTATTGAATGTTATCAGCGCTTTAAGACCGTTAGTATCGGGTAAGGTTATTGTCATTTTTGGTTGCGGTGGAGAACGAGATAAACTTAAGCGTTCGAAGATGGGTAAAATTGTTACTACCTTGGCAGATTATGCGATTATTACTAGTGATAATCCGCGCTCTGAGAATCCTTTGTCTATAATTAGAGATATTCTAAAGGGTATACGCAAAGATAATTATTGTGTTATTGCTGATAGGCTTAAAGCCATTAAAGCAGGTTTGAGATTAGTTAAAAAAGATGATTGCTTGATTGTTGCTGGCAAGGGGCATGAAGAGTATCAAATATTAAAGAACAAGGTGTTACATTTCAGCGACCGGGAGATATTACATAAGTGTTTACAATAGATGAAATAATCCAGGCTACATCAGGTACGCTTATTCAGGGTAATAGGTTGGATAAGATTGGTGGTATCTCTACCGATTCAAGGGGTTTAAAGCCTCAGGAGGCATTCCTAGCTTTAAAAGGGAAGAATTTTGACGGGCATAATTTTATTTCTTCTGCTTTAAAATCAGGTGCAGTTTGTATTATTGTAGAGAAAGCTATTAGCCTGAAGATTCCCAAAGATATTTCATTTATCAAAGTCAGGAATACAACTTTGGCCTTAGGTAATCTTGCTCGTTTTAAGCGCAATAACTTTAGAAAGCCGGTAATTGCTGTTACCGGATCAAATGGTAAGACTACTGTTAAGGATATGATTGCTTGGGTTTTATCAGAGAATTCCCGCGTATTAAAGAATGATGGCACTAAGAATAACCAAATTGGACTGCCTCAGACATTAATCCAACTTAAAGAATGTGATGATTTCGCAGTGGTTGAAATTGGCACTAATCATTTTGGAGAAGTAGATTATTTGGCTGCAATCGCTAGGCCAAATATCGGGGTGCTTACTAATATTGGTGCCTCACACCTGGAGTTTTTAAATAATCTAAAGGGGGTATTAAAAGAAAAATCTGGTCTGTTGAGTAATTTAGCTACACCGTCTATAGCTCTGCTTAATGCTGATGATCAGTATTTGCGCCATTTGATTAAACAGGGGAAAAAAGGAGTACATCTTTTTAGCTATGGCATTAAAGAAAAAAGCGATTTTTCTGCTGACAGGATTAAACTAAAAAGTGGAAGAATAAGTTTTAGGGTTAACCGTAAGTTTGATTTTAGATTATCTACTTTGGGTGCTCATAATGTTTATAATGCCTTGGTTGCTATTGCTGTTGGTCGCATATTAGGTTTGGAGTTTAATGAAATTGCATCTAGGGTAGCGGATTTTGATTTTCCCAAAGGTAGGCTTAAGCTTATTAAAGTTAAGGGGCTTAGGTTTATTGACGATACTTATAATTCTAACCCGCTTTCTTTAAGCAATGCTTTAGCTGCTTTAAATACTATAGAATGTAAGGGTAAGAAAATCCTGATTATGGGTGATATGTTGGAGTTGGGTGAGCAAAAAGAATTATTGCATAGGCAGGTTGCTGGTAGTATAACTAATGTATGCGATGTATTGGTTTCAGTAGGTAATTTAGCCGCTATTACTGCTAAGGCAGCCAAGGCGCGTGGTTTTATAGGTAAGAATATATTTTGTTGTGCCAATACTCAAGAAGCCCGGGATTTGCTATTCAATAAGATATCTCCGGGGGCTAAGGATATTATCCTTGTAAAAGGCTCTCGTTCGATGAAAATGGAAGAGGTACTTAAGCTTTAATGTTTTACCATCTGCTTTATCCACTTAGAGATCTAATCTCTGCTTTTAATGTCTTCCGCTACATTACTTTCCGTGCGGCAATGGCTGCTTTAACTGCCTTTATCTTAAGTCTTATTTTTGGCCCTATGCTTATTAGGAAATTAAGATCACTCAAGTTGGGAGAAAAGATTAATAAGGCTGATAGTATTAAGCTTGATGATCTGCACCGTCATAAAGAAAATACGCCAACAATGGGTGGGATTCTTATCTTAGGCGCGGTTGTAATTTCAACTCTGCTTTGGGCAGATCTTGCTAATCGTTGCATTTGGATAGTTTTGTTTAGTACTGTTTGGTTGGGCTTGACGGGTTTTTTTGATGATTATTTAAAACAGATAAAGAAAAAGGCCAATGGTTTATCTCCCGTAGTAAAGCTATCTAGTCAAGTTATTCTGGGTTTGATATTGGGTGTAATTCTTATTGTGGATAGTCATTATAATGTCAAATTGGAAATACCTTTCTTAAAAGGGGTTAACCTGGATTTAGATGGTTTGTATATCTTGTTTGTTATACTGGTGATTGCCGGTTCCTCTAATGCCGTGAATCTGACTGATGGTTTAGACGGATTGGCTATCGGCATCGTAGTCATGGTGGCTATTGCTTTTAGCATACTTTGCTATATATCCGGAAATATCAATTTAAGTAATTATTTGTTTGTTTCTTATATTAAAGGCGCAGGTGAATTGACTATCTTCTGCGCTAGCATCATTGGTGCGGGTTTGGGTTTTTTATGGTTTAACTGTTATCCAGCCTCAATTTTCATGGGGGATGTTGGTTCTCTTGCTTTAGGCGGGGCTATTGGGACAGTAGCATTATTGATTAAAAAAGAAATGCTTCTTGTAATTGTAGGCGGGATATTTGTTTTAGAGGCAATTTCTGTAATATTGCAGGTAGGAGTTTTTAAGCTGACTAAAAAACGAATTTTTAAGATCGCGCCTTTACATCACCATTTCCAGTTCTTGGATTGGCCCGAAAATAAGGTAATTGTTAGGTTTTGGATTATCGCAGGCTTGCTTGCCCTTTTTACCCTGGTTACCTTAAAGATCAGGTAGACTTTTTTATGCTTAATACAAAATACTTCAAAGGTAAAAATGTTACGATTGTGGGCTTAGCCCGTTCTGGGCTTGCCTGTGGCAATCTTTTGCACAGCCTGGGAGCTCGTGTTTGCATCACTGATAATAAGGATAATACCCAGACTCGCTCATTTATGGTTAGGCTATGCTCTAAAGATATCCAGGTGGAATTAGGAACGCATAGCGAAGACTTTATTAAGCAGGCAGAACTGGTTATTATTTCTCCTGGAGTTGCTGATAATGCACAGCCAATAATTTGGGCTAAAGAGTTTTCCAAACCCGTTATAAGTGAAGTTGAGTTAGCCAGTATGCTTTGTCCAGCAGATATTATTGCTGTAACTGGTTCAAACGGAAAGACCACAGTTACTACCTTAATCGGTAAAATTCTTACGGAAGCGCAAAAGAAGGTTTTTGTTTGTGGTAACATCGGTAATCCTTTTAGTGGTGAGGTAGGGAAGTTTAAAAAAGGTGATTTTGTTGTTCTTGAGGTAAGCTCTTTTCAACTTGAGACGATTAATAAATTTAAGCCTAAAATTGCGGTAATTCTAAATTTAACCCCTAATCATCTGGATCGCTATAAGAATATACAGGAATATCTAGTTGCCAAAAAGCGTATCTTTATGAATCAAGACAAGAAAGACTTTTTAGTTTTAAATGCTGATGATCCTTTATTAAGAGCGGTTGCTCCTGAATCTAAATCAATAGTAGCTTTCTTTAATAAACAAGGCACACTTAATCCAAACCAGAACGCAGTAATCGCTGTTGGTAAAATATTAGGAATCAAGTTAGAGAAAATGCTTAATGTTTTTGAGAATTTTAAAGGTATCGAGCATCGTATGGAGGAGGTAGCTGAAATAAATGGGGTAAAATTTATTAATGATTCTAAGGCTACTACCGCGGACTCAGCTATTTGGGCAATTAGTAATATCTCTACGCCTATAATTCTTATAGCCGGCGGTCGACATAAAGGAATTAATTATCGGGTAATTCTTGATGCGGCAAAAAATAAAGTTAAGCAGGCGATTTTGATTGGCGAGGCCAAAGATATAATAGCTGCTGATTTAGAAGGAGCATTCCCGATAGATAAGGTGAATACTTTAAAAGAGGCAATAATTAGGGCTTATGAATCGGCTAAGTCGGGAGATCGTATATTATTTTCTCCAATGTGTTCAAGTTTTGATATGTTTAAGGATTATGAACAGCGGGGTGAGGCCTTTAAAAAGATCGTATTAGATTTAGCTAAAGGAGTCACGCTTCATGGTTAGAAAGACGCGTATTAATCTACTTACTGTATCAATTATTCTTATTTCCATTGGAATCATAATGATCTATAGCTCTTCAAGTATTTATGCTTGGGAGGTGTATGGGGATAGCTTTTATTTTCTTAAGCGGCATTTAGCTTTCTTGGCAGTAGGGGCAATATTTACTTTCTTAGCTATGATTATTGATTATCGACTATTGCGTAAACATGCCCGCTCTATGCTTTGGATTGCGCTTTTTTTACTGGTATTAGTGCTTGTTCCTGGCTTGGGTAGAGAAATCTCTGGAGCAAGGCGCTGGTTTAGATTTAAATTCATTAGTTTCCAGCCTTCAGAGTTTGCTAATCTAGCCTTGATTATCTATATAGCTGATTTTATCTGTCGTAAAGGAGAGCAAATTAAGAGTTTACTTAAAGGGTTCCTTCCTCCAATATGCGCTCTAGGGGCAGTTTCCTTACTCATACTTTTACAGCCGGATTTGGGTACGACCATTGCTTTAGGTAGTGTAGTTTTGATTATGCTTTATGTTTCCGGGGTTCGTTTTAAATATATCTTAAGTTTGATCCTTTGTAGCTTGCCAATGGTTTATATTTTAGTTTTTAGCGTACCTTATCGCAGGGCTAGAATTTTAGCTTTTTTAAATCCCTGGCTTGATCCTAAAGGAAGTGGCTTTCAGATTATACAATCGCAGATTGCTATTGGTTCAGGTGGATTATTCGGAGTTGGTTTAGGACATTCCCAGCAAAAGCTTTTTTATTTACCTGCAGCGCACACCGATTTTATTTTTTCGATTATTGGTGAAGAGCTCGGGTTGCTTGGTACCCTGGGAATAATTTTTTTGTTTATAATTTTTATTCAGCAGGGTCTTAAGATCATAAAAAATGCCCAGGATAAATTTGGATATTTTCTTTCCCTGGGTTTAGTCTTGATGATTACCCTTAAGGCGATTGTAAATATTGGAGTCTCCTGTGGGGTTTTTCCAACCAAAGGCCTGCCTCTGCCATTTATTAGTTACGGAGGATCTTCTCTAATATTTGATATGGTTAGCCTTGGTATATTAATTAATATTGCGCGTTGCGGAGAGTATCCTTAATATGCGTGTTTTGCTTGTTACTGGATCAAGTGGTGGCCATATCTTTCCTGCATTAGCTTTGATGGATCGCTTGAAACTTTCTGATGTTGATCTGCTTATGGCACTGCCAGAAAATAATAATAGTAAGATTATGGCAGGATTGGGGAAGGTAGAATATATTCATGCATCCAAGCTGGGTTTTAATTTAAGCAGTAAGAATATAAGAGAGGCATTTTTCTTCTTTATAGGCACTTGGCAGGGTTTGCGTATTATACTTAAATTCAAGCCTGATGTTGTGGTCGGTTTTGGTAGTTTGTATACAGTTTCTATACTTTTTTTGGCTTGGTTTTTTAGAATAAAGACTATAATTCATGAGCAGAATGTTGTTCCCGGAAGGGCGAATCGGTTATTGGCTAAATTCGTAGATAAGGTAGCAGTATCATTTGCTCAAACAGGCAGGTATTTAAATATATCCCAAGAGAAAGTTATCTTAACCGGTAATCCTATACGTAGCGATTTAGTTAGACTGGATAAGAAAAAGGCATTAGATTACTTTAATTTTAAAGAAGGTAAGTTTAACATATTAATCACGGGTGGTAGCCAGGGCTCGCATAAATTAAATACCGTTTGTTCTATCGCACTGTCTGGTTGTCAGCAAAAAAATGATTTACAGCTAATCCATATTTCTGGGGCACTGGATTTTGCGCTAGTAAAGCAGTCTTATATGCAGACGGCAATTACGCATCAAGTTTTTGAATTTCTTTCTGATATGCGATATGCTTATAGTGTAGCGGATCTAGTAATCTCTAGGGCAGGTGCAACGACAATTGCCGAGCTGCAAAGATTTAATCTACCGGCTTTATTAATACCATATCCTTTTGCTTATGCGCATCAGTTAAATAATGCTAAGGTGTTAGAGGGCTCTGGTTCTGCATTGATTATTCCTGATGAAGAGCTAACTGTTGAAAGATTAAGAGACCAGCTATATCTTCTTTTAAGTGATCCTCAAAGATTAAAAGTCATGCGTCAAACATATACCAAAACTCAGTCTTTAGATGCTACTGCTTTGCTTGCTAATGAGGTCTTAAACCTAAATTGATGAAAACACTTAAATTTACACTTATATTTTTATTCTTGCCGCTTGTATTGTTAGCAGATAATCATCCTTGGCAAATATTTAAAAGCACACATTTCCTGATTTCTTACAAATCCGCAAAAGAATTCCAGCTTAATGAATTATCCCAGAAGGCCGAAGAATATTATAATACAATTACTGATGATTTAGGTTTTAATCGCTTCGATTTTTGGACCTGGAATAATCGTGCAAAGATTTACCTGTACGATAATCAAGATGAATATATGAAGGCAACTGGCGATCCTTCCTGGACAGCAGGGCAGGCGCAGGTTAACCTTAAGCTTATTCAGACATTTATTACTGCCAAGGGGTTCTTAGATAATATTCTTCCCCATGAGATGGCACACATCATTTTTAGAGAGATGGTAGGGTTTAATAATCCGGGAATTCCGCTTTGGCTTGAAGAAGGAGTTGCTACTTCCCATGAACAAAAACGCTATTTTAATAAATCGGATCTGGCCAATAGAATTAAACAAGGGACTTTTGTCAGTCTTGATAGTTTGAGCAAAACCAGTGTCTCAAGTTTAAAGACAGATGAAGAAGCGCAGGTATTTTATGCAGAGTCATATAGTTTAGTTAAATACCTGATTACTGATTTTGGAAAAGATAAATTTGTGCTCTTTTGCCAAAACCTAAGAGATAAGAGGGATGTTGGTAGGGCATTGACGGCAACATATTCTTTTAACAGCTTGGCGGATTTTGAAAGTTCATGGGAAAGGTATATTCTTAAATGAAGGAATATTATCATTTTATAGGAATTGGCGGCATAGGTATGAGCGGAGTGGCACACCTAATGCTTAAGGCAGGTGCGTCAGTTAGTGGTTCGGATTTAAAAGAGAATCGCATTACAGATGAGCTTAAGAGGTTGGGAGCTAACATATTTATAGGACATAACGCTCAGAATGTATCTAATCAAAGCGCAATAGTTTATTCATCAGCAATAAAGGATGATAATCCTGAGATATGCCAGGGGAGAAAATTAGGTATTCCTTTGCTTAAGAGGGCAGAGGCCTTAGCCTTGCTTATGCGTAAGAAAACCGCCATAACTATTGCCGGCAGTCATGGCAAAACTACTACTACATCCTTGATTTCTTATATGTTGCTTGAGGCAGGGCTTTGTCCAACGGTGGCTATTGGTGGCATACTAAAGAATATTGATACCAATGCCTGCCTTGGCAGCGGTGAGTTTTTTGTTGCAGAGGCAGATGAATCAGACGGTTCATTTTTATATTATCAACCTAAATATTCTATTATTACCAATATCGATTACGAGCATTTGGATTATTACCATAGTTTTGAGAATGAATGTAATGCTTTTGAAAGTTTTTTAAAACGCACCCAAGAAGACGGTTGTCTCTTTGTTTGTTCAGATGATTTAAATCTTAAAAAGCTCTCTTCGAATTATAAGGGAAAGGTAGTTTTCTTTGGTCTAAATGAACCTGCTGATATATGCGCTAAGAATATTGAACTAAGCGGTCTTACTTCAGATTTTGATTGTTTTTTTAAAAATAAACTTATCTCTCGTTTTCATCTGGCTCTGGGAGGTAGGCATAATATATCTAACGCCTTGGCAGTTATCGCTCTTGGGTTGGAGCTGGGTATAGATTTAGCATATATACGTAGGACTTTAGAAGGATATAAAGGTGCAGGCCGCAGGTTAGAGATTAAATTTAAGAGCGATAAATATTTAGTTTTAGATGATTATGCGCATCATCCTTCAGAAATAAAAGCTACCTTGGCAGCAGTAACTAATTTGATCTCTAAGCGCAAGATTGTTGTATTTCAACCCCATCGTTACAGTCGCACGCAGTTGCTTTTAAATGAATTTGCAGTTTCTTTTGATCAGGCAGATTACCTGATTATTACGGATATTTATGCTGCTAGTGAGCAACCCATTGAGGGAATAGATGCTGGTGTGTTGTTAAATAAAATAAAAGAATATCGTCCAAATAAACAAGTAGTATACCTACCTAAAGAAAAGATAGCTGAGTTTCTTGTGGGTTTTATAAAAGACGGTGATTTGTTAATTACTTTAGGGGCGGGAGATATTGTGAGGGTTGCTGATGCTATGGCCGAAAAGCTTAAGTAAGAAAATAAAAACTAATGTTTTGCTGGCTAAACTGACGAGTTTTAAGGTTGGTGGGGCAGCACGTTTTTTCTTTGAAGCGAATAATATTAAAGAATTGCAAGGTGCGTTAGCTTTTGCTAAACGCGCAGGCATTAGGGTTTTTATATTAGGTGCAGGTAGTAATATCTTAATTAGCGATTCTGGTTTGGACGGTTTAGTAATTAAATTAAGCGGGGAGTTTAAGCGGATACAGAAAGAGGGTACTTTTTTAGAGGTAGCCGGAGGCGTTAAGTTAAACCAGCTTATTTTATTTGCAAAGAATAATGCTTTATCCGGCCTAGAGTTTCTTGTGGGAATTCCTGGAACATTAGGAGGCGCTTTAGCAGGTAATGCCGGAGCCTGGGGGAAATCAATAGGTGAACAAGTTAAACAGGTGTGTGTTCTAGATTATAGCGGAAAACCAAAGTTACTTGAAGCTAAAGAACTAAAGTTTTTATATCGAAAATCTAATTTAACTAAATATATCATTATTTCTTCAAAGCTAAGATTGCATAAAGGGAATAAAAAGGCGATTGGTTTAAAGATGCGGGAGTATCTTTTAAGGCGCAATAAAACTCAAAGTAATAACCTGCCTAATGCAGGATGTATTTTTAAAAATCCCGCTAAAGGTGCTGCTGGTAAACTTATTGATGCTTGTGGTTTAAAGGGCACGTCAGCCGGTGGTGCAATTATTTCTAAAGTGCATGCAAACTTTATTTTGAATAAAAATAAAGCAAGTAGCAGGGATATTTTATTTCTAATGGATTTAATACAAAAAAAAGTAAGTCAGCAATTTAAGGTTAATTTAGAGCCTGAGATAAAAATATGGAGATAAAAGATTTTGGCAAGGTAGGGGTTTTAATGGGTGGCCCTTCTTCAGAGAGGGAGATTTCTTTAAAAAGCGGTAAAGCGGTTTTATCCGCGCTTAAAGAATCCGGGGTTGATGCCTTAGGTATTGATATCACGAACGACAACATACGAGATAATATACGATTAATTAATAGCTATAATTTAAATTGTGCCTTTATTGCCCTACATGGTCGTTTTGGTGAGGATGGGGCAATCCAGGATATTTTGGAGCAGCTTAACTTAGTTTATACCGGATCCGGAGTGATAGCCAGCCGTTTAGCTATGGATAAGATCGGTTCATTAAACGTATTTAGAGGAGGCAATCTTTATGTACCTAGATCGCAATTTTTAGAGAGCACATCTTATAATAAAAACAGAAATTTTAAGAATACATTAGGTTTCCCCTTGGTAGTTAAACCTGCTAATCATGGTTCTAGTATTGGGCTTTCAATTATAGAGCTTGAACAAGAGATACCTGCGGCTATTCAGTTAGCTTTTAAGTTTGATCAGCGGATAATTATTGAAGAGTATATTTCAGGTAGAGAGCTTACAGTAGGCGTCCTGGATGAAAAGGCTCTTGCGGTAATTGAGATTGTGCCGAAACATAAATTTTTTGACTTTGAAGCTAAATATCAGGCAGGTCTGACAGATTATATTATCCCTGCTCATTTGAGTTTGGAAATTGCTGAAAATGTTCAGCAGGCAGCTTTAAAGGCGCACAAACTTTTAGGTTGCTTTGGTTGTTCGCGCACGGATATCATATTAAACCATGATAATTTGCCATATGTTTTAGAGATTAATACTATACCGGGAATGACCGCTACTAGCCTCCTGCCTAAGGCTGCCAAGATTTTAGGAATTGATTTTAACCATCTTTGTCTTAAGTTATTGGAATTAGCATATGAAAAAGCAAAAGTTTAAGTTACCCTTG
>Ga0182027_10015294_pt1 | contig 10561 bp, 10 predicted proteins | sample 712E1DmetaG_FD_121300 | JGI IMG/M metagenome (GOLD analysis project Ga0182027, IMG submission 121300) | Permafrost microbial communities from Stordalen Mire, Sweden - 712E1D metaG (Illumina Assembly) | ecosystem: Environmental > Terrestrial > Soil > Wetlands > Permafrost | place: Sweden... | reverse complement strand
GGCTGCTTAGTTGTTCGTAACCTTTAAGCTGAATGTCGAATAAGTTTTTTCCGGAGATTATCGCAGAACGGTCAATTAGTTGTTTGCCTTGACTAATAAATAAACGGTATACCTCTAGCCTTTTTTTAAAGAAACCTGCCTCCGGAAATCTTCGGGTAATATAGCTTAAGGCATTCGAAACGGCGCTTTGATCAAAAATTAGGTAATGCAGGCAAACAAAGTAGAGTAAGGCGTAAGCTCCATTTAAGCCCGAAACTTTTAAAAGAAACTCAAAGAACCAGAATCCTAAACGGTTCCCTCTTCTTTTGGTAACTATTTTAGTTTCCTGATGCGGGTTTGGCATGCTAATTTAAGTTCTTTTGGATTGTCTGGGCAGCAAAATATACACCAATAACCGCGGCTAATGCCATTATGGGGGCAAGAATTAAAGATCCCAGGAACCATTCCCAAATTCTGGTGGGAATACTCCCAAAAACCGCTTGCCAGGAAATATCCGTAAGCCATCTTCGGTAAAGCAGAAAATGCCCCAGTTCAATGCAAGCAGCCGGTACAAAAGGTGGCATACACAAATTCTGGATACTTAAAGCCATGATTTTATTTAAATGCAATCTGTTGGTGACGTAAAGAATTGCTAACATATGAATCGAAATTAACGGCAAAACCCCCAGAAAGATTCCTACGCCGGCAGAAATGCCCAATCCCAGAGGGGTAGCATTTTCTTTAAGCAGAGTTTTAATTAATTTTATCGGGTGAATTAAAATATTAATCGGGATGACTTTTTTTTCTAAATGCACTACTTTATGATAAGGCAGCGGTATGAGCCTGCGGCCTAAGAGGCGGATATGCATTAGGCTGATGCGTAGGTTATCGAGAAAAGGACGAAAACTGGAAACCCGCAAACCCGGCTCAGGATAAAAAACTTTAATCGGCACCTCTTTTATTTTTAATCCTGACCAGCAAGCGCGGATTAAAATTTCTGTTTCAAAATCGTAATAATCTCCACTGGTCTTAATTTGCGCCAGGTATTTCACCGGGTAGCTTCTAAATCCGCTTTGCGTGTCGTTAAATACTACTCCGGTCTCAAGGCGCAGCCAGAAATTTGAAAACGCGCGGCCGAATTGGCTTTTTTCGGGGATACTCTTCTGTTGAAAATCCCGGCAACCGATGATAATGGAATGGTCATTATGTTTTAGAAGCGGAATAAATTTATCAATATCTTCAGGGTAATGCTGACCATCCGCATCAATGGTCAGCATAAATTTACCGCCTTGGTTTTTGATAAAATCTAAAGCCGTGCGGATGGCTTGGCCTTTGCCCAGATTTTTTGGATGTTTTATGACTTGGATATCCGTATTGCTAAATAATGCCGGGACATCTACGTTGGTTGAGCCATCATCAACCACTAGCACCTGTTCAAGATATTTACGGCAGCCCAAAGCAACTTCTTTAACGGTGTTTTTGTTGTTAAAGGTGGGAATCACACACCAAATATCTAAATTTTGTTGAGGGTTATTTTTCGGCATTTTGTTTTTTGCGGTTACGTTTGGCATTTCCCGGGATGAGCATCTCCCAGAGCGAGCCAGAATAACCTAGTTTGTGTAAAAATGCCAGGCTGTTGTCTAAGGCATCCGGCGGGAAAACACAGTTGCGGATACCTTTAAAGGCTTCCGTTAAGGTTTCTTCTAGCCATTTCCGATCGATTCCTGGGGCAATATAATAAACCGGCTCCAATAAATCCTGACCGGGCTGAATCAGTCCTTCCTGGGTGGCTAATTGCGCAAGAGGTGTTTGCGGTAAAATGCGTATGCCCATAAAAATAAAAGAAGCAGTTTTTGGCAAGTTTTTAATATTAGCGATGCCCTCCTCTACGGTTTCTTTGGTTTCGCCCGGACAGCCAAACATAAAATAGTGCGCGGTGGCAATGTTATATTTGGCAAAAAGCGCATTAGTTTCGACGATATCTTTAAATAAGAATGATTTGCCTAATTTTTTAAGCGTAATGTCTGCGGGGGCATCGGCGCCAATCTCTGCAGCTTTTAGGCCGGTCTCCTGCATGAGGGCCAGCGCAGAATCATCTAAACCCTGGGGTTTAAAAAAAGCAGTCCAGGGAATATTAATTTTACGTTTTTTCATTTCCTCAAGTATTTTAAGATAATTGCCGGCATCATCGTTAAATACCGAATCAGTAAAGAAAATGTATTTTGCGCCGAAATTATTAATCAGATTTTGAATGTCATCAACTACTGCTTGGGTATCGCGGGTTCGGATATTTGAGCCTTCTAGAATCGGATAAGAACAGTATACGCATTTATGCACGCAACCGCGTTTGGTCTGAACGTTGGCGACATTGCCGCTTTTAAGATAGTATTGCATGATGCCGGCGTCATAGCAGGCCGAAGGAATTTGTTTGGAGAATAATTTAGGCGCGCAGCGGATGATTTTTTCCTTTGGATATACCCCTTTTTCTGCCCTTTCTATAAAATCAACAATTAAAGCTTCACCTTCTCCCATAATTCCGTAATCGGCGCCAACCTTTTCTAAAATTATTTCCGGCATAATGGAAAATCCCGAACCGCCTAAAATTATTTTCGCCTGGCTCACTTGGCGGATCTCTTGTACGATATTTTTCACGGTATCGATATAGCGTTGCTCGTTAAGTAAGTTAACATTATCAATATTGCGGATAGATATTCCGATAATCTCAGGTTTAAATTCTTTAATTGTTGTGGTCAATGTTTCGATAGAGCGGTCAGAAGCCAGAAAATCAAACTGTTGAACTGTATGCCCGGCATTTTTAAGGCTGGCAGCGACCATGCTTAAGCCCAGCGGATAGACTGAGTATGGGGTATTGGCGATATTTGAGGAGATTAAAAAAACTTTCATGGTTGTTTATTACCCCATTTTGACCTGTCTCTTAGTTTGGGCCCGGAATATGTGCCATCAAGTTTCTCTTTTTCGATAACCTTAAGGTAAAGCTTGGCCATTTTTACCTCTTTACCAAAACCGGAATAAAAAGTATCCCAGGCGTATTCGTACATTTTTTGTAATGCATCCGGGGTCATTTTAGCCGGTTTAAAAACCACTTCCCCTCCGGTATAATTAATCCAGTTATTGTGCAAAATTCTTCCCTCTTTTTCAAATTGCGCTCTGATGGGGGTATGCGCAAAAGGAGTAAGGATCGTAAATTCCGCCAGGTCTAATTGTATATCCAGAAGAAAATCTACTAAGCGTTTGATGTAATCTTCATCATGGTTATCCATGCCTAAAATGATTGTTCCCTCTACTCCGATGCCCCGGTCTTGCAGGCGTTTGACTTTCTTGCGGATATGCTCGGAAGTATCCACTACCGCTTGGTATACGTACCAGCATCCGGCTTTAGCGGCTAAGTCCAGAATTTCATCGGTATCTTTAATCGGATGCGATACCCACTTTTTCTTTAATGGTGCGATAGCTTTAAACAGATCTTTTTCCCATTGGTCATTCTGCGCTAGAGAGTTATCCACGATAAACAAGCGGTTATTATCAATACTTTCTAGTTCTTTAACCACCAGGTCAATCGGCCGCGGACGGAATTTACATCCGCCTAAATAGGGAGTACAGCAGGGAAAACAATTAAAACGGCAACCGCGCGAAGCATGCACTAAATCTACCATTTGTACTCCGCGGAAATTATAGAGTGGGCGCTTTAAAATATCCCTGCGGGCAGTGCCGATTAGATTTGTATCTGGAAAATTATTTAAATAGTTGTAGGTTTTTTTTAATTTACCTTTCTTAAAGTCAGCGATTACCTCTTCCATTCTGCCTTCAGCTTCTCCTAAGAATACGCTGTCAGCATGCAGAGCGGTTTCTTCATAATGCAACATTGTAGCGATTCCGCCAAAGAGAACTTTTTTACCACTTTTGCGGTACCCATCGGCAATCTCCCAGGCGCGCGGCATTTGGCAGGTTAGCATTACCGATAAACAGATAAGATCTGCTTCCTCGCTAATATCTAATGGCTCGACATTCTCATCGCAAAAAGAAAGCTGCACCTCTCTTGGAATAGTTGCGGCAAAACAAACCGGGCCGTGCGGAGGCAAGTTAAATTCCGGTTGATTTTTTAATTTTGGCCACTTTGGATAGATAAGCTTGATCTTCATTTTGGTTTTTGTAATACATAGCTAGTTGCTGCGTCAGAGCTGGCGTTAACTAAGATTATATTTTTAACTGGTTCAGTTTTAAGCATATTTAAGGCGTATTCTAAAGATTCTTTTTCGTTATTTTTAGAAAACCCTAAGTATAGGAGTTTACCGGTTAGGCCGAAATGTATGGCGGCTTCGGCAAGTGGGCTTGAAGGTAAGGTATAGATAAAAAGGTTACCTCTAGCCAAAATCTTACCGTTAGTAATATAATCGTTAAAATAGGCTAGATTGGCCTCCAGTGCAGCATTGGAATTTGATCCCAGCAGGCAAATCTCTTGTTTTTTACCTTTAGCATAGGACATTTTTGCGTCATATAGAGCTAGGGCTATGCTAATGGTAGCTAGCTTTGAAATTTTATCAAAACGCAAAAAATTTGCTACCGGGTATTTAAATATCTCAGGCTGCAGCTGGGTAGATAAAGATTTTAAGTCAGCATATCCCTTTTGAAGCCTGCGTTTTTTGCATCCGTATTTTTTTTGTGTAATCCAGCCAATTCCTTTAATCATTTAAATATTTAACAGCCATTCGGTAAACAACTTAGCTTGTCTTTAATTTCAGATATATAACTATTGATAGCCATTCTCATCGCTTTTTTCCAGTTAGCCGCGCTGCCTACCTGGCAAGGATTTTTGGCGTAAGTTTCAGTTATAAATGTTTTAGCCGGGGTAACCACAGAAATGCTGGTTTTTATAATTGTGTCAACTCTTAAAGTCCAGACACCGATATTCATCCAGCTCCAGAATTTATCAATAGAAATATCCATTACGATCGCATCGCTTTTGGCGGAATTTTTATCGTTAGTTACATCAAAACCTAAAGAATTAAGAGAATTTTTAACCGCATCATAGATTACGGTTTGTACGCTTTGATTCTCTTCTAAGAAAATATTCCCCATAGCCTTGCCGTAACCGTTCCGTTTACGCGCGATCGTCCTGCTTTTTATAGTTTGATCTGCCTGGTCTTTCTTGGAGCCAAAAGACGGGATATCCGGGCTGGAAGGCCGGATTTGGAATTCGCGGTTATCCTGAATACTGCGAATATAAACCTGCATTCCATTTTGTTTAGTTATTGTTTCCTGCGGTATGGTCAGGTCCAGATATCCGCGGCTGGTTGCGCATCCGGCGAGCATAAATACAGCTACCGATAAAAATAAACCTTTTATAAGCTTGGACATTAGCCCTCTCCTGGTTATGGTCTATTTAACGCCGATTTTTGCGGTTACAGCTTCGGCGATATTTTGATTTAATTTACGAGCAGCGTTTATCCATTCCCTGCCGGAATAAGTAGAGTCATCTTTATTCAGAATTGACCTTGTGCCATCGGCGAAAAGTTCGTAGTGAATTTTTAATGTTACGCCACCTGCACCATATCCTACAATTATACGCGCGGCTTTACTGCCGGGAAGGTATTCGGTAATTTTAACGTTGAGTAGATAATCATTGGGCCCAGATGTAAAGTCGCTACGTTTTTCGATTAATTTAGCCTGGTAACCTGATTTTGCATAACGGGCGAATACCCTTACTAGATCTTTGTCCATCCAGTTAGATAAATCAGTTTGTGATTTAGCCTGGCGGGCAGTAAGGCTGGAATTTACGCCGTCATCAAATATAATACAAATAGTTGTCTGGGCGCTTTTTTCAGCGGCCTTTACTGGTTTAGTAAAACCTATAACAGCCGTTATAGCGAAAAATGCGGTTACCATAATCAATAGTTTTTTCATCTATCCCTCCTAGTATCTCACTCTAGATATTCTAGAATGAATTGGTTAATAAAATGTTTTAGTTCAGGCTTTTTAATACTAGAGCGGCATTTATCCCACCAAATCCGCAATTATTTAAAATAATTGTTGTTTGTTTTAATTTTTTAGCTAACGGGCTAACCCAACCAGTGGCTTGTAGATCCGGGTCATTTAAACCCACGGTTGGGGGAATAGTTTTCTCCCTCTGTACTTTTAGGGTCATAATTGTTTCAATTAATCCCGCTGCGGCTAAAGTGTGACCCGTGCCCCCCTTGATAGAATAAGCCGGAATTTTCTTATTTTTAAAGATATTTTTATAAGCTAAAATTTCCATAGCATCATTGTAGATTGTGCCTGTGCCGTGGCTAGATATGCAACCGATTTTATCTAAAGAAATTTTTGCTTTTTTTAAGGCGCCAGTTATTGCCCGGATTAATCCATCGGCGTTACGCGACGGACCGGTCATGTGGTTGGCATCACAGCTTAATCCCCATCCGGCGACCTGAGCTAAAGCCTGTCTTTTTTCCTTATTTGCTCTGGCCTGACTCATTAAGAGAATAAAACCGGCAGCTTCACCTAAAGATAGGCCGCTGCGATTTTGGTCAAATGGTTTGGCTCGGTTTTTATCTAGGGCCATTAATGAGGAAAATCCGTTAAAAACAAATTCACTTAGTGCATCTACAGCTACCACTAAAATGCAATCTTTTTTTCCGCTTTCGATAATCCTGGCCGCTTCAGCAATCGCTGTACTGGAAGAGGCGCAGGCACAGGAAATAATTATACCATCATTTTTTATTTTAGCTAAATGCTTTACTTTTTCTAAAAGCTTATTCAGCTTACTTTCTTGAGGATCAATGATTTTTTTGAGCACGGCTTTTTCCAGTAAGTCAATTTCTCCCATCGTAGTCGCCAAAAAAATAAATGCATCGCTAGGAATGATGTCTAAATCTTTAGTTAAAATAACTTTTAGCATCTGCATTACTAAGGAATCCGGCTTTAAGGGGTCTAGATCTAAGATGGTCGCGGCATTGTGGCTAAGACAAGAATGGGTAGAAAAACGATTCAATTTACTGATGCGGCTTTTACCGGATAAAATCCCATCCCAAAGAGGCTGAATTCCTCTTCCGTAAGCCGTAGTTAAATCGTAGTTGGTGATTACTGTTTTTATTTTAGACATTTAAACTTGCCTTCTTTCCAGCCTTTACGGAGTTTTTCTAGAATATCTGGAGATACAATGTAAAGCTGGTTGTTTTTGGCATCAACCCTTCGACTTTGCTCAGGATTGATGCCAAGCGGAGCTTTAGGCCCAGCTATGAACATTTGTACAGTGTAACCTCGTGTGGAGATACTGCCATCATTTTTGACGACAGTATATTCGATATGCAGCTTAGCGCCTTCGCTCCAGATATAAGAAGCCTTGACGGTAAACTCCTCATCCAAATAAAGCGGCTGATAATAATCGATATGAAATTTTACAATCGGCGCCCGCAGGTTTGATGTATGGAAATCGTTGAAAGATAAACCGCACCTTCTGCCGAGTTCGGTTTGAGCCTGTTCAAAATAAATCGCATACTGGCCATACCAGACAATCCCCATAACGTCGACCTCGTTAAAACTAACCCTTCTTTTAATCTCAAAACTTATCGGTTCAGGGGCGTCAGGAATTTTTTTAAAATAGCTTTCACTTTTTCCGCGCATCAGGATTTCTCCTACTTAGCTAATCTAAAATATCTACTCGTAATTGTAATTCAGCGATTTTTTTATCTGCAGAGCTTATTTTTACCGTGACCGTTGATTCTACACTGTTTTTAGGATGTTCTTCTAAATTAAAAATTAATTCCTGGTTAATGGTTACTGGCGTAAAGAATTTAGCCAGGATGATTTCAGTTAACCTGGCGTTTTTATGTTTACGTTCATCTAGCACTAACAAGGCTGCCCGAATTTTGCAAACCCCCGGTAAAATCGGTTTATTCGGAAAGTGGCCTTTAAAACCGATAAATTTTTTGCCAAAACAAAAACGCGCGGATGTTTTAAGTTCGCTGATTAATTCTATTGCCTGTAAGCTGGATTTAATCTCTTTTAATAATTTGCTCATCTTAACGAACCTCTTTTAAACGAATAATTAAGTTGTAGCCAAAACGATGATGTTTTAAAATTAACTCTGCCGGATAAAGCTTGTCCCTGTTCATTAGATAGTCATAATAATAAACGCTCCAAAGCTTATGATTTTTTTCAGAATATTGTTTTTCGATTAGCCAATGGTGAATTCCTGCAAAAATGTATTTCATTTGCCCGGAACCGCTAGGCTGGGTAAAGATGATTCTGTATTTCTCTTTTTCTATTTTTGCATCTGCAGAAGGCACCATATCAAAATAAATTCTGCGGATGTCCTCTCCTACTGCCCGAGGCAAGTCTCCTCTTTGTAAAAGTTCTTTTAAAACAAAATTTGCCTTTACCTCTTTAAGATCCCCGGATAACTCAAAGAGCTTAATCCCAACCGGATTCATACAAGAAACCTGAAAGGTATTATTTTCTAAATCTAATTGAGTATATCCCAAGGCGGAAAAACTCTGCCACTTATATTCAAAAACAATACTATTGATTACTTCCAGTTTTTGCGCTAAAGCTGTTTTAAACTCTTGGCGTAGTTTATCCGGATTAACATCATCCAAAGCAACATAATCAATATTTTTAAAAGGCACTGATCTACAGCCAGCGCTAATTAATAGTATAAATAATATAAATATTAATTTAAATCGCTGTAGCATCTTTATCTTTCCATAATCTATATAGTGCAGGTATAACCAACAGGCTGGATAAGTATCCAGACAAGACCCCGGTAACCAGGGTAACGCCTATAGAGAATAATATCGGATGTTGCGCAAATAAAAGTACCCCTGCCCCAATTAGCGTAGTTAGTGCAGCCAGGGTGACGGCAACAATTGTTCCGGTATTGTATTTATATTTACAATAATACACCATAAACATGCCATAGTCACTGACTATCCCGACTACCACCATGGCGGCAATTACGCTGGGAATATTCAGGGATAATCCGGCTAAATGCGTTATTCCGGTAATTAAGGCTAATGCGGTAGCTACCGGAACCATGGCTAAGATAGTTAAGCGTAAGTTTTTTAATAATAGAAAAGTTAAGCCGATGGTGGCAAAGAGAGCTAAAAATGATAAAAATAAAAATTCTGTACTTAGTGCCCGAGAAACTTGTTGTGAAAAGTTTTTCCGGGAAACCAGGAAAGCTCCCGGGTGATTACCCCTGATCTTAGATAGCTTGGTAATATATTCATTTTGATCCGGAAAAAATGACAGTATTTGATAGGAATTACCTTTTTTGAGCACAAACTGTTCTTTAAGCTGTTCAAAGAAAGCCAGATTTTTAGGTTCGATCTCTAGGCCGACGGGGTTATTTAACTGTCGGATGAACGGAGCAAAAGCCTCGGTTGAAAAATCAAAAGGCTGTCCGTATTCAACTAACATGTCCTGGAATTCTTTCTTCTTTTCCGGACTCCAGAATTTTTCCCAAGCTTCCAAATTCGCTTTACGTTTAAGCATGCCCGGCCAGATCGAAGCCAAGCTACTAAAATTTTCTTTACCGATCTCTTGGACGGCTTCATCATACACTGAGTTATTCAGCTCATAAGCGCCTTCCAGTGTTCCGGCAGAAACCACAAATACTGCCGGCAGGTCTCTTCCTCCCCATGTGCGGTGGAAGTTTTCTTCGCTTTTAGTAATTTCTTTTCCGGCACCGTCAAATTGCGTGATATCGTTATTAAACTTTGAATGCAGGCTTAATCCCAGCATGGCAATTATAAGTATGCTCCAAGCGATTAGCCAGAAACGGTCCGAAAGATTAAAATCCAATGTTGCGTTGGTTTTTGTTTCGATTATGATTTTCTGTTTTTCTGGGCCATCTTTGATAAAATGCGGCAGAATAAACAGAGCGAATCCCAAACATAAAAGAATCGTAAAATTAGAGAAAAATGCCAGTTGATGATATCCTTTTACGCTTGAGAAGAAAAATACGGCAAAAACACTGATGGTCGTTAGCGCACCAAAAACTACGGGCTGGATAATCTTACGCAAGGTTTCTAAACTGTTGCCGGCTTTACGCACTGCTAAATAAACGTAAATTCCATAGTCAATTGTAATACCGGCAATTACCGTGCTTAGCCCGATAACAAAATAGGAAAGGCTTTTAAAAATAAAAAAAGCCACCTGAGTGGAAACCAGTACGGCACCTAAAGGCATAAGAAAGATAATTATCGCCCGCCAATCACGGAAGATAAATAAAAATAGAAGTAAAAACCCTAGGGCTGCGATAAGGGAAGTAAACCAGATATCCTTTTTGATAATATCTTCGTTTCTTACCGTATGCATGTGTCCGGCGATAATATCAGCGCTGATATAGCTAGGGATACCGCGTAATTTTTCCTGCAGGTAATTAACTATTTTGCGGCTGCCAAATCCTTCAGTCAAAAGCACCGAGGTTTTCACGATAATCATGCTGGCTTGGCCATCCTGGCTTACAAAGTGGCCGTTATTTATGGTGACATCGTAACCCGAGGCTTGGGAAAGTTTTTGGATATTGTTTAGTATACTGGAGTTTAGATTAAGCGGATCAGCG
>Ga0182027_10015293_pt1 | contig 10562 bp, 10 predicted proteins | sample 712E1DmetaG_FD_121300 | JGI IMG/M metagenome (GOLD analysis project Ga0182027, IMG submission 121300) | Permafrost microbial communities from Stordalen Mire, Sweden - 712E1D metaG (Illumina Assembly) | ecosystem: Environmental > Terrestrial > Soil > Wetlands > Permafrost | place: Sweden... | reverse complement strand
GGGGGGAGTTACCGCCCGCTCCCCAGCCAGCACCCGGCGAGTTGTCCGGTCTGCCAGCAGTCGACCAAGGCTTCTCGCAGGAACCCCCAGACGGTGAGGGGGCTCACCCCAAGGACCAGCGACAAGAGGAGCAACAGGCTCACCAGATTTCTCGCCGCGATCGTGACCGTGGCAAAGATCGGCATGTGCAGATCCTGGATGTCCGGCTGCCCCACGTGCAGGGTCGCGATCAGGTCCTCCCAGAAGAGCAAGTAGAAGGTGCCGGAGACGAAGCCTGCGATCGTCTGCTGCCACCCCTCGAGCCATGGCAGCAGGGCGGCAGCCAGCAGGGAGAGGAGTGGCGTGCTGTAGGGCGCCAGGGCGATGAAGGCGTTGGTCTTGGAAAGGCTGACCGCGCCTTCCCCTTCCCCGACCGAGATGCTGTACACCCGCGCCCCGGAGGCACCGCCCGCCAAGGCGTGAGTGTGCTCATGTCCCCAGGCTCCGACAAAACGGTTGAGCCGCCGCAGCCGTCCGGTCCCGGCCAGGATGACCCCGGCCCCCATCCAGAGTCCCCGCTCGAATCCGGCAGCCGTCGCCGGCCAGGGGCGCTGGACCAGTTGGGCCAGGATCGGCAGGCTCAGGCATCCGATCAGGATCCAGACGGCGCCGAGCGCCGTGCGCACGGTCTGGCGGTGGAGGCCATCGGCGAACATCAGTGGCTCCCGTTCTGTCCCGGCAAGAGGAGGCGGAGGGGCATGAACGCCTCGGCGGTTCCCACCCGGCCCTGGATGCCGCGATAGTGGGCCGTAGCCTTGGTGAAGTCGACGATGTTCAACCCTTCGACGTGGGTCTTGGTGAGCTGTGAGGCGTGCGCCTCGAGGGCGGCGATCTTCTGGGTGAAGACCGGCCCGATGTTCACGAAGACCGACGGGGTGAAGTTCTGGGTGGTCGGCCCTTCGTAGAAGAGGACGTTCGGCGTGTAGCGGGTCGCGGTGATCGTGGCCGTCGCGAGGTTCCGGTGGTCCTGGTGGGTATCCTCGGCGTGGTGGACGAAGAGGAGGGCCGGCCGGAGCTCCTGCAGCACGTGCTCGATCCGCCGGATGATCGTCCGGTCGGTCTCGATGGCGGTGTCCGGGTACTCGCCCCAGAGCACCCGCCGGGCTCCGAGTAGCCGCTTGGCCATCTCTTGCTCCTGGCGGCGGCAGGCCCCGTCTCCGCCCGCGCTGCCGTCCGTCATGACCAGCAGCGAGACCTCGTGCCCGAGCGCGGCGTAGGTGAGCAGCGCGCCGCCGCAGCCGAACTCGATGTCGTCGGGGTGGGCACCGATTGCCAGGATACGCATGTCAGTTCTCCAGGCCGCGCGGGGCGGCCGGTGTGTAGTGGCGGCCGGAGCGGAGGATCGTGAGGCTCTCCGGGCCGCAGTTGGACCAGAGGTCCAGGGCGGCGAGGTAGGGAACGAAGGGTTCCCGGGGCTGGCGGTAGACGGGGTGCTGGTAGGCCTGCACCTCGACTCCGATCCCGGCCTCGTCGAGCTTCGCCAGGTCCATGTAGCCCGGGCCCGCCTGTCCCGAGAGATAGGTCTTCCCCCCCACCACCCGGCACAGGTCGATCAGTCGCTCGGTCGGGTTCTGGCGGAGGATAGTGAAGGATGAGGCCCGCAGCCGGGGGGTCGTGATCCCGAAGGTCCGGCAGAGCAGGTTGAGGACCCCCATGTCCAGATCGGCGAGGTGTGTCCAGCGCGTGGCGAGCAGCGCGAGGAACGCCGGGCCGAGCGGCTCCCAGTAGGGATGCTTGCCGTAGGTCTGCTTGAGTGTCGTCGCGTGTTTCTTCTGCCAGGGAGCGGACGCGATCTGCACGGTGTCGATCCGCTGGGCGGCGTGCTCGATGACCGGCACCGTCAGCCACTGGGGCCCCTGGGCGGTGAGGATGCGGTTTCGATTCTGCCACTCGGACTTCACGTACTGGACGGTGTCGAGCAGGATGAAGACCTCGGCAGCATCGACCTTGTCCAGGTAGCCGAGCCAGGGCAGGTAGTGGGGTTGGTGGATGGCGACCCTCATGCGGCGGTCCTCCTCTGATCCGTCTGCGCCGGCAGGAGCGCCTGGTACAGGGCGGCGTGCCGGGCATACATGGTGTCTGCGCTGAAGTGGGTGGCGGTGTGCCGGGCGGCGGCGCCCAGGGTCCGGCGGCGGACGGAATCCTGGAGCAGTGCCGTGAGGGCGGCGGCCAGCGGCGTCGCCTCGCCGGCCGGGACCAGGAGACCGTTGACGCCGTGTGCGATCACGTCTGGGATGCCCCCCACGGCTGACCCGACCGGCGGGATGCCGAGGGCCATCGCGGCGATGAGCGCCCGGGCTTGTCCCTCGTTGAGCGAGGGGAGGGCGAAGACGTCGAGGGCGGCGGTGACGGCCGCGGGATCCGCCCGGAAGCCGAGGAAATGGACGCGGGCGGCGAGACCGAGGTCCCGCGCCTGCGCTTCCAGGCGGCCGCGCTCTTCGCCATCTCCAGCCAGCACCAGGTGGGCGGCGGGGCAGGCGGCCAGCACGGTCCGGAAGGCCGTGATGAGATGCGTGAGCCCCTTGATGGGGACCAGCCGGGCGACGGTGCCCACGACCGGGGTTTCGGGCGTGAGGCCCAGCTGTTCCCGGACCGCGGCCCCGGCTTTGCCCTCCCGACGGACGGCCGCCAGGTCCACGCCACTCGGGATCTCGACATACTGCGCGGGGCGGCCCACGCCGGCGGCGAGGTGCTGGTCCCGTTCGGCGGTCGTGAGCACCACGATCTTGGTCGTGAACCGGGCGGCAAACCGCTCGAGGCAGATGAAGAGCGCGCTAGTGGTCGGATCGGCGTACCCGGAGAAGACGTGCCCGTGCGGGGTGTGAACGATAGCGCGCACGCCCGCGAGGTGGGCGGCCACCCGGCCCACGAACCCCGCCTTGCTGGTGTGGGTGTGGACAAGGGCGGGGGCGAGGGCCCGGATCCGGCGCGTGAGGTCGCCGAGCGCCCGGAGATCGCAGATCGGGTCGATCGGGCGGACGAGGTGCGGGGAGATTTGCCAGGGGATGCCGGCGGTCCGGAGCCGGATGGCGAGGTCGGAAAGGGGATCGTCGCTCGGGCCGGAGAGCAGGGCACCGGAGAGGTCCGGCTGGAAGTGGAGCAGGAGCTGGAGGGTATCCTCGGACGAGCCGCCCACGTCCATGCGGGTGATCAGGTGGAGAATGCGCATCAGCGTCTCCCATCCGTCCGGCGCGTGGCCAGACGCTCGAGGAGACTTGCGAGCGTTCCCAGGGTGGCGGTCCAGCAGTAGTGTTTCTCGGCGTGCGCGCGGCAGGTGTCTCGGAAGGCTTCGGCCTCGGCGGGATCTTGCGCCAGTCGGCGGAGCCAGTGGGCCAGGTCGGCCGCCATGGCGTCCGGAGTGAGCCGGGAGAAGAGACAGTCCGGATCGAGGGGTTCCAGGATCTCCGGGGTGCCGCCTACGGGTGTGCCGAGGACCGGTGTTCCGCAGGCCAGGGCCTCGACCGTGACCAGTCCGAACCCCTCCAGGGCGCGCGTCGGGAGGACGAAGAGGTCTGCCGCCTGGAAGTAGCGGGGCAGGTCGGCGTCGGGGATAAACCCGAGCATCTGGACGCGGTCTGCCAGGTTGAGATTCCGGATCTGCTGGGCGAGGGCGTCACGGAGGGAGCCGGTGCCGCCGAGGACCAGACGGGCGGGAACCTCCCAGCGGCGGAGGAGGTCCATGGCCTGGATCAGGAGGTCCAGCCCCATGCGGTGTTCCAGGTTCCGCACGGTGAACAGGGTGGGGATGTCGGTGGGCCAGCCCAGTGTACGCTTGAGAGCGACCCGGTCGCGGACGGGATGGAATCGCGCGGTATCCGCTCCGCCGGGGATCTTGCATATCGGGGTCTGGACATTGTAGAGCGTCTGGATCTGGCCGGCGGCGAAGGCGCTCAGGACGTGGATCTGCGTCGCCTGCCGGAGCGCGTGGCGTTCCAGCAGCCAGAGCGCGGCCTGGTGGCATCCGCCGCGGATCCCGCCCGTGTGCGCCGGGGTCATGCCGATCCGGATGCGATACTCGAGGGGGGCCGGGGAGTGGAAGGTGTAGCAGAGCGGGATGCCCTGCTGGCGCACCGGCCCGGCGACGGCTGTCGCGGTGAAGGGCTGGTGGCAGTGCACGAGGTGGATGGGGCGGCAGGCGAGGATCTGCTGGACCAGTGCCCGGGTCTGGGTCAGGGTCTGCAGGATGCCGGCGGGGCCCGTGGCGCCGGCGTCGCCGACGTGCGTGAGCGGGAGCCCCTCCCATCGTGTGCCCCCGGGGGAAGCCCCCGTGGGGGTGCGGCAGAGGAGCCGGACCGCGTGCCCGCGCGCGGCGAGGGCCTGGGCCTCCACCTGGAGGAAGCGTTCCGCCCCGCCCTGCGGCCCGACGGGGGAGACGTCCGCGACGAGGAGGATCTCCAGGGCGCCCATCAGCGGCCCACCTGTTCCAGCAAGTCGACCAGCTGGGTGGTCGTCGCGTGCGGGGAGAAGGCGGCGCGTCGGCGGAGCGCCTTGGCCCGGAGGTGGTTCCGGAGATCGCCGTCCTCGATGATCCGGAAGAGGGTGTGGAGGATGTCCGGCAGACACTCCGGGTCGAAATACAGGGCGGCGTCCCCCGCCACCTCCGGGAGCGAGGTCGCGTTCGCACAGGCGACCGGGGTTCCGCAGCAGATCGCCTCGGCCACCGGGAGCCCGAAGCCCTCGGCCAGCGAGGGACAGACCAGCGCCAGGGCGCCGGCGTACAGACGGGGCAGGTCCTCGGAGGCCACGAACCCGGTCCGGTGTACGCCGGGCCGGTCCAGATCGGCGGCCGGGATCGGCTGGGCAGCGCCATGCCCCCCCGGCGTGCCGGCGAGCACCAGCTGGACCCGCTGCCGGATGATCGCGGGCAGGGCCTCGTAGGCGCGCACGAGTTGGCGGAGGTTCTTGTGCGGCAGGAAGTTTCCCACGCTGAGCAGGTACGGCTGGCGGATGCCGTAGCGCGCGAGTGCCGCCTTCACGCGGGCGGGGGCCTGGTCGGGACGGAACTGCGCCGGGATCCCGAGCGGCTGGACGTGGATGCGGCCGGGGGCGAGCCCGAGAAGGTCCTCGATGGCGGTCTTGGAGGCCTCCGAGTCGGTGACCACTGCGGCGGCGCGGTGGGCGAGCACCCCGGCCCAGACCTGGAAGGCGAGGGCAAACGGGCGGGCGCTACCGGACCGGTAGGCCGGGAACTGGATCGGGATCAGGTCGTGGATGGTGACGACGGTCGGGCAGTCGGTCCGGAGCGGGGCTTTGTAGTAAGGCGAAAAGAAGACGTCCGCTCCCCACTCGGCCAGGGCCCGGGGCGCCAGCACCTGGTCCCACCGGAGGGTCGGCCCCCCCGCCAGTCGGCGGACGCTGAGGTTCGGCGCGCAAACCGGGATCGGGGAGTCCGGCAGGGCCAACGCGAGGGCTTGGAGGTGTGGGCGCCGGGCGATCTCGGTCAGGATGCCGTACAGGAAGGATGCGATTCCCGTGGTCCGTCCCGGCACAAACTCCCGGCAATCCAGGGCGATCTTCAAGGGGAATTTTGCAGGGTGCGTCGGAGTGAAGATGGGAGCGCCGACCCACCGACCTGTGCCGCTCATATCCTCGAGCGGTGGTCGGGAGGTGAGTGATGTCTGCGGCCGGTGTGTGGAGCCCGCGAGAATGTCCGCGTAGGCTGTTTGGACGGTGTCGACATGGGCGCGTCGGCTGAAGCGAGAGGCCGCGTACCGCGTGGCATTTCTCCCCATCTGGGTCGCGCGGGCGGGGTCGTCCAGGATGGCCAGGCAGGCATTCGCGAGCGCGAGGGGATCGGCGGGCGGGACCAGGGTACCGACCTCGGGGGTGGCGATGACTTCCGGGATGCCGCCAACGTGCGAGGCGACCACCGGGCAGCCGCTGGCCATTGCCTCGATCAAGACGCGGCCGAAGGCCTCGGTGAGCGAAGGGAGAACCGCCAGCGTTGTCAGGTTGCACAGCGCCGGGAGGTCCCGGCGGTTGCCGAGCAGGCGGACGTGCGCCGTGAGCCCGGCGTCCGCGAGCTCTGTCTGAATCCGGTCTCGTTCGGGGCCATCTCCGGCCAGGAGCCAGACGACGTCGGGCCGCTTGGCCGCGATGAGCCGGAGGGCGTCCAGGAGGGTCTGGATACCCTTGGCGGCCTCAAGGCGCCCGGCATAGAGGACGACCGGCGTGCCGGGTCGCAGCCCGAGGCTTTCCAGGAGCGCCTGGTTCGGCGGGGCGGGGCGGAAGCGCGTGAGGTCCACGCCGTTGTAAGCCACCCGGATGCGCTCCGAGTGGACGAAGGGGAACCGGGCGCGGACGGCATTCGCGTTGACCAGGATCCGGGTCGCCAGCGGCGCGAGCAGTCGGTCGAGGAGCGGGTCGGGATCCGTGACCCGGACGTGCCAGAGGACCGGGGTTCCGGTCAGCCGGCCGGCGAGGCCGGCGTACACCATCGCCCGGGAGCCGTTGGCGTGGACCAGGGCGTGGGCCCGGCAGAGGCGGGCCAACCGGACGAGGCTCTGGGCCTGGGCGAGGTGCGGGCGGCGGACCGAGGGGAGGGCGATGACGTGGCAGGGGACATTCAGGGCCTCGGCCTCGGCCTGCACCTCACCGGATTCGGGAACGACGAGCGTCGGGGCGTACTGATCGCGGTCGAGACCGGCAAGCAGGTCGAGGAGACTGATCTCCCCGCCTCCGATGATGCTGCCGGTATTCGAAACAAACAGGATGCGAGTGGGATTCATGCGCTGGCCCTCCCCCAGACCGCTTTCCAGCGGCCGACATCCGCGCCGGTGTCCATCGCGGTCTTGACGACCGGGACCCACCACCAGGCGCCCCGGTGGGCGTGATACTTGCGGCAGAACCGGTACCGCCAGAGCAAGAGCAGGTAGTAGACGACCGGCAGGAATGGCGTCCCTGGAACGAGCGCCGGAAACAGGCTGCAGCCGGCGAGGACGACCAGGAGTCGCACGAAGAGGGAACAGCGGAGGGCCTGGCGGAAGGCCTGGCCGGTGCCGTGTTGGAGGCCCAGGAGCTGTGTCTCGGCGAAGCCGCGGCGCAGGAACCAGCGGAAGTTGCCACGCAACGTGCCGCGGGGCGCATGACAGGCGATGGCGTGCGGGGTGTAGACGCAGCGGCCTTGTGTGGTCACTACGGCCGCGAGGAGGGAGTCCTCTCCCCCGGAGCGAGCCGCCTCGGAGAAGCCGCCGGCCGCGAGGATCGCCGATCGGCGATAGGCACAGTTACAGGTCGAGAGATACTGGGTGGGATTGACCCGGCCGGCCACCGCATCGAGGTACTTGAGGCCCCCGCCAGGAAACCCCAGGATGCTCTCGGCGTAGCCGGTCCGGTTGCAGTCCTCCACTAGGATGGCGCCCGCCACACCCAGCACGCTCGGATCCTCGAAGGGCCGGAGGAGGGCGTCGAGCCACCCGGGCGCGACCTGGCAATCGTCGTCGATGAACACCAGGAGGCTGCCCTTGGCCGAGCGGACCGCGAGATTCCGGGTGTACCCGAACCCGCGGCCGCGCGCCGGCACCTCGACCACACGGACCCGGGGGTCCAGCGGGGTCTGGTCCCCTTCGCGGATGACCAGGACCTCCGTGTGGGGGACGTCCGCTGCGGCGGCGAGGAGCCCCGGGAGGGCCCGCTGGAGCAGGACCGGGCGGTCTTTGGTACACACGAGGATCGAGACCCGGATCGGACTAGATGCAGATCGTGGCATGGCGAATGGACCCCCACCAGCGGCCCCCGGTCAGGGCCGCCGACTTGAGGATGAGCAGCAGGATGATGGACGGGAGCCAGGGCAGGGGAATGGGCTCGGTGGTGTGCCGCCAGGCGGCGAAGACGGACCAGGCGATCCAGCCAGTGACCGCTGGCAGCACGAGCCAGGCGGCAGGGAAGAGCAGGAACATCAGGAGGGCGAGGCCGAGCTTCTTGTCGGCGCCCGTCCCCTCAACCCAGCATCGGACCGGGCAGGTGTTCCAGGCGAACTGGAATCCCGGGAGGGTGACCCAAAGTCCCTTGGGGGTGTACCGCTGGAGCAGGATCGGGTGGGCGGTTCCCCAGCGGAACGCCTGTCGGAGCATCCCGGCCAGCGACGTCCGGTGCGTGTGGGTGACCCGGGCGTCCGGCCAGTACTGAATCCGGTGACCGGCGGCATAGATTCGGGCGCAGAGGTCGTAGTCCTCCCCGGCGACGGCGAGGCCGATGTCGAAGCCGTCCAGCGCATGGAAGGCCGTGCGGCGGATCGCGAAGTTGGCGGTGGCGAACCCGCCGGACCAGGGGGTCCATGCCGTGTACGTGGTCGGGGCGCTACCGGTCCGGAAGGTGAACAGACTGCTCATGGCCTCGAGGGGGGTGGCCGCCACCCCCCCGATGCGTCCGGCAACCGCTGCGGTCGTGGGGTCGGTGAAGGCCTGGGCGATCTGGCCGATCCAGTCGGACGCCGGCTGGCAATCGGCGTCGGTGAAAGCGAGGAGGGTCCCCTGGGCTGATGCTGCCCCACGGTTTCGGGCCGCCGCTGCGCCGGGCGTGGCTTCTTGGAGGACCCGGACGCGTCCCGGGGGCATCATCCTGGCAAAGGCGGCCAGGCGGAGGAGGCTGCCGTCGGTGGAGCCGTTGTCCACCAGCAGGATCTCGAGGGGGGCCGGGCGGAGCGCCGCCAGGGACGCGAGTGTCGCGTTCAGCGTGGCCATGGCATTTTTGACCGGCATGATGACCGAGAGGGTTAGCACAGCTCCCCTCCCGCGGCGGCCCGGCGGATCTGCCGGTGGAGCTGGAAGGTGCCGAGGGCGAGCACGGTGGCGATCGCGAGGCCTGGGCGGCCATCCCGGTATCCCTGGAGCCCGAGGTAGCGGTAACAGAAGACCTTGAGCGGTGCCCCCAGCATCCGGAGCAGGCTTGACCGCTCGCCGTCGGCCACGCGCTTCTGGGCGTCGAGGATGAAGTAGTGGCGGTTCTTGGCCCAGAATTCCTTGAGAGTCCGGGAGTTGTAATGCCGGAAGGGGGTCGGAAGCATCGCAGTGGGCTCCGGGACCACGATCTTCTCGTGGACGCGGTTGATGATCGCTGCCTCGGTGCGCCGGAAGAGTCGGAGGAGGGAGACCATGCCGAAGCTGTGTTCCACCCGCTGACCGCAGAGGTAGTCGATGCGGCGAAGATAGAACCCGTTACAGGGCGTGCCCTTCCGGAGGAGGGTGTGGATCTCCTGGGCCAGATCCCAGGGAATGTCCTCGTCGGCGTCCAGCATCAGTACCCAGTCGTTGGTGGCGTACGCCAGGGCCGCCGTGCGCTGACTGGCGAAGTCATCGAGCCTCCGGGTATGCACCGTGGCCCCGAAGGCTTCGCAGATCGCCACGGTCCGGTCCGTGCTGCAGTCGTCCAGCACCACGATCTCGTCCGCGATCCCGGTCACGCTGGCGAGGGCCTGGGCGATGCGCGCTGCCTCGTTCTTGACGATCAGGACCACCGCGAGGGTCTCCATGGTCATCTCCGATCGCACAAGAGGTTGATGGACGCGGCAAAGAAGGCCCCCCAGGGCCGGCGCGTGAGGAAGCGCTCGCCGAGCCGCGCGACCAGGTTGCTCTGGCCGCAACCGTCGAATTCCCAGCGGGTGTTCGGAAGAGCCGCGTAGAAGTTGGTGAGGCGCTCCCGCCGGACCCGGAAGCCTGCGGCTTCGAGCAGGCCGCGCAGCCGTCGGGGTGTTTGCGGGGCGAAGTCCTCGACCGGCCCCTGCCCCAGACGGTATTTGAGCGCCCAGCTCAGGTTGGAGACGTTGGGCCAGGTGGTCACGGCCATCCGTCCGCCGGGTCGGAGGATCCGGTGGAGCTCTGTCAGGACGGGGCGGGGGTCGGCCAGGTGCTCTACGACTTCGGAGAAGCAGATCTTGGTGAAGCTCTGCGCGGCGAACGGGAGGGCGGCGAGATCGGCCTGGATCAGGCGGAGATTGGACGGCCACCAGCCGGGACCTCCAGTGAGAAAGACCTGGGCCGCCTGGATCGCCACTGGGTCGCAATCGACTGCCGTCACCTGGGCGCCCGTCGTGGCCAGTTCATAGGCCACCGTGCCCTGGCCGAAGCCCGTTTCCAGGATGGTGTCGGTAGGAGATAGTTCCAGGAATTCCCGGAGCAGCGCGATCCGTTTCCAGACGCCGGGCTTGCCGGCCCGGTAGTTGGCCTGGAGCTGGGCAAAGTAGGCGAGGGAGTACGGGTGATCGCTCATCCGCGTCCTCCGACCACCGTGTGGATCGCGGCGGCGTACTGGGTGGCCGTCTGCTGGATGTTGAAACGCTCGGCCTGCACGCGGGGGGCGAGTGCCAGTGGGCCCTGGAGCGCCCGGGTGAGCGCCGCCGCGTAGCGAGCAGGGTTTGCGATGTCTGGGAGCAGGATGCCCGCGTCGCCGACGACGAAGCGACGGGTCGCGTCGTCTGGCGCCACCACTGGCTTGCCGCAGGCCAGCGCCTCGAGATAGACCATGCCGCAGGTCTCCTCGGTCGAGGCCAGAGTGAAGACGTCGCACGCTCGGTAGAGCTCGGGCAT
>Ga0182027_10015292_pt1 | contig 10562 bp, 6 predicted proteins | sample 712E1DmetaG_FD_121300 | JGI IMG/M metagenome (GOLD analysis project Ga0182027, IMG submission 121300) | Permafrost microbial communities from Stordalen Mire, Sweden - 712E1D metaG (Illumina Assembly) | ecosystem: Environmental > Terrestrial > Soil > Wetlands > Permafrost | place: Sweden... | reverse complement strand
TCCCGGTGTTGCGCGACGTGGACCGGAAGAACATCCTGGCGCTCTGCAAGGAATTGGGCGGCCTGGCGGCCCGGACGCGCGACCGCAAGGTTTCGCTGGACGAACTGCAAGGCGGTTGCTTCACCATTTCCAACCAGGGCGGCATTGGCGGCGGACATTTCACGCCCGTGGTCAACCGCCCGGAAGTGGCCATTCTCGGCATGGGCCGCGCCGCGCTAAAGCCGGTGGTGCGCGATGGAAAAATCGAGCCGCGGCTCATGCTGCCGCTGACGCTGGCCTACGATCACCGGGTCATTGACGGCGCCGCCGCCGTCCGCTTCATGCTCGAACTGGTGCGGGGATTTGAACAATTTGACGGTCAGGCCATGGAGTGATGGAGTAATGGAGTAATGAATATGATGAACACTGAAATTGTGGTTCTGGGCGCCGGCCCGGGCGGTTACGCGGCCGCGTTTTATGCCGCGGATCTGGGCAAAAAAGTGCTCCTGGTCGAGCAGGACAAGAACCTGGGCGGCGTGTGCCTGAACCGCGGATGCATTCCCTCCAAGGCCCTGCTCCACGCCGCGACGATGATTGTCGAAGCCCGCGAATCCGCCCATCGCGGCATCACCTTCGCCCCCCCGCAAATTGAACTGGACAAACTGCGCGCGTGGAAAAACTCCATCGTCGAAAAACTGGCCGGCGGCGTTTTGTTCCTCGCCAGGAAGCGCGGCGTCCAGGTCCTGACCGGGCGCGGCTATTTTGAGAACTCGCAAACCCTGCGCATCGAAACGCCCGAGGGACAGCAATTCGTCAATTTTGAGAAGGCCATCGTCGCCGTCGGCTCCAGCGCGGCCCTGCCCAAGACGTTCGACCTGGGCAATCCGCGCGTCATGACTTCCACCGAGGCGCTGGAAGTCCCGGAAGTGCCGGAGGATTTGCTCGTGGTCGGCGGCGGCTACATCGGCATGGAATTGGGCGGCGTCTATGCCAGCCTGGGCAGCAAGGTCGTGGTCGTCGAAGCGCTCGACACCATCCTGAGCGGCGCGGACCCCGATCTGGTGCGGCCCGTTTTGAAACGCGCCCAGGCCACCTTCCGCGAACTGCGCTTCAAAACCAGGGTCACCAACATGGCCACCAAAGGTAAAAAAATCCTCGCCGTCACCGAAGACCCGGACAAAACGCCCCGCGAGGAACTCTACGACCGCGTCCTGGTCTCCGTCGGGCGTGTCCCGCGCTGCCGCGACCTGGGATTGGAAAACACCAAAGTGGAGCAGGACGAGCGCGGCTTCATCAAAGTCAACGACCGGCAGGAAACCGCCGACCCCGCCATCCTGGCCATCGGCGACATTGCGGGCGGCGTTCTCCTGGCGCACAAGGCGACCAAGGAAGGGCGCATCGCTGTGGAGACCATCCTGGGCGAAGCCAGCACCTCCGCCGGCGTCGTCATCCCCGCCGTCGTTTTCACCGATCCCGAAGTGGCCTGGTGCGGCCTGACCGAGGCCGAGGCCAAAGCCAGGGGCATCGCGGTCCACCTGGCCAAATTCCCCTGGGCCGCTTCCGGCCGCGCGCTGACTTTTGACCACGCGGAGGGCCTGACCAAACTGATTATTGACGCGGAGACCGAGCGCGTTCTGGGCGTCGGCATCGTGGGCCACGGCGCGGCGGAATTGATCGCCGAAGGAGTGGTGATTGTGGAAATGCGCGGCAGCGTGCGCGACCTGGCCGAATGCGTCCATCCCCATCCGACCTTGTCCGAAACGATCATGGAAGCCGCCGAAGCCTTTTACGGCCACGCCACCCACACCATTTCCCCGAAGAGACGCGAGGCGTAGCCCCCGTTCACAACGGATCTCCTGCCAACCCGCGCCTTTGAGCGATCCGCACGCCGGTTACCGCAATTTGCGGGACAACCTGAACGGGTAATACTCCACCGCGCACACTTTGGCGTCTCGAATCGCGGCATCGGTGGTGACAAGCGTCAGGTCAAGGACGGCGGCGGTGGCGGCGATGGCACGGTCGAATGGGTCTCCCTGGAAATCGGCCGAAAGCTCGTTTGTCTTTGCCGCAATGGCCGGGGTCAATTCCAGCAGTTCCAAATTGGCGGCCATCGCCGCGGCGAAAAACTCAGGCAGCGTGGCCCTGATTTGCAGGCGCCCCAACCGGTACAGCATGGCCGTCTCCAGCAGGCTGACGCTGCACAATCCAACCCGGCCGTTTGTCTCCAGCAAATCGCGAATCCGCCGGGGCACGGATTGTGGCAGCGTGACCGCATTGATCCAGGGCGCGGTGTCCATCAGATACTTCACCCCAATCCCTTCCATTCAGGCGCCGGCACTGACTGCGGCGAAACCGGTTTCTTCGCGCCCAAGTGCCGGCCCGCTCCCACAAACGAGCGGGGCCTGGCGGCCGGGAGGATGTGGACATAAGGCCGCCCGAATCGCGTCACCATGATCTCCTCCCCACCGGCGGCGGAATCCAGCAAATCCGCCTCCCGGCGCAATCGCCGCAATGTCACAGTTTTCATGTCAGACAATATGTCATACATTGCCTGTTTTGCAAGCCTTCCCGGCCCGGCGGGAGCCGTTCACGCCCTCGGATGCGCCTTGTCGTAAGCGCGCTTAAGACGCTCGGTGGTCAGATGCGTATAGACCTGCGTCGTCACCAGATGCGCATGGCCGAGCAACTCCTGCACGCTGCGCAAATCGGCCCCCGCATCCAGCAGGTGCGTGGCGAAGCTGTGCCGCAGTTTGTGCGGCGTGATCTTCGGGTCCAGCCCCGCCGCGCGCAGGTACTTCTTCAACCGCAACTGCACCGTGCGCGGCGTCAGCGGCGACACCTTGCGCGGACGGGCCAGGAAAACCGGCATCGCTCCGGCCGGCTCATAATGGCGGTGTTTCCAATAGGCGCGAATGGCTTCCAGCGCCGGAGCGCCGATGGGGGCGAGCCGTTCCTTCTTCCCCTTCCCGCGCACGCGCACCAACTGGCCGGGCCAGTCCACGTCCTCCGCCCGAAGCTGGCACAACTCGCTCACGCGCAAGCCGCACGAGTAGATCACCTCCAACATGGCGGCGTCGCGAAAATACGCGCTGGCCTCCGTCTCCGGGTTCCCGGCGGCGGCGCGCTTCAGCTCCTGGGCGGGCGCCCGCAGCAGGTCTTCCAGTTGCGCCACGGTCAGGAAGAGCGGCAGCCGTTTTTCCCTGGCGGGGAGGGAGAGCTTGCGGATGGGCGAAACGGCGGCGGCGCCCTGCCGGATGAGGAACTTGTAAAAGGTGCGCAAGGCGGAGAAGCGCAGTTGCACGGCGGCGCGGCTCAACTGGCTGCGGCCGAGGAAGCGGAGAAAATCCCGGAAATCATCCCGGCGCAGAGCGTTCCAATCCGGCGGCGACTGGCGCTGGCGGAGGAACCAGCCGGAGAATTCCAGCAGGGCCTGCCGGTAATTCCTTTCCGTATAAACCGAGGCCCCTTTTTCCGTCAGCAAATGCCGCAGGAATTTCAAAATCCACGGGTCCGCCGCCGGCTCCGCCGGCTCATTCATTGCAACAGTGGCATTCAGGTTAAATCCGCGCTTTTTTGACACCAGTGGACGATGGGCCGAAGGAGCGCGGTTGGCAAACCCGGATTTTTCGCACCTTCTCTTTGGCGGTGGGGCAAGACTCTGTCGAGCCGTGACTAATTCCCAACTCAGTAGGGCGACTCGGACGAGCCGTGACTGAATCCCAGGAAATCGAGTTTCGGCTCGACAGAGTCGCCCTACCGGCGGGATTCGATTACGGTTCGAGTCTCACCCTGCCGATTCGCTGGATCCGCGCGATTTTCATTGCCAGCCGGCCCTGTTGCGGATTACATCAGTTCCCATCATGAGCGATGGCATCCGCATCAAGGACCTGCCCGAAAATGAACGGCCCCGCGAACGGCTGGCCGAATTGGGGGCGCAGGCGCTGCGGGACGCCGAGTTGATCGCCATCCTCTTGCGCGCCGGCACCAAAGGCCGGTCGGCCATCCAGATCGCCGATGAATTGTTGCAAAAATTCAAAACGCTCAACGCCCTCGCCCGCGCATCTCTGGAAGATTTGAGCGAGACCAAGGGCATCGGGCGGGACAAGGCCATTGCCCTCAAAAGCGCCTTCACCCTCGCGGCCCGCATGGCGAAGGAAATGCAGGGCGAAGCCCCCTTGCTCGACACCCCGGAACGGGTGGCCGATTATCTGCGGGATGATAACCGGGGCTACAGCGTCGAGCATTTCCAGGCCGTGCTGCTGAACTCGCGCCGCAAACTCATCAAGGTCTGCCACATCTCCCAGGGTTTGGTGGACAGCATCCTGGTCCATCCCCGCGAAGTTTTCCGCGACGCCATCGCCGCCAACGCCTCCTCCCTCGTCCTGGTGCATAACCATCCCAGCGGCGATCCCACGCCCTCCGAGTCCGACATCCGCGTGACGCGCGACCTGATCCGAGCCGGGCAACTGCTGAAAATCGAGCTGGCCGACCATATCATTCTGGGCGAATGCACCGCCGCCAACAGCAAGGGCTATTTCTCCATGCGCGAGATGGGCTTGTTCTCTGCCACCGCGCCGGGTTGAGAATCTGCTCAAAAATCCGCGCCATTGCCAAAATCCCGCTTCCGCCCTACACTGCCGCCATGCCGATTTACGAGTTTCATTGTCAAAAGTGCGGCGCGGACAGCGAGTTGCTGGTTCGTTCCCGCCGCTGGGAAGGCACGCCCTGCCCCAAATGCGGCTCCACCAAATTGTCCAAAAAGCTGTCCGTCTTCGCCTCCAGCGGCGGCGGGCAAACCTCCGAGCCGGCCTCCTGCGGCGGCGGCGGCAATTCCGGTTCGTGCGGTTGCCAGTGCGGGGGCCGCAAACGGCATTCGCACTAAGAACTAAAATTCACGGGAATATGCCAACGGCTTGGCGGCCACGCGGAGGCGGAAGGCGCCGCCAACAGGGGTTTCGGGTGTCAATCGAATATCGTAGCCCGGCACGGCGTTCGCGCCGTAGCCGGAAGCGACGCCTAGCGCGGAACTGAGGAACAACGTCGTGCCGCCGGCATCCGCGCGGCCGCGGCCATGCAACGGCTTGCCGGCGCGGAGCGCGACCAGGGAGTATTTCCCGCCGCCGGACAGCTCCATCCAGTACACATTGCGCTTGGAGGACCGGAAGGAAAGGTCCTGCCTCATCGCCGAGGCCGAGGGATTGCCGATGTGATCGGGCGGATATTCTGTCCAGATATTTTCGCTCAACCACGTCATCCGGTCCGTGGCGGAGGGCAGGAGGAACTTCAGCCCGGCTTCCAGGGCGGTGGCGTTGGCCGCTTTCCAGTCAAGATTCCACGCCACGTCCGCCTGGGCGTCCGCGCCTATGTCAAACGTATAGTGAAGCTGCCCTTTGAGTTCGTCCGAGCCGGCCAGATAAACGTCAGCCGTCACGGAAATCCTGGCCACTGCGCGATCCATTCTTGCCGCGACAACCGCATTCGTGAGCCGGGGCGGCTGATTGTTGCTGATCGGCCCCGCGCCGCCGCGACCCCGGCCTCCGCCACCGCGGGCCGGCGTGGCGCCCAACTCGCCCTCGCCCAGATTCAAAATCGGCCCGCCAATGACCACATCCTGCAGGATGTCATCCTGCCCGCCCGCCCGCCATGAAATGATCTGGCCCGTTTGCTTGTTCAATTCCAGGCGCGTTCCCGCCGTCTCCACCACAACGACCGCCCCCGCTTCCGACAGCCGGACAGGCCCGGCGGACGCCAAAGCCGCTGGCGCGGCCGGGGGTTGATAGGCCGGGGCGCGCAATGTTGTAGCATATACACTGCGGCCATCCGGGTGAATGAATTCAAGGCGCAACGTGTCCATTCCCGGCGCGCCGGGGAACGACGCGTTCGTGGAGGTCAGCGGCGCGCAGGCGATGTGGCTGTCGCCGCGCGCGAGTTCCTTGCCTGCGCCCAGCGTCTGCCACCGGCAGGTCAATTCGGACAGGTCCGTGAAAGAATACCGGTTCTGAATGGGGACGACACACTGGCCATTTGCCGGAGCCACTTCGCGCGCGGCAATGGTGACCGGGCTGTACACCATTTTCACATTCCAATAGGCCGGCTTGGGCTTGCGGTCGGAGGTGACGATGCCTTTGTAATTCTCCTCCCTCATGCCGGTCACAGGGTCCACTCCTCTGCGGTCGGAATACTTGTCCACCATGCCCTGGTCCTGCCATTCCCAAATCCACGAACCGGCGATGCCCCTGGCCGGCCAGACCACATCCCAAATGTTGAGCAGCGCCTGCCCCCAGAAATCCTGCGTCCCATAATCATAGTCCATCACCGCGCGCACGCAGAAAGTGTGCGGTTCCTCGGTGAGAATCACGGGGACCTTGGACCGGTCTGGAGACGCGGCGTATTGTTTCAAGTCGGCCGGGCTTGGATAATGATAATCCTCGAAGTCCGTTCGCGGATTGGCGCCGAGGTTTTGTTGGGAAATGAAAGCCATGCGCGCTGGATCGTTGGACTTCATGTAATTAAACACCGATTGAGCGTTCGGGCCGTAGCCGCTTTCGTTGCCGCAGCTCCAGGCCAGGACGCAGGGTCGGTTCTTGTCGCGCGCGAGAGTCTCCCGGGCGCGCTGGAGGAACGCCCAGACGGCATTGGTGTTGCGCAGGCTGAATTGCGGGTCGTCCGACACCCAGCAGAAGGGCACTTCGTCAAGCACATAGAATCCCGCCTCGTCGCACAGCTCGAGGAAGCGCGCCGAATGGTTGTAATGGCTGGTGCGAATGGAATTGATGTTGGCCGCCTTCATGAGCGCGATGTCGGTTTTCCAGCATTCCTCGATGAGGGCATGGCCGTAAGGAGAAAACTCGTCATGCCGGCAGGTGCCGGTGCATTTGATGGGCACGCCGTTCCAGAGCAGGATGCCGTTGCGGTTTTCGATCTTTCGAAAGCCGAACCGCTCCTGGGTTTGTTCGAACTGCATCCTGACTCTAGTAAGTGGCCCGGCGTCATACACGGTGAACACAAGGTAATAAAGATTGGGTTTTTCCGCCGACCAGAGCTTGGGCGACTGGACCGGGGCTGACAAAATGAGGTTGGCCGCGCCATCCGCTCCGACTTCACCAGACGCCTGCATCGCAGGGATGGGAACTTTGCTGCCATCCAAGTCAAACAACTCCGCCCTCACGCCGATGGGCGCTTCGGCGTGGCCAATCAGGCGGTCGCGCGATTGGGCGGAGACCACCACGCGGACCGCCGCCTTGAGGATGGCATCTTTGTAGCTCGCGTCGAGGTCCGTGGTGATGGTTGCGTCGTCCAGATACACCTCCGGCAGGGCCACGAGATAATTTTCGCGATAGATACCGCCCAGGCACCAAAAGTCGCCTTTGTCCATCGTGCCGGACGGCGTCTTCTTATAGACGCGCACCGCGAACAAATTGCTTTTGCCCGGCTGGAGCGCGCTGGTCACGTCAATGTCAAACGCCGTGAAGCCGCTTTCATGGTATCCGGCGCGCTTGCCGTTGACCCACACTTCCGCGCCATCATAAACGCCGTCGAAATGCCACAGCACCGTCTTGCCGGCAAAGCTCTCCGGCACGCCCACCCAGCGCCTGTAGAGGCCGATGTCGTCCGAAGCGCCGTTGCCGCGATTTTGGAAGGTGGGCTGTGAGAAGCCTTCGATCTCCCAGTTCGCCGGCACGGGAATATCCTTCCAATCCTGGTCGTTCAGGCTGGCGGCGGCGAAGCTGTCAGCCGCCGCGTTGGTGGACGGCGGCAACTCGCCCTTGACGGCGGGGCTGCTGCCGTGTTCCAGCTTGAACCGCCATGTGCCCGTCATGGGCAGGACCGCCGGATTATTGACACGCAGCCGGTCCAAAGGCACGGGCGCGTTTCCATTCAGCGGGACGGGCGCGGCCAGGAGCGGCGCTTCCACCGAGACGGCGACAATAAACGTGAGGAGCAGTTTTTGTGTTGTCATACAGGCATTATCAGTTCCCTGGTCATCTGGCGCAATGCGCAATTCTTGGCCCGCATATTTCTTAGCGCCTGGGTGGCACGGGCGAGTCGCCCGTCCCGCCGGGCCACTGGCCCGGCGGATACTCGAATGCCATATTTGGCAAGAGCGCGGCGTTACGCGCGGACTCCGTCAATCCAGATTCCGGTCGGCGAGTCGCCGACCGGCACAGGCGGGTCGCCTGTGCCACCCAACCAAAGCGGTGCCCGCTAAACCATAAGTCTCGCGCCGGCGTTAGCGTCAAAAATCGCTATCGCTCGGAGGGAAATATATCCCTGTCGGATGCGGGAGGATGTCCTGGGCCAAATTGCCGCTTTCCACCTTCCGGTCTTCCGCCATCGCGGACGGGAGCGAGGGGGCGGCTTGGGCCTGGACCTTCAACACCGCCGGGGCCAGGTTCCGCGCCGTCGCTGTCAAGGTGATTTCTCCCGGCTGCCCGGTGGATTGCACAATCACTTCCGCCAAACCGTTGAACAGGCTGCGTTTCCAGCCGCCCGCCGCCGTGACGACGCTGACCACCGCCGGGCCGCCGCGCCCCGGCCCCGCCTGGCCTCCCCTGCCCCGCCCGCCGCCCGCCGCCGGCGTGGCCACGATGGCAATGACGTTCTTGCCGGCGCGAAGCGCGGCGGGAGCAAATTCGTATTGGTGCCCGGCGTCGCTGCGCGCCACGTTTTCCGCCACGGGCTTTCCATTGAGGTAAATCCACTGCCGTTCGCCCAAATCGCGCAGCATCAGCGAGACGCTCGTGTCCGTGGTGTCCGCCAACTCAAACGAGCCGCGATAAATATTGGTCGCCGCCGGCGCCGCCGCGGGAGCGCCCCGCCTGCCGCCGCCGCCGCGTCCACCGGTCGCGCCGAATCCGCTCTGCCAGGCGGAATCGTCGAAATCAGGCGTGACTTCGGGCCGGTTTTCCACGCTGTTGACCGCGAGCATCCGCCAGGAGACCGCCGCCGCCGCGGACTTGCCCACGTATTGGTCCGCTTCGTGCGAAGAGGGGTCGCCGTTGCCCACGCCGACGATCTTGCCCGGCCCGGTGATGGCGAAGGCAACCTCGCTCGAAGCGGTGGGCACGGAGCGTCCTTGCGCGTCGTTGGCTTGCACGGTGATGATTGCGACATCCGTGCCGTCGGCCTGGATGGCGGGTTTATGCGGGGTGATCTGGAGGGCCGCCGGTTCGCCGGTCGTTTCGACCTGGTTGGTGAGAACTTCCTTCCCATTGGTGTAAGCGCGCGCCAGCAGCGTGCCGGGGGCGTATTTGACCGGCCAGGCCAGAAGCGCGTTGGTCTTCACGGTTTTCCGGCCCTGGCTCTCGCCGTTGAGGAACAGCTCCACCTCCTGGCAGTTGCAATCGCAATAAACATAAATCTGCTGCCCTTCCCGGCCCGCCCAGTTCCAGTGCGGGAACAGGTGGAGAACCGGCTGGTCTCCCCACCAGGCCTGGTAGTAATAGAAAAGGTCCTTGCGGAAGCCGCACATATCGTGGATGCCAAACTGCGCGTTGATCGCCGGGTAGGTGAAATTCGGCCCCGGTTCGCCGCGATAATCAAATCCCTCCCACACGAAATAGCCGGACACATAGGGGCGAGGGGCGTAATGCTCCCAGGTCTGCTCCGCGTAGGTGGGCGCGGCCAGGCGGCTCGCGTCGTAAGTCGGCGAGTGCTGGTGGGCATTGTCTTCAAAATAAACTCCGCGCGTGCCAAAGGTGCTCCCGTCCTCCGTGCCGACGGACGCCTGTTGGGGGAACTGGGTGTGATAATTGTCCGTGCTGCCGTGGTTCCAATAATTGTATCCCATCACGTCAATGGTGAGCGAACTGCCCTGGCCCCAGCCGCCGCTGATGGCGCAGGTGAAACGCCGCGTCGAATCCAGGCTCTGCGCAAAGGTCTGCATGGTTTGCATGATGCGCGCCCCCTTGGCGTTGCCTTCGATGGAAAACTCCTCGTTGCCCAGGGACCAGATGACCACGCTGGGATGATTGCGGTCCCGCCGCATCATGCTCTCCAGCCCTTCCAACTGCGCGGCATTGATTCCCACCCGGCGCGTTTCGTCCATCACCATGAAACCCTGGCGGTCGCATTCATCGAGAAATTCCTGCGCCGGCTGGCTGTGGCTGGTGCGGATGGCGTTGGCGCCCATTTTCTTGAGCTGGGCCAGCCGCCACACGTTGAGTTCATCCGGAATGGCCACACCGACGCCCGCATGGTCCTGATGCACGCACAGCCCCTTGAGTTCCACGCGCTTGCCGTTGAGGAAAAATCCCTCGTTGGCGTCGAAACGGATGGTGCGGATGCCGAAGGGCGTTTCGTACTGGTCCACCACCGCGCCGCCGCTGCTGACCAGCGTGACCAGCTTGTACAGGTAGGGTGTTTCCGGCGACCACAGCTTGGGGTTGGAAATCGCCAGCACATTGGTGTAATCGCCTTTCGCGCCCGGCTTGAGCGTCAGCTCCCGGGTCAGCGCGCGGGCGAAGGGCCTGCCGTCGGCGTTGAGAACATTCTGCGCGATGGAAAAAATGGCGTCGTTGGTCCCCTCGTTGACAATGGTGGCGCGCGCGGTGATGGCGGCATTATTGGTCTTGACATCGGTG
>Ga0182027_10015291_pt1 | contig 10563 bp, 9 predicted proteins | sample 712E1DmetaG_FD_121300 | JGI IMG/M metagenome (GOLD analysis project Ga0182027, IMG submission 121300) | Permafrost microbial communities from Stordalen Mire, Sweden - 712E1D metaG (Illumina Assembly) | ecosystem: Environmental > Terrestrial > Soil > Wetlands > Permafrost | place: Sweden... | reverse complement strand
GGTAATCGGCCTACAGGCCGGAGATCTCAGCCTCGAAGGCGAGACCTGCTTCTACTCCTACCGTGGCAAGGGAGGCAAGCGCGGTCGGCGAGAGCTCCCCCACCCCGCCTACGAGGCCATCTGTGCCAGCCTCGCAGACATCGGCCTGGACCTCATGACGATGGCTCCGGCGGAGTCGCTCTGGCAGGCCGCTGCCCGGCCGGAGGGAGTAACGAGCGGGACGTTCTACGCTCGCTTCCGGCGGTACCTGCGACTCACCGGGTTGGCACCGACCGGCATTCACGTCCTGCGCCACACCGCTGCGAAGCTACGCCGAGATGCCGGCGAGTCGATCGAGGAGGTGAGCCAGTGGTTGGACCACTCAAGCCTGGCCGTGACGACCGTCTACCTGCGGCGGCTTGAAGGTCAGGAGGATCGGGCCTGGCGCGACGTGGCCGAGGCGATAGGAGTCTAGAAGGCAGCAACAAAGAGGCTCCCGCCATCCGAGGGGGAGGATGACGGGAGCCTACGGGACCGGCTCGCCATAGGCGAGCGGCCATACGGCACAGTCTAGAACCGGGGTGGAGGTGTCGCCATCGGCAAGTGGACGGATCAGATAAGCGCCAGATAAGCCTGGTCCCCCACCCTCGGGCCGGGTCTGGGCTCCGCTCTGTGACCAAGCCGATGCCGGACGACGCTGAGCGAGCCGGCCAGGGAGCTGCCGCAGGCGTCCCGACCCCCAGAGCCTCGCAAGGGCAGTCGCGGCCTGCGAGCGATCAATGGTCGGCGTGTGGCAGACTCATCGTGTGACCGACGACGGGAACCAGAATGCGGTCGAGCGCCCACGATGAGCCTGGACGAGCTTGAGGATCGGATCCACGCCATGCGCCAAGCGCGGCGCCTCAGAGACGAGCTGGACGCGCTCGAAGCGGAGGAAGCCCTCGATCGCATGGTCTCGCCCTCGACCCGCCCACACACCTCGGGGCCGGCGCCTGACGGCGGTGGACGAGACGACGAGGAAGTTGCCGCAGGTGCCCCGACGCAGACCCGGGCGGGTCGAGGGCCCGCAGCGCATGGCGGCAGGAAGGCGGACGAGGCGCATAACGGACCCGCGAGCCACGTCCGGTTGAAGTACACGACCTGGACCGGCCTCGTCTTCGAGGCACTCGCTCATACCGGGGATGGTTCGTTCGGCGGCGTCGGGCTGGGTGCAGTCGCGACTACGCTTGGGTTCGATGGGCTGACCCGGGACGATTTCGTGAAGCACGAGGGGATGCCGAACGCTCTGATGACCGCGATGAGCGATCTGGAGCGGCTCGGCTTGGTGACCTTCGAGAATGTCGACTACGGCATCGAGCTCACGTCATATGGGCGCGATGTCGCCTATTTCGGACTAGCCTCGATCTGGCCGAAGCTTGCCAAGATCGCTCTGACGGCTCGGGACCAATCGGTTCTCGCGAAGCTCTACGAGGCGTCCTCGGTGGAAGAGGAACGTTGGGCCGACCTCGGGTTCGTAGACACGGCCGAAGTAGCCGGCCTGATGGGCCTCGACGCCGGCGACCCCGGCGACCTGATGCGGCGCATCACGTTCATCGGTGATCTAGAGCGAAAGGGGCTCCTTGAGGCAGGGCCCCGCTTCGGTGGGAGCCCCATCGTGGACCGGCCGACTTACATCGCTGCCGTCCTGCTGGCGGAGACCGGCGAACGAGACCTCTCGGGCGTGGCTGGCTCGAGAGACGCCCCTGACTCGGAACCCGGCTTCGCCCCGAAGCCTGGCCAACCGAGGCCGAAGGGGCGGCCCAAGGGACCGTCTTTCGTCCAAACTCGCGGGGACATAGAGAAGCCCTACCGCGAGCTGTGGACCCTGCGCGGGCATCGGCCTTTCTGGAGCGAGGTAGCCACGGCTCTGGACGTCGACGAGCGAACTCTCAGACGACGCCGACGCGAATTCGGCATCGACGAGCGACCTATCGACCAAACTCCCGAGTAGGACGACGTTTCTGCCCGTTCTGTGCGTGTTTGTGTCCGCCCGGTCTGTCGCATCGTTCGTAGTCATGAGCGAGACCCCGACGGTCGCGAACCAGCGGGCCCACATGCCGGTTCCGGAACCCGGCCACCCACACCCGCGCGTGGGGACCGCCAGGCCCCGCCGACTTGCACGACCCCTCGAATGTACGCGTGTATACGACCCGGACCGCGACGCCATGGTGGCTGCTCTCCGGGTGGTCCTGGGCCTCCCGAGGCAGCTTCCCGACCGCGGCCAGAGAGGTGCCCTATGAACGCCTTGGCCTACCAGGAGCCGGCGCTCCGGCGGGTGGCGGTCTACGTGAGGGTGAGCTCCGACGACCAGGAGAAGCGCGGCACGATCGCCACCCAAGCAGATGAGCTCCACCGTCGGCTGGCGGCCGAAGAGGGCGTCGTGATCGTGAGCGAGTACTCCGACGACGGGGTTTCCGGAGCCATCGCTCTCGAGGATCGACCGGGCGGCGCAAGACTCGTCGCGGATGCCCGCGAAGGGGTCTTCGACGAAGCCTGGTTCTACGACTTCGACCGACTCGGACGCGACTCCATCGAGAACGCCATTGCCCGGCGGACACTCAAGAGGCTCGGCGTCCGCCTCTTCAGTCTCCACGACGGCGAGCCGGACGACTTCATGTTCGAGATCAAGTCGGCCGTGGCAGCCAACGAGCGGCGGACGTTCCTGCGCCGCTCGGCCGACGGAATGAAGAGGGCCGCGCGTGAGGGTCGCTGGTGCGGTGGCATCGTCCCGCTGGGCTTTCGTCTCGAGGGGACCAAGCAGAATGCTCGGCTGGTGCCAGACGACTCGGTCATCTGGGCCGACAAGACGGCTGCCGATCTTGTCCGCGACATCTACGAGCGCATCGCCCTGCGCGGCCAGAGTTGCCGGGTCGTCGCCCACGAGTTCAACACCCTTGGCATCCCGACCTACTACGCCCGCGACGGGCGGGGCATCCGGGGCAAGGCCACCCAGCGCCTGTGGCGAGCAGGCCGCATCCGCAACCTGGTCGTCAACACCGTCTACCGGGGTGAACTCCAGTACGGCCGGCGCATCGACCAGCGCAGCGAGAAGACCGAACGGACCGGTCACGAGATCATCTCGGCTCCCATCGGGGGTCTGGTCTCCCCTGCCCTATGGCAAGCCGCACAGGAGGCCTTCGCTGCCAACCGCCGCTGCGCCAAGAACACCCACCGCGTTTACCTGCTCAAGGGTGTGATGAAGTGCGGCATCTGCGGCCTCAGCTACGTGGGTTCGTGGTCCAAGGAGTTCGGCTGGTATCGCTGCGGCGGGCAGCTGGTCGAGCGTGGGCCGATCCCGGGCAAGTGCCTCGGCGTTTCGGTCCGGACCGACCGGATCGAGCCGGCCGTCTGGGCCGACATCGAGGCCTGGCTGCGCAACCCTGGCGACATAATCGACCAGCTGGACGGCGTGGCCGAGCGCGAGGCGCAGGCAGCGATTGCGGAGACTGAGAGGCTCACCCTGGCTCGTCGCCTCGAGACCTTGGAGTCAGAGCGTCGGACGGCGCTGGACCTGCGCATCCGCGGCCGTCTATCCGATCCTGAACTGGAGGAGCAACTGGATCGCATCGGTGGCGAGCGCGCTGCCCTACAAGCCCGCCTGGCAGCCTCAGAGGCCCCCGTGAGCGAAGTTGTGCCCCAGGAGGTCCGTGACCTCCTCTCCGAGGTCCGAGCCCGCCTTGACGGGGGTCTGGATGAGGCACAACGCCAGGAGATCGTCCGCCTCCTCGTCGGGATCGTCGTCCACACCTCCGTCGCCGAAGACGGGAGCAAGTCCGCCAAGGCCCTTGTGACCTACCGGTTCCCGGGTGTAGTTCCCACTTGCACGGGCACGGGTTCATGGGTTAACTACACAACCGTTCGCCGCGTGATCGAGTTGCCCGTCGGCCGCCAGAAGGTGGCGGTGGGATGACCGTAGCCCGGCGACCCCTGACTCCCCCAGCCGGCAAAGCACCGGAGGGCGGAGCCTACCCTAGCCGGGATCCCGAAACCCGCCAGGCGCCCATCCCGAGCATCCGAGCCCGGCGCGATAGCGCGGACGCGGAACCAGGGTCCGAACCGCTCCCTCTGGCTGATTACCTCTCCGCGGTCGAACAGTTCATGCACCGCTACGTCGCCTTCCCGTCAATCCACGAGCCGGTTGCGGTTGCCCTCTGGATCGCGCACGCGCACCTGGTCGAGGAATTCGAGACGAGCCCCATCCTGGCGGTCACCTCGGCTGAAATGCGCTCGGGCAAGACCCGGACCCTCGACTGCCTGGAGCTCCTCGTGCCTCGACCATTCCGAGTCGTGACTCCTTCTGAAGCGGTCGTGTATACGGTCTTGGGTCAGCGGCCCCGCCGGACGATGCTGCTCGATGAGGCCGACGCCATTTTCGGTCCCCGAATGGCCGACCGATACGAGGGCTTGCGCGCCATCCTCAACGCCGGCAACCGCAAGGGCACGCCGGTCCTGAGAGTCAAGCTCGAAGGGCACAGGCGAGAGGTCGCCGAGTTCGACGTCTTCGGACCAAAGGCGATCGCGGGCATCGGAAACCTGCCCGACACCGTGGCCGACCGGTCGATCCCGATAAGGCTCAAGCGCCGAGCGATCAACGAACACGTGGCCAAGTTCCGCCGGCGCACCGCTTCCGCCGAGTCCGGATCCATCGTCTGCGATTGGGAGGGGGTCGACCTTGGAACGGTTGGAACGGTTGGAACGGTTCCGGACGAACTCAACGACCGTGCCGCCGACTCATGGGAACCTCTTCTGGCCATCGCGGCATTGGCTGGTGCCGATTGGCTCAAGAGGGGTCAGATGGCAGCGATCGCCCTTTCCTCGGAGGAGGGTGACACCCCCACGGTCGGGTGCAGGCTCCTGGCGGACATCCGCGATGTCTTCGGTGACGACGAATACCTACCAACGACTGAGCTTCTCCGTCGACTCGCAGATCTCGAAGATGCTCCTTGGGCCGACTGGTATGGACGGGCGCTGACCCCTCGTGCGCTCGCCAAGCTCCTGGAGCCATATCGGGTCACTCCAAGAAACCCCCGAATTCCCGGCGAGCCTCGTCAGCGTGGTTACTTCCGAGCCGATTTCATCGACGTTTGGGCCCGCTACGTCCGGGAAACCGTTCCAAACGTTCCACCCGTTCCAGTCGCGGCCGACCCTGGGCCAGAGCGCCGCCTCGCGATCGTGGAACTGCCCATCGAAGAGGACTACCCGGCCTCGGCCTGGGCGGTCGAGGAGGTCGGATGACCATGTCAAGGAAACGTGTCTGGACCAAGAGGAGAGAACCGATGACTGAACCGGCTGAACCGCGCGACTGGCTGGAGGTCTGGCGACAACGTGCCAAGGATTCCTGTCAGGCGTTCCGGTGTGGCGCACTCTCCGCGACCGACGCCATGACCTTGGCGCTCGCGGTGCTGTGCCTGCCACGCGCGGACTTGCCACTGGAGGCGTCGCGACTGGCCGACCTGCTCCCAGTGAGCAGCTCGAGTGCCGATCCCGACGCCCTCGAGGACATCTACGCCATCTCGCAGCTCGAGGCATTTGACGACGCAACTGCAGTGTTCGACCTCGTCCGCAGCCTCGACCGAGCCTGGCCGAGCCAATGATGGGAGCGCCTCCGATTCATGACGAGCCTACTCGGCATCCGGCTTTGAAGGGCCAGAGGTGACCCCGTGAGCGCGCTGCCGGCTCCGACTCTGGAACGGGTCACGTTCCGTACGAGTCGACTGCTCGACTTCTGTTCCCGCAAGGAGTTGATCGCCCAGACCGGTCACAGCGAGGAGCAGTGGCCGCTCGTCGTCCAGAAGGAACTCGTCGACAACGGCCTCGACGTATGCGAGGAAGCCGGCGTCGCGCCCGTCGTCAACGTGTCGGTCGACGAGGACGGGATCGAGGTTTCCGACAACGGCCCTGGCCTACCGGCCGAGACGCTCGAAGGCGTCCTTGACTTCTCGATCCGGGTTTCTAGTCGTGAGGCTTACGTGGCTCCAGATCGCGGGGCCCAGGGCAACGCCCTCAAGACGATCATTGCAATGCCCTTCGTGCTCGACGGCACCGAGGGCCGGGTCGAGGTGGAGGCCCTTGGTCAGCGGCACCTGATCACGCTGATGGTCGACCGGATCCACCAGCAGCCGGTTATCCATCGGAGCAGCGTGCCCTCCAATGTAACGATGGGCACTGTCGTCCGGCTTCACTGGCCCGATTCAGCAAGCTCACTCGCCGAGAGCGAGGAGCGTTTCTTGCAAATCGCCCGGGCCTACACCGTCCTCAACCCCCATTTGAGCTTGACGGTCGACTCGTTCGGAGCGCGTACCGAGATCGCCGCGACCGCGCCGGCCTGGCCGAAGTGGCGGCCCAGCGACCCCACCTCGCCCCATTGGTACGGGATCGAACACCTCGAGCGGCTGATCGCCGCCCACATTGCCAATGACGCCGACACCGGCCGGGAGCGCACGGTGCGCGAGCTTGTCGCCGAGTTTCGCGGCCTGAGTTCGACGGCAAAGCAGAAGTCGATCGCGGCAGCCACCGGGATGCCGAGGGCAAGGCTGTCGGACCTCTGGGACGGCAAGCAGTTCGACACCGAGGCCATCGAGGCGCTCCTCGCCGCGATGCAGGCCGAGTCGCGGCCGGTCAAGCCAGCCGATCTGGGCGTCATCGGCCAAGAGCACCTGAGTCGCCGGCTCGCAGAGATGGGCTGTGCCCCGGACTCCTTTGACTACCGCAAGAAGGAGGGCACTCACGATGGCGTTCCGTGGGTCGTCGAGACGGCCTTCGGCTGGCTCGGCGAGGACTCAACTTCCGATCGCCAGTTGATCACCGGGGTCAACTGGTCGCCCGGGATCCTCAACCCGTTCCGCGAGCTCGGCTACGGCGAGAGCTTGGATTCAATCCTGGAACGGCAATGGGCAGGGCACCGAGAGCCGGTCGTAGTCGTTGTCCACCTGGCCTGCGCCCGCGTCGAATACACCGACCGGGGCAAGTCCGCGGTTGTCATCCCCTTCGAGCTGGCTCTCGCGATCAGGGAGCTTGTCACCGGCGTCACGAAGAAGTGGGCCAAGCAGCGAAAGGCCGAGGAGCGATCGGCGGCTGCCGCGGTCAACCGACGGTACGTCTTCAAGCCGGCTCGCTACACGATCAAGGACGCCGCCTACGAGGTGATGAAGACCGCGTACATGAAGGCCTCCGGCGACGGGCAATTCCCCGCCAATGCGCGCCAGATCATGTATGCCGCCCGTGGTTACATCCAGGAGCGGACGGGCCAGAAGCTCAACGACGACTACTTCACCCAGACGCTGCTGCCTGACTACGTCGAGGCGTATGGCGTCAACTGGGACGTCGTGTTCGATGCTCGCGGTCACTTCACCGAGCCCCACAGCGGGACGACCGTGCCGCTCGGCACGCTCGCGGTGCGACGTTACCTCGCTGATGCAGGCCAGCAGCAGGCCACCGATCTGGGCCTCCCCCAGATGCCCTCTGACTTCCCGACAAAGGGACCGGCCAACCGGTTCGCGGCGGTCCTCTTCATCGAGAAGGAGGGGTTCGCTGAGATCCTCAAGGCAGCGCGCATCGCCGAGCGATACGACATCGCGGTGATGTCGACCAAGGGGATGTCGGTCACGGCGAGCCGGCTCCTGGTCGACCAGCTCCATATCCCTCTACTCGTGCTGCACGACTTCGACCAGTCTGGCTTTTCGATCTTGGGCACGCTTCGACACTCCACTCGCCGCTACCACTTCGAGGGCAGCGCCGAGGTGATCAATCTCGGGCTCACGCTCGCAGACATCGAGCAGTACGGCCTCGAAGCCGAGGAACAGCGGCTCACGCAGTCCGAATCGACGTTGCGCCGGAACGGGGCCACCCCTGCCGACATTGCCTTCCTGCAGCGAAACCGCCGTGTCGAGCTGAACATGCTGACGAGCGACCAGCTCATCGAGCTAATCGAGGCCAAGCTCATCAGGATGGGGATCACCAAGGTGGTTCCCGATCCCGACCTGCTCGCGTCCGCGTATCGCCGCGCCTACCAGGTCGGGATCCTGAACCGCGCGCTCGCAGCCGCGGCAGACGATGCCCGGCGGGAAGCCACAGAGATCGACGTGCCCGATCTCCTTGTCGACCGAGTGCGGGCGTATCTCGAGGAGCATCCGGAGGAGCCGTGGGACAGCGCCATAGCGAGTCTCGCGGGCCACGCGCTGCAGCGGGCCCAAAGGGATGCACTTCCGGGCCAGGCCGGCCCCGATGCCGCCGACAGTGATTGACGCGAACCGTAGAGGACGCCACCCATGAAACCCGACACCGCGCGAAACATCGAACAGATCCCCATCGACGACCTCCGTCCCGATCCCGCCAACCCTCGTCGGATTAGCGACGAGGAGCTCGATGCCCTAGAGCGGAGCGTCCGCCAGTTCGGGTTCGTCGAGCCCGTGCTAGCTCGACGCGAGGATGCCACCGTCATCGGGGGCCACCAGCGCCTGCTGGCAGCGCGCCGACTTGGCTTGACTAGCGTTCCGGTGATCTGGATCGACCTCAGTGCGGAGCAGGCGCGCCTCCTCGGCCTTGCCCTGAACAAGATCTCGGGGTCCTGGGACAACGCCCTCCTGGCACGGCTGCTCGCGGACCTCGGGGCAATGCCCGACCTCGACCTCTCGCTGTCGGGCTTCGGCGAGGATGAAATCAAGGACCTGCTGCGATCACTGGAGACCCGTGAGAAGCGCGAGCACGTTGAGAGCTTCGACCTTGACGAGGCCCTGGAGGAAGCGACCCGAGCCCCACGGGCCAAGCTCGGTGATCTCTGGGTCCTCGGCGATCATCGGCTGGCCTGCGGCGATTCCACGGATCCGGCGGCTGTGGCCCGTCTGCTCGATGGTGCGGCACCGAAGCTTCTGACGACCGATCCGCCCTATGGGGTGAGCTACGACGCCTCCTGGCGCGACGGTGTGTACAACGCCCTTGGCCCAGCCGAGAAGACGTACATGCGGATCGATGGCCAGTCCGAGCCAGAGGACGCCACAGCGGCGCCCGGTGGCGCCCACGGTCGCAGGAAGGGCAATCGCAACACCACGATCAGCGGGGACACGCGGGTCGATTGGTCCGAGGCGTTCGCTCTCGTGCCCTCCCTCCAGGTGGGCTACGTCTGGCACGCCGGTGTCCACGCCGCCGAGGTGGCGCAAGGTCTGGAGCAGATCGGCTTCGAGATCGTGTCGCAGGTCATCTGGGACAAGGGACTCTTCGCGATGGGAAGGTCCTGGTATCACTGGCGGCACGAGCCCTGCTGGGTCGTCCGAAAGCGCGGAGCCAAGGTCCGCTTCCTCGGCACCAGGGACCAGGCGACGGTCTGGCACGTACCCTCCCCCAAGATGATCATGGGCGGCTCGGCTGAGCCAAGACTCGACCACCCCACCCAGAAGCCGCTGGTTCTCTTCGAGACCCCGATCCGAAACCACCTCAAGCCCGGCGAGGCGCTCTATGAGCCCTTCTGCGGCTCAGGGACCGCCCTGATTGCTGCCGAACGCACGGGCACCCGCGCCTACGCCATGGAGATCGACCCGATCTACGTCGAGGTGGCCCTGCGCCGTTGGGAGCGGTTCAGCGGCCAGAGCGCGGAGCGGATCGATGGCTAGGACGACCGGGCCGACCGAGCGAGGTAGCTCGGTATCGCTCCAGCTCCTGCGTGGTGACCACGTAGGTCTTGCCGAAGAGCCGGGCCACCAATCGTCCGAGCTGGACCTGGTGGCGCAGGGTGGCGGAGCTGATACCGAGTTCGGCGGCGGCTTCGGTAAGGGTGAGCATCGTCTAGAACTCCACGCCGTCGCAGTGGCGCTCGCCGGGCGTCCAGTCGTCGTTGTGGACGTCGCATCTGCCATCGGAACCGGCGCAGGTCGAGGGAGTGGCGTCCTTCGTGAGGTCACTGTCGATCTCATCGAGCCAGCCTTCGAGGGACTGGCCTCCGCCCTCGTCACGCCCGATTCCGACCTGGTAGGAGTCGAGGCGGCAGGTGTCGTATCCGGAGCGGCTAAGGGTGCTCTCGAACTCGCTCCAGCGGTCAGTCCACTGCTGCCAGGCTTCGCGCACCTCGTCGAGTTCGTCGCGCAACTCCTGGGCCGTGTCGATGTCCATTCGGGTCGGCATGGCGTCTCCTCAGTTGGCCTCGGGGGCGTACTCGCCCTCGAGGAAGAGGCGGTCGCTGATAGCCTGCAGTTGGCTTCGGATCTCGGCGATGTCGCCGACGTGGCCCCAGTGGATCTGCTCGGGAGCCGGGGCGTCGTCGTGGTTCTCGATCGCTTCGTGGATCCGCTCGATCAGGGCGAGGGCTTCAGCGTGGGCTGCCATGTAGGCGTCGAGGGCGATGGGCTTGGTCGTCATGGGGGTTCAGCGTCCCTTTCGGTTGACGAAGGCGATGAGCCCGGCGTAGTCGCCGTATGCGACCCGTTCGCGGCGGACCCGGGGTTCGGCCGCGATGCCGGTCATCCGCCGAGCCTTCGCGGTGGTTACGTGGCCGTGGCCCCGGAGCCAGAAGCCGCCCTTGCCCCCGAGGACTTCGTAGCCCTGGGCTTCGAGGGC
>Ga0182027_10015290_pt1 | contig 10564 bp, 9 predicted proteins | sample 712E1DmetaG_FD_121300 | JGI IMG/M metagenome (GOLD analysis project Ga0182027, IMG submission 121300) | Permafrost microbial communities from Stordalen Mire, Sweden - 712E1D metaG (Illumina Assembly) | ecosystem: Environmental > Terrestrial > Soil > Wetlands > Permafrost | place: Sweden... | reverse complement strand
CTACCACGAGGCCGCCCTGGTCGTAGCCTGGGTGGCAGTGGGCGCGGGCCAGGTCCTGGCCTGGGCCGCCGTCGTCCAGTATGTGCCCATGGCCCGCTCCGCCTGGGCTGCAGGCCGTGCCGCACCCGAGGCGGGGGCCCTGAGCCAATCGGGGCCGGAGGCGCGGTGAAGGCCCTCATCATGGCCGGGGGGACCGGCCGCTCATGGAGCATGTCATCGACCTGTTGCGCCGGCATGGTTTCACCGACATCGTCGTCACCGTCGCCTACCAGGCCAATGCCATCGAGAACTACTTCGGCAACGGGGCCGAGTTCGGGGCCAGCATCGCCTACGCCAGCGAGGAGCCCCCCTGGGGACGGCGGGCTCGGTCCGCAACGCCATGCGCCAGCTCGACGAGCCGTTCCTCGTCATCTCCGGGGACGTGCTCACGGATATCGACCTCAGCGCGCTGTTGGATTTCCATTATCGGACAAAAGCTCTGGCCACGATAGCCCTGCGCTCCATGCCCAATCCCTTGGAATTTGGCATAGTAATGACGGGGCCCGACGGCGCGGTGGAGAGGTTCCTGGAAAAACCTTCATGGGGCCAGGTGTTTTCGGACACGATCAATACCGGTATTTACGTTCTCGAGCCCGGGGTCTTCGATTTCATACCTGACGGCGTGGTGGACTTTTCCGCCGATGTTTTCCCTCGCCTGCTGGACCAGGAGCGGCCACTGCTCTACGGGTGCGTGACCGACGGCTACTGGGAGGACATCGGCACCCTGGACGCGTACGCCCGGGCGCACCAGGACATCCTGGACGGCCGTGTGCAGGTCCAACTGCCGGGCTTCTGCTTGCGCCAAGGCATCTGGTTGGGCGACGGGGCCGAGGTCGACCCCAATGCGGTTCTGCGGGGCCCGGCGGTAATCGGGGACTACTGCCGGGTGGAAGCGGCCGCCACCTTGGGGGAGTACACGGTACTGGGCCGCAACGTACGCGTCGGTCCCGACGCCTTCGTCGAGCGCGCCGTGGTCCATGACAACGCCTACCTCGGCCCCGGCGTCAGGCTGAGGGGCTGCACGGTCGGTCGCAGCAGCGAGCTGCGCCGGGGCGCCCGGATAGAGGAGGGGGTGGTGCTGGGCGACGAGTGCTTCATCGGCGAGCACGCCGTGGTGCACGCCGGGGTCAAGGTGTTCCCGTTCAAGACGGTCGAGCACGGGGCCATCGTCAACTCGTCGATCGTGTGGGAGTCCCGCGGGGCGCGCCACCTGTTCGGGCGCAACGGGATCTCGGGCCTCGCCAATGTCGACATCACTCCCGAGCTGGCGGTGCGCCTGGCCATGGCCTTTGCCACGGGTATGCCCCGGGGGGCCACCGTCGCCGTTTCCCGGGACACCAGCCGCGCCGCCCGGGTCCTCAAGCAGGCGCTGATCGTGGGCCTAAACGCGGCCGAGGCCGACGTCATCGACCTCGAAGTGGCGACCGTGCCGGTGACGCGGTTCGGCGTGCGCAACGAGCACAGTGCGGGAGGGGTCACCGTCCGCCTGGCCTATGACGACCCCCAGTCCGTGGTCCTGGGCTTCATCGACCCGGCCGGCGTCGACATTTCCGAACTGGCCCTGCGCAAGATCGAGCGGGTCTTCTACCGGGAGGACTTCCGCCGCTGCCTGGCCTCCGAGACGGGCGACGTCGCCTACCCGGCCCGCATCCCTGACCTTTATGCCCAGGCCCTGGTCGACCAGGTCGACACCCGCGCCATCCAGGCGGCGCACTTCAAGGTCGTCCTCGACTACGCCTTCGGCGCGGCGTCGTTCGTCATGCCCGCCGTCCTCGGCCAGCTCGGGGCCGAGGTCCTGTCCCTCAACCCGTACGCGGCCGCTCGGCGCTCGGTCACCTTCGACCGCCTCGAGCACGCCCAGGGGGTGTCGACCCTGGTGCGGGCGGCGGGCGCCCATTGCGGGGCGGTGCTCGGCCCCGACGGCGAACGCATCATGCTCATCGACGACAACGGCCGTGTCCTCAGCGACGGCGAAGGCCTGATGGCCCTGCTCGGCCTGCTACTGGGCCTCCCCCCGGGGGCGGCGAGCGGCACCTCGCCCGCGCCCGGTCTCACCGTGGCCCTGCCGGTCTCGGCCCCGAGCGCGGCCGAGGCCATGTGCCGGCAGGCAGGAGCCGAGCTGATATGGACCAAATTGTCCCCCTCCCATCTCATGGAGGTGGCCTCCCGACCAGGGGTCGACTTCGCCGCCGGCCAGGAAGGCGGGTACATTTTCCCCCACTTCCTGCCCTCCTATGACGCCGTGGCCGCGCTGGTGCACGCCTTCGCCCTCCTGGCGGCCACGGGGACGAAGCTGTCGAGCGTGGTGGCGGCGCTGCCGCAGGTCTTCAGCGCCCACGAGGCCGTCTTCACCCCGTGGGAAAAGAAGGGCGTCGTGATGCGCTCGTTCATGGAGATGAACGACAACAAGCCCACGACGTTGGTCGATGGGCTAAAGGTCCTGCACAGCGACGGTTGGTGCCTCATGGTCCCCGACCCGGACGAGGCCCTCACCAACGTCTGGGCCGAGGGCCCCTCCGAAGCCGCCGCCCGGGAGCGGGCGCAGGACTACGCCCGGGCCGTCCGTAGGGTGCTGCGGGCGTGAGCGACTTTTTGGGCCGGAAGCCAGATCGGGCTCGCCCGGCTCTCCGAAGACCGGTATGGTCTGCACCGTGAACGTTCCTGATGATCTGCGCTACAGCGCCGACCACGAGTGGGTGCGCAAAGAGGAGGGGCGGGCCCGGGTAGGCATCACCGACTATGCCCAGGATGCCCTGGGCGACATCGTGTTCGTCCAGATGCCCGAGCTCGGCGCGCTTGTTGTCGCTGGCCAATCTCTGTGCGAGCTAGAATCCACCAAGTCGGTGTCGGATGTCTACTCCCCGCTCGACGGCACGGTGGTCGAAGTGAACAGCGAGCTGGGTGACCAGCCTCAACGCATAAACGAGGATCCCTACGGAGAAGGCTGGATCTGTGTGATCGAGGCCGCCTCCCTTGAGGGCTTCAAAAGCCTGATGGGGGCAGAAGAATACCGGAAACTGCTCGAGGCTTGAGGCGTTGTACTGCAACCGCTGTGGTCACCGTAACCCTCAGGGGGCAAACTTCTGTTCATCGTGCGGGACGGCGCTGGACAGGCCGGGTGCCGGCGGCGAACCGAGCACGACGGCCATACCGGCCGTCGTCATGCTGCCGGGTGACGCCAGCTCCGAGCCTTTCCAACTCGAGCCCAGTGACCTGCTGCACGGCGTGCCCGCGGGTGGTGCCGTCCTGGTCGTGACCAGGGGGCCCAACTCGGGTTCTCGCTTTGTCCTGAGCCCGGAAGGCGGTGGGGCGGTGACCATCGGCCGCCACCCGGAAAGCGACGTGTTCCTCGACGACATCACGGTTTCCCGCCGGCACGCCGAGGTGCGCTTCGACGACGGCGGCTTTTGGGCTCACGACGTGGGCTCGTTAAACGGCACCTATCTCAACCGTCAGCGCATCGACAACGCGCCCCTCTCCAGTGGTGACGAGGTACAGGTGGGCAAGTTCCGCTTGCTGTTCCTCGCCCCGGTCCCGACAACGGCCGCCGGCCCGAGCGCCGGCGGCGCCTAGGCAGCAGGGACGGGGGTGTACAAATCGTGGCCGGTCGGTCCCATCTCTCCATAGGGGAAGTCCTGTCGCTCCTGCAAGAGGAATTCCCCGACGTGACGATCTCGAAGATCCGCTTCCTCGAGAGCCAGGGTTTGGTCGACCCGGAGAGGACGCCCTCGGGTTACCGCAAGTTCTACGAACCCGACATCGAGCGCCTGCGCTGGGTCTTGCGCCAGCAACGAGACGCCTTTTTGCCCCTGAAGGTGATCAAAGGCCGTCTGGACGACAACGGCGAGCCCGGCGGCGTCGACGAGGAGGCAGGCGACGGCGGGTTCGTGGAGCTTGTCGAGGAGCAACTCGGTACCGAGAGCGGCGGGGGCGCGCCCCTCCCGGCCGGGCCCGGGCGCGCCGGCCTGCGTGGGGCTCAGGAGAACGGCGGCGCGCAGGGTAGGCCCGCGTCCCCGAAGACGGAGGCGGAGGCGCCACGCGCCCCGGCGCGCTCAGCGGCCCTGACCGAGCCCCTCTTCGACGTCGGCCCCCCCTACAGCGCCTACGGGGCGCCGGTCGAGCACAGGGGCAGCGGCCGCCGTCCCGGCCCGGAGAGCCCGAGCGCCCGTCGCCCCGAGGTCGAGGTCACTGACGTCCGGGGCCCGGTCGAAGTCCGACGCCCGGTGCCCGAAGCCCCCGACCCCCGTGGACCTGGCCCCCGTGGACCTGGCCCCCGTGGACCTGGCCCCCGTGGCCCTGAGGGGAGACCGGAGGGGCCCGGCGGGCTGGAAGAAGGCTCGGGTGGGCGCGACGAGCCTCCCGGCCGCAACCCCTCGCCCAGCCCGCGACCGGCCCGATCAGGCCGGGGCCAAGCGGTGCCGGCCCGCGGGGAGGACGACAGGTCCCTCGAAGAGCTCGTGAGAGAGCCCGGGATCGACATCGAGACGGTCCGGGACCTGGAGCGCTTCGGTCTGATCACCCCCAAACTGGTGGGCAGCGTCTCCTACTACAGCGAGCAGGCGGCCGTCATCGCCCAGCTGGCTTCGGCGTTCGCCCGCCACGGGGTCGAGGCGCGCCACCTCAGGGCCTACAAGGGGGCGGCCGAGCGCGAGGCGGGCATGGTCCAGCAGGTCATCATGCCGCTCATAAGGCAACGCAACCCCGAAGCCCGGGAGGCGGCCAATCGGGCCATCGAGGAACTGTCCCAGCTCGGGGGCGAGCTGCGCGCCGCCCTTTTGCGCGCCGCCCTGGCTGATCTTCGTTGAACGGGGGCGCCTGCCGGGTGCGCCGTCTGCGGTTGTAACGTTCATTCATGGTCGAGATGCACCTCTCTGCCGTCCGCGTCGAATACCCGACCAATACCCCCATCTTGCTCCTGCAAGAGGCGACGGGGGACCGGGCGTTGCCCATCTACATCGGTCGCCCCGAGGCCGAGGCCATTGCCACCGCCCTCCAGGGCGTGGTCAGCAAGAGGCCGATGACGCACGACCTGATGAGGGACGTGCTGACCGAGGTCGGCCTCGTGCTCGACCACGTGGTGATAACCGAACTGAAGGACCAGACCTTCTACGCCGAGCTACGCCTACGGCGAGGAGGTAGCAACTACGTCGTCTCCGCCCGGCCGTCGGACGCCATCGCCCTGGCTATCAGGGCCGGTGCCACGATCTATGCCGAAGAGGCGCTGCTCGACGCCGAAGGGATCGTCATCGCCCAGCGCGAGGACATCGACGAACCGGGCGAGGGCGAAGAGCTGGTGGCCCAGTTCCACGAGTTCATCGAAGGGGTCCGCCCCGAGGACTTCGACAAGTAGTCCCGCCCTGGCCCGGGCGCTTTTGCCAGGCGGCTCTTGCGGCGTCGCTGGTGACAGGCCACACTGATGTAACTACCCACGTGTCTGTAACTACCCAGTGGCTGTCACACCCCGTTTCGGGCCCAGTCGAGGAGGGCAAATGGAGCGCCAGGAGATCGGCCCGGCGGGCTCGTCAGTGGCGAGCGTGCCAACGGTGGCCACGTCATCGGCGAAAGGGGCCGAACAGGGCTTCCGAGGGCCGCAGGTCTGCAACATCGTGGGCATCACCTATCGCCAGCTCGACTATTGGGCTCGCACCGACCTGTTGCGGCCGTCCATCAGCGACGCCCGGGGCAGCGGGACCCAGCGCGTCTACTCCTACACCGACCTGTTGCAACTGAAGGTCATCAAACAGCTCCTCGACGCCGGGGTATCGCTGCGTTCGACCCGTAAGGCCATCGATTGCCTGCGGGCTTCGGGCGCCGAGGTGGCCAGTGCCAGCCTGCTCATAGCCGACGACCGCAGCGTGCTGGCCCGGTCGGGGCCGGAGCTGTTCGACCTGTTGCGTGGCGGTCAAGGAGTGCTGAGCATCGTGCTCGGCATGGACAAGATCGTCTCCGAGGTCGACGCCGCCATTATGGAGATCGAAGCCCGCCGGGCCAGTTCGGCGGGGCACCCGAGCGCCGGTCCGGCCACGTTGGACGGGCACGGAGCTGCCACCGGTACTTGAAGAGCCACCCGGCAGGGCGGCCGTGATGGCCGGGATAGGCTGAGGCCGGTGACCGATGAGGCGAACGGGCCCGGCGAGCAGACCGGCCGCGCGACGTTGCCCGCGGCCCCCCCGGCGACCTTGAGGCACAGCCCCCTGGCCGCCTGGCACCATGCCCACGGGGCCCAAATGGTCGGCTTTGGAGGCTGGGAGATGCCTCTTCAGTACGCCGACGGGACGGTGGCCGAGCACATGGCGTGCCGGACGGACGTGGCCGTGTTCGACGTGAGCCACCTGGGGACGGTCCGCCTGGCCGGGCCCGAGGCGCGACCGGCGCTCCAGCGGGCGCTCACCAACGACTTGGCGAAGATAAGGCCGGGAAAGGCGCAGTACACCCACCTGCTGGACGAGGACGGGTCTGTGCTGGACGACCTCATCGTCTGGTGGACCGGCGAGGACAGCTTCGACGTGATGCCCAACGCCTCCAATACCTCTCGGGTGCTGGCGGCCATCGGGGGCACCGACGTCACCGCCCAGCGGGCCGTGCTGGCCGTGCAGGGGCCGCGCTCCCGGGCCCTGATGGAGACGGTCCTGCCCGAGATCACGACCGTCGGTCACTTCGGCGTAGGGGACCTGACATGGCGGGGCGTGCCCGTCGTGGTGGCCGGCACGGGTTATACCGGGGAAGAGGGCCTGGAGTGCGCCGTCCCCGCCGCCGAGGCGGTCGCCCTGTGGGAAGCCGTCGTCGCCGCCGGGGCGGCCCCGGCCGGCCTGGGCGCCCGCGACACCCTGCGTCTCGAGGCGGGACTGCCGCTGCACGGCCATGAGCTTGGCCCGGGCATAACCCCGCTCGAGGCCGGGCTGGGCTGGGTCGTCGCCTGGGACAAGCCGGGGGGCTTCCGGGGCCGCGACGCGCTGGTGGCCCAACGCGCACGCGGTACCGACCGTGTGCTGCGGGGGCTCATCGGGCCCGGCCGCCAACCCCTGCGGGCCGGTTACCGGTTTTCCCTTGACGGCGTCGACCTGGGCGAGCTCACGAGCGGCAACTTTTCGCCCGTCCTCGGCTGCGGGATCGGCATGGCCTTTGTGGCCGCCGGCACGCTCGACGGCGACGTCGTCGACGTCGAGGCCCGAGGTCGGCGTCTCGCCTGCCAGGTCGTCCACCTTCCGTTCGTCAAGAAACCGGGCTGAGGAGCCTGAGCTATGACCCACTATGTGCCGCACACCGACGAGGACTTCTCCCGCATGCTCGGGGACCTCGGCCTGTCGCGCGCCGATGACCTGTTCGCCTGTGTCCCCGCCGCCTTGCGCTTGGCCGGGGGGCTCGACCTCCCGGCCGGGATGCCCGAACCCGACGTCGCGGCCGAAATGGCCCGCCTGGCCGGCGCCAACCGCACCGGCTCGGACCTGGTCTGCTTCGCCGGCGGGGGAGCCTACGACCACGACGTCCCGGCCGTCACCCGGGCCCTGGCGGGGCGCTCGGAGTTCGTCACGTCCTACACCCCCTACCAGCCCGAGGTCGCCCAAGGGATCCTCCAGGCCCTCTTCGAGTACCAGACCCTGGTCTCGAGGTTGGCCGGGCTGCCCGTCGCCAACGCGTCGGTGTACGACGGGGCCACGGCGACCGTCGAAGCGGTCAACCTGGCCCTGACGGCCACCGGCCGAAACACCGTTTGGGTGAGCGGCGGGCTCAACCCGAGATGGCGCGCCGCCTTGGCCACGCTGACGGCGGGCCGGGGCACCGACATCGTGGACGTGCCCCTGGTCGACGGTGTGGCCGATTGGGAGGCCACGGCCGCCCGTTTGGACGTCAATGGGCCGAGCCGCGTCGCCACCCCCGGCGCGCTGGTCGGTGCGTCCCCGAACTACCTCGGCTGCATAGATCCTCTCCGGCGGGCACGGGCGGTGGTGCAGCGCACCGGTGCCCTACTCGTGGGCGTGTTCGACCCGGTGGCGGCGGGCCTCTTGCGCACCCCGGGGGAGGAGGGGGCTGACGTGGCCGTCGCCGAGGGCCAGCCCATGGGCGCCCCCATGGCTTTCGGCGGTCCCTACCTCGGGATGCTGGCCGTGTCCGCCGAGCACGTACGGCGCCTGCCCGGTCGCCTGGTGGGCCAGACCGTCGACGGCGACGGGCGCACCGCCTACGTCACCACCCTCCGCGCCCGGGAGCAGGACATCCGCCGGGAGAAGGCGTCGTCCAACATCTGCACCAACCAGACCCTGGTGGCCGTGGCCGCCATGGTCCAGATGGCCTGGTTGGGCACGCCCGGGCTGCGGGAACTGGCCCTGCGCTGTGCCCGGGGCACCCGCTACCTGCGCCAGGCCCTGCTCGACGTCCCCGGTGTGGAGCCTCTGGTCGGCGCGCCCGTCCTGCGGGAGTTCGCCCTCCGCCTGCCCGCCCCCGCCGACGTCGTAGTGGAGCGCATGGCCGACGAGGGCTTCCTGGCCGGCATCGCCGTCGAGGTGGGCGGTCGGGAGGGCCTGCTCGTGGCCGTGACCGAGAAGCGCACCCGGGCGGAGATGGACGCCTATGTCGCCGCTATGGAAAAGGTCGTGGCATGACGGGCGCCGCGCCCGGGGGCCGGGCCCGCTCCGCCCCGTTGTTGGGCCACGACGCCGAGCCGACGATCTTCGACTTCTCCGTCCCGGGCCGGCGGGCGGCGTCGTTCCGCACCACCGGCGTACCCGAGTGGACCGCCGAGCAACTGGTACCGGCTGAGGAGCTGAGGGCTGAGCCCCCGCCGCTGGCCGAGGTCTCCGAGCGTGACCTCGTCGCCCACGTGACCAGGCTGTCCCATCGCCAGTACTCCGTCGACCTGGGCGCCTACCCCCTCGGGTCGTGCACCATGAAGTACAACCCCAAGGTCTGTGACGAGGCGGCCGCCCTGGCCGGTCTCACGGGGGCCCACCCGGCCACGCCGGCCGCGTACGCCCAGGGCTGGCTCGCTCTGCTGTGGGGGCTTTCCGATGCCCTGTGCCGGATAACGGGCATGCACGCAGCGACGCTCCAGCCTCCGGCCGGGGCGGCGGGCGAGCTGACCGGCCTGCTCCTAATGAGAGCATGGCACCAGGGCCAGGGACGTTCGCCGGGCAAGGTGCTCATCCCGGACTCGGCCCACGGCACCAACCCGGCGTCGGTCAGCCTGGCCGGCTACCGCACCGTGAGCCTGCCCTCCGACAGCCGGGGACTGGTCAGCCCGGCGACTCTGCGCCAGCACCTGGACGACGACGTGGCCGGTATCATGCTCACCAACCCCAACACGCTCGGCCTGTTCGAGGAGGACATCGCCCAACTGGCGGGTGCCGTCCACGACGCCGGGGGCCTGGTCTATTACGACGGTGCCAACCTCAACGCCATCCTCGGCGTCACCCGGCCCGGTGACATGGGCTTTGACATCGTGCACCTCAACCTGCACAAGACCTTCGCCGTGCCCCACGGAGGCGGCGGCCCCGGGGCCGGTCCGGTGGCCGTCACCAAAGCTCTGTCCGCCCTGCTCCCGGGGCCGGTGCCGAAGCGTCTCGACGACGGGAGCTTCGGCTGGGAGCAACCGGCGCGCTCCATCGGCCGGGTCCACGGCTGGCATGGCAACGCCCTGGCCCTGGCCCGGGCGTGGGCGTACATCCTGGCCAACGGGTCCGACGGCCTGCAGAGGGTCTCGGAGGCGGCCGTCCTCAACGCCAACTGGCTGCTGAGCCGGCTGCGCGGTGTGTACGGCGTGCCCTTCGACCGGCCGGCCATGCATGAGGTGGTGGTGTCGACCAAGGGGGCGCCCGGCCTGCAGCCCGGCGTGCGGGCCCTGGACGTCGGCAAACGGCTGCTCGAGAAGGGCTTCCACGCCCCGACGGTGTACTTCCCCCTTGTGGTGCCCGAGGCCCTGATGATCGAGCCCACCGAGACCGAGAGCCCCGAAACCGTGGCCGCCCTGGCCTCGGCCCTGGTCGAAATAGCGGCTGAGAGCCCCGAGAGCCTGGCCCTAGCTCCCCGGACCACCCCCATCGGGAGGGCCGACGAGGCTCGGGCCGCCCGGGTGCTCGTGCCTACCTGGGACGCCCGGCTCGAGGCGGGCTAGACAAGCTTCAGACCCGGTCCGCCAGTGTGAACTGGAGGTCGAGGGGGACGGCCGTCCCGGCGCCGGGGACGCTCATAGGGGTGCCGTCTACCGTCACCGCCACATGGGGCGGGTCGCCCAGGCGTATCCAGGCCGGACCGGTGACCGAAGAGCGCTGGCCGGCCGACAACGTCTCTTCCACCACGACCTGGCCCGTGGGGCTGCCCGCCTTGACCTCTATCCAGCACGGGCCGTTGGCCTTGACCACTATCGAAGCCGTGGGCGAGGTGAGCTGGTAGGTGGCGGTGCCGCCGTTGGCCGATACCAGCACGGCGGGCTCGGGCGGGACGGTCGACGCCGGTGGGGCGGCAGTCGTGGTGGGGGCCGGCACCGAGGTCGTTGCAGAGCGCACCGGGGCGGCGGGGCGCCGGGACGGCG
>Ga0182027_10015289_pt1 | contig 10564 bp, 2 predicted proteins | sample 712E1DmetaG_FD_121300 | JGI IMG/M metagenome (GOLD analysis project Ga0182027, IMG submission 121300) | Permafrost microbial communities from Stordalen Mire, Sweden - 712E1D metaG (Illumina Assembly) | ecosystem: Environmental > Terrestrial > Soil > Wetlands > Permafrost | place: Sweden... | reverse complement strand
TTCTGCGTCCTGATCGTTGCTTACAATCTCAAGAACCGTCTTGCCGATCTTTATCGGATTCAGCCTTGATACAGCAGGTGTACCTTCCAGGAAAATGATACGCTCAATGAGCCATTCGGCATGGTGCATCTCATCCATTGCCTGTTTTTCTATCGCTTTATGGAGTTTTCCATAACCCCAATTGTCACACATCTCCGAATGTACCATATACTGGTTAATTGCAGTAAGTTCATCGGCTAAACGCTGGTTTAGAATTGTGAGTAATTTTTCATTGCCTTTCATCTTTGTTCTCCGTTAAATTGTAAAATACCTTCTTTTAAGGTCTATACTTTAAACTCAATTATAAACTACATAGAGTTATAAAGTAAATCAATCGTACAAAAGGATGAAAAAGGGACTACATCTTTTGAGTGAGCCGGTACATTCATCATTGCAAGTGTTTTGCAAATTCAGATGCCGATTATAAGCAAATAGAAGAGTTTATTCGATACCTGGCGAGCCGCTATTAACCGTTAAAACAATTGTGCCGGCTGGTTCCATAGTTGATTCCTTCTTTATTTTTCAATCAAAAAGAGACCGGTTTTGTCAACCCGGACCTGTATATTTCTATAATGATTGAACAACTCGGTTTCATAATTCGTACCTATCGGTTGAGAAGGGTCAAACTCAGGGATATTTTTTATGGATTCCTGCGAAAGATTCAAGTAAACTTTTGATTCGTTACTATCTATACGATTGATCCAGCGCGGCAAAATAAGAACTTTTTTCCCGGGCTGCCAGTTATGTGTATCCACAATAAGGAATCGAAGATTCCAGTTTTCATCGTCTAAAATATAATCTTCCACATGTCCTATTTCACCGTCATTAGCATGAATATAGTAGCCTTTGATTTTGCTTGTACTAAGCAGGTACTGATCGTTTTGGAGTTCTTGAATAAAATCATCATCTTTTTTTACTGTATTTTTATTGGTAATTGTTGCAAATGGAACCATTCTTATTGGCCGGGTGTAAAATCCATTTTCCCAATAATACTGCAACGAATAATGATTAAACAATTCTATTTCGTTTTGATGGTATATAGGTTTTTCAGTATCAATTTTGGGACTGTTGCTTACTTGTTTCATTGTGAAGTTTACATGGAATCTTCTTGACTTCCAATCAGTACCACCAAGTGCCGCCTGCGGAATAAGTAAAATCCGTTCAGACATCCAATAACCTGCTTTCACAACTAAGTAACGGATTGACCACGTGATATCATCAAAGTAAAACTCATTCACTTTTCCCAACTCACAATCCTTTGCATCGACAGTGCAGCCGACTAAGTTGTTTACGCTACGTTGCATATCTCCTCCTTTTTTAATTGAATGATTTTCCTTTTGCCGGCTTCGTATATTTAATCGCCGCTCTTATACAGATAATCAGTTTCAATATAATCACAGCACGCTAAAGCCCCAAAAGGGTATACAACAAGATCAAAATCTAAAGTTTAAAGGAATTATTTTGATATAAAAAATATAAAAGTGATTCTCCACTAGTGCTTTTATACCTTTAACGGAAAAATATTGCTCCCAATAATCATTAAAAAAAATACATAAGAATAAAAAGTGAAGCAATCGATCCAAAGGATGAAAAAGGGACTACATCTTTTGGACGAGCCGGAACCTCCATTTTCTTATTAACGATTGAGTAAAATCCGAATATTTTTGAGTTTTATACAATCACTCTACTTCTCAGATTTAATAATTGCATCGCTTAATAATTCGGCTATGACAAGAGTAGCAACATCATTTTGAATATCTTCCACTGAATTCAGTTCAGGAGTATCACTTGTTGCGCCCCAAATCATCCGTCCACCGTTCTTAGTTACCCAAAAATCTATTGCGCGACGTTTAACTATTAGTGAATCAGTATATGCCGGATGTTCAATATCGTGGTAATAGACGGAATATGTATTATTAAAAGGATTATACCTTGATTTCGCTTCTGAAGTTACATAACTCTCAACAAAATGAGTTTCCGTTCCGGCAGTAAGATGACTGGATACCAGGATTCCATCAAAACCGTTTTTTTGAACGGTTTCAAAAACTTGATTCGTATCCGGTACTGCAGCCGGGAACAAAGTATAAGATGATATTGCTTTGACTCGTTGCTTGGAAAACTCAGCGACAAAAGCATCCTCCCAAATCCGCCGCTGAACAGGATCTTTTCTTATAGCGATGATTAGTATCTTCTTCAACGGAGATTCATGATAAGAAGGATCATTCCATATATCAACAAGTGAAGATGATGAACAACTTTCTATCAGAAACATTAAGCAAAATAATACTGCAGCCAAAATAAATTTCGTATACGCTTTCATAGTGTTTCTCTTTCATTAAATGTGATTCATATAAATATTTATTTTCCACTTATTTATAAGCATAATCTTGGGGCTTTTTCTTCCCAACACATCAAGTTAAACTAATAGATCAAACAAAACAAAAACACAAAGTAACAAGTTGATTAATTGGATGTACCGGGTTGTACTATCCTTACCTCTACCGAATGTACTTTTCGATCGTCAACAAGAGGAATAACTTTATCATAATTCTTAACTCCATCTACGGTTACGCTTAAATCAGCGCTGTCACTATGTAACTGAATAATGGTGATGTTATAGATAGATTTCCGGTAACGGTAGAGCACTTTATATGTTTCCCAATCAGCAGGGAGGCACGGCTTAATATGCAGCTTGTCTACTTCAAGCCTCAGACCAAGTAACGATTCCACGATAAGCCGGTACATCCAGCCGGCGGAACCTGTATACCAGGTCCACCCACCCTGGCCGATATGGGGAGTAAGCGCATAAACGTCAGCCGCGATTACATAAGGCTCTACTTTATATGTGTCAATTTCATTCTGAGATTTTGCATGATTAACCGGGTTGATGATTGCCAGCAGTTCCCATGCACGTTTACTATCGCCTAAAACGGCAAATGCCATCGCCGCCCAGATAGCGGCATGCGTATACTGTCCGCCATTTTCTCTTACGCCGGGTACATAGCCTTTTATATAGCCGGGATTTAAATCCGATTTGTCGAACGGCGGATCCAAAATTTGGATGATTGCATCGTTCCGGCGGACAAGGCGTTTATCAAACGCATTCATAGCCATTTGCGAACGTTTTACATCCCCTGCGCCGGAAAGTACTGACCAGCTTTGCACGATAGAATCAATCTTGCATTCCGGATTACTCTCCGATCCGAGCGGCGAGCCATTGTCGAAGTAAGCCCGGCGGTACCACTCTCCATCCCAGCCGTTTTGTTCTATATTTTGTCGCACAATTGAGGCTTCCCTTTGGCAGCGTTCAACAAATTGAATATCGCCTTGCGCACCGGCAACCTTTGTGAACTGCATAAGTACTTCATAAAGGAAAAATCCTAACCAGACACTTTCGCCTTTACCCTTTTTGCCGACCATATTCATGCCGTCGTTCCAGTCACCGCTTCCAATTAAAGGTAAACCGTGTTCACCAAACCTGAGTCCTCTGAGAATGGCTCGTACACAGTGCTGATACAAGCTGCCTGTTTCTTTTGACCTGTTTGGAAGATCATAATATGAGTCGTCCTCATCTTTTAATGTGCGGCCTTCCAGAAAATTTACCGGTTCATCCAGAACTCCGGTATCCCCGGTGCTCAGAACGTACCGGCATGTTACTAATGGCAGCCAGAGGTAATCATCGGAACAATGAGTTCGCACACCCCGGCCAAGCGGCGGATGCCACCAATGCTGTACATCTCCTTCCTGGAATTGACGGCTTGCAGACAGGAGTAGATGTTTTCGTATAAGGCTGGGCTCGGAATGAATCAGCGCCATTACATCCTGTAACTGATCGCGAAAACCAAATGCACCACCGGATTGGTAGAATCCGCTCCGCGCCCAAATGCGGCATGCTAAAGTTTGATACATGAGCCATCCGTTTGTAAGTATATTTAGTGAAGGTTCAGGTGTATCTACCTGCACTGCACCGAGTGTATGCCTCCAGTACTGGCGTACTGATTCTAATATGTTTTGCGCAGCAATTGACCCACGGAATCGTCGAACTAACTTTCCAACCTCATCATAATTATTGCCAACGCCGAGTTTAAAGATGATTTCACGCTCCTCTCCATCGTCAAGTTCGAAAGGGACCTGGATTGCAGCGCAGGGGTCAAAAGCGGCTCCTGTCTTACCGGAAAGATGCATACGGGTCATTGCTGCCGGATTTTGAAGCGTGCCGTTACGCCCAAGGAATTCTGTGCGATCGCAGCTTAATGTATGAGTCGCATCATCCGTTTGAAAGAAGGCAATCCGGTCAGAGAATTCCGAATTATATGAATTTCGTGCATAGATTGACCCGCTGCCGGAATCAATTTCGGTAATTACGTGCATGCTAAACTTCGGGTGTAGATCGCCCAGCAACAGTTCCACATAACCTGTGGCAGAGAGTTTACGAAGCCTTCCTGAACCGTTCCGCACTTTCAATACCGAAAACTTAACAGCCGTATCCATTGCCACATAAACCCACAGCTCCGAGCGGATGCCATCCTCTGTATGCTCGAAAACGCTATATCCGAATCCGTGGCGGCTGACATAAGACCCAACCCCACGGCAGGGCAATGGGGTGGGTGACCAGAAGCGGCCTGTTTCTTCATCACGAATATAAAAGGCTTCTCCGCTCGAATCGCTTACGGGGTCATTATTCCAGGGTGTAAGACGAAACTCATGGGCATTTTCGCTCCATGTATAAGTTGGACCGTTCTCTGAAACTATAGTTCCGAAATTCGGGTTTGCCAGTACATTTACCCATGGCGCCGGCGTCACTTGCTTGCCTGATGTCGTGATTACGTATTCAAGCCCATCAGGAGTGAATCCTCCATATCCGTTAAAGAAGATCAGGTCTTTGCGGGGTAACTCAGAGGAATTCAGTTGTTGGGCATAATAGATTCTAACCGGTTTGAGATGAGGAACCGGTATTTGTGCTATATTGCGTTGTTTTGTCTGTGACTCAAGAGTCCCCCGTTTATCAGAAATGATAACGCGAGCGACGGTTTGGATAAGAATGCGGTCCTCATTCGATATCTGATCTGCTTGCCTGACAAAGATTCCGCCCGGCCGATCAACAATGTTAGCTTCGCTACCGGCTGCAATCAATCTCATTATTTGTTCCTGTAGTTGCTGCCGGTAACCGGCGTGGTCTTCATTCCAGATTACGAGGTCAACTCTCAGTCCTTTTAAGCGCCAATATGCATGGGCTTGAACTATCTGATGCACCAGGTCGATATTGGTGGGATCTTCAATTTGCAAAAGTATAATAGGTAAATCCCCGGAAATAGAATATCCCCAAAGACCGGATTGTCCTCTGCGATTTTTGATAATGATGTTTGGATCGGCACGCAAGAAGGAATTAGCATAAATGACTGAATTTGCAAGGTGTCCGTAAAGTTGAGCATCGGCCTCTGTAGCATTGATTTGCCGCAGCACTACCTGACTATGTGTCCATGCAAGTTCGAAGACACGATTCGCGAGCCGTCGATCCTGGTATTTATCAATTAGGCTTAAGGCTGCATTTCGGGTTTCGCCGATTCCGAAAATCATATCTATATTTGCCGATTCTTCCGGTTCGAGTATTATTTGATACCGGATTGCAACAATTGGGTCCAGTACTGAACCCTGACTATTGGAGAGCGCCCGGAAATCTTTCATCGCTTGAGGAGCAGTAATTGTATTTCCGCGGCCAATAAATTGCAATCGGTCGGTCTCGAAGGATACCTCTCCTAAATTTGCCCCACGCACCGCCATCATATGAAACATCCACAGTGTCTTATCTTCGGTGGAGCGTGGCCTGCGCGTGCAAAGAATTGCCTGTCGTTCGTGGATAATCTCAGTTTGTACAAATAGATTGCTAAATGCCGGTTGTAACGCATCTGAGGCAGAAGACGCAAGCACCACTTCTGCATAACTCGTAATATCGATTGTCCGCTGAGATTTTGAGCGGTTTGTGAGATGAATACGGCGCAGCTCGATGTCATCTTCCGGTGAGACAACAATCTCGGTATGCAAATCGAAATTCTGATCCCGGCGTCGAAATTCAGCACGCCCTTCCGAAAAAATAGCTTCATAATTCTTCGATCGTTTGAGTGTTGGTTGATATGCGGTTGACCAAAACTCTCCGCTTGCAACATCACGGATATAACAAAAGGTACCCCAGTTGTCACATGTACTGTCTTCATGCCAGCGGGTAAGAGCAATATCTTTCCATTGACTATAACCGCCGCCTGCGCTTGTAATCATAACGTTGTATCTGCCATTCGACAACAACTGCACCTCCGGAACCGCTATATCGGGGTTGCTAATTGTACGTACCGGCATCTCAGTAATGCTTATGCCTGTATGAGTGTCGGAGAGCCCGGAAGTATGTGAATAGATTAATGTGGTCTTTGGAATCCTTTCCTGAAGCAACAACACGGTTGCTTCGAACAGAGGATCTGACTCAAACAGTTTCTGCATCGGACGATCCAGAAGGAGATAAGCAAGAGCAAGGAGGCTCATGCCTTGATGATGCGCCATGAAAGATTTAACCACCACGCTTGATTGATGTCGTGGAAGGCGTGACGGAGTATAATCTACAGCTTCATATAAACCAAATTTTCCTACTAATCCTTCATCAGCAAGCTGCTGAAGGTTAATGCACGCCTTTTCGGGTTCCACCATCAGTGCAAGCGCCGATGCGTAAGGCGCAATAACCAGATCTTCCGCCAGTCCGCGTTTGAGTCCCAATCCCGGCACACCAAATGCCCGGTATTGGTAATTGAGATTAACATCCACCGCATTATAGCATGATTCGGAAATTCCCCATGGAACGCCGCGATGTCTTGCATATTCAATTTGTCTCTTCACAGCCTCCTTATAAGTCTGGTCAAGCAGTGTGTTTTCATATGTCGGCATCACCAGGAGGGGCATCAGGTACTCGAACATTGAACCACTCCAGGATAAGAGAATTGGATTACCGCTAAAGGTAGTTAGTAATCTCCCTAAAGCAAACCAACTTTCCTGCGGTAATTGTCTTTGTGCAATAGCCACGAAACTACTTAATCTTGCTTCCGAAGCCAGCAGATCATAATAACTGGGGTCCAGCCGTTTTTCTTCAACATTGTACCCAACAGATAGCAGGTGACGTGTCTTGTCGTAAAGAAAATTATACTCCATATTAGAGAGCTCGCTTGATTGTTTTGCAAGACGCTTGATAGTGGCAATCCTTTCATTAGCGCGTTTGCATGCTTCTATAATGAGTTGTCGAAACTTATTAAACTGCTCATTTCCCCCGGTTTTCATGACCGGTGAAAGTCCAATAACGGGCAGCAATTCCGTGTCAAGTCTTGCCAGCTCGCTTAGTGTCGGTATCTTATCATAACTGGGGAAGATGCTATTTCTGTCTTGAGAAACCGGCAAGACAATCCAGGGGGCGAGAAATGTCAGTTCATCGAGGGCATTGCGGCACTGCTTGGCGAGGGCATGTGCCCACCATGCTGCTTGATTTTCAGGGCTTATAGTAAAATTATTTTCTATTTTAGCAGCGGCTGCCGTCAACCGGTCAAGGCTTTGCCATGCTGCCGTAAGTGTAATGGGCGGGAAATTGACAGATAGCTCCAAATCTTTCTGAAGTTGAATGAATCGATCATCATCTATTCCTTCAGTAAGATCTATAAGAATTCTCAGAGTGTCGTTTATTCCTTCGAACAATTGTGGTTCCACTATTTTATGATCGGGAAGAGCGAGAATACCCTGGCGTAGTGTAAGCAGATGAGCTGCAAGATTACCACTGTCAACTGATGAAACATAAAAAGGCCGTAACGGCATTAAAGATCGTGTATCATACCAATTGCAGAAATGTCCTTGATACCGTTCCAGAGTGTCCATGGTTCGGAATGCATTCGAGGTACGATCAATGAGTTGCCCGGTAGAAATATAGCCAAAGTCATACGCAGACAAATTCGCGAGGAGCGCCAATCCCATATTAGTGGGCGAAGTGCGATGTGCAATTACACCAACAGGATTTTCCTGATAGTTATCTGGGGGCAGCCAATGATCTTCGGGACCAACAAAAGTCTCAAAGAAAGACCATATTTTCCGGGAAAGATTCCGTAAAAATATTTTCTGAGTAATAGTTAAATTCGCTTTGCGGCGTGCAATCGGCAAACTTATCCACCAAGTTATTGCCGGAGATGCAGCCCAGAGAAATAGTATAGGAAAAACAACCGCTGGAACAGCTTGTTTTGAAAGCTCAAAATAGATGATGGTAATAATAGCAATGACAGGGGATATCCACATTGTTCTATAAGAGCCGGAAAGATTGATGCGGCTTTTACGACCTTTAACATTGGATGGATTCCATTCGAGAAGTTTTTTGTGAGAAATCAGCATCCGCCAGACAGTGCGGATAATAGCATCCTGATTGTAAAAAGCCTCATATGGAAGTGTTATGAGAGTAAAAACTGCCTGTGCTAAATTCATACCGGCGGAACGCATTGCGGATGCGAGGTGCTGATGTAAAAGCATATCCGGCGGTTTCTTGAGCACATCGAGGATTGAGATGATTATAGAAGGAATCAAAATGATTCCGATTGCGGACAAGGTCCAGAACCAGGCTTGTGACAAGACAATCCAACCGGACAGGAAAAGAAGAGTAAGTGCAAAAGGGATGATGCTTCGTCGAAGGTTATCGAAGAGTTTCCATCGAGACAGCCCTGATAGAGGGTTCTTTTGCAAACTACCGTTAAAACTGGGAACGACCGGCAGCAGCCAGCGCACCAACTGCCAATCACCGCGAATCCAACGGTGCCGGCGATTTACGTCCGCATTATAACCGGATGGATATTCTTCATACAACTGGATATCACTCAAAAGGCCTGCCCGGGCATGACAACCTTCAAGAAGATCGTGACTAAGGATCAGGTTTTCGGGAAAGCGGCTATTAAGAACCCGCTCGAACATATCGACGTCATAAATACCTTTACCAATGAAAGATCCTTCACCGAACAAGTCCTGGTAAACATCAGAGACAGTGCGGGTGTATGGGTCGATCCCAGGCTGACTTCCGTATAGCCGCGCATAACGCGAACGGTTCGTTCCCGGAAGGCTCACGGCAACACGCGGCTGCAAAATGGTGTACCCATCGCATACACGATATTTGCCTTTGTCAAAATGTGCACGGTTCAAGGGATGAGCCATAGCTCCGACTAACTGAAATGCCGAGTCGCGAGGCAGCTGTGTATCTATGTCAAGAGTAATCACATACTTCACGTATGGTAAAACTTCAGTCTTACCAATAACAAGCGAGAAACGATTTTTCAATCCGCCGCGCAACATAGAATTTAATTCTTCAAGCTTTCCTCTTTTGCGTTCGTAACCCATCCACAGCCGCTCCCGTGGATTCCATTGCCGCGGGCGATGAAAAAGAAAGAAAGTATCGTTACGCAATCCTTTGTATTTTCCATTAAGCTCTTCGATTTTCTTACGCGCCAGCAGCACAAGAGGTTCATCCTCCGGCAGGGTTTCTTTATCGGAGTCTTGAAAATCAGTTAGAAGGCTAAAGTGCAGGTTGTCGTCACGGTTTGCAAGAAACCGCACTTCCAGGGACTCAATCAATTCTTTGACATTTTGAGAGTTTATTAATATAGCAGGGATTACCACAAGAGTGCGTAATTCCGGTGGTATTCCTTTGGAGAAATCCATTTTCGGTAAGGGTTGGGGCTGTATCAACAATGTTGATAACCAGTTCACCAGCGGAACTGCCAGTTGACTTGCACATAAAAAAAAGAGGATACCGAAAAGTCCTAATAACCAGCCATGCAATCCACACGTATAGGCTTTTCCCAGTAATCCGGCTGTGAAAATGATCGTCATAAGGAAAATGGAGCCTGTGTAAATCAGCAAAGGGACATGACCGGTTGCTTTTCTGAGAGCCGCAGGGACAGAAAATCGTACCTTAGCCAGATCTTCGAGCTGCTTCAAACCCTTATCGATCAGGTAAAATCCAATATGTGAAGTTCTGTCCTCGCTGCCTTTCCCGGCAGCGCTTTCCTGCGCCAGGCGGATAACTGTTTGTGCCACATCTTCTTCCGATAGAGGACTGTTCTTTGCAATTTTCTCCACAACATGACGATAACGGTCACGGGTAATAAAATCCATTTTACCGTATACTCCACCCAAATCTTTAAGCAAGATTTGCTCAACAATGCTCATCGTCTCGACAAAGTGTCGCCAATCCATAGATTCCAGGAATCGAAGACTGCCGATACTGTTGCTGATAGAGACCTGATCGGCAGCCTGCTGCTGGTTACCCGACTGTACTAATTTTCCAATCGTCATACCCGATTCAGAAAGCCTTTGCTCAATCCATGTTAATGGCGATATCATAACATTGCTTAAACCCTGCAGTCTGCGTGCAAATTCCGAAACGAAGGGCGTTGTCATTGGCGGGTCTGTCCGCGCCATATCTGCGATTATCAGAATTAGGCTCTTCGGATCCTTCTCGGCAACTTCT
>Ga0182027_10015288_pt1 | contig 10565 bp, 7 predicted proteins | sample 712E1DmetaG_FD_121300 | JGI IMG/M metagenome (GOLD analysis project Ga0182027, IMG submission 121300) | Permafrost microbial communities from Stordalen Mire, Sweden - 712E1D metaG (Illumina Assembly) | ecosystem: Environmental > Terrestrial > Soil > Wetlands > Permafrost | place: Sweden... | reverse complement strand
GGTTGGAAAGGATTTGTTGAAGGTCAGGATTCCGGTGTTTACCAGGCAACTCCCCTTTCACGGTTAAATGCATCAGATGGGATGGCTACTCCCCTGGCACAGGTAGAATATGAAAGAATGTATTCAACCCTTGGCGGAAAACCTGTTCATGCTACCCTGGCAATGCACTGGGCAAGGTTGGTTGAATTGCTTTATGCTGCCGAACACTGTCTGGAACTGGCAACTGATCCTGAAATCACAAGTAAGGACCTTAGGGCCCCTATTAATAAAATTGTTGGGGAAGGCGTGGGAATTGTTGAAGCTCAACGAGGTACGTTAACCCATCATTACTGGACAAATGATAAGGGAATCGTGGAAAAAGCAAATATCATTGTTGGCACAACCAATAATCACGCTGCAATTTGCATGTCAATAAAGAAAGCTGCCCAGGGATTGATCAAAAAAGGGGTAACCGTAAACGAGGGCATCCTGAATATGGTTGAAATGGCATTCAGAGCCTACGACCCTTGTTTTTCATGCGCAACACACAGTTTGCCCGGGAGAATGCCTATGGTCGTAAATTTCAGGGATCTGGAAGGCAATATTTTACGTACGGCGAAAAGAGATAGTTGAGGCTTAACTTTAAAAATGCCACCCTGCCCGCAACCGAAGGCAGGCGGGAAAGGCACTAAGACACTAAGGTTCACTAAGTCTTATTTTAAGAGTTTCTTTGTTTAACTTTGAGACTTCGTATCTTAGTGGTAAAAATATTTTTTAAACAGCTCTGAAGTTAATTAACCCATTTTAATTTCTGTTGCACCAATCAAATGAAAACTAAAACACTGCTTCTTGGTCTGGGGAATGATATATTGACAGATGACGGTATTGGGCCTAAACTAGTTAACGATTTGCAAAACGAACTTTCAAAGGAGAATTTTGACTTTTTGAATGTATGTGTTGGCGGACTGGAATTGCTCGACCATATGCTTGGTTATGATACGGTTTTTATTCTTGATGCCATACAAACAGAACATGGACAGCCCGGTGATGTTTACTTTCTTTCGACTAAGGATTTCAAGGAAACATCACATATTTCAAACCTGCACGATATTAATTTTCTGACTGCACTGAAACTTGCCAAAAAACTTGACATTACTGTTCCTTCAAATATTCATATTATTGCCGTAGAAATTATTGAAGACAGGGTGTTTAGTGAAAATCTAAGCCCGGAAGTAGAAATTAAGTACCCGAAGATCATAAGGAAGGTGAAGGAATATATCAGGAATAGTTAATCACCCTTCTTCTGTGTCAACCGCCAATAGGTAGAGACAAATATGATCTAACCACCCCACCCTTTTATGGAAACTACCGTCCCATCCGAGTCACATAAAATGGACTCGGATGATTTAGGAGCAGCCAGCCAAAACTAAACCTTTATTTCACCAAAAGCATTTGTTTTCTAAAACATCCGGGTCCTCTATCGAGTGACCCGAATGGGTAAACTGTGGCAACATAAATGGCCTGTGATTATTTATATACAATTGCAGCATATCCAACCCAGTGATGAATATTGGCGGGAGCAGTAACTCCCATAAAGATATCGTTTACACGGATCGGTTCCCGGCTGATGCTGGTTGAATATCCCATAAGGATTCCGTCAAGTTCCGGAGCATGCGAAATTCTCTGAAATGATAAAGCGGTGAATAATCCGAAAGGAACTGAATTGCGCCCACACCAGGGCCATTTGTATTCAAAATTTTTATTAATCAGCATCGGTATGAACGATTTAATTTTTGTTGTGTCAGTTTTTGGGACTAAGTAATTATGAATCAGATTGTATTCAAAATCAACTGCCTTTTTAAAACCCGATGAATCACTCCCAAAAGTGGCAAAATTTTTCCCGCCCCAATCTTCATCACCATAGTGAACGGCATCATTTGAAATGACAAAAGCAAAGTCTTCACCCCATTTTAGTTTTTTCCCCGAAGTGATTTTCTGAATCGAAGAAGCAAGAATTTCTGCTATAGCCTGCATGGTGTCGGCCGACATATTGGTAACGAGTATAGGTATGATCTGCACATTTCTGTTATAATACTGCAGGAATGGAATGAGTGCTTCCACAGAATGTTCGCGGGCTTGTAATGAATCGCTGACCATATAAACTGATTTGGGAAGCGAGGCAATAATATCTTCTCTAAGGGATGATATTTTTACATTACCATATGCGGATCTCCATTGAGTGAAATTCTCAAAAATGATTTTATCCCTTACAGTTATTTTATGAGCGACACCAAAAATAATGACAATCTTTGCCTTTATGTTTTCGAGTGCAAGAGGATACATGGAACCTGCATATGTATAATCATCGTGAGGACAAATGGCTAACCGGCATTTTGCCTGGTTTGAAATATGTTTTTCAGCCCTGAGAGCAGCATATTTATTTTTATATTTCCGGTCGATCCTTTGCATTATTGAATCCATCTGAAAGCTTTTTGATGCAAAACCTACCGTATCTTTCAAATTCCTGATTTTTGAACTTTGAGAAAATACATTCTGTTCCGACAGCAAAATAAAGATGGATATCCAAAATAGTATCGTTTTTAAATTTTTCATATTTTACATAGTCAATACTCAATTCGTTTCCAAAAGCTCAGTGTCCCTTGAAGGTGACACTGAGGGGACAGGTTGGTCTGAAATTATTTTAATTTATCAATTACAATATCAAAATCAAGCTCTGGTAAAAAATGATATTTCTCCCAAAAATATAACCTTTTATCATCAATTACTCTACTCGAATCAGGTTTATATGAAAAAGAATCTATTGACAATGATTTTGGGATTGTTAAGGTGTAGATTGCTTTGTCTAAAGGCTTTCCCCATAACCGGGTAGTTGTTAAAATGTATGTATTTTTATTCGAGCTCTTCTGCCTGTAAAAAATATTCAGGTCTAAAGTATCTTTTGGAGGAATTGTTATAGTGAAAGAAATAGCATTCTCTATAAAGCTATACTTAATTATTGCAAGGTTATTTAAATCCATAACTTTAATGGAATCAATCATGTTAACCTTATCAGCAAAAGGGTACAATATTTTTTTATGCAACGTTTCGTTTGAACTGTTGTAAAATGAATAAATGCCGTTAATACTAAAATATGTGCTATCAAGTTTGAAATCAATATGTTCTTCAAAAAACGAAACTGAATTCTGAGCTATCAAATAGGTAAATCCGGAATTAATAAATAAAAAAAGCAGCAATAATCTTTTATCCATTACCTGGCAATTAAAACCTGGGATGAACTGTAATTTTTATCATTTAAAAATAAAAGTACCATATATGATCCATTTTCAATATTTGAAGGCAGGTTTAACATGCCGGAATTATCAGTAATATGAAATTCAGCAATCTTTTGACCATTTAAACTAACCAATCTGATGGTACAATTTGAAGATTTTACCGGCAAAGAAATTTCATAATTTAAAATTAAGCCGTTTAATGGATTCGGGAATATTTTAATTATTGATTCAGAGGCTTTATTTATATCCTTGATTTCTACATTTAGTGAGCTAAGTATATGTATATCAATAGTTATCACCGAATCAGGTTGCATAGTAACTTCAATCGGAGTAATGTTAACATATTCTCCTGTAGTTAAAGTACTATGATAATATAATTCATCTAAATGGTTCTTCGTAGAATATAACCGGGATGAATAAGCTCCATCAAGATTCAGATAAAAATTTAAACCTGTTTGATAATTATTAAGCCATCCGGTAGAATTTGGAAGCAAATTCCCATTTTTATCATAAACATGCCCCTTTATGGTTCCTGACATTCCTAAAGTATCATTCACCCCTCCAATTGTTGGAGATTTATCAATACTATACTTTTGCTGTAAATATTCATTATTAGGAATTCTTGCAATTGATTGACCATTTATCGGATTTCTGATTGCATAATCAGGTGAATTACCATAAACTAAAGCAATATTTGTTTCTTTATATGTTCCAAAAGTATATGAAATTTGAATAGAATCTTTAACTGGATTTATAATAAGATTGGATGCCATACTATCGTTATCAATTACAAAAACTCCCGTAAATCCAATAATATTGATTCGTTTAACCCGTGAAATACCTGAAGATGTTTTGATCCAGATACTATCTATGGGCCATTCTTTCTGATCGGTATCAAAATATTGTAATTCAATAACCCATTTGCCATTCATATCGAAAAACAATTCTGATAATACAATGCTTGGAGGACCAATTGGATTGGCTCTTAAAATCGTTACAAGCAGGATGGAATTGACTATAAGCAAAACCTTTTTCATAATATTTTAATTTACGACTAACATAACCCATTCCCCTCCGGGTCCCACTTGTTGACCCGGAGGATTTTGGCATCGATGAGCTTATTATAAAACATTTTATTGTGGTTCATACAAAAATTCGTTACCAAACTGCTCAGTGTCCATTTCAGTAAACACAGAGCGGACATTTAATATTTAACTATAATTTTTGAGGCCCTCTTATTATCTTTAGTTGTCAAAATCATGAAATAAATACCTGGTTGAATATTCTTTCCATTAAAGTTAAAGTTATATTCTCCTTTAATTTTATAATCATTTAATATCTGAATTTGTAATCTGCCGAATAAATCAATGATTTTGATATCGACATAAGTATCAAAAGGGACTGAGTATATAATATTTATAATTTCAGAAAAAGGATTCGGGGAACATTCAACATTTATTTCATTATTGATTTTCATTTTTTCATTAATTGTCTGTGACGTTTGTTGACAAATAAAGTGAGTATCAAATCCCAGATTATAAGCATATATTGAATCACCTGCATTTACACATGGAGAATTAGAACTTATAATTGGCGGGGTATTGCTCACAAATAATGGATTTTGAGTAAGGTTAAAATAGGGGTCAATTGGGTCGCCATTTGAATTGGTTGTAACAATCTTTCCAATACCAGCTATTTGAACAGTATAAAAGTTGCCGTTTGTATTATTCCATACTAAATTATGAGCAACAACTTCAGGAGTAGTTGAACAAAGCGGGGCACAATCAGGTACATCTTGTTTAATTCCGTATCCATTTGAGATGATAATGTTATTTATAACTGTTCCTTTGGCATAAAAATCATGAAAATATATTCCTGCATCAGAATTATTTATAATCGTATTATTGACTATTAATGGATCAGGAATGTCGCTAACTGAATTTGCTATATCAATACCAATCCTGCAGTCATGGACATAATTATTTTCAATCAGGGTATGACACTCATTACTTACCCTTATTCCTACGCCACTGTATGGATTTGAAATATTATAGATGATATTATTTCTAACAATATTGTTTGATTTTGTAGATATTCCCCTACCCGATCCATTAAAAATTGTATTACATTCAATAGTTGATTTTGAATTATATCCTTCAACCCAAATTCCCCAGGAGAAAGTCTGAATATTAAAATTATAAATAGTATTCCCTGTAATTAATGGTGAGCCATTCAAACAGTAGATCCCTCCTTCAGAAATATTTCTTATAATATTGTTTGAAATGGTTGGACTATAATCTGAAAAATAAAATGCATATTTACAATATTCAATAATACAATGACTTATTCTGGAAGTAGAATTATTAATTTCAATTTTATTCCAGTTGCCTTCTGCTGGTTTAGAAAAGTTTGAAGTAAATATAATTGGAGATTCAGAACCGAATGCTAAAAGAGTACCATTGGCAATTATTGAATAATCGCCATTGAATTTCACCATTGTTCCCGGGTTTATTTTTAGTGTATTGTTATTGGGAATAGTGATATCGCTGTTTATTATGTAAATGTTGTTGGATGTCCAGGTGCCAGATACATTACCAGTAACATAAATAGCAATTCCTTTGAGTAAGGTTATGTCAGATAATTTATCAGATGTCGCAATTGCGACAATATTTCCTTTATTGTAATAAATGTCCTGGTAGCCAGATTTTGAATACAGAACCTGATATAGTCCCCCACTTAAATTTATTGAATAACTTCCATTTGTATTGGAAAAAGTGGAGTCCTTTTGTGCTGTTATTGAATTGGGGATGAATTTTACTTTTATTCCACTATGGTCGGTTTGCCCTGATAAATAGGCATTTCCATTAACCTGACCATAGCAATTGATCGTTAAGATAAATGTCAATTGCACAATAAAAATTAAAAGGATACAATTTCTAAGTGTTTTCATAATACGATGTTAATTATACACAATGCATTGTTATTCTTATCTTTGGGTATAGGAAGTATGCAGCAACTTATGGCTCATCGCACTATCGGGATGATCCAGGAATTCTTCATACAGGGTTTTAACCTCGGGATTTTCATGAGCTTTCCTTAATGGCTGATCCATATCGATGGCATAAATTGCCTGTGATCTTTTATCCCTGATCTGGGCATTCGTAGGTATAGGCTGACCGCCACCTCCCAAACAACCTCCGGGACATGCCATAATTTCAATTAAATGATAGCCTGCGGTTCCCTTTAAAACAGATTTTATGAGCAGATTGGTATTTGCCAGTCCCTGTGCTATGGCAGTTCTTAACTTCACCCCTTCCAGGAACTCCCATTCGGGCAATGCGCCTTCTATTTTAATTTCAGCTTCCTTGATTCCTTCATTTCCCCTTACAGGCATTATATTCAGGTCTTTAAAGGGGATTTCCCTTCCTGTAATCGTTTCATATACAGTCCGGAGGGTTGCTTCCATGACTCCCCCGGTTGCACCGAAAATAATACCTGCACCTGTTGCTTTACCCATGATGCTGTCGTATTTATCTTCATGAAGGGTCATAAAATCAATACCGGCTTGCTTTATCATGATAGCAAGTTCGCGGGTGGTCAGGACAAAATCAACATCCTTAAAGCCACTGCTCCTCATTTCAGGACGGTCGGCTTCGTATTTTTTTGCCGTGCATGGCATAATCGAAACTGAAACAATATTTTTCGGATCAACCCCTATTTTCTTTGCATAATAAGTTTTGGAAAGTGCTCCAAACATTTGTTGCGGTGACTTACAGGTTGAAATATGAGGCAGGAATTTCGGGAATTTATGCTCTGCGAATTTTATCCAGCCGGGAGAACATGAAGTGGCCATGGGCAATTTTACATTCTCGTCATGTTCGTTCAGCACTTTTCTCAGCCTTTTTAAAAATTCATCAGATTCCTCTATAACGGTGAGATCTGCCGAAAAGCCTGTATCCAATACCGAATCAAAGCCAAGCCTTCGTAATGCAGCAACCAGTTTGCCCGTAACTTTTTTCCCGGGTAAAAATCCCAGGTCTTCGCCAAGTGCCACTCTCACTGCAGGTGCTGTCTGAACTACAACAAACTTATTTTTATCATTGATAGCTGACCATACTTCATCAATGTAGTTCCTTTCAACAAGCGCCCCGGTAGGACAACGGTCGATACACTGCCCACAGGTGGTACAAATTATTTCATGTAAGGATTTACTTCTGAAAGTGGAAATTTTCATTTTATTTCCCCTGTAGCATGCCGAAACAGCACTTACTGCCTGTAATTGCGAGCAGGTCCTGATGCATCGCTGACACCTGATGCATTTACTGTCATCCTTAACGATTGCCGGCGACATGGTGTCGAGAACATACTTGTGAAACGGGACCAGGTCGATATAAGATTGTTCAATAATCTTGTACTCGGAAGCTAAAAACTGCAACTCACATTTACCGTTTTTATAACATATGGTGCAATCGGCATTGTGTTCGGATAACAGCAGGTCAAGTATGTTTCTTCTTGAATTTCGAACTTTTGTTGTGTTGGTGAATATTTCCATTCCCTCTTCAACTGGTGTTGCACAGGCTGTTACGAGTAATTTTGACCCGGTGAGTTCAACAACGCAAACACGGCAATTTCCAGCTATCCTTAAATCCTTGTGATAACATAAAGTAGGAATCCTGATGTTTAAGGAATCGGCAGCTTCCAGTATCGTGAAACCTTCCTCAACATCTGTGGTTATACCATCAATACTGATTTTTACCTTTTTAACCTTTTCATCTGTTTCAATTCTCTTCCCCATCTGTTCGTACACATCCTCAACCTCATCCATGCCCAATTGCATCGTAATGCCAATGGAATCGTAAATTTCCTGTTTTTTAATTCCCAGTTCCTTATTATTAAGAACATCCGTAATCATTACATTCTGAATCAGGTCCAGTGCTTTATTAACTTCAGCACATGTGTAACCACTTTCATACCTGACCTTTGCAATATCGGATAAATATTCCACCATCATCGACCTGTCGGATTGCCTGACTGCAGATGCAAGTATGTTATAAACCGAAGTTATAGCACCCTTTAATGCACTCGGTTCCATTGCCTGATAATTGACCAGTATCTCCGACATTTCAGCAGACAGAATAGCAGTATATATCTTGCCGAGGATTCTTTCCTTTTCAGCAATGAGATGTTCGGATATAATGAGGCTCGGACGATAGGATACATGCTTTAAGGCTGCTTCATTCTTCAAATTCCACTCATGCGGATTGCTTTTCATCCTGGTAAGCAGAAACAGTAACCTCCGAAGGATATGTAACCTGGGAGTGGGTTCCCAGTCCAGCATTTTCCGGGTATAGGAATTTTCAACATCCAGTTTCAAATCCAGATATTGTAACATCCATGGCCTTTCAAATGGCATTTCAGTTATCCCGATCTTCCAGAGTAATATTCTGAGCCATATTCCCGGTAGCGCTATAAATTTGGGTATTAATATTGGTTTTACATCAAGTCCGAAAAAGTCGGTAGTGGCAATATCAAATAATTCACGATGTGAAGTGGCATTTTCACAACTGGCTATATAAACATCATACCTGGGGAGACTATGACTTTTATGAATGACTGTCAACAGGAATTTTATCAAATCCTGGATATGAATATAGGTTACTGCCGATTCACCTTTTCCACCTAGTATCCTGCTGTCATATCCTTTTTGCAACCATGTCTGCAGGAATTTATACAAGGGGGCATATTCGCACCAGTCGCCATATACGGCGGCAAAACGAACTACCGTACTGGGAAAATCTTTGCTGTGTTGTTTTAAATATTCCTCACCGAATTTTTTTGTTTTGGCGTAATTATAATTTGCATCAACAGGGGTTTTTTCATTGATAGTGGCTCCCTTTGACGGGAAATTACAAGCTGCTGTTGAACTGGCGAAAATGAGCCGCTTGATTTTGATATACTTTGTTAATTCTACTACATTTTTCGTTCCTTCAACATTGGTTGACTGATATGCAGGATTGTCATTATATTCAAAATCATAAAAGGCGGCAAGATGCAGGATAAAATCGGCACCACCCTCATCAAGGATCATTTCAGCAATTTCCTTTACTTTCGATTTGTGAGAAATATCCCACTGTATCCAATGAATATTTTGATGAAAGTCGACTCCTGCTTCTTTGGCCGACCTTCTTGCAATGGCAAATATTTTGAAATCGTCTTTTACCGATTCAATAAAATGCCGGCCTACAAAACCTGAGGCTCCTGTGATGATAATTGAGGGTAAATCTGGCTTCATTGCTTAGGTTAAGTTTGGGGTATGACAGTTTTTTTGTACCAGGTATAAATGATTAAAAGCACAAAACCGATGAGAAAATCAAAAACACCGGAGATAAGCACCATCAATATCGGATCGATGAACAAATAATAGATAAAAAGGAAAATGGTGGCTATAAATTTTACGATGATCGTAAAAAATATGAAAGGATAATATTTTTTTACATCAATAACCGGCAAAATATAAGCAATACTCATAATGATATGAAAAACCCCACCCTGATCGCGGAAAAAATTTTGTGAAATAATAAATCCCATATTCGCCATTTGGGAAGCAGGTAAAAATATTAATCCTAACCCAACGCAAAATGAATGGAGCGCTACCAGAACCAAATAAATTTTCAATATCCTGGAAGCAGAGATATTTTTAAGCATTTGTTTCAATTTTAATTATGATTAGCACTTTTAGTCAAATTATATTATAAAGCACTAAGATACAAAATTATATAGTGTTCCAAATAAGAATCGGGAAATATTGTTAAATTAATAACAGATAATGTGAAAAACTATTTGTAGTTGCAATCTAACACTGGATTAATAAGCTAAACTTCGTCCGGGAATTAATATCCTTATTTTTTATTATTCAGATGAATATCCAGGTATACCGGCAAATGGTCGCTCGGGCCACCAAGATACCTTAAGCCCTGATATGTTTTAAAAGGTTTTTTACCGGGGTATTTATTATCATCCACCAGTATCCAATCCACTGAAAATATATGGGCATCGCTATAATCAGCATGCAATAATTCTTTTTTTCCTATCAGGGCCCAGGAGCCAATCATCTGGTCGAGCATATTCCACTGCGATTGGAACTTATAGCTTCCGAGGCCTCTGTCTGAAAATGTATACATATAATTGAAAAGATCGCCTGGCTTTAATTCAGCACTATCCATTGCTTTAAGAACTTCATGAACACTTTTATCGGTTGGTAAATCATTAAAATCGCCCATAATGATGATTTTT
>Ga0182027_10015286_pt1 | contig 10566 bp, 8 predicted proteins | sample 712E1DmetaG_FD_121300 | JGI IMG/M metagenome (GOLD analysis project Ga0182027, IMG submission 121300) | Permafrost microbial communities from Stordalen Mire, Sweden - 712E1D metaG (Illumina Assembly) | ecosystem: Environmental > Terrestrial > Soil > Wetlands > Permafrost | place: Sweden... | reverse complement strand
GGTAGGATGATAATTGGATTAAAAGTACAAAAAGATAAAAACAAATTCTATTCATGTCCGGTGTGATTGATTTCTTCAAATTCGCCTAACTGCTTATTTTTCCTGACATTGTTGGAGTGAAAAACCCTACCGTTCATCGAAATGTAAACACCATAAGGAAGGTTTTGAACAAAAGCCAGGGAACTACCAAGGTTAAATAAACCATCAGAACTGCCGAATTTGTATGGCACGAGGGCTCCTGTCAGGATAATCGTTTTGTTTGTGATTTCTTTTGCAATAAATGCTGCGGTTTCGACCATGGTATCGGTGCCATGAGTGATGATGATTTTATCCTCGGGACATTTTTTGCAATTATCGACTATAATTTTATGATCCGATTCTGTCATTTCCAGGCTATCGACCATCATTAATGTCCGTATCTGAACTTTTAACCGGCTTCTGCCCAGTTTTAGCATTTCGGGTAGGTGAGTGTCCTGAAAGTAAAGGGTCCCGTTTAGTTCATTATATTCCTTGTCGAAAGTACCGCCTGTAACAAATATCCTTATCGTCATTTTTTCCCTGTGGAATTTTAAATTTTAAATGCTTAATTATAAATCATCATAATTGAATACTATTTCTTTCTTAAGAACATTAACTTAACTCCTCGATTAAGAATTTATAATTCAAAATTTCTTCTCTTCAGTTGTAACTTCATTATTTTTATCAGCAGGGGTAACGACAATCTCTTCAGCCGGAATTTCAGCAATTTCAAGTTCAATAGTTACTTCCTTTTCTTCAACAAGGGGCTCATTTTCGCTAAAAGGCCTTTTCCCTATAAGTTCTTCCATATCGCTTTTAAAGATCATTTCCTTTTCAAGTAGCGCCTTGGCAATCTTTTCATATTCCTCCCACTTCGATTTGAGAAGTTCCTTGGTACGTATAAAAGATTCGCTGATTATTTTGCGAACTTCATCATCAATCACCTCGGCTGTCTTTTCTGAATAAGGCTTTGTAAATCCGTATTCTTTCTGGGGATCATAAAAGGAAACGTTACCGATTTTTTCGTTCATCCCGTAAAGGGTAACCATGTCGTATGCCATATGTGTCACTCTCTCGAGATCGTTCTGGGCACCTGTTGAAATACTTTTGAATTTCAATTCTTCTGCAGCCCTTCCGCCAAGTGACATACACATAATATCACGCATCTGTTCCGCAGTATAAAGATATTGTTCCTTTGGAAGATACTGGGCATAACCTAATGCAGCGATACCCCTTGGCACGATCGATACCTTTAAAAGCGGGGATGCATGTTCCATGTACCATCCTACAATAGCATGCCCGGCTTCATGATATGCAACGATCTTTTTCTCTTCGGGTGATATGATTTTGGTTTTCTTTTCCAAACCACCAATAACACGATCGATCGCATCCTGAAAATCCTGCATAAATACTTCTTTCTTACTTTTTCTTGCAGCAATAAGGGCTGCTTCATTGCAAACATTGGCTATTTCAGCACCCGCAAAACCGGGTGTTTGCTCAGCCAGCTTATTTGCCTTGACATCAGGATTTGTTTTAACAGGTTTAAGGTGTACCTCAAATATAGCTTCACGGCCCTTGAGGTCGGGACGGTCGATTGAAATCTGCCGGTCGAACCTGCCCGGACGGAGCAATGCTGTATCAAGCACATCCGGACGGTTGGTAGCAGCAAGTATAATGATACCTGAATTTGTTGAAAACCCATCCATTTCAGCAAGCAGCTGATTGAGTGTGCTTTCCCGTTCATCATTTCCTCCCTGAACAACAGTGCGGCCACGGGCCCTTCCAATGGCATCAATTTCATCGATGAAGATAATACAGGGTGCTTTTGCTTTAGCCTGTGTAAATAAGTCCCTTACCCTTGAAGCACCAACACCAACAAACAGCTCAACAAAATCGGATCCGGAGAGTGAAAAGAAGGGAACATTTGCTTCTCCGGCAACAGCCCTTGCCAACAGGGTTTTTCCAGTTCCTGGAGGACCGATGAGTAAAGCCCCTTTGGGTATTTTACCTCCCAGATCGGTATATTTTGTAGGATTCTTAAGAAAATCAACTATCTCAATCACTTCTGCCTTTGCTTCCTCTAAACCGGCAACATCCTTAAAAGTTACATCGGTCTTAGTGTCCTTTTCGAAAAGAGTTGCCTTGCTTTTTCCAATGTTGAAAATCTGCTGTCCGCCTGCTCCACCTGAAAACCGCTTCATAATAAATATCCAGAGAACTACCATCAGTCCGATTGGTATTAACCAACTTAATAAATCGCGGCTCCAATTCTGTTTTGTTTTGAAATAGATAGGAATTTGCGTAAGGTTTTTATCTTCAGAAAGTTTATCAATATTTTCCTTTAGGCTCTTTGAAGCATCAGGCCAGCTGAAATGATATTGCGGTGACTCGCTTTTTGAACTCAATACATTTTGTTTCAGGTCCTTATATTTTGCTTTGTTATCAATGGCTTCTTTTTTAATAAAAACATTTACCAGTTCATTGTTAATTACTTCGATCTTCGTTACATCCTGATCGATCAGCATTTTCTGAACTTCCATCCAACTGGTTTCTTTCGATAAATCGGTTGGAAAAAAATAAGCGGCAAACAGCAATACACCTACTATAGCATAAATCCAGTAAAAGTTAAATTTCCTTGGATTTTTGTTTATGTCTTCTTTATTTTGATTTTTTAAATTGTCGTTTTGTTCTTTTGTCATATAAAATGTCAGTTTTTCAGTTTTTTCTTTTTAAAAAAGGATATTATTGGTGTTTCATGATTACGCCATCGCCCCAAAGCGTTTCTATTGAATAGAAATTCCTTTTCTCTTCCAGGAATACATGTACCACGATATCAAAGTAGTCAAGCAATATCCATTCCTTATTCTCAAAACCTTCACGGTGAAAAGGCTTCTGTTTTAGTTGTTTGTTTGTTAATTCTTCAACAAAATCGGCTATGGTTTCGACCTGGGTAACAGAATTTCCATGGCAGATAATAAACATCTCTGCCATACGATTTGTGAATTTACGGAGGTCTATGCTGACAATATTCTCAGCTTTTTTATCCAGCATTGCTTGTAAAATACAATCCCGTAGATTAAGGAATTCTTTGTCAAGATTTTTTTTCTTCATTATTTGGTTTTAAATCAGCCTTACATTAGTTATCAATAGTATTAAGACTGACAAGGTTTATTTTATAATGCAAAATTAGAACAATATGTTAATTATACCTATGATCAATGGTTTATATTTGTTTTTTGAATTTTCTTTTCGAATTTATTCTTACAATAAAAAAAACAAAATAATATTACTTTTCATGACTAAAATTTGATACATTCGAAAGTGTATTTCATTGTTATTTAATTCACAATATGAACGTTGTTGTTTTAGGTGCATCCAATAATCCATCCAGATTTTCATTGCTGGCAATACATAATCTGCTCAGGGCAGGACATAATGTGTGGCCGGTAGGTATAAAAGACATCGCTATAGAAGGACTTGATGTTATTACCTCGCATGATCCGATTGATGAACATATTGATCTGATTACCATTTATATAAATTCCAGACATCAACCTGAATGGTACGACTTTATTTTAAGAACACATCCCAGAAAAATCATCTTTAACCCTGGTGCTGAAAATTATGAACTTGCCACAATGGCTCAAAATTTTAATATCGAAGTCATGGAAGCCTGCACCTTAGTTCTCATTTCTGAAAACGATTTATAAATTCATCCTTCATGGCGGATGATATCAAAGGTTATCCGAGCAGATTTACTCAACATCGCATTTACAGCACAATACTTTTCTTTCGATAACAGCACAGCTTTTTCAATTTTATCAAGAGGTAGTTCCTTGCCCCAGAATTCGTAAGTTATATTGATATTTTCATATACTTTAGGGTGTTCTTCAACAGAGTTGGCTGTTACTGTCATATTGTAATCGGTGACCTCGATCTTCATTTTTTCCAGTATAGATATTACATCCATTCCTGTACAACCTGCCAATCCAACCAATAAAAGGATCTTAGGCCTTGGACCTTTGTCTTCACCTCCGTTTTCTACAGCGGCATCGAGTGGAATTATATGACCGTCAGCCTCAGCTTCAAAACTCATTTTTCCGGTCCATTTGCAACTTATACTATGTTCCATTTTAAAGTTATGTTTTGATATATGAGATTTAGCAGTTGCAAAAATAAGTCCTAAAAACAATCCTAATGAGTAACTGCAAATGAATACTGATTTTCAGCCGTGGAATAATATTTGTAAAGCTAGAATAGTTCTTTATAAAAGCAGACCTTTGCAGAAAATATAGCAACTCCGAATAACATGCCATTGAACGATCTCCATACTGACAATTTTAATGTTCTGATGTCAAAACTAGATCAGTTCATCAGAAAGTATTATAAAAATCTGATGCTGAAAGGAGCCATCCTTGTTCCTGGTATTTTGGTGTTGTCATATCTTATTGTGAGCCTGTTAGAAAATTTCGGCCATTTTAATACCATTGTCAGAACGATATTATTTTATCTGTTCATTATTTCGAACCTGACTGTAGTAAGTTTTTTTATAATTATTCCTCTTTTAAAACTGTATAAAATAGGGCAGAGGATATCTGAAAAGCAGGCTGCAGAAATAATTGGTACCCACTTTTCTAATATTAAAGATAAGCTTTTGAATACACTGCAGCTTAAGGAAATGCTATCGAAGGAGGAAAACTATACGAGCATGGAATTTATTCAGGCAGGTATTGACCAGAAGATCAGCGAGTTGAAACCTGTGCCTTTTACGGGTGCAATTAACTTTGGTGAAAATAAAAGATACCTGAGGTATGCTTTAGTTCCACTGGCAATTTTACTATTACTTTTTATTTTCACTCCCGATATACTTAGTAAAAGCACAAAACGTCTGGTTCAGCATGAAAAATATTTTGAGGTGGAAATGCCCTTTAAATTTATTTTATTGAACGATAGTCTGAAAGCCATTAAAAACGAGGATTATGAAGTCAAACTTAAAATGGAGGGAGAAACATTGCCCGAAAGTGTCATGATAAATTACGATGGCAGTGAATTCCAGATGAACCGTACCGGATCAAATACTTTTGTCTATGTTATTAAAAAAATAAGGAGCGATGTCAGTTTTAAATTCATTGTAAGTAAGTACAGGTCCAGAAGTTACGATATTTTAGTGGTTCCTAAGCCTGTGCTCATTAAATTTCAGGTTAAAATTGAGTATCCGGCATACATAAACAAAGAGAATGATATATTGAACAACATTGGCGACCTGACACTTCCGGAAGGTTCAAAAGTGAAATGGAAGTTTTATGTGGGTGAGGCCGATCATTTATACCTGAAATTCATTGATGAAGATATTGATGTTGAAAAAACAGGGCATGACCTTTTCGAATATCAGCGTTCATTCAGAAAAGAAAACTCCTATATGTTGAATCCTGCGAATTCATACATGAAGGATAAGGATTCACTGAAATATTACATTAACATCATTCCCGATGCATATCCCAGGATCGTTGTACAACAGCAAAGTGATAGTATTACAGGAAAGATTTTGTTTTTTAATGGAGAGGTATCGGATGATTATGGCCTGACTAAGCTTACTTTCAATTATAGATTTACAGAAACTGCCGATAGTACACGCAAAGACAAACTCATAACTCAGCAATTGCCACTTAATTCAGTAAAAAATTACCAGTCGTTTATGCATTACTGGGATATGTCGACTGTAAAAATTACCCCCGGCGATGTATTGGAATATTATTTCCAGGTATGGGATAATGATGGGGTAAACGGTAATAAATCAAGCATATCCGATAAATATTTTTTCAGGGCACCCACTTTAAAGGATATTGATCAGAAAACCGACAAACTTTCAAACGATATAAAAAACGAATTGCTTAAAGCCGGCGAAAGGACAAAAGAACTTCAGAAAGATCTTGAAAAAGCAAAGAAAGACCTTCTGGACAATAAAAATCTCAACTGGGAAAACAACAAACAGATTGAAGATATCATGAAGCAACAGGATGAACTGAAAAAGAATATTGATGAAATCAAACAAAAGTACATGGAGAGCATCATCAAACAGGATGATTATAAGGACATTAACCAAAACATGCTTGATAAATACAAACAATTGAATGATCTTTTCGATCAGCTTATGCCCCAGGATATTAAAGACCTTTATAAGGAACTGGATGATTTGCTGAAAGAGAATAAAAAGGAAGACCTGCAACAAAACCTGGATGATTTGAGTAAGGATAATAAAAGCCTGGACAAGGAACTCGACAGAATGCTTGAATTGTTTAAAAAAATGCAATTCGATCAAAAGGTTGATGACTTATCGAATAAACTCAAGCAACTGGCAAAAGAACAAGAACAATTGTCAAAAGAAACAGATGATAAGAAGAACCCACTGGATAACCTTGAGAAAAAGCAAAACGAACTGAATGATAAATTCCAGGATGTGAAAGAAGATTTTAAGGATCTTGATAAGATCAATCAGGAACTCGAAAAACCGCAACCACTCGATGATACAAAGGAGGACCAACAACAAATTGACCAGGAGCAGAAGCAAAGTCTTGATAATATGAAGCAAAACGACAGGAAGCAGGCAGGAAAGAACCAGAAAAATGCTTCGAAAAAGATGAAAGAAATGGCTGATAAAATGGATGCCATGAAAGAGAAGGCTGAAATGGCCGGATTGGAAATAGACTTAGATAAACTCAGGCAAATTCTTGATAATCTTTTGGCTGTTTCTTTTGATCAGGAAGACCTCCTCAACCAGTTTAAAGCAATTAACACATACAACCCGCAGTATATTGAACTTTCGAAAAAACAAGGTGCCCTGAGGCAAAATACAAAAATTATTGAAGACAGCCTTTATGCACTGAGTAAAGTTCTGCCAATGATAAGTTCCATGGTTAATAAAGAGATAGGCGATATCAACTATAATATGGATCTCCTTGTCGATCATTTATCAAACCGCAAGGTATCAGATGCCAGGACTAAACAGCAGCTGGTAATGACATCAGTAAATAACCTGGCGTTATTACTGAGTGAAATTCTAAACCAGATGCAGCAGGAAATGTCATCGAGTTCATCTGGCATGAAAATGAAGAAAAAAGGAAAAAGCAAGAAGCCTGGCTCGGTTCAGAGCGTTAAAGAATTACAGGATCAGCTGAACCAACAGATACAGCAAGTGAAAAAGGATATGCAGGACGGGAAAAGTCCGGGTGGCAAAGAGTTTGCAAAAATGGCAGCTCAACAGGAAATGTTGCGTAATGCTTTAAGAAGAATGGATCAGGAAAAAAACAAGGATGGTAAAGATCCCAATGGCAATCTTACCAACATACAAAAACTGATGGAAAAAACTGAGAACGACCTGGTAAATAAAAAAATAACCCCCCAAACCATTGAGCGGCAGAAAGAGATTACCGTAAAATTGCTGGAAGCTGAAAATGCCGAAAAGCAACAAGGCGAAAAGGAAGAACGGCAATCCAAAACCGCACGTGAAATTTTCAATTACCGTCCGCCATCGCTGGATGAATACTTAAAAAAGCGAGAAAAGGAAAACGAGTTGTTGCAGGCTGTCCCACCATCGTTGAATGACTTTTACAGGATCAAGGTGAAGGAATATTTCAGGCAATTGCCTTAAAATTAAATTGTAAAAGTCTATTTAAATCATTTGTTTTTTAAGGTCCAGTTCACAAGTGCATTTGATATTTTCACTCTATATTTCAGCAAACCGGCACTAGTGCTATAAGCAAAATAGACACAATCACTATCATTAGCAAAAGCTGTATCTTTTTGAAAGACAAATACATTGCTATATATCTTTCCATTAATATTTATTGACTTTATTACGCTGGCCGAACTATGTGGGTAATCAGTAGATACCTTATTCTGTATTATGCCTATCTCACTGTTAAGTACTTTTATATACTTATTAAGTATTAGTTCTACTTCATCTCCACCACCATTGCCTTCAATGGTAATATCCATTAAAACACTACCACCAGTAATTTCACTCATAATTGCATTTGAGCTTCCAGTACAATAATTATAAGAATCGGAACCAACACGTCCACAATATTCATCCGGTGGCAGTTGATAAATAGTTTGCACAGTGAAAGACTTGGTAAATAGAGAATCGTTAATAAATATTAAATTCTGTCCGGAGGTATAAGGTAAATTGTAACTTTCTCCTTTGGCTACGCAAGGATGGCACTTATAGCACCTTGAAAAAATAACAATAGTTACAAAAGCTAAAAGTATCAGGATGATTTTTAGTTTCATGTATGTTTTATATTATTGATTTACAATATTTTGACCCTTTATTTTGCTGAATGTTTGGATAATGCCTTTGAGTTTATTTATTTCAGGTTGAGCTTTTGATGCCAATGTCAGAGAATAATTATCTAAGTGATATGTACCATTCATTGATTCAAACACGGTTAACTTTTCATTGTCATCCAAATTTACTAAAAAATTGTTATCAATTAATTGAAAATAATTCTGCAATTTCATTACAGCAAAATGATCATCGTGAGGCCTGAAAATACTGTTACCAAACGATGAAAACTCTTTATTGTATCCAATATAATCTAAAATGGATGGTTTGATGTCGCACTGTTGGGTCACAATATCGGTATGCCCTTTCAAATATGGATCTGCAGGCATATAATATACGATGGGGATAGCATATAATCCGGCTTTTGACCGGTATTTAAATGAATAAGGAATAGAGGCATGATCGCCTGTAATTACAAATAAAGTATTTTTGTACCACTTGCTTTTTGATGCTTTGTCGAAAAATTGCTTTAAACATAAATCAGTATAAAGTATGCTCCTTAATTGAGAATTAGTCTGAGATGAGAACTGTTGATTATACTTTTTAGGAATGGAATAGGGGCTATGCGATGACAAAGTGAGTATGCAACTAAAAAAAGGTTGTCGAAAAATATCAATTTTTTTAAGAAAAAATTGCAAAAAGTCACCATCTGAAACACCCCATGGACTTTCGGTAGCTTTTTTGTTTCCATATTCATTTTTTCCAAAATAATATTTAAAACCAGCTTTACGGGAAAAATTATTGATCCCCAGATTTCCATTTCTGGCACCATAAAAGAATGAAGTTTGATAACCTTCTGATGATAAAATTTCTGGTAATGAATTAAAATCATTTTGAATGAAAGAAGTCAATATCAAGGCTCTATTGCCCAATGATGGTAAACTACCTAGAATAGCCGGTAATGCTTCCAGGGTTGTTCTCCCGTTTGCATATGCATTCCTGCAAACAAAGCTTTGAATTATCAATGAATCCAGAAATGGTGTGCAACCTTTATTGTTATTTAAAATCCCTACATATTCCTTTGAAAAGCTTTCTAAAATGATGATAATAATATTTAGTTTCTTGAATGGTCCAGATGATTGATATTCCTTTTTGGTTGTAAATATCTGGTTAAGTTTAGCATTATTAAAGAAATTGTAATTTGATTCCTTGTTATTAGAAAAATATTCAATGATGGAAAATGGTGTATTTGTAGCTAATACATTGTATTCAATTGGAAAAGAACGATTGGTAATTGAGGTTTTAATGGGGTATTTATTAATGCCTCTTGCGGTTAAGCTTAAGAAAATCAATAAAAAAAAGAATAATGCATAATTAAAAATACCAGGCGTAGCATTCAATTTGTTGATAGGTAAATCAACTTTTTTGATTCTGATTTTAACCAGAACTATGATCATAAGTCCTAAAGCAATTGATAAATACCAATAATGAATTATATACGTTGGAATCAGACTTAACAGCTCACGATTCATGGTTTTAAGATAATATAGCCCCTCAAAAGTTGTTCTTTTATTAGAAAACCCAAAATATGCGACATCAGATAAATTCGTTAGTAAAGCAAGAATATTAAATGAAAGGAATATTGTATTTAAAAATATGCGATAAAAGTTGTGGTAATAGAAATTCCAAGGAATTAACGACAAAAGAATATAAAGGCTATTGTATATTATAATGGCCGAAGTATCGAAATGACAGCCATAAGCGAAAGAACTTAAAACATATTTTGTTTCTAAAGGATAGAAATAATTGAAGTTAACAATAAAGAAAAGGAACCTGCAAAAAATAAATAAAATCAACAGCCAGAATAACTGCTTCAATAATGTATAAACTCTTAAATAATAGGAGCTGTTAGAGAATTTGTCTGTATGTTGAAGCAAGGAATTTTATTAAAAAAATAGTATTTATATAGTATATTTCGATGTAGATACTAATATTAATAACTTCATGCGTTAAAAAATATTAGTACGAACCAAATTATTTCATATTTTCTTCCCTGCAGTCGGCCCCGGTTTTAAGCTGAAAATTTCATCAATACGAATGATGATAACAGCGTAGGGTTTTGGAAGGTTCATTTTTAGTGACATAGCAGCGGCCATATCATAAAGTTCGCCACTTTCCTGTATTTCAGGAGAGCCCAAAAAGCGGTATCCATCCAGAATCTCCCGGTTTACAACAGCAACAGCGACTTTGGAACCGGTTTTAAT
>Ga0182027_10015285_pt1 | contig 10566 bp, 13 predicted proteins | sample 712E1DmetaG_FD_121300 | JGI IMG/M metagenome (GOLD analysis project Ga0182027, IMG submission 121300) | Permafrost microbial communities from Stordalen Mire, Sweden - 712E1D metaG (Illumina Assembly) | ecosystem: Environmental > Terrestrial > Soil > Wetlands > Permafrost | place: Sweden... | reverse complement strand
CGATACGATATTGGTGTCGAGCAGGTACATTGGCTTACTCGAACTCAACTGGAGGCCGGCTCGGGTCCTCTCTACGAGCAGGCACAATGTCTTCAAACCGGGGGGCGCCCGGATCGAGCAAAATCTCCTTGAGCGAGGGTCTCGCTTGGGACTTCAGCCGCTTCCACTCGTCGATGGGAACAAGGACCGCCGTCTCCACGCCGCGCCGGGTTACCACCTGTGGGCCGTCCTTGATGGTCGCGTCCAGAAACTCGCTGAAACGCGCCTTTGCGTCATAGACCTGCCAAGCCATGAGGACACCTCCACTCATATAGTCATATCACTAGTCATATGACCAAGTCAATTTGCCTTTAATGGCCAAAAGTTTCTTGATGTGCGGAGGGAATGAAAACGGTACCCCTTCCATCGCCATAAACAAGTGAGGGATGGGCGCACGGTTTTAGTATGTATTCCTGCTGCTCATCACATCTGCGCCTTTCCGCATCCTTGGGTGCACGGGGTGATTGTCTACCTCGTATCCGAGCGTGATGACCAGGCCGACGCGTGTAGTACGCGGAATGTTCAGTATTTTTTTGACTTGAGATTCGTCAAACCAGCCCAGCATGCACGTTCCCAGGCCAAGTTCGGTTGCCTGCAAGCAGAAATGCGCGGCGGCAATGCCTGTATCAATCAAATAAAATGGACGGTCCGTGAGCCACCCGGCAACCTGCGTAATGACTGAAGGTTTTTCAATGGCCAGGACGGCAATCACGGGCGCCTGCAATGCAAATTGATTGAATGAAACGGTCTTGCTGAAAGTCGCATGGGCGACTTGATCTTTGATCGCCGGATCGTCAACGAGGATGAGTTTCCACGGCTGCGCATTGTTTGCCGATGGCGCTAACCGCACGGCTTCGATGAGCGCCTGTAGTTTATCCGGTTCTACCGCTTTTTGTTGGTATCTCCTTACACTCCGGCGCGCATGAATCAGTTCTTCAAATCTCATATCTACCCCCCGAACATGATGCCGAATGGCTCCCATCTCAATCTACCATCTGAATATAATCATTATCCGTCACCTGCTGTGGGTCCGGTGCCTTCTGCCTGGGAAACGAATAGAAGTGCTTTCCCACCCTTCGCCAGAAAAAAGCGAAGGATGGAGCACCTTTAGTTAATTGGTGGGTCGAGGGGTACTCGGCCTAGTCCTCTTCCAGTGTATTAGTATCTAGCCCATCCGCCCTGCCTGTTATTGAGCAGTATTTTTTATGAAAGAACCCGTAAGCTAGGTTTACCTGCTCCATGTATTGGTGAATTTGGTTTGCCAATTGATACTCAGGGGTTTCGATCTTGACGATCTCCTCTCCTAAAATACTTTTTATCTCATCACAGTCAATTGCAAATGAATGGTCTTTGTAGCCATAAACCAACCGTTCTGCAATTTCGACTGCCTTCACCTCAGAAAGGCCATCCCTTTTCAATAACCTTTGTGCGTAATGAGTTGCTGACTTCGATACTCTCTCGTATAAACCAAGATGCTGAATGCTGAGAGTTTTTTGAAGATAAGAGGCTAGCATATCGGCTGCTGCTGGATGATTTTCACATACACCTGCGATGTAATCCAACGCAGTGCCAAGTCCTAATGCAGGTAATTTACGGAATTGGGGGTCAACCGGACCCAATTCGCTCATCATACCCATATGGATTTCTCTTGCGCCGAGCGCGAGAAGTGTTCCAGCCGACTTTGCTCTTCTCGGCACCGAAACTACAAATCCAAGATTGGTTGATGTCTTTAAGTACCTGCTGATGAGATATGCTGGGACGGGAGAACCGCCTTTGGTGTGCAACAAGAGGAGAATCGGCTTAGCCCTGTCGCGAAAATCGCTGCTAGCCGCAGAATAGATCGTGTTGGAGGTACTCTCCGAGATTGGTGACTGTTCGTTATACAGAAATAGAAAGTTATATTTTGCGGCGATTTCGGACTGATCGATGAAACTCCCAATATCTTCTGCTATCCGGCGGAATGCTACTCTCAGGTTCTTCGCGTCTAGGCCAGCTATTACAGTAATGATGTGTGGAGGCGGCGGAGCTTGCTGCGGAACGTCGCTGGGCGTAGTTGATGGCGGGGAAGGAATGCCCTCCGGATCGTCAGAAGCTCCAGGGGTCCGTTCGTCCCCTCTTGATACTGGCCGATTTGCCTCAGCGCTAATAGCGTCCGTTGTGCTCATCAAGGCCTTCCATTGGTCTCACATCAAGGGCACTGCGGTAATGATAAGAGGTTGTTTGTCCATACGCCGTCGGCATGTGTTTGCAAGTAGGGCAATCTTCCGTCCGTTGGGCGCACTACCCCCACATAAGCTTTCTTGCCGCTCGCAGGATCGATGACGTAGAACGTATTTGTTTTCGCCTCTATGCTTTTGATTACGTCTTCCCGCTGCCATTTCCAACCGACACCGCCAATTTGCGTAATGTGCTCATGAGAGCTCAACACGTCCGGCTTTGTGATGCAGGTGACCTGTACGTCTGCCATGATCTCTCCGAAAACCGATTTTCAGAATACCAGACATCTAAGCAGCGTGCCATTATCCGCCAGGGGGCTGAAGCCCCCTGCTCCCTCCGGCATGGTGCTTACCAACCCCGCGTTTGGAGGAGTTGTGACTCTTCGAGGCTGGCGGCGGCCAGGCCCTTCATGGTGCCGGTAACCTGTTCGGAGACCTCGGCCAGAATCTTGGGATCGTTGAAGTGGGTGGTAGCGATCACGATGGCCTTGGCGCGGGAGACGGCCTCGGCGCGCTCATGCGGATTGCGCGGGGTGCCGACATCCGATCTGCCGCAGCGGTTTTCATCGGCGTCATCTTCCGTCCAGTTTTCTACATCGAGCGGCGTGGCGCGCTCCTTCATAAAGATGCCCGACCCGACAAAGATGGCCTCTGCGCCCAGTTGCATCATGAGCGCGGCGTCGGCCGGGGTGGCGATGCCGCCGGCGGAGAAGTTGGGCACTGGCAGCTTGCCGGCCTGGGCCACCATGCGGACCAGCTCGTACGGAGCCTGGTGCTCCTTGGCGGCGGCGTAGAGTTCCTGATCGGTGAGCACGGTCAGCACCCGCATCTCCCGTGTAATCTGGCGCATGTGCTGGACTGCGTGGACCACGTCGCCAGTTCCAGCCTCGCCCTTCGTGCGAATCATGGCCGCGCCCTCGGCAATGCGCCGGAGAGCTTCGCCCAGGTTGCGCGCGCCGCACACAAAGGGCGTAGTAAAGGCATGTTTATCAATATGATGCGCCTCATCGGCGGGGGTCAGGACCTCGCTTTCGTCGATGAAGTCGACGCCCAGTTCCTGGAGAATCTGCGCCTCGGCGAAGTGGCCGATGCGGGCCTTGGCCATCACAGGAATGGAGACGGCCTGGATGATCTGCTTGATCAGGCTGGGTTTGGCCATGCGAGCCACGCCGCCCTCGGCGCGAATCATGGCCGGCACGCGTTCCAGGGCCATCACCGAGGTGGCGCCGGCCTCTTCGGCGATGCGGGCCTGCTCCACGCTCATCACGTCCATGATGACGCCGCCCTTCAGCATCTCCGCCAGGCCCACCTTCAGGCGCAGGCTGGTTCCCGTCGTGTTCTTGCTTCCTTTTTGTTCCGGCATCGTCCTCGACCTCGGCTTCGAGCGGCTTGCGGACCGGTTAGGACCGGCAAAACCGCGTATTTCCATTCTTATTCAGTGTAGCAGTGATGTTGCCGACGGATAAGCCGGGATATTGGGAAGGTCGCCGTCCTGCGCCTGCCGATTCTTTGAGACAACTTATCCCATCGCCTCTCCTACGGCCCTTCCCGTGCCTCTATCTCTATGCCCTACTCCCGTGCGCGCTCACCTGAAGCGCTCGCTGGAGACGATGTTGCCCCGGATGGCAATCGCAGCCGCCAGGGAGATTCCTGTGGAGGATCGCCTGTATCCGGCAGGAAAGGTGCGTTGAGCCCTTGGGATGGAGCTCAAAAACTTTGAGTTCAGTGAAGGGGACGGCGATGGGCATGGAAGCGCAGAGCACGATGGGGCAGCGAAGCGCGCTGCACCGGGAAGCGGCTGCCTGCGGCTATCCGCCCGTCGCAGTTTTAGTCCCTGTGCTCACCGCCGAACGGGAGCGGGTCCTGCTCGAGCATCTGCCCATGGTGCGCTTTCTCGCCCGCCGCATTCATGAGCGGCTTCCCCAGCATATGGACATTGAGGATATGATCTCGGCCGGGGTGGTGGGGCTCATGGACGCCTTTGCCAAGTTCGACCCAAAGAAAAAGGTGCAGTTCCGCAGCTACGCGCAGTTCCGCATCCGAGGCGCGATTCTTGACAACCTGCGAACGCTCGATTGGAGTCCGCGGGAGTTGCGCCGCAAGGGCCGTGCGGTCGAGGAGGCTATCCGGGTGTTGACGGCCAAGCTGGGCAGGCCGCCGGGCGAGGCGGAGGTCGCGGCGGAGATGGGGCAGGAGCTCGACGAGTATCAGAAGTTGCTCAGCGATCTCAAGGGCCTCGTGATCGGCACCCTGCATACGGAGCATAGCGAGGATTCGGGCGAGGAGGAACTGGCCTACGTGCCCGGCCGGCCCGAGGATGACCCGCTTTTCTGCTGTTTGAGAAGCGAGCTTGAAGAACGGCTCGCCGAGGCCATTGCCCACCTGCCCGACCGCGAGCGGCTGGTCATGACTCTCTACTACTACGAAGAGATGACCATGCGCGAGATCGGGCTGGCGCTGGGGGTGGTCGAGTCGCGGGTCTCTCAGGTGCATTCCTCTGCCGTCGTGCATCTACGGGTGGCGCTGGAAGATTTTGCAGCGCGCGGGGTCTTTGAGTGCTCTCCTCTGCGCAAGCTGCCTGCCCGGATGTGGCATGAGCGGAGCACGAAGGAAATTTGTGCGTGAGGTCCTGGGAAGTGCGCTGAGCAAGCAGGGTATCTTCGGGTTTGCCAACCGGATCGTGCTGAATCTCTCTCCTTCTGGTAACAAAAGGTACCGCCGGTAACCGGAAATCCGCACATCAAGACCGAAATAAATATTCTTAAATAACTACAGAAATAAGCAAAGCTGCCGATTGGTCCACTCAGGGTCAATGAGCATCGTCCTATGCACAATCATGCAGAATTGAGGCCGATTTTAAGAGCGCCCTCTGCAGCCACGGCCTTAACGCAGCAGTCGAAGAACGGGGCCGCGGCATACGCGGGTGCGCTGGGCAGCGGCCGGTCAACCTTGCTTCGTTCCTGGAGCGAAGTTTCGCTGTCGGCTACCGAAGTCGATGTGCGTACGGACAAAGTTGCGGCCGCACAGGCGGCGCTGGCGGCTGGAACCTACAACGTGCCGGCATCGGCGGTGGCATCTAAGGTTCTGGACGACATGCTGGTTCTGTGAAACACGCTCTAATGCCCTGAAAGTGTCCTCCTTCTCAGCCGTCTATACTGGATGCGGAAGGACACGCTTTGTTCGCCCCCCTTCGTTTCCTCTGGAATGCGACTCGCGGCCACCGTCTGACTCCATGGCGGAGCGAATACCTGCGCTGGCGTGTGGAGACCTACTCCGGCCAATGGGCTGAGGGGTTGACGGACAAAAATGTCCTGAGTTTTCTGTGGACCTCGCGCTGGGAGTTTCTCAGCTACCTCGCCTGGATGAACCGCCTCAGCCGCGAGGTGCGGAAGCGGGCGTAGACGGGACCCAGGGGTGCTTCCTTCAAGCCTAACGAGGTAAAGGAGAGCGAATATGGCGATACCCGATTACCAAACGGTGATGCTCCCACTGCTTAAACTCACCTCCGACGGCAATGAGCACCAAATTCACGAAGCAGCCACATTACTTGCCGACGAATTCAAATTGACCGAGGCCGAACAAAAGGAAATGCTGCCAAGCGGTGTCGGAGGGATTTTCGTCAACCGAGTGGGTTGGGCACGGACCTATTTGAAGAAGGCGGGCCTCCTTTGTAACCCGAGGAGAAGCCAATTTCAAATTACTAAACGAGGAATGACTGTCCTCAGCCAAAAGCCCAAGAAGATCGACGTGAAGTTCCTACGCCAGTTCCCGGAGTTTGTGGAATTTCAATCCCCGAAGAAGTCGGGGGCCGAGGAGCCGATTTTAGAGTCGCTGGAAGAATCCAGCAAGACTCCCGAGGATTTGATCGCTTCTGGTTACCTGAAGCTCCGCAAATCGCTTGAGTCGGATTTGTTGTCGCGTGTGAAGTCCTGCCCTCCGGATTTCTTTGAACGATTGGTCGTTCGGCTAGTAACGAAGATGGGTTACGGCGGTTCGCTTGCCGACGCTGGCAAAGCCATCGGCAAATCCGGAGACGGCGGTATCGATGGCGTTATCAAGGAGGATAAGCTCGGCCTCGACCTCCTCTATATTCAAGCAAAACGTTGGGACAACACAACTGTGGGACGCCCGGAGATTCAGAAGTTTGTTGGCGCTCTTTACGGGCGCAAGGCAAAGAAGGGAATTTTCATCACGACCGCCGCGTTTTCCAGGGAGGCTAAGGAGTATGTTGATGGTCTTGAGAGTCGCGTCATCCTGATTGACGGAGCCCAACTGGCGGAATACATGTTCGATTACGGCATTGGGGTTTCAACTGTCGATAGTTATGTGGTGAAGCGAGTTGATTCAGACTTTTTCGAGGATGAGGCTGGGACGGACACTAACTAGCCTTCCATTTGTCAACGATTTCGCAGGGTGCCCAGGCATCCACTGTCTCTCCCGTTTCATCCACATTGGAGTTTTAGTCTGGTGAGAATCGGCATACTCTTCGGCTCCGGCTTGTCGCTCGCGGTGTTTCTTTCGGTTGTTATCGTCGCCGGAGCGCAGCAGTTGCCCCCCATCGAGCCTCCACAACCGTTGCCCAGCGTGCATGCGCACGCCGCCTCACCCACTCTGCGCATTACCGCCAATGAGGTGCTGGTGCCTACGCTGGTGGAGAAGCGCGGCGGGGGGATTCTCTACGGCCTCAAACCGGAGGATTTTGTGCTCGAAGACAACGGCGTGCCGCAGAAGATTCGCGTTCAGGAGGAGATGGATACGGCGCCGGTTTCGCTGGTGGTGGCTGTCGAAGAGGGCGGGGTAAGCGTGCTCGAATTCGACAAACTGGCCAAGCTGGGACCGCTGCTCGATCTGTTTCTAAGCGACGGCCGCAGCCAGGCGGCGCTGGTGGGCTTCGACTCCAAGCCTCATCTGATCCGCGACTTCACCCACACGAGCGAGGAGATCAACGAAGCCCTCAAGCGCCTGCAGCCGGGCAACGGCGGCGATGCGATTCTCGATACGGTGAGCTATGCCGTCGATCTGCTCGAATCCCAACCCAAGGAGTACCGTCGCGTGCTCTTATTAATCTCAGAGGAGCGCGATCACGGCAGCAAACACACTAAACCCGCGCAGTTGATTGAGAAAATTGGCCGATCCGACGTGCTGGTGCTGAGCGTCTCGTTTTCTCCGGCGACTGCCGAGCTGCTCCACGACACGAAGGACGCGGGCGACAACCGCATCATGAGCCCGATATCTACATTGTTCCTGCTGGTTCAGGCCTTCAAGAAGAACGTGGCTAAAGAGGTGGCCAAGATGAGCGGCGGGGAGTACGAGACCTTCATCCGCGACAAGCGCTTTGAGCAGCGGGTGGTGGATGCGGCCCGGGACACGCGCAATCGCTATCTGATTACCTTCAGCCCCTCCGACCCCACCCCCGGCCTGCATACCATCCGGGTACGAACGGCGCAGGACTACGGCGCCCGGATTGTGGCCCGTGCCAATTATTGGAAGGAGCAGGAGCCGTAGAAATGATCGCCGAGCAGTCTCCCAGGAATGTTGGGGACCGGAGTATTCAAAGAAGAGCTAGACAAGATGCCGTGATACGTGTGGCATAATGTCCATATGAGTCAAGCTTCTACCATTTCCGTCACCCCCTCACCGGCCTTCTCTTTCAATTGGAGAGAGATTGAGCGCGGTGTGCCGATCTCCATGCTGGAGGGGTTTTCAGCCTATTCCGGCATTGCGCTGAAGGATTTACTCGAGGTCGTGATTCCAGCACGTACTTTGAAACATCGCCGCCAACGCCAAGAGCCACTGAGTCTCAATGAATCGGACCGGCTGGCGCGGGTGGCGCGAGTCTATACATTGGCCGTGAGCGTGTTCGGGAATCCAGAGAAGGCACGCAGATGGCTGTCCAAGCCAAAAATCCAGTTCAATGAGCAGACGCCTCTCACAATGCTAAGAACGGATTCGGGCGGTCGCCAAGTAGAAGAAATGCTCATTCAGATCGATGAGGGTTATTTCGCTTGACACTTTGCTAAAAACGCCCTATTTATCACACTATAACGATAATCGCTCAATAAAATCGTCAAAGTGAACCAAATCAGTAACTAGATACTTTATACAGCGCTTTATTGACATTTGCACAAGATAAACGCCCAAATGTATCCAGTCAGTAAACAGTTACTAGAAATAAGTTCGGAGTTTAGAGGAAACCTATCTAATAATGTGTTCAGAGAGCGCGGACATACATGTTCGATAAACCACAAAAAACCCTTTGGCGCGGCAGCCCCCATCACAACCTTCGCGGTGATGGCGGTCGCAAAGCCGGTGCCCGGTGGCATACAGCCGGCTCCAGGGTTGTCTACCTGGCCGATTCACCGATGGGTGCACTTGTCGAATCGCTCGTGCATCTCGATGTTGATAGCGAAGACACCCCGGATTTTTACACACTGCTAAAGATTTCCGTCCCAGATGATCTTGCTGTCCATCAGCTCGATCCTCCCGCGGGAGCTGATTGGAAGCATGACCTCGGATTGACTCGTCACATGGGCGATGCGTGGTTGGCCTCCCTGGAGACCCCTTTGGCCCGCATACCATCTGCCATAGCGCCTCACACCTGGAACTACCTTCTCAATCCCGAACATCCCGATGCGAAACAGGTGCAGATTGCGGAGGTCATTCAGGAGCGCTTCGACAACCGGCTCTTCCGCTTTGGATCACATTGAGCCGGACGGGTTTGCTTCCAGGCTCTTAGCAAACCGGCAATCTGGCGCTGAATCGCGCATTCATGGTACTCTCACAGTAGACACTGAAGAGTGGACCCGAGAAGACAAGAGGAGTAACACACGCCGTGCTGGCGACCGCAAAGAAAACAACCCTGATTGAACGCTTCCGCACCCACGATACGGACACCGGCTCGCCGGAGGTCCAGATTGCGATTCTGAGTGAGCGGATTGGCGAACTGACCGGGCACTTCAAACTGCATAAGAAAGACCACGCCTCGAGGCGCGGACTTTTGATGCTGGTCAGTAAGCGCCGCCGCCTGTTGGATTACCTGAAGACGCACGATACCGATCGCTATCGCGACGTAATCGGCAAACTCGGAATTCGCAAGTAGCTCGAAAGCCAATCTTGAACTGGAAGCGCTTAGACCGGAGTTTGGTCACGGCCCCCGTTCTACCTGGAACCTGGGGCCATGGTGCACCTGGCGAATTTGAACCGCTGCCAGGGCCTGCGCACAGCTATCGGCTGAGTGCGATTCAGGCATCCAGGCTTTTTATCGACTCTACCGCGCTTTTCCGCGCATTCCCCCCACAACTTTCCCAAAGCAAACGAAACGAAACGAGGACTCTATGTCAACCAAGCATGAAGTAGCAGTCGAGCTTGCCGGCGGCAAGCGGCTGGTCTTTGAGACCGGGCGCATGGCCAAGCAAGCCTCTGGCGCCGCACTGGTGACCACCGGCGAAACCGTCGTTCTGGCTACCGCGGTGGCCTCTCCCGACCCCAGGGAAGGCATCGACTTTTTCCCGCTCACCGTCGATTACCGCGAATACACCTACGCCGGCGGGCGCATCCCCGGCGGCTTCATCAAGCGCGAAGGCCGCCCCAGCGAAAAAGAAGTGCTGACCTGCCGCCAGATCGACCGCCCCATCCGTCCGCTCTTTCCTGACGGCTTCCGTAACGAAACCCAGGTGATTGCGCTGGTCTTCTCCGCCGACAAAGACAACGACCCAGACGTCATCGGCATCAATGCCGCCGCTGCGGCTCTGGCGCTCTCCGACATTCCCTTCAGCGCCACCGTAGGCGCTGTCCGCGTGGGCCGCGTGGAGGGCGAGTTTGTCATCAACCCCACCTATGCCGAGCGCGCCGCCACCACCGTCAACATCATGGTCGTCGGCCACAAGGACGGCATCGTGATGATCGAGTCGGGCGCCAAGGAAGAGTCCGAAGAGGTTATCCTGGCGGCCATCGAGTTTGGCCACGCGGAGATCAAGAAGATCGTCGCCGCAATCGACGAGTTGGTCGCGCTGGCCGGAAAGCCCAAGCGGGCTTTCACCGCGCCGGAGTTCGACCAGGCTTACTATGACGAGCTCTTCGCCAGGGTTGGCGAGCGGCTCAAGGATGCCCTGGACACCAAGACCCACGCCAAGCTGGAAAGCCAGACTCTGGTCAAGGGAATTCAGGCTGAGCTGGCCGCCGCGCTTCCCGCCGACGATCCCACCGCCAAAAAGAAGCTGGCTACCTACTACGAGCATCTGCGCGAGCGGATCTTCCGCGAGCAGGTGACCAAGGAGCGCATCCGGCCCGATCGTCGCCTCTTCGACGAGAT
>Ga0182027_10015284_pt1 | contig 10567 bp, 8 predicted proteins | sample 712E1DmetaG_FD_121300 | JGI IMG/M metagenome (GOLD analysis project Ga0182027, IMG submission 121300) | Permafrost microbial communities from Stordalen Mire, Sweden - 712E1D metaG (Illumina Assembly) | ecosystem: Environmental > Terrestrial > Soil > Wetlands > Permafrost | place: Sweden... | reverse complement strand
ATGGAATCGCTTCCGCCGATGCGGTGGTTTCGGCTTTCGCTCTCCACCACCTCGATCTGCAAGAGAAGGCGCGGCTGATTGGGCATTGCCGCACGCTGCTGAAAGACGGCGGCTGGTTTCTGAATGCCGAGCTGGTGGTGGCGGAAGACGAGTTTCTGGAAGCTCTCGTGCAGCAGATGCGAGTATCCGGAATTGTGGAGCGCGCCCACGGCCAAGACCCTCGCTTTCGCGATACCGCCCAGACGCGCCGCTTTCTGGATGAGCTGGAGCGCAACGAATGCGATCAGCCCCAGAGACTGGCGGACGATCTTCGAATTGTGCGGGAGTGTGGCTACCGGCATGCTGCGCTTTTTTGGAAGGACACGCGGGAGGCGGTCTACGGCGGGATTCGCGGGTAGGGCTTCGACGGGCCGGGTCCATGGGCGCCGGGTTTCGGCGGCAACATAGTGCCAGTTGGGTCACAGTTTCCGTTCACGGAGAGAGCATCATGCTGCATCGATCGATGGGGATCTGGTTGGCGGGTCTGTGCGCGCTGCTTGGTTCTTTCGCGCCGGCCGTGCGCGCCGCCGACGATCCCAAGGAAATCCTCCGCCGGGCACTGCGGGTGGACGCGCGCAACCGCGAGTTGGAGCGCACCTACACCTACGTCGAGCGCCACGAGGAACGCACGCTCGACGCCAAGGGCGCGGTCAAGCATCGTGAGTCCACCACGTGGGATGTTACACCGCTCGAGAAATCGATGTACCGGCGCCTGATCCAACGCGACGACAAACCGCTCTCGCCTGGTGAGGAGCGTCAGCAGGAAGCGCTCCGGCAAAAGCGGGAAGCGGCCAGGAAGGAGACGGAGGCACAGCGCGCCAGCGAAACGCCCGAGCAGCGCCAGAAGCGCGAGGTGGCCAGGGAACGTGCCCGCCAGCGGGAGCAACGGGACATCGACGAGGTAGTCGAGGGTTTCGACCTGCGCATGGCCGCGGATGAGCGGATCGATGGAATTCCCGTGTGGGTGATCGACGGCGCGCCGCGGGATGGCTATAAGTTCAAGTCCAGTCAGTTCACCAGCGTCGTCAGCAAAATGAAAGGCCGTATCTGGGTTTCCAAGAGCGACTATCAGCCGGTGCGGATAGACGCCGAAACCACCGACACCATCTCGTTCGGCGGGGTGCTGGCGCGCATTTACAAAGGAACGCGCGTGCATGTCGAGTTCACGTACGTGAACGGCGAGATATGGCTGCCGAAGCACATGAGTTACGGGGTATCCGGCCGTATCCTGCTACTGAAGGGACTCCGCCAGGAAGGCGATTCCACTTATAGCGGCTACAAGAAGTTTTCCGCCGACTCCCGCCTCGTCACCAGCGGCCAGTAGCGGCATGGGCCGCCCGATGGCCAACCGGGCGGGCAACTTCCCAGGCAGGGTGCTACCCTGGCCGGATGACACGGAAAACCGGCTTCCCGCCCCACAAACTCGTCCGGATGGCTTTGGTCCTGGCCGCCGCCGCTTCCCTTGCCGCCGCGCAAGGCAAACCCATTCCGCAACTGGTGAAGGCAGGCGGCAAGTTCACCTTCATGGTGGACGGGAAGCCGTTCCTCATCCTGGGCGGCCAGGTCAACAACGACGGCGCCTTCCCGGACCGCCTGGAGCGCACCTGGCCCAAGCTCAAGAGCATGAGCGCGAACACCATCGAGTATCCGGTGTATTGGAACGAGATCGAACGGGAGGAAGGCAAGTTCGATTTCCGCGACTTCGACCGGATCCTGCTGCGAGCCCGCGCCGAGGGCTTCCGCGTCGACCTGCTGTGGTTCGGCACCTGGAAAAACGGCGCCATGGATTGGGCGCCCAACTGGGTCAAGACCGACACGGCGCGCTTCCCGCGCGTCCTGGACTCGGGCGGCAAACCGATTCGCGTGCTCTCGCCGCACTCCCGGGCCACGCTCGACGCCGACAAGCGGGCCTACGTGGCCATGATGACCCACCTGCGCCAGGTTGACGAGGCCGACCGCACCGTCATCATGATGCAAGTGGAGAACGAATCCGGCCTGCTGGGCAGCGTGCGCGACTACTCCGCGGAGTCCACTAAGCTGTTCAACGGCCCGGCGCCGGCGCCGCTGGTTGCCGCACTGAAGAAGAAGCCGGGGACCTGGACGGAGGTTTTCGGCAGCCGGCTGGCGGAGGAATCCTTCACCACTTACTACGTTTCCTCTTACATCAATGAGGTGGCCAAGGCCGGCAAGCAAGTGTATCCGCTGGTCACTTACGTCAATTGCTGGAACGGCGGCGAAGATACCGCCGACCAGTTCGACCTTTTCGACCGTCCCGGAGAGACCTACCCCAGCGGCGGCCCGGTCTCCCACATGCTGGACTTTTGGAAGGCCACCGCGCCGGATATCGACATTTTGTCCTCGGACACCTCCGTGCAGCCCTTCGGCAACTTCCGGAGGATCAATTCGCGCTACGTCCGTCCCGACAACCCCTACTGGAGCCCCGAGGCGGGCAGGACCATGTCGGGCGCGCGCGCGTTCTTCTACGCCCTGGCGGATTTCCAGGCCATTGGCTTCGGCGCTTACGGGGTGGACTCCGGCGGCGCGGAGCTGGAGGCCCGCTTCGTGGACCTGGGCGCGGACTACCGGCTGGTCCAGGCCACCATGCCGGCCATTATCGACTTACAAGCGGCGGGTAAGTTGAAGGCCGCCATCGAGGAAGATACCATCCGCGGAAAGAACCTGATCTTCGACCGCTACCACGTGCTGGCTCGCTTCCTCCCCGTGCCCGCTCCTCCCGGGCAGGCGCCCGTGCCCTCCGCCCGCGTACTGGTGGGCGAGTTGGGACCGGACGAGTATCTGGTCCTGGGCTTCAACGCCGCGGTGGATTTCCGCCCCACGGTGGGTTCGGGATTTACCGCGGCCCAGTTTCTCCAGGTCGAGGAAGGCGTTTACGAAAACGGGGTTTGGAAGACCACCAACCGCGGCCGGACCTACCAGGGATCTTACGGTCCGCCCAGCGTTTCGCTGCCGTCGCAAGGGGCCATCTTCCGGGTGAAGCTGATGCGCTACTGAGCTGTAGGGCGGACCCCCTGGTCCGCGCGGGACGCCCTCGTCCCGCTCTTCGTTGGCGAAAAGCCGGCCAGGGGGCCGGCTGCGGACCAGGGGGTCCGCCCCACAAACCGCCACGGCGTGGCGGTTTTTGCAGCTAACGTGCTGATTCTAAAGAAGGCGAACCGCCACGCGCGTGGCGGTTTTGGGTCTTGGCGGCGCTACCCCCGGCGCCGGGCGTGCCAGCGGCGCCAAGCGAAGCGCGCGGGGAAAAACAGGACGGCGGCCCACAGTAGCAGCACCGGTCCGTCCGAAAGCAGGAACAGGCCGACGCCCATCACGCTGCCCTCCGCCGCGCGCAACCCGTCCACCGCCGCGTTGCGGAACTGGGTGGACGCGCTCCCGTCGGTGTGAAGCTGCGCCTTGTACTCTTCGTTGACGGTTAGCGAGAGCGTCGCGTAGTCCACGCGCTTCAGCAGGCCCTTCCGCTGGGCTTCCATCTGTTCGATCTCGCCGCGCACGCGGCCCAGTTCGCGCTCGGCCTCCAGCACGTCGGAGAGCTTGCCGGTGCGTTCGCGCAGCAGGTCGACCATGCGCTGCTCGGTGTGGCGCGAGTTGTCCAGGCGGGCTTCGAGATCGGTGAAGGCAGCCGTGACTTCCTCGCCGTTCTGCGATTCCGAGTCCACGTGGCCCAGCGGCCGGATCTCGGACATGGCGGCATCGAGCTGGCCGGCGGGGACTTGCAGTCTGCCGGAGAGCATGCGGCCGGCGCCGGTCGGAGTGGCGATGTTGAGCTCGCCGAAGTAGCCCTGGTGGCGCTGGAGAATGTCGTCCAGGCGCGCTCGGATGTGGTCGAAATCGCGCGTGGTCAGTTGCAGGCTGGCGGTGCGCGCGATCATGGGGCCAGCGGGGGCGGAGGGTGCATCCGTGCGCCCGCCCACAGTGCCCCCGGCGAACTGGCGCCCCCCGTACGCGGCCAGATCTTCCGGCGGTGGGCCGAGACCTGACGCGCGCTCAGCCAGCATAGCCCTCTGTGTCCCATACCGGTTCAGGCTGACGACAACCAGCAGCAGCGCCAGCGCGCTCGCCAGGCCCCAAGCCCACCGCGACAAACCGAACCACTTCCGCCGCACCTGAAGCGCGGCTGGCGGCGGCGTCCGCGGGCGCACCCGCAGCGCATCCATCACGCCCCGCGCCACGCGCTCGCCCGAGCCTTCCACCTCCCACGCTGGCAGGGCCTGCGACACGCTCCGCAGCCCGTCCGCCAATTCGCGGCACTCGGCGCATTGACGCAGATGGTCGGAAACGTCCACGGCCTGGGCGGCGGGCAGTTCGCCATCCAGATACGCCATCAGTTCTTCCGCGGCCAGGGGATGATTAACGGGTTGCATGCAGTTGCTCCTTCAAGGCCAGGCGCGCGCGCAACAGCCGCGTGCGCACGGTGTTCAGCGGCATCCGCAGGATGCCTGCGATTTCCGCGTAGCTGAGCTGTTCGTACTCGCGCAGCATGAGGATCTCGCGCTCCGATGGGTCCAGCCGCCCGATGGCCTCGCGGACCCACAGCGCCGCCTCGGGCGCGGGGGTTTCGATCTGCGGCGGCGCCGGTCCCTGCCGCGCCAGGCTGCGCCGCTCGGCGGCCACCAGTTTGAAGGCGATGCCGAACAGATAGGTGCGGACCGGCGACCGCGGTTCGTAGCGGGCTGTGGCGCGGATCACTGCCAGGAAGGTCTCCTGGGTGAGGTCTTCCGCCCGCTGCCGGTCGGGCAAGCGCCGCCGGAAAAAGCCGTGGACCGGCTCCCGATAGCGCGCAAACAGCTCTTCGAACGCGTCGCGCGACCCGCGTTGAAATTCCAAAATCAGTGTTTCGTCGGTCACCATAGCGCCGCTCTACAAGGGTAATGTCGCGAGCGGGGGAAAAGTTCGCGGATTGCCGCAAATATTTTCGGCTGCCCGCGGCGGGCTGACAACCCGCCTTCCGAGGCGTCAACCGGTGCCGCGAAACAGGTCGATCAACCCCCCGGGCCGGCGAAATGGCGGGCTGATCGCCGCGTTCCCTATCGTTGCAACTCGCCCTTTTCGGGGACGCCGGGTTCGTCGAGCAATTGCGTGGAGGATGCCGGGCCCAGCGTCTTCCAATCCCGCAGCGCCCAGACCACCTTCTTGTCCGGCGTCACTTCGATCAACTGCACTCCCGTCTGCACCAGTTCCGGCGCCAGCCCGCCCGACCAGTTGTTGATCAGGGTGTTGCCGTTGGCCAGCCGTGAAACCTCCTGCACCGTGAACAGCGGGATGCCGGGCAAGTCGTCCTTCGTAATCTCCCATACCGTCTCGCCCTTTGGATTCACTTCGCGCACATACCCCACCTGGTTGCCGCTGATCAGCGTATTGCCGTTCTTCAGCCGAACCGCGGCCCATGCCGAGGGCGCCGCCACACTCCAGATCTCTTTGCCATCGGCGGAGTACTCCACTACCCGGCCCAGATCCATGTGAGCCACCAGGAACGTGCCGGCCGCGGTCACGCGCACGTGGCGGAACTGCCCGTGCACGCTGTGCGGGTCGCGGGTCGCGAGCACGATCTCCTTCTCCACGTGGTTGTCCGCTTTGCGGATGACCAGCAACTTTGCAGGGTCTCCGTTCTGCATGATGAGCACCTTGTCCGCGCCGATGGGATACGCGGTGTGGATCTCGGCTCCTTGCGGCCCGTCGTAATCCCAGACGATCTTCTTGTCCTGGGTGATCTCGCTGGCCCCGTACTGGCGCGAGAACAGGATGTTCCCGTTCGAGAGCATGGTGCAATCGCCCAGCTCTCCCTTGCGCGGGTTGGTGTAGGACCACGTCACCTTGCCATCGCGCACGATGTACATGGTCTGCTTTTCCAGGCTGCGGCCCTGCCATTCTCCGCAGTACAGGAACGGGTGCTGGGCCAGGCCCCGGCCCGGCAGCGCCGTGGCAGGCTGTTGCGCAGTCAGCAAGGCGGGCGCGCAACAGCCCGCGAACATCAGGAACGACAAAGTATGAGCGGCTCGAAATCGCATGTCCACCATTATGGACCAGGGACGCAGCCGTCCGCCCATTTTCAAACCGCGCCGCATTGGCGCCTGTCGTCAGGGCACCATCGAGACGGCCACGTCCTTCAACTGCTTGACGGACGCATCGAAGTAGGGCGAATAGAGTTGGACCCCGGCGTTGACGTAGCTGTTGAGGCCTCCCACGTAGTTCGCGCTGAGGGTGGAAAGGGTCGGCGAAAAATCCAGGACCCAGGGTCCGCCGCTCGCGCCATTGGCCATCTCGGTGCCGATGCCCACCGACGCGGGGTTCTGGGTGTTGATGCGGCAGGCGGTGGTGGATGCGTCCTGAACCATCTCGAGACCGCTGTACACGCCGCCGATACTTTCGACAGGGTACCCGAAAGCGTTCCAGTTGACCCCGGTGGGGTTCAGGTTCCAGGCGAAGCCGAGGTGGCCGACGGAGTTCGAGAGCGTCATTCCCAGTGCCGAGCCGTCCACCGTACTAATCCCCTTCACAATGGCAAAACCGACGTCACGGCCCAGATGCCCGGGCACCGAAGTTCCGTTTACCAGGTAATCCTGGAACGTGATGAGGTGCGTGGCCACCCATACGGTGTTCTGGACATTTCTCAAGTGGCCATTGGAATCCACGAAGAGATCGGGGATGAAGGCGACGTTCGTGTTGAAGTTCCCATTGCCATCGCTGACGCAGTGGCCGGCGGTGAGGACCGCGCTGCCTCCGATCGAGGACCCCGAACAGACGTAGTTAACGCCGTTCTGGGTAAAAAACACCTTCCCGATCGCGCTATAGGGAAGATTGGCTTGGAGCGTTTGGTAGTCGCCGGTTGGCACGGCGAAGGTGGAATTGTAGACCTCGCAGGAACGGTCGGTGGTGCAGGAGGAGCAGGTGCCAGTGGGGGGCGGAATGGTGGGCGGGCCGGGGTCCGGGCCGGCTGTGATACCCGCGGGAGCGCCGGCGAGATCGTAGCCGGGAACCACCGTGATGTCGGGCTCGGGCCCGCGAAGGCGGGTGGATTGGGAAGATCCCTCGCCGGGCGTGCGGGAAAGCTCGACAACGGGCATGGGGTGCGGAATGGCGTTGGCCATCCGCTCCTTCGTCCAGTAGGCGCGGACTGCGGAGACCTCTTCGGCGGAGGTGTGATGAATGGCGGGGCGCGGGGACTCCTGCGCCTTGGCCGGGGGGCTGAGCGCCAGTCCGGCGGCCACTGCCAGGGTGGCGGCCAGCGCACGGCCGCCGATCCGCGAACGGAACCGCCAGGCCAGCAACCCCACCAGGCCGGCGCCGAGCAGCCAGGCGCAGCCGGGTTCGGGAGCCGGCATATACAGGGCCACGGATACGGAATCCAGGTTGGCGATGTTGTCCGAATTAATATCGGTGAAATCGGCCGTGCTGAACGAGGCGAAGGGCCCGTCGAGCAGGATGCTGTCCTGACCGGCGAAGGGCAAAGGGCCGCTGCCGATGGAGTCGAATTCCGTTCCCCAGTCGTCGACAACCGTCATGAGGTACGCGCCGTTGGAGTTGTCCATCACTCCCTGAGTGTTGTTGTAGTAACTCTGGCCGGAGACATAGAGCCCGGTGTCGTCGGCCTCAGATACCCACTCCGCATTGCTGTCGCTTGTGGAAAGCCCGATCCAGTATTCGGAATCGCCAAACAGAGTGATGCCGAGGTTTGAGAGTGTGGTGACCGAATAGCCCAGCGGCAGTGTCGAGTCGTCGATTGTGCCGATGTTCTCGATCCAAGTGGCGGGCGGAAAGATCGTGCAGGGACTAACGCCCGACACACAATAACTGTCGAATTCCCAAAGATCTACCGAAATACTGCCGGCATGGGCCGCCCCCGCCAGCAGGAAACCGCATAGTAGTGCATAGATCGGATACGATAGCCGCTTTTTCATATGGGACACTCCACCTGTCGCTCGGGACCCGGAAAAACGCGGCGCGCCAGCCGATTTATGCGGAAACGGGCCCTGCAGCGCCGTGCCGCAAATTCAATCCGATTTCAGACCCGAGAGTCCTGAATAGTATACACCCAGAGCATCCCTCCGCCACTTCGAGCAGTACCATATCTTTGTAGGCCGGGTACCTCCGGCCTGGCCCCAATGCCAAAAAACTTCTCCCGGTACCGGCCATCTGGGTAGTTTGTTGGGCGGACGCCCTCGTCCGCAGCCGGCCCCGTGGAGGCTTCTCGCCAGCGGCAAGTGCTTGATTCTGCGAACGAAACCCGGGAAGCAGCCGCTACACCCCGCGCCGGTTCCCGTACAACTCCACGTGCAGCCGCGGGCTGAAGCGAACGCCCTCGTCCTTGGCGATTTCCGCCAGCCACACCGAGCGCTCCCGCAACTGCTCGCGGTCCGTGCCCTCCGGCATCAGGATCACGCGCTCGCGGTCGGCGCCCAGATCCAGCACCAGCGCCCGGATTTCCTCCAGGTCGGCCGGTTTCTCCACTACGAACTTGAGCTGGTACGGGTATCGCGCCATCAGTTCGCCCAACACCGCGGGCTGGATGCGTAGCCTCTCATGGCTCGCGGCTAACGGGCCGCTGGGCGTCGAGTTCGCCAGCTTGGGGCTGATGCTCATCAGGTCGCACTCCACCGGCTGGAACACCGTGCCCGCGGTCTCGACGGTGATGTGCAGCCCCAGCGCGCGCAGGCGCACCGTGAGCGGGACGATTTCCGGCGCGATCATGGGCTCGCCGCCCGTCACCACCACGTGCCGCGCGGCGCTGAAGGAGCGGACGGCGCCCAGGATCTGGTCCAGGTCCTGCTCGCCGCCCTCGGGCTGCCAGGAGGCGTACGGCGTGTCGCACCACGCGCAGCGCAGATTGCATCCGCTGGTGCGGATGAAAACCGAAGGCACGCCCACCAGCGCGCCTTCGCCCTGCAGCGAATAGAAGATTTCAGCGATCCTCAAAGCCGGCCTCTTCGAACCCCTTGCGCCGCAGCAGGCAGGCATCGCACTGGCCGCAGGGGCGGCCGTCCGCCCCGGGGTCGTAGCAACTGTGAGTCAGGCCGAAGGGCACGCCCAGTTCGTGCGCCAGTTTCACGATCTCCGCCTTGCTGAGCGCCAGCAGCGGCGTGTGGATACGCAGCCGGGTGCGGCCCTCGACGCCGGCTTTGGTGGCCAGGTTGGCCATGGTCTCGAACGCCTGGATAAACTCGGGCCGGCAATCCGGGTAGCCCGAGTAATCGAGGGCGTTGACGCCGATGAAGACGTCCGCGCTCCCCAGCACCTCGGCCCACGCCAGGGCGAAGGAAAGGAAAATGGTGTTGCGCGCCGGCACGTAGGTAATGGGGATGCCGTGGCTCATCTCGCCAGCCGAGCGCGCCTTGGGCACGGCGATATCTGCCGTGAGCGCGGAGCCTCCGAGAGCGTCCAGCCCGATCCTGGCCACCAAGTGCCGCTCAGCGCCGAAGTGTGCGGCGATGCGCGCGGCGGCGTCCAGCTCGAACTTGTGCCGCTGCCCGTAATCGAAGGAGAGCGCGTAGCAGGCGAACCCATCGCGGCGCGCCAGGGCCAGGCAGGTGGAGGAATCCAGGCCGCCGCTCAGCAAACAGACGGCCTTCGGGCTTGTGGAAATCGGGGGCACGGGGCTATGGCGTCGATCTGCCGCCATTGTAGCGGATATACAATAACGCGAGACGGTTCGGGTGCTCAGCCACGGCTCGGCTTCTGGTGCCGCGTGCTGGCAGACAACCACGGAACCGCGACCGTCAGGGAGCGGCCTCCAGGCACCGGTCGACACAGTGCGAATTTGCTTTCTCACATCGACGCCTCTCGATATCCGCCACGGCAGCGGCACCTACGTGGGGATGCAGGTACTGGCGCGGGCGCTTGAATCGCTCGGCCACACCGTCTCCTTCGAAACACCGCGCCTGCGCACCCCCATCTACACGCTCGACCGGCTGCTGTTCAACGCCCGCCTGCGCCCCGCGGCCGGGTTCGATCTCACCGTCGGCTTCGACATGGATGGCTACCGCATCGCCGCCGCACCCGGACATGTGGCCGCGCTCAAGGGCGTGATCGCCGACGAGGTGCGCTTCGAGCGCGGCGCCACCCGTTTCACCATGGGGATGCACGCCGCGTGCGAGCGCGTCCACGTCCGCCGCGCCGCGCGGGTGCTGGTCACCAGCGGGTATTCCGCCGCCCGCGCCCGCGAACTCTACGGCCTGGATCGCCTGCCCACGGTGGTTCCCGAGCCCATCGACCTGGCCGAATGGCGCCGCCTGCTGGCCATTTACCCGGCGGATTCCCCGCGCTTCACGGTGCTCTACGTGGGTCGCATGTACCGCCGGAAGCGCGTCGAAGTGCTGCTGCGCGCCGCGGCCCAGTTGCGCCCGCGTATCCGCCGCCTGGAGGTTCGTCTGGTGGGCGATGGGCCGTGCGCCCGCTCGCTCCGCGCCCTGGCGCAGCAATTGAAACTCGAGGACACCGTCACCTGGCTGGGCGACATTTCTCGCTCCTCGCTAGCTGGAGAGTACAACCGTGCCAGCATTTTCTGCCTGCCCAGCGT
>Ga0182027_10015283_pt1 | contig 10567 bp, 12 predicted proteins | sample 712E1DmetaG_FD_121300 | JGI IMG/M metagenome (GOLD analysis project Ga0182027, IMG submission 121300) | Permafrost microbial communities from Stordalen Mire, Sweden - 712E1D metaG (Illumina Assembly) | ecosystem: Environmental > Terrestrial > Soil > Wetlands > Permafrost | place: Sweden... | reverse complement strand
GGTTATCTCATGGGTATGATCATGGCCTTGATGATCGCTCCGTTGATCGGAGGCTGGCGTCAGGCTTTTTACATCACCGGTTCGCTGGGTCTGGTCGTTGCGGTTTTGATCTTCTTCGGTGTCAAGGAAATGCCGCGCGGCAGGGCCGAGCCGGAGTTTGAAGGGATGGAAGAGATCGGCCAGTTCCATTTCTCATGGAAGGAGACCGGTGAGATCTTCAAGAAAAAGACGATGTGGTTCGTATTCTTGCAGGGCTTCGCCGGCGTATTTCCATGGAACGTCATCACCTTCTTCTTCTTTGGTTATCTCATGGCGGATCGCGGCTATGATAACAACGCCGTGCTCCTTACCATGGCTCCCGTCATTATCATCCTGGCCGGCGGATATTTTCTGGGTGGGGCGGCTGGCGATTGGCTGTTCAAGCGCACCAACAAGGGCCGTATCATCGTGTCCAGTGTGGGCGTCATCCTGGGCGCCCTCTTCCTGTACCTTGCCATGCGGACGCCCGTTGAGCAGACGACTGCTTTCTTTATATGGATGTCCCTGACCGCCATCTTTATGCCGCTGTCCTCCCCCAATGTGGTCGCCACGGTGTATGACATAACGGTCCCTGAGGTCCGATCCACCGCGCAGGCGGTTGAATATTTTGTGGAGAACATCGGCGCAGCCTTTGCTCCCATCCTGGCCGGTTATCTCTCCATCACCATTGGGAAGGGGGATGCCATTTTGTGGATCTGCATCATTGCCTGGGTGTTATGTTTCTTCTTCTACCTGGGCGCCCTCTTTACAGTGGATAAGGATATTCATGTCCTCCGTTCGCAAATGGCCGGTCGGGCAGCACAACAAAAAGCTGGATAATTATTTTATCGACTTTGTTAATCCGTTGAATCTTCCAATATGATTTTTGTTAGGCATTTTTTTATAATGCGGCGATGGCACTGCTGATTCGATCGAGCGCTTCCCCCAGGATGGATCGCGGACAGGCGATGTTGATGCGCTCGAAGCCCTCGCCCTCCGGGCCAAAGATAAAACCTTCATCGAGGTAGACTCTGGCATCCTCCATCATCAACCGTTTCAATTCCAACTTGTCCAATCCCAGCCTGCGGCAGTCTAGCCAGACCAGGTATGTTCCTTCCGGACGAACAACGTCGATTTGTGGAATATGCTCGGCCACAAATGCTTCAAGATACTCCAGGTTGGCCTGCAGATAGCTCAAAGCCTGCTCAAGCCACGGCTCGCCTTGCTCATACGCCGCCTGAAGCGCAGCGGTGCCGAAGACGCTGGTCAGGCCCAGTCCGTTGCCGTGGACGGTTCCCTCGAATCGAAGCCGCAGGTCGTCGTTGGGAATAATGATGCACGATGTCTGCAGGCCGGCTATGTTGAAGGTCTTGCTTGGCGCGGTACAGCTGATGGAATGCTGGGCGAAATCCCGGCTGACCTTCGCAAAGGGTGTAAAAACGAAGCCCTTGTAGATCAGATCACCGTGGATCTCATCGGAGACGACCAGCACGTTGTTCTCGATGCAAATCTCGCCGTAACGCACAAGCTCTTCTCTTGTCCAGACACGCCCCACGGGGTTGTGTGGGCTGCACAGGATCGCCATTTTCACTCTGGGGTCTTTCGCTTTCTGCTCGAGGTCACCGAAGTCTATGTGATATCGGCCGTTTTCATAGATCAAGGGGTTGGTGACAATTTCGCCGCCGTTGTTCTTGATGGCCTCGTAGAAGGGATAATAGACAGGCGGCTGGATCAGCACCTTCTCACCCGGCGAAATGAACGTGCGGACCAGCATATTCAGCGCGGGCACCACCCCGGGAGTAGTACAGATCCATGAAGGTGCTATTTCCCAACCATGGCGCCTTGCCATCCAACTCACGACCGATTGATAAAAGACATCTGTTGGGGCCGTGTAACCGTAGATCCCGTTTTGTGCTCTTGCGATCAGGGCCTTTACCACCGGCTCGGGACAACGGAAGTCCATGTCCGCCACCCACATGGGCAGGATATTATTTTCACCGAAGAAGCGGTCCGTATGGTCCAAATGGTGCTCATCATCGCCTCGTTGGATGAACTCCCATTTGACAGAGTTTGTACCTTTACGGTCAACTTTTGCATCAAAAGAGTGCTTCATGAGGATCTCCTGTGCAGACGCCTGGCTTGTTGTTCTGGGCAGCTGCATGATTGCTTTAGTATACTTTTTTTCAACATTCACACGAGCCGACTCGGGATATGGTCTGCATGAGATTGATTTATAATTTTCAGACCTTCTCTGGATGGTCAACAGCCATGATGAAAACCTTGCACGAATATTTCCTTAACCATTTATATCGGCTGGCGTTGGTCGCCATGCTTGCAATCGTCACCCTCTTCAGTATTGTCCTGGTGAGAGTGCGTCTTTCGGAAAATGATGGCACCCATTACTCCTATCTTTTTCTGATTCGGAACTTACTCCTTGCTTGGATTCCCCTCCTGGTAGCGCTGATTACGGAAAGCCTTATACGGACCTGCAAGATGTTTTATTTCATCTTTCCCCTGGGTTGTTTGATCTGGCTGATCTGCTTACCCAACGCGCCCTACCTCCTGACCGATTTTCAACACCTTCGCCTTTATAGCGGCAGCCCAAAGATCTGGTTTGATGTGATTATGGTGATTTGGGTTGCTTTTACGGGTTTGTTTCTTGGCCTTGTCTCGCTTTACGTGATGCACAGACTGGTCAAGCGTCAGTTTGGTCGTACGGTTGGGTGGGCGTTTGTCTGTACAGCGGCATTGCTTTCCAGCGTAGGCATATACATAGGCCGTTTTCTTCGCTTCAGCAGTTGGAATATTCTTTTAACCCCATCTGCACTTGCGGATGACCTGCTCAAAGAGACAGTCGATTCGGGTTCACGGATCCTCGGCTTTGTTTCCCTCTACACACTGTTCTTTGTATTCATATACATTACGTTTTACGTTTTTGGAAATGTTTTGCATGAGGATTCCCGGGAATAGGTATGAAAACCGTCTCCGCCTTGCATGGCCCGGATACTTCCATGGATGGAGATGACATTTCTTTCGGGTTCCAACAGATTTGGTTAACCGTCGGTGGGCGATACGAGATGAAGCATGTTTTATGGAAACTGCCTGGATAAAGGATCAATCTTATTGGCTGTACCAATCCTGCCAAATGGGGCGTCTCGCCCCTCTTGCGAAGTTACGCGCTGTGTTTGCTGGCGCCTTTTAGAGGTGGCTCCTTAAGCTGACTCATCTACGCTTGGTCCGATCCGATTATTGATGTTGACGTGATTGGTTCTGTCCCGATGCGGCCCAATGCAAAGCCAATGTCGGCCATTTCTGCACCAACCAAACCAATGATCGGGAAGACCAACAGATAGGCCAGCGATATAGGAAAGGTGAACCCGGCGATCTTCTGGTCGCTATAATGGATGGAACCAACGAATGTCGGTCCGATTCGCAAAAGCATGAGAAAGAAGCCTGCCACTGCAGTGCCGAGCAGCAGCAGGCCGGCGACCTTAAACAGCAATCCGGCGAATCTGACGAGGACAAAAAGCAAGTCCTTTCTTGGAAGACGACGGGGCTTATTGGAAATAGTTGCGCGCTTAGATAACATACTTCAGCTCACAGATATCAAGCGAGCAATGTTGCAGATATTTGCTGATCATCAAGCCTCCGGCAATCCTGAAAGATTGTGCCGAATACCTGATAATCCTATGAAGCAAAACCTTTGGGCATGCTTGTCTCATCGTTTCCAATTCCCAGCCTGTTAATATCTTCGGCTTTTTCGGGATAAAGTTTCATCAGATGCTCACGGGTTCCACCTTCAAACATATCACCGGTGAATCCCGGCGCCATCGTGCACCCAAATAATGAATATCTCCCACCGTCCACCGTGTGTCCTGCCTGCCAGACACCTGCCGGTATTACAAACTGCACAAGCTGACCTTTAAGGGGGTTACTTCCCATGATCACATCCTTGCTTGAACCGTCAGGATATAACAATACCAATCGAAGCGGGTCCCCTGCATAGAAATGCCAGATCTCATCGACAGGTAATTTGTGGAAAAGGGAGACACTGCGAGGTTCATTGCAATAGAGAGCAATGATTGCAGTGCCGTATGGTTTACCGCTTCCAAATTCCTGGTTTGAGCGATACGTGCTTGTAAATAACGTGCTTTCAGCAGGAAGTGGTTCGAGTTTGTATAGTTCTATTAATGCTTTTATTTCTTGCAACATAAGAGTCCTTTACTATTGGAAAGATGGGCTTGACCGGATCTTCGGCTGTCGTTAGTTCGCTGGAATCAATGTGTCTTATACCATACACATTTGGGATTTCCTAATAAAACAAGAACGCCCTGATTTGACCTCGATCTGGGCAGCTTGGGCATTCATCCTCTCGTCAAGGCTGCTACTGACAAGTTATCGAAAAGAGTTCGAGTTGACCGTCCTGATAAATCGATTTTGCACAGGTTGGAAGAAAGACCTTCTCAAAATAATTTAAAGCGATCTGATGTCGCTGCCTGGGGTCATGCAAACTGATAAACCAGTAAGCATTAGGACGTCCCATGAGGAGATGAGTAATTCCTTTTAATCGCAATTGATGTGCAAGCGCGCCTGGAGAAGGCGAATCGATGCTTAGTTGGATTGCCATGGACTCATCGTTATCAGGCACGCAGCGATCACCGCAATAATAACCCTGGCCGTCCCAAAGGAAAAGAACACGGTCGGTCCGTTGCAGGTTGTTCTGAATGAATTGAGTTGTCTTGTAATCGTACACTGTTTTTTGTAGGAACTCATTTGCAGAGAACCTGCCACTGATGTAATTTAACAAGCTGGAATCAGAAACCTGCTGAATCTGGTATACCACGGCAACAATCATCAAACCCCCAACAAATCCGATGGAGATGCTTTTCTGAATCAAACGAGAAAATTGGGACAAAACATATGCAGAAAGCAATGCAAGAAAGCCTGAAAGGGGCAGTAAAAATCGTATAACTTGCGAATTTGTCGCCCAAATAATAAACCCCAGGAAGATGTATGCAACCAGATAATCGTATTCTCTCCACTTTTTCATAAAAATAAATGCAAATGCTAACCATAAAACAGGCTGGAATATTTCCAACGACATGGTCGCAAAATGGGGTTGATAAAGAAAAAGATTAATAGGTAGGAGCAAATAGTCCCGCCAGCCCCGCCCTACTCCGAAGCTACCCATATAATCACGAAAAAATAACTCGTTACGTAAACTGCTCCAGGCCTGCCCGCCAAAAACAAGAGGGTAAAAAGGGTTTCCGGTCCAGACCCAATTCTTTAGATACCATGGAGCCAGGATGACCAGCCCTGAAAAACCGAACAGCAACAAATTTTGCACAATTTTTTTGAGATCCAGCTTGTCAAGCTGGACGGTTTTCGCAAGAACAAGAAAGCCGATTATAAGCATGGTTGGCAACGATAAATACTTGATGCTCGCAGCAAATCCTATCATCACTCCTGCCATAACAAGCCAGTAAATTTGTTTCTTGGCTTTGTGTTCAAAAACCCAGATAGAGAATGCGTACAAGCTCCAAAATTCAAAGCTTGCCGATGAAAATTCTACCCCGGCACTTGTTGCATAAATCGGAATAGCGGGGTTGCCCAATAAAATTCCAATCGCCAGTAACGCAATTTTTGAGCTGAAAAACCGTCTGCCAAAGGCATAAATGCTCAGGAAAAAAATAATGGCGAAGGTCAGGCTGATTAATTGAGAAAAAGGTTCAAGGTGAAAAATGACCCCAATGATGAACAACATTTCTGTCAACATGGGATAAGCGGAGCGCCAGGCCGCGGGGTTGAAATAGATACCACCGTGTTCCAGATATTGGCGTGGAATTTCAAGATGATACATTAGCCCGTCATAATCTCGAACTGGTGAAATCGCCACGATCGGTAAAAGAATGATAAAAAATCCGATGACCGCAAACAGAAGGTATTCAAAGGCGCTAAAGCCTTTTAATCGGATTCGTTTTATAGAGCTGAATTTTTCATGGATTTCAGAATAGATTTCCCTGTATTGGAATGAGGCAACCAGCCCACTCAGAACCAGCCAAATGAAAATGACGAATGGGGATAGAAGATTGAGCAAACCGATCGTCATGATGCCATCTGCCAACGTTGCCAATCCGATCAGCAGAGAAAGTAAATAACGTTCCAGCCTTGAGATATGTTGTACAGATCGTAGAATTGTTCGACCCACTCCCAAAGCTGTCAGGAAAATATATACATACAAAAATAGGGTGGCACCAACCTGTATCCAAACTGCCAGGCCATGGCCATCTGGATTTGCGGCAGGATTTTGGAGGTAATAACCCAGAAAAAGAATTAAACACAGCCAAATAAATTGTGGTAGCATCGATCAAAGCCTATGTGAAGTTGGATGGGTAGAAAAGATACAAAACCCGACTGATTCCTTTTATGGAACGATAATGGGTATCCTACACTGTGCTAGACGCAAATTTAGTTATAGTGAAATATGATAACAGCAACTGAACATTTGGCGTTCGAATGACTTGTAGATTCTATGTCATGTGATCCCCAGTTACCAATTTTCTAATCTACCAATCTACCCAACCCGAAATCCCAGGGATTCCTCCTTACTTGACTATAGAACATGTGTTCTGTATAATGGCTGTATCTGTATCCATCCTCTGGAGTCTCACACGAATAAGTTCCGTCCACTTTCCGGTCGTCGACGCAGGGGCCAACCCGGCAACCAAAACCACCTCTTCCATGGCCTTTATTCAAGACATGCCTTGATAAATAATTAACTGCGGCGCCGGGAGATCGGCTCGCCTACGAAAGAGCTATTGCTCACTATCTTGGTCTGATCGCCTCTGTGATCCATAAGAACGTCTTACTCAAAAAGCGCGGCGTCGGTGAAGTGGTTATGACCGTCATGGATTTTATCCGCGAGGCGAATGAAGTACAAAATGTTCAATAACCTTTGTTTTCCAAACATTACACCTGCCTCGTTCCGTTGCCTGCAATATATAAGTTGTAGGTTCTCGCAGATGGCAAGTGTTCTCGAATATTGCCTTGCCTTACCATCGAACATCATTCGAACCTCCCAAAAATCAACTATTTTCTACTCAAAATTATTTGAAGGATACTGCATAATTACGACGTATTGTGGCCTTTTAGTACAACGTATTGAGTAGTTTCAGTACCGAAACCAGGGTTTTATTTTCTTCCTCACATCTGATGTGAACTTATTTATAGATTTATGCAAAGTGGTAAGTTCTCGAAGATCCTGTGCCCTTCAGGATCGAAGATTGCCTTGCCTTACCAAGAAGCAGGAGTAAGTTTTTACTGCCTTTCTCTTAATTTTCATAACATAAAATCTGTGAAAATCCTCTTGATCTTTCCAACCCGCGTTCTTTTGCTATGAAAAAGGTCGCGGCGGGCTTGGGTGCCACAAATCCAGCCCTCTAACCAGGGAAGCATATTACGAATGGGAGCTAATTAGTGGAAATAAGTTACTTGGCTTCGAGTAAATTGACCCTTATGATGATATATGGAGGGCAATATGACCGTTATCGTTACCGATACCACTTGCGGCCTGCCGCTTGACCTTCTTAAAAAACGTGGAATTCCATGCGTCCCTCAGGTCGTTATCTTCGACGAACAGGCTTTTCATGATGACGGAGAGTTGGATACAGCGGCCTTCCTCAAAATGCTCAAAGCCTCTGCTACATTACCGAAGACTGCTGCACCGGAACCTGCCCTCTACTATCCTATTTTCAAGAAAGCATACGAACAAGGGGAGACCCTGATTGTCCTTGCGCCTTCGATCAAGATCAGCGGAACCCTTCGTTCAGCTCAAACCGCCGCGCTGGAGTTTCCCGGCCTGAGCGTTCGCGTCATTGATACGTTGACCGTGTCTTGTAACCTGGGCTCACTCGTGTTATCGGCTGACGATCTGGCCAAAGAGGGCAAGTCGAGCGATGAGATCGAGGAAAGGATCAGGGAGATGATCCCGCATGGACGGCTTTACTTCGTGGCCGATACGCTCGAATACTTGGCAAGGGGTGGACGCATTGGCGGGGCCAAGGCTTTGCTGGGTGAGTTGATCCGGATCAAACCCATCCTCGCGCTTTGCAATGGACAGGCCGAACCCTATGAACAACCGCGCACGCGTAAACACTCCCTGGCGCGTCTGGCCGCGATCGTCGAAGAGCAATGTCCCAGGAAGATGGAGGCACATTTGTCTGTGTTGCAGGTGGCAGCGGAGGGTGAGGCTCGTACCCTGGCCGCCGACTTGAAGTCCAAAATGAACCTGCCGGAGATCCCCATTTATGAATTACCCCCGGCCATCACTGTCCATGCCGGCCCCAAAGCAATGGGCGTTGGGTTCTTTGTGTAAAGGGAAAGTTTAGACCTCATCCGTTTACGGACGGGCTCTTGGTTGTATAAGCTCGAATGGTATAATTCATGCGCTAAATCGTAATTTCACAAAGTAGTAATTTTGTAAGGAGTTCCCATGTCAGGTCATTCCAAATGGTCAACCATTAAACGGAAAAAAGGTGCGGCCGATGCGAAGCGCGGCGCGGTTTTTACCCGTCTGACGCGTGAGATCGTGATGGCCGCCCGAGATGGCGGCAACGACCCCAATGGCAATTTTCGCCTGCGTCTCGCGGTGGATAAGGCTCGTTCTGAGAACATGCCAAAGGATAATATCGAACGCGCCATTAAACGCGGCTCCGGTGAAGATAAGGAAGGCATTGTCTTTGAACAGATCACCTATGAAGGTTATGCTCCGCATGGGGTGGCTGTATTGGTCGAAACCGTCACCGATAATCGCAACCGTACGGTATCGGACCTGCGTCACGCCTTGACCAAAGCCGGCGGGAATATGGGCGAGGTCGGTTCGGTGGGTTGGCAGTTCGATCGGGTGGCCTACTTCTCTTTTCCTTCCACTGCCATGAATTACGATAAAGCCTTCGAGCTCGGGATCGAGGTGGGTGCCAATGATGTCCTTGAAGACAACGGTACGATCGAGATCATCTCCCCGGTTGAGACATTCAAAGATATAGCCGACCGTCTGCATGCAGCCGGAGTTCAACCGGAAGAAGCCGGCCTGCGCATGATCCCCAAACAGGAAATAGAGCTCACGGTGGAGCAGACCGTCCATGTGATGAAGGCCCTCGAGACCATCGAGGAACTGGACGATGTGCAGAATGTGTTCTCCAATTTAAAGATGACCGAAGAAGCACTGACGGCGCTTGAAGCCGCTTAATGATTTCACCGCAAGGTTCGCGCAGATCACCGGAAAAGCCGTGTGATCTTTGTGCTCCCTGCGGTGAATTTTTTAACATGACACTTGCACTCGGCATTGATCCCGGGACAGCCACCACCGGCTACGGACTTGTGCGCCTTGCGCATGATGGAAGCCTGGAAGCCGTTACATTTGGAGTCATCTTAACTCCACCCCATACCCCTGATCATGAACGTTTGTTGATGCTATATGGCGACCTGAAAGAATTGATCGCCCGCCATAGCCCCGAAACGTGCGGTGTGGAGAAATTGTTTTTCCAACGCAATGTCTCGACGGCGATTGCAGTCGGACAGGCGCGCGGCGTGGTGCTGCTCGCCATCGCGGAAGCGGGACTTGAAATCGGCGAATACACACCGAACGAAGTTAAGCAGGCAGTGGCCGGTTATGGGTCTGCCGGCAAACGTCAGGTGCAGGAAATGGTACGGACATTGCTGGGCCTGCCTGAGATCCCCAAACCCGATGATGCCGCCGATGCACTGGCCGTTGCGATCACACACCTGCATACAAAACGCTATTAATCACAATGTCATATATTTTCATATCTTTGTGTCTTCGTGACTTCGTGGTAAAAATAAGAACATGATAGCAACCTTGCGCGGCGAAATTACACAGATCGAAGATACTGCCCTGGTCATAGAAGTTGGCGGTGTGGGATTGCGCGTTTTTGTCCCTGCCCCGCTGCGCGGACGGATGAAAGTTGGCGAAGTTGTTTTGCTTTATACGCATCTTGTCGTCCGTGAAGATGCGCTGATACTCTACGGGTTTGAGACCCAGGCCGACCGTGACCTGTTCAATATGTTACTGGGTGTGGACGGCGTAGGTCCCAAGGTCTCCCTGTCGGTCTTATCAACGCTCACACTCGATACGGTCCAGCGTGCCGTTTATACGGAAGAAAGCGAGATCCTCAGCCGGGTTCCCGGAGTAGGCAAGAAGACGGCCCAGAAGATCGTGCTTTATCTTCACGACCGCCTCAAGCCCACCGACGCGCTGTCGAAAATTGCGGCATTATCGGATAAGGATAGCGAAGTGCTGGCCGCGCTGACGGCTTTGGGTTACTCTGTCGTCGAAGCGCAGACCGCCATTCAATCACTGACCAAGGATGCGCCCGATGATGTGGAGGAACGCCTCAGGATGGCGCTGCAATATTTCACCGGTAACTAGCTCGACAATGTTAGATTAGGTCGGAGTGCGCTTCTTGCCTTGAGCCTTATGACGACTTCGAGTAGAACGAGAGCGATTGACCAAATGTTTGACTACCAGTTG
>Ga0182027_10015280_pt1 | contig 10568 bp, 12 predicted proteins | sample 712E1DmetaG_FD_121300 | JGI IMG/M metagenome (GOLD analysis project Ga0182027, IMG submission 121300) | Permafrost microbial communities from Stordalen Mire, Sweden - 712E1D metaG (Illumina Assembly) | ecosystem: Environmental > Terrestrial > Soil > Wetlands > Permafrost | place: Sweden... | reverse complement strand
ATAGCGCATGACCCCGATTTGGCAGGACCACGAGGTGCTGGTCTGCGTCGGTCCCGGCGGCGTAGGCAAGACGAGCGTCGCCGCCGCCCTCGGCCTGTCTGCGGCAAAAGCCGGAAAGAAGACGCTGGTGATGACGATCGATCCGGCCCGACGCCTGGCCAACGCCCTGGGCATGACCGACATCGGCAATACCGAGCGGGTCCTGACTGAAGCGGAGTTGCACGCGGCCGGAATACACGTGACGGCGCCCTTTGCCGTCATGATGCCGGATGTGCGTCGAACCTTTGATGAGCTGATCGTGCGCCTGTTTGCCGATCCGGCCAAGCGCGACCGCGTACTGAAAAATCGACTCTACCAGCAGTTTGCCAGCACCCTGACCGGCTCGATCGAGTACGCCGCCGTCGAAAAGCTCTACCAGGTACAGCACGAGCATCGCTATGACCTGATCATCCTGGACACGCCGCCGGCGGCCGACGCCGCGCAGTTTCTGGACGCGCCCCATCGCATCGTCGAGTTTTTGCAGCACGATACCCTGCAATGGATCCTCAAACCGTACCTGGCCGCCGGCAAACTATCGCTGCGCCTGCTCGATTTCGGCACCAATCTGATTCTACGCACCCTGGGCCGCTACGCCGGCGCCGAGACCCTGCGCCAGCTGATGGACTTCTTTCTGGCTTTTGACGGCTTGTACGACGAGCTGCGCGGCCATGCCCGCGAGGTCCAGGATCTGCTGCACTCGCCTCGAGTCGGCTTTGTGCTTTTGACCTCACCGCGCCAGCGGCAACGACACGCGGCCCTGCATTTTGCCAATGAGCTCAACCACGCGGGGCTGAAATTGTGCGCGACCGTAGTCAACCGGGTCCGGCCCGTAATCGACTCGCCCGAGGGCGCAGGCGAGCTGCAGCGGCGCCTTGCGGAGTGCCTGACAGGGATCGAAGCGGATGTAGCCCAAACCATCGAAAGGGCTGCGCACGAGGAGCTGAGCGCCGCACGTGAGGATGCCAAGGCTGTGGCCGAGCTGCGCGATCACTTTGCCCCGCATCCCGTCTGGGCGTTGCCGGAGCTGGACATGGACGTGCACGACCTACGGCTGCTTTCGACCTTGAGCCAAGCCATCGACGCTGCCGGGCGGTGAGCCGGCCCCGGTCAACCAGGGCTCGATCCGGATTGATCAGTCGGCTTTGAGCTTCTCTACAAACTGCATGACGCGCGCAAAGACGGCCTCGGCTTCCATGTCCTGGCCCAGCTCGTGACCGGAGCGCGTAAACCATTGAATCTCGCGGTGCGCCGACGAGACGTCATGGTAGATGATATTGGCAGTCACGGGATCGACGACCTGGTCTTTTTTCGACTGGATGACGAGCAGGGGCACCTTGACCTCAGTCAGCCGTTTTTCGATCTCTTTGCCATAGCGGTACAACGAGACGAACGACTTGGTCAGAAAGCGGTAATGGTTCGTGCAGTTTTTCTTCAACGACTTGTCGTTGAACGAATTCGGGCCCGGCCAGGTCTTGAACACTTTGGCCAGTATCGGCACCGCCGGAGCCAAAGGATCTTTGAAGCGCATGGCCGCGGCCAACGTCACCAGGCCGGCGATCTGGTCGGCATGCTCCATGCTGAGTTGCAGCGAGACCAAGCCGCCCATCGACAGACCGACGACGACGACCTTGTCGACTTCTTTGGCGAGCTCCTGCAGAGCAGCCTCCGCATCCGCGTACCATTCCTGCGAAGTACCGCCGGCAGGATCGGTGCGCTTGCCGCCGTGCCCACGCAGCACCGGCATGCGGTACGGCAGACGGGCCTTTTCCAGATACGGCACCAGGCCGTCGACGGTCTGCAGGCTCGAGGTAAAGCCGTGCACGAGCAGCACGCCCAAACGCTTGGTTCGGGGCAGCGGCCCGACCGGAACTTTGAGTGGTACGTAATTGCGTGAGTAGTCCACGAGCTTGCTGATAGCGAGCATGAGCTCTTCGCGTCAACTGGTGAAGGATGTCGCGCGAGATTGATTAGGCCCCGCTGACGACGACCCGGTTCTTGCCGGTGCTTTTGGCGCGATACAGCGCCTCGTCTGCGTGCCGGACCAGGGCCAGTGGCGACAGGGTACGCTCGTCGCAGCAAGCCACTCCCACACTGATCGTAATGTCCTGACCGTGAGGCCGACCCCGCGTCACGGCCAGCCGGAGTCTGTCCGCGATTTCGCCCGCCTCGGTGGCTTCGGTAAACGGCATAATCACCGCAAATTCTTCGCCGCCGTAGCGGCAACAGATGTCCCCTTTGCGCGTCTCATGCACAAGAATCGCCGCCAACGCGGCCAGAACCCGATCGCCTTCCTGGTGACCGTGGAGATCGTTGATCTCCTTGAAGTCGTCGATGTCGATCATGAGCAGCGCTACCGTGCTCTTGTGGCGCTCGAAGAGTCTGAGCTCCACGTCGAGCAGCTCGAAGCAGCGGGTGTGGTTGAAAAGCCCGGTCAGCCCGTCGCGCATGGATAGATTGGCAATCGTGGCTACATGCGCTTCACCAATCAAGGTGGTTGCGACCAGCTCGTTCTTGAGATTCGAGAGGTAATCGAGTGCCGCCACGACGATGCGCACGTTCCGGTTCAGGTCCGTGGACATCTCGAGCTTGTGTCCGAGAATCTCGTTCCACAGCTTTTCAGCGACCTTCGGTGAAAAATGTTGATGCGTGATGACGTAGAGGATGTCAGAGAAAAATAGCTCACCGCGTCTGCCTCGCTGCTCGGCGAGAAAAACTTTTTCGACGTCCACCATCGGCCGATCGCCGGCCAAGGCGGACACTACGTCCAGCGACAATGCATCGGGAGTCAGCAGCCCACGCAACCGATCGGCGTCGGTCACCTCTTGTGATGGCGAATTGGTATGCGGATTGCTCAATCTGTCTCCTGCCGAAACGCTGTACCATGTCTGTCGCCGCCGGTGAACGCATTTGACTGCAATCGGTCGACGGCTTGTGAACACTCATGACAGGTAGGCCGTACAACAAATCACATTTTCGCAAAAGGGGCGAGCGCGATTGACTCAGGGGCCCGATTGCAGATTCAGTGTGCGCAGCACCGTGTCGAAGGCTTCGAGCATCTCGAGCTGCGTGTTCTCATGGCCCTCTTGCGCCTCGATGTCCGCATAGGGGATTCCCTTTCGGCCGCAATACACAGACAACGATCCGTCATCCCGGACCGCCTCGTTGCGTTGCAAGACAATATTGAATCCCCGTGCCTTCAGGTCGGAAAAGAGCCGGCGATCGGTGACAAAGAAGAAATCGTCCGGATCGCGGTCAGCGGCAAGAAATACCTCCGCAGCGTCCGCACCGTCCTCTGCTTGCGGCAAGTACGAGCGCGCTGAGTATTCGCCGTCACAATTGTTGTGCACCGAAACCAACACGTTGGCGCCTTTTTCCAAAACACTCTCCAGCAGCGCGTCGGCAAAGCGTTTGACCACGAGCGCGGCCTCCGGCGGCGCCGCTCCGAGATATTGAGGCGATGGGTCTGCCTGTGCAGGCTCTCCGACCACACGACGAACGACTGCCCCCATTCGTTGGACAAGGGTCCTTGCGGCGTAACGCAGCCACGACTCAGGGTTACATTCGCGCAGCGTATTCGTAATACCCTGCTCGGTGAAGATTCGGTTCGGATCAAACCAAAAGGTTTCCTTGCCGACACGGCCCAAAATCAGACGTTCTCCCTGCTGCTTGAGCTCGACCAGGCGGCCCGATCGCTGTTGCAGAAATCGCAGAGTCGCGGCGGTGGCTGTGTCTTCGTCATCGTGAATATTGAAATAGGTGACTGGGTTATCTCCGTGCACATGTTCGACCAAGCGCACCTCTTCTTGGCCTGCCAGAAGAATCAAGGAAAGCATGGTGGCTCACGTCTCGCGGCGACGTCCTTATGTCAAGGCCACCTCGCCTGCGTCTAGCCACCGGCACGCGATCGCAACGCAGATCTCGGCGACTCGGACAGGCTGCCCGACGCTTCGATCTTTTGGACGGATGAAAACAGGCCGTTCCTGCCCTGTTCGAGTGAGTGATTTGTACCCTCAGCACTCGGCCTTGGCGATCATCGAGCCATTTGTCACGGTGCGGGATTTCGCAGTAGGTTAGGATCGTCGACGACTGAAGGGACATTTGGCGATTACCATCAAGGGAGCGACTGGTCCCGCTCCGCCTCAGGCCACGGGTATCGAACACAATCCCGCCGCCGACGCCCACGCCAGGCTGTCCAAGAAGGGGGGCGCGAGGTCGAAGCGGGCGGCGGACCTCGTCGGTGACCTCCTCGACGAGGTCGTAGACGGCGCCGAGCTCGGCGCCGAGATGGAGGCGGCCCGTAAAATGATCGACGAGGTCTGTGACGATCTACCCGAAGGCTCGGCCATGGAACAGGCCGAGACAATCGCCGACAGGCTCAAAAAGAAGATCGAAGCGACTCGCGGTCAAAGGAACCAGCTCGCCCAGCAAATTCGCCAAAAGTTCGATAAGCTGAACGAGTAGGCGGCCAGAGTTACCGGCGTGGCTTTGGATCCCTAAAGCCAGTGCGTAGGTCCGGCCGGCCAGGCGGCGCCGAAACCTCAGTGACCTCGGTAGCCTTGATGGGTCTACCAATGTCCGGTTTCGTCTTTTCGGTGTGTTGGTACGTTGGCGGACCGGAGCGGACGCCCGTGCCCCTCGGCGGAACGCCGCTCACACCGGATATGGCCCGCTCGAGAGGCGTAGCCTTCGTCGAGCGCGCCTTCTCCATGAGCTGATGAGCGCCCGCTTGGACGGCGTGTCGCCTTTCGAGGGCATCCGTGATCGCGGCCGCCGACAGGCCGCACCCGGCCAATAACAACATTTGATCCCGGGGTCCGCCAAAGCCGAGCACGTCCAACCGGATGGCAAGGACCAACAAGCCTTCCGCTATCTCCCGCCGCGCCGGATTCCGGAAGACGAGGTTCGCGAACTGTTTGAGATGTTCTTTTTCCAGAGTCGGAACGACAGGAGGCGGTGGGCTCCGGCGAGCGTGGAGCGCCCGAGCTATCTCTTGCGTGAGCGGATAAAACCCCATGTCGCTCAACCTTACGCCGTTCCCCGGGTCAGGGACAACTGGTGGTGCGAGCCGATTCAGGGCAATCGAGCTCTCCCCAATTGGCGAATTGGCTCCTGGCTTCAGGCTGCGGGCTCCAGGGGGAGACCATCGATTTACTATCCTTTTTCTGCCGCCTGCAGCCTGGATGCGACCAGTAAATACTGGTCCGAGGGGAAAGGAGAAGGCGATGTCACCTTGAAATTCGGATGTGCCGTCCTGCGGGTGCGAACCCCATCCAGGCAAAGCTGAGCCCAGCAGGCTGGGAGCGAGCCTTGCAATTCGACGGGTAACCGTCGGGTTGATGCGTAAATGGCTGAAAGTGGCGCGCCCGGCAGGATTTGAACCTGCGGCCCTCGGATTCGTAGTCCGATGCTCTATCCGGGCTGAGCTACGGGCGCCCGGGCGCTTAATTACCAAGACATCCGCCGCATGTCCAGGCGCAAAAATCACATGAGGCGCGAAAAAAACGGGCGGCGGCCGAATCCTTTGTCCGCCTGTGGCATCCAACGAGCGTAGTCATTACTGTCACGCATGTTGGCAAAAGGGAGTTTCCGATGACAGAACGCAACGAAGTTTTCATGTGGAGAAGAAAGCCGGTCACGCTGGTCGGCTAAAGTTGGCTCAGCCTCAGGTGCCGCGCCGCTTGCCTCTGATTTCCCCGCGAAATCTCGCTGCGCCGTAACGGGTGAACTTGTTGACCCGATTTCTGGCCTTGGGCTTGTCCATCGATTCGAAGGCGAAAAAGCTGTGCTGCCGGAAGAGCTTGACCACTTTGGCGGTGAGGGACTGCATGCTCAGCTCGAACGGACGGCCGAATGGCTCGCCGCCGCCGCGCATGATCGTCTGGTAAATGAGGTCCGGACTGGGCCGCAGGAAGTTGTTGGCCGAACGGTCCTCTGCCGTAGCGAGAGGATTGGTACCGGATTTCAGTTCTTTGGCTGCCACGACGAGTATCGTACACCAGGCGCGAACAGCTGGCTATTCGCCGATGACCTTGCGAGTTGCTAGCGTCGACGCAAGCGCGCGTATGCCTCGTTGATTTCCTTGGTGCGCTCTTCGGCGATGTGGCGCAGCTCGGGGCCCATGTCGGCGACCCGGTCCGGATGATACTGGCGCACCATGCGCTGATAGGCAGCGTGAATTTCCTGCTGGCTCGCTCCGCTCGGGATATCGAGCACTTCGTAGGCATTTTTTGTTGAATTGTGGCCCGCCGAGCTCGGACCGGCCGAGCCCGGGCCGTGGGGATACGGGCGCGCGGTGGTCTGGCCCAGGTTGGCGAGCGCCCCGCGCACGAGGCGCGCAAGGAAATAGGCCACAGAAACGATGATGATGAGCCGAATCAGACCCATGAGGGAAGCTCTTTACTCTTGCGCCGCGCAAACGTCACGTGTCAATTGCGCTTTGCTCGAGCGCGTCACGGGCAGGATGATAACTTGAAGATAGTCGCCGGACCGAGATAAGGTGAGGTATGCACAGGACGATTCGCGCTGTTCTGATCGTTGCCGCCGTCTTGGGCGCGACCCGACCCGCTCTGGCGGCCCCTGCCCGACTCGCCGTAATTGTTCGTGGTTTTGGCGCCGGCTCCGACAAGGCCGTGAGCTTTGTCACCCACTACGTGACGTCCATCTTCGCCCAGGACAACCGCTATGCACTGGTCGATGTCGAATCCACGCTCGGCAGTCCTCAGGCGAGCAGCGCCCAGGATGCGTTTCACATGGCTCAGGACCAGGTCGACAAAGGACGCAAGGCTTTCGAGTCCTTCGAGCTCGACGGCGCCATCCAAAACCTCGCCGAGGCTCTAACGAAATACGAGCAGAACGCCGGCTATGTGACGGCGATGCAGCCGGTTGCCGAAATCTTGATGATGCTTGGGGCGACGCACATTCTGCGTGGCGAGGAGCACGTCGGCAGCCGTCGTCTGACGCAAGCGCTGACGATCCTGCCGGAGATCGATCCCGACCCACGCGTTTTCAATCCGGCGATGCGGCAGACCTTCGAGCAGGCGCAGCGGGACATTTCCCGGCGACGCAAGGGCTCAGTCGCCTTGAGCTCCAATCCGAGCTACGCCGATGTCTATGTAGACGGCCATTTCATGGGCGTGACTCCGGCGGCCATCGAAGGGCTGCTCGAGGGGCGGCACTATGTTCGGGTCACCAAGACCGGCTACCGCGCCTGGGGAAAGCTCGTGGACGTGCCCGGTCAGGTCGAGGTTTCGGAGTTGGCGACGCTGCGCCCGACGGCTAAATACGATTCTTTCGACACCCAGGCCGATGCCGCATTGAAAGCTACCGCCAAGGCGATTGCCGACGAAGAGGACTCGATGCCCCGGGCGGCCCGGGATCTGGCGGCGATGTTTTCGGCCGATAAAATCGTGTTGGCTGACGTGACCCTGGAAGGCGAGAGGGTGCGGGTGGTGCTGACGCAGTACGACACGCGCAAAGAGCGGAGAGTCAAATCGGCGAGTCAGGTCTTTTCCTACGACTCGCGGCCCGCCACGTACGAACGCGAAATCCGCGACGTCATCCAGACTCATTTCGGTCCGGCCACTTTGGCCCAGGATACCGGGGACGTGCACGCGCAAGCCGATGCCGGCAACAGCCACGCCTGGATCGCGGGCAAATGCGCGGGAATGTCCTGTCGCAAGTTTCGCAACGTTCTACTGTTCGGCGGCGGGCTGGGCGGCGTCGTACTGGCAGGCGTGGGCGGAATTTTGTGGGCCGTGGCTGGTCAAAACAACTACAATTACAGAAATAATACGGTACAAACGAGCCCCGACGCCCAGTCCCTGCGGACCACGGGTACGGCCGAGTCTATCGTCGGTGACGTGCTGTTTTTTGGCGGCATGTTGGTGGCGGTCGGAGGCGTGAGCATGTATCTGTTCTGGCATCCCACCACCAAATTGGCCTCGGGAGCCAGCAGCGACGGCGGGGTTGTGCTATTGCCGGTGCCCCTGTCTGGCGGTGCGGGCCTGGCTGCGGCCGGGCGGTTTTGACGATGAGAACGAAAGGGCTCAAAAATCGTGCGCAAACTCCTGTTAATATTGACCGTCACTTCCGCGCCACTCTGGGGCTGCTCGCTGGTGCTCAACTGGGATCCCGCGGGCCTGCAGTGCGATTCGAACCCGACCAACTCGACCCACTGCTCCACGGGCTACTCGTGTCTGGTCGACAAATGTGTTGCCGATAGCAGCCTGGGCGAAGACGAGACCTGCCTGCTGGATCAGCAGTGCGCGAGCCCCCTGTTTTGTGCGCCGCAATTGCATACCTGCCACAAGGCGTGTACGTCCTACTACGCCGCCACCAGCGCGCAAGAGTGCGCGGTGTCTGAGTACTGCAAGCCCGTGCGCGTCGAACCCAATTCGTCTTGGAAAGGCGCGTGTGTGAAGAGCGACTGCCAAACTGCGACCGACTGCCGGGCCAATCAGTCGCCGCTCAATGGGGATGCCTGCGTCCAGGTGACCGAACGCGCCAACGCCTGCTTCAATAAATGTGCGGTGTCATGCACTGGTTCGAGCTGCGCAGACACGGGCTGCGCCCTCCTGAGTGATAAATACAAAGTCCCGTATTACTGTCAGCCGATGGGCAAGCTGAGCAGCGAACAATTGGTCTGCATGCCCGGCGCTTCTCTGCCCGGGCAGGGCAGCGTGGGCAACTCGTGTGAGCCGGTGACGAATCCTTGCGCCGACGGCAATGCGTGCAACCAGGAGTGCCACCCGTACTGCAATTGGAGTGCGCCTGCGTGCCCCTTGGCGATGGCCACGTGCTGCCCGTGTACGGGAGCCACCGTCGACGGCACGGTCATCAACTACGATCTCTGTTTCGACACGACCTCATCGCCGTGCCCGAAGTGCTAGCCACGATGATAGGGCTCGCCCCGAAGGACCGTGTGCGCGCGATAGAGCTGCTCGACCAAGACGACCTGCGCGAGGCGGTGGGGCAGCGTCATCGCCGATAGCGACCAGGACTCCTCGGCACGCTCGCCAAGCTCGGGACTCAGGCCGCCGGCGCCACCGATGGCCCAGCCGATCGTGCGACTCTCCTGTTGCCAGCGGGCAATACGGCCGGCCAGAGCGGCCGTAGAGACTGGTTTGCCGCCTTCGTCCAGGGCAATCAGCAGGTCGCCGACATGCAAACTGCCCAGCATCTGTGCGCCCTCACTACGGGGGTTGCTGTCTTTGAACCGGTGCAGATCGACTCGGGCATAGTGCGCCAGACGTTCGAGATACAGCTCGACGGCCTCGACCAGCGGATCGCGTGCACGTTTGCCTACGAAAAAAAAGCGGTAGGTCAGCACTTCGATGCGAATCGATCAAGCGTGCGAGTGCACGGCCGCAGGCGTCGCGATCCGCGGGGCGTCCGCCCACAGGCCATCAAGGTCGTACACCTGACGCGTGAACTGATGGAAAACGTGGGCGACGACACTGCCGAGATCAACCAGTGCCCACTGCCCTTCTTTGAGACCTTCGACACCAAGAACCTGGGCACGCGCGCCCGCCAGGGACTCGACCAGGTGGTCGGCAACGCCCTGCACGTGCCGGTCACTGGTGCCCGAGGCGATGACCAGGAAATCGGCATAACTCGACAGCGAGCGAACATCGATGATGACGACATTGAGCGCTTTGCTCTCCAACATCCAATCGGCAACCTTGCGGGCGAGGGCTTCACTCAAAACGTTTTTGACCTCCGAGGATCTTTCTACCCCTCGCCGCCTCCGTATGTAAATGGGCGTGTGTAAATGGGCGACGGGCATCTTCGGTGTCAGGGCTTGTCCGGCTCCGGCGGCAGATAAGCGCGGAAAAAGCCAATCAGGTCGCCCGGCGGTTTGACGCGGACGAGCTCGTCCTGGGCAGGAGGGGGGATGTAGCGGGGGACTTTGCCAATCTCGCTGACCGTCGATTCGTATCGGATGGCGAGCTGGGTCGGCCGGACATCCCGATCGCTTATCTCAATCCGGCCGTCCAGCTCGAGCCTGAGCACCGCACCGGTGGCGGCATCGAGAACGATGACGCCCTTGACGTCCAGAGGGCGGCCCAACTCCCGCCAGCGGCTCGGCGGCGACAGGGGCAGGACCGAGGTAGACGTCGCGGTGCCCCCCAACAAATCGTCGACCTCCTGGGGAGAAAATTGCAGCAGAAATCGCACGGCCGGCCGGCCGCCGTATTTGCCGGTCGGCCCATCGCCAAAAGTGAGATGGCGGGAAAATATGCTCAGGGCCTCTTTGGGACTCGAAAATGCCAGCTCCGTCCAATATTCCACGTCGAGCTGGTGCAAGGGCTTCTTGCGCAAGTGGCCGCGATCGTACCGGACATAGAACGAGTCACCCACCTGGTAGATTTCTTCCTGGCTCTCGGGCGTCTCAACCTTGACGTAGCAGTCCCCATACGCATCCGCCGTAGCTTCATACAGGTCGCTCTGCTCGATTTCTTGGCCGCCGCGGCTGAGCACGAAGCTGCCGCGCGCATTGAATCGCAGCGCGCCCAACCGGGCCGCCGCCT
>Ga0182027_10015279_pt1 | contig 10568 bp, 15 predicted proteins | sample 712E1DmetaG_FD_121300 | JGI IMG/M metagenome (GOLD analysis project Ga0182027, IMG submission 121300) | Permafrost microbial communities from Stordalen Mire, Sweden - 712E1D metaG (Illumina Assembly) | ecosystem: Environmental > Terrestrial > Soil > Wetlands > Permafrost | place: Sweden... | reverse complement strand
TTTTCATCAGGATATGATAATCCTTTTGGGAATATTTTGGTCGAGAATATCTTGCCCGTTTAAAATCACTTGGCATACATTTCTTTCTACCTAATATTCCGAAATGTATCGTGACTTATTCACCTATTCCATTTCTTATGGGATTATTGTATAATCCTACTTTTATGAACGAGCGCGAAAACAAAGGCAATTATCAGGCCACCAAGACCCAAACCGAAGAGTTGAAATTTGTGGAATTAAGACCGAAATTAACGAGCCCTGAGGCAATGAAAGAAATAATAAATTACACAATTAAAATGATTAACACCGATCCGAAGGAATTTGTTATGAAAGGAAATGGGAGAAAAATTTCCTACAGAAATATGCGGAGACTAAATAAAGCACCTGAAGATATAAGAGCCAGGGTGGTAGCCGAATTCGTACGTGCCATACCATCCACGGTTGACATAATTTACTTAAGAAAGTTACCGATGCCGGAATGCACCATCATCAAAGGGCCCTCCAATCAGGAGTTATCCACGATTTTAGAAGCGCAGAAAACTAATGCGGACGTTCAAATCGTTTACGAAAGAAATTGGCCTAAGGAAAAACCTTACTATGAAGTTCAGGAAATAGATATGGTTAACAATAATCTTAACCAACTTAAAGGAAGTGAACCTGAGGACCTAATCTCAAACTTAAACGTAGTCATTCAGAAATTTCATGCTCCCCGGGAGATTCAGTAGAATTCCAGAGTTAGGCATTTGATGCTTCCCCCGCCTTTGCGATATTCTTCCATCGGAATTTCTTTTACCTTAAACCCGTATTTTTCAATCTTTCTTTTCAAACTATTGCTAATTCCCTGCCCTATCACAACGGTTTTATTTACAACAACTAAATTGCAGGCCATAAATCTATTATCTTCTTTTGCCACTTCAATGACATTTTTGAACTCCTTTTTAATTTTCGCAATTCCTTCTTGCGTGAATGATTCCGGCTTCATCAATACGGTTTCCTTATTCAAAGGCCCCAAACTCATATCCAAGTGGTAAAAATACGGATCTATCAGTTCGAAATCTATGAATTTAATTCCTAATTTCTTACTCAAGACGTCTTTCGCTTGCCTACTTGATCTTTTTCCCCAACCGAGAAAAAATTTTCCGCCCGCTATCAGCAAGTCTCCCTGTCCTTCAAAATATGCTCCGTCGGGCAGGGTTACAATCTTAAAACCCAGTTTTTCAAAAAATACCTTGGCATATTTCGCTTCTTCTCTTCTTTGGGGATACCTAAAATTCGATAAGGCAAATTTATTGCCTAAAGGAAACCCGAGATTGGCGGCATAAACCATGTCCGGCAATCCTTTTACAGGATCTATTTCCAAAATCGAAGCTCCCAAGGATTTATAAGCAGCCTTTAATTGTTTGTACTCTTCTTTAACTTTTTTTTGATCAACTTTATTTTCAAGATGCATCCAGGGGTTTATTTCGTACTCAATATCATAAAATGTAGGCGGACAAAGTAAGACCTTTTTCATAAATATTAAATCAAAAGCTTTTTGAGAGCATGAACGGTTGAGGCTTCCTTGAGATGGGTGTTGAGATTTTTGGCCTCATTCCAGATGTTGTCGAAAGCCATTTCCATAATTCCCTCTATTATTTTCAGCGTTTCGTCTTTGGTATATTTCTTATTCTCGATATTTTGTTTCCACTCAATATAGGAACCGGTCACTCCGCCGGCATTGGCCAGAATATCCGGCACTATGATTACGCCTTTTTTGGTTAAATATTCGTATGCTTCATAGGAAACCGGCCCGTTGGCCATTTCGATGATGATTTTTGCTTTTATTCTTTTCATGTTCTTGGCATTGATGACATTTTCCAAGGCTGACGGAACCAGAATATCAACTGGAAGTTCCAACAGATCTTCGTTTGAGATCGGTTTACCTTTGGTTAAGTCACAAACTCCGCCGATACAATAGCAACCGGCTACCATTCCCTTCTCCATTTTGCATGACTGAACTAAAGGAATATCCAATGCTTTAAATTGATGATTTCTTTCGGTTACCGCCCCTTTTGAATCGGATACGGCCACTACTTTGAATCCGGAATCGGCTGCAAATTGAGCAAAATATCGTCCAACATTTCCGAATCCCTGAACGGCAACGGTCTGAGTTTCGGGCTTTAATTCCAATCTCTCCACAAGTTCTTTAAGCACGACGACTCCGCCAAAACCGGTAGCCTCGGTTCTTCCGGCCAGTCCATGATCTTTGTCCGATTTGCCCGTAAAAGTGGCATAAAGTAGATTTTCAGGTAATGAGCTCTGCCTTTCTTGGCTGATTTTTATGTATTCCGAAACCATCCAGCCCATGATTTTGGAGTTGGTATTCACATCGGGCGCCGGCACGTCTTTGTCGGCTCCAATAACATCGTATATCGCTCTAACATAGCCTCTGGATAACGCTTCCAACTCTTCTTCTGTTAGGGTCTTCGGATCAACGATTATCCCACCTTTCCCCCCACCATACGGCAAATCTGCTACGGCGCATTTCAAACTCATCCACAAAGACAAAGTCATGACCTCCTCCTTGGTCACATTCCTGTGGAACCTTATTCCGCCCTTATAAGGCCCCAATCTGTTATTTTGCTGAGATCTGAAGCCTTGAAAAACTTTTGTTGATCCGTCTTTTAATTTAACGGGGATTTTTACCTCAACTACCCTGTTAGGCTGCAGGAATTCTATGACTGAATCTTGATTTAAATTGAACTTTTTGGAGATGGAAAGAATTGATTTTTTGGTTTCTGAAAAGATATCTGTCATAAAATTAAGATTTAAAAATTATATGTTATCCAGCTCGCCTAATCAATAAGAGAAATTAGCCTACGTTGCTTCCGGCCGGAACTTTCTTCTGGGGTTTTAACAAAACTATTTTATCATTATTTCCGATCGCCAAAATCATCCCCTGACTCTCAACTCCTCTGATCGTTCTGGGTTCAAGATTTACGACAAACGGAAATTCTTTGCCGATCAACTGTTCCGGCTTATAAAACTCGGCAATACCCGAAACTATTTGTCTTTTTTCGTCTCCGAAATCGACTTTCAACTTGAGTAATTTATCTGTTCCCTCTATCCTCTCCGCCTCGACTATAAGACCTATTCTTATCTGCACTTTACTGAAATCTTCAAAATTAATCATATGCTTTATTTAATTCTAGCAAAATCCCCGTCTAAAATCACTGGCTTCATTATGGCAACTTCATGCGCCCATCTAGCATCATTATAATTTGGCAGTTCATTAAGTAAAAAAATCTTTTTGCCCAAATAATGAGCTAGACCAATTTCCATCATACCCGATGTCCCTATATATCCTTCCCTGTCTTTTTTCCTCAGATTCAAGACCAAAATCGCCTCGCTTTTTGCCAGCAAATCAAAACATTTCTTGATGGTATCATTCTCCACGCAATGCTTATAATCGGCCTTAAGGTTATCGGAGAAGCTAGAATCGGACAGATGGATATCGATATCGACCGGCAGAAAAACCTCATGTCCCAGCTTTTCCAGGCTTTCCCCGGCTTTTTTCATCTCCTTAGCAAAGGCCATGCTTCCGCAAATCATTATTTTCATATCTAGAGGTGCTTCTTGAGAAAATCCAATATTTTTATATTCACTTTTCCGACAATTTCAGGACGTTGTTTGTAATCATGATTCATTCCTTCGATCTCGATCAATTCCTTAGGTTCGTTTGCAGCTTGAAATATTTTCTTTGAGTCACCGGGACTGACTACATCGTCGCTTAGTCCCAAAACGGTCAGAAATGGACAGCGTAATTTCTTAATATAGTTAAGTGCGTCAAATTTATTGGCATCGGTAATAAAAGAAAAACGTATTCTGATATCATTATCTTTCCGCGAGATTTTTTTATAAAACCGGCCTAATTCCTCCCATCTTTCAATAGCTCCTTTTATCCAGTCCGTTTCCGTAAGCATTACCGGTGAAGAAATCGCAACGCAGGCATATATTTCAGGATTTAAGGAAGCAAAAACAATAGATAACAGCCCGCCCATACTATGTCCGACAATCCCGATTTTATCTTTATTTACAAATTCAAGTTTTTGTAAATAATTATAAACGGATTTAATATCTTCCAGAAAATTGGACATTGAATAATCTTTTTCAAATGATCCTTCACTGTTTCCCGATCCTGACGCATCAAATCTTATTACGGCAAATCCGTTTTTGACCAATATCTTCTCCAGTTCTTTAAAATGCGCCTCCTCTTTATAGCCCGTAAACCCGTGCAAAATCATTATCGCAGGATATTGTTTGTCTTTGTCCGGATAGCGGATAATTGAAGCTAATTTCAGCCCCTTGGAGTTTCTGACGAAAACTTTTTCTTGCATGAATAGGTTTATTTAATAAATAGTTGACCGATATCTTTGAGCGTAATGATTGCCATCAGACTCAACAGGATTATCATTCCTACCGTATGCGTAATTGCCTCTGCCCTTTGATTGACTTTTTTACCCGTAAATGCCTCGATTAAAATAAAGAACAATCTTCCCCCGTCAAGTGCCGGTATCGGCAGGACATTGAAAAAAGCCAAGGATATTGACAGAAGACCGGCCAAATTGAGAAGTCCCAATATTTTTTCCTTTAAATCCTTTATTTCCAGTATGCTTCCCGTTATCGAGGCTATACCGACAGGTCCCGATATTCCCGAACTTAAGGGTTCGGTTGATTTTTCCTGAAAGGAAACGTTTACAAGCTTGGCTATAACACTCAGGTTATAACCCATCAGGTTTATGGGATAAGTTATTCCGGAAAATATTTTTTGAGAAGTAGTCCCGTAATTAAGCACCGCTTTTGACATCGAGAAAAGCCCGACCCCCAAAGCCCCTTCATTTTTGGGATGAACCAAGCGGGGAATAATTTTGGTTTTATGAACGTCATTAGTATCTAAGCCGGTCCAGGTAATTTCGATTTCATGGCCTTTATTCTTGTTGACAATATCTACAAATTGTTCCGAAGTTTTTATTGCCTCTCCGTTAACCGATATTATTCTTGTCGAAGCTTCAAGCCCTTGCTTTTGAGCCGGAGAATTTTTGGCAATTTCGGAGATTATCACGTCCTGAGTGTTCGTCTGGTTCACTCCGAAAAATCTATAATCCGACAGGAGAGGCAGGTCCGTTTTAAATCCCGAAATTCCCAAGAATGTATAAAAAATAATTGCGGCCAAAAGCGCGTTCATGACAACACCGGCAAAAATTACCGCTGCTCTTTGCCAGGCGGATTTGGCGAAGAATGCCCGATTTAAATCTTTATCCAACTCTTTTTTTGCCCCCAGATCTATCTTCCCTGCTCCGGCATCATCTTCCCCATAAAGTTTCACGAATCCCCCAATCGGCAGCCAATTTATTGAATATTCCGTCTCTCCTCTTTTAATACTGAACATCCGGGGCGGAAAACCAAAACCGAACTCTTCAACCTTGATTCCGAATTTCTTGGCCATAAAAAAATGGCCGCCTTCGTGGATCAAAACCAAAACCGAGAGGATTAACAAGAAAACTAAGATGGTTATAATCATATACAATTTGCAATTTTCAATTAACAATTCTCAATAAATGATTCAATTATCAATTCTTGAAACATTGCATCATTGAAAATTCAATGGAAATTGTAAATTGATACTTGAAAATTATTCTATATCTGCAGGAGCTCTTGCTCTTTCTTATTTCCCATCTCGTCGACCGGAATCATCACTTCATCGGTGATTTTCTGAATCTCTTTGTCCAAGGTAAACATCTGTTCTTCGGAGATTTCCTTATCGTTGTGCTGCTTCCTGATGATGTTTCTGGCATCCTGTCTGATCTGGCGGATCGAAATTCTGCCGTTTTCTAATTTCTGCTTCATGAGCTTAATCAGTTCCTGTCTTCTTTCTTGAGACAACGGCGGAATTGAAATCCTGATAACATTTCCGTCCGACGAGGGTGTCAGTCCGATATTGGCTTCCATTATCCCCTTCTGAATTTCTCCCGCAATTGAAGGATCAAACGGCTGTAAAACCAGAGTTTGAGGATCGGAAGCGGCAATTGTCGCTAATTCTTTGATTCTTAATCTTTGCGCCCCACCATAGACCGTAACAACGACATTTTCAACTAAGGATGGCATAGCGCGGCCGGTTCTGACGGTAGCGAGGTCTTCCTGCAAAACCATCAGGGCTTTCTGCATTTTCTGGCGCATCTCCAAAACCGTATTATCCATAAACTGGTATTAGATTAGCAAAAATAAGAAATTTAAGCAATGGCGTTGATCACAATTTTTTGCTGCTCCGTCTGGTGAGCGACGCTAGGGTCTATTTTGCTTTATCTCCCTTGAAAATCCACTGAAAACCATATCTATCATAAAACTGTCCATATATTCCAAATGGCATGTCGTGCAATTCTTGAAGTCTTTTTCTGTCAGCTCCTTCCGAAAACTTGTCAAACACTGTCTTCAGCTCCTGATATGCACCGCCGATAACAAATATAGCAGTCATGTTGCCCTGTTTTGGCTCAAATACCGGCGATGCCATCCAATCGGCGGCTGAAATTTCAATAACGCCACTCTTAAGATGAGCGTTGATAATTTTTTGATGTTTCTCTTCCGGAAACATATCTTTCATAGTGGTATCACCAAGCTTTGTGAGAGTCAACTCCCCTCCGAGACACTTTTGGTAGAATGTCATTGCCTCGGCACAATTGCCGTCAAACAAAAGGAATGGTGTGCAGCGTAACATATGTTCAAGTTTTTTCTAACAAGTTTTTAAGTTTATCCAAACTCTGGTTCCAGCCCATTTCCATTCCCTGAAGCGGCATTTCTGCTTCGGATGTAGTTTTTGTAACAACAATACGGACAGTCATTTTTGTTTTTTCGTCCTGTTCTGCAAATACTACTATGACTAAGTTTTCCAAAATTGGCTTATCATTCATAATCGCGCTTGACGTATAAACAATTTTTTCAGGCTTTGTAACTTCTTGAAAAACTCCCGTCATCGGATACCTGCTTCCTTTTTTGATTAAGCCCTGAGAATCTTCCATTACAAGATAAATTTTCCCTCCGGGTCTAACGTCAAGCTGACTAATCGGAGTAGTAAAACCTTCCGGTCCCCACCATTTAGATATAAGCACCGGATCGGTCCAATACTCCCACAGAACCTGCTTGGGGATGTTAAAGATGCGCGTCAAAGTTAATTCTTTTTTATTGCCTTGATCTTCCATAATTTATTTCTTTACACAATAACTTAATTTAAATTGCGCTGATAATCTGTGATATTTGTTACAAGATTTATTTCTGAGGCTAATCTGCAATGCAAAGCGCAGAATTGCATCTTGCTCCGCCGCCTAGAAAATGTTAGAACCTATTTTGCTATAATCTATTAAACATGAGATTAACTAATGACAGTTATACAATTTCGCTTGGAACCAAAAACTTTACCGAACGCTACTATCGGGATGAAAAAGGGTGGCTGAAGATGTCAGCTCGCGGAAGAAAATTTCGGATGACTGCCGAACAAGTCCTGAATCATCTTTTACCGGCATTGTCCGGCATTAAACCAAACCTCGTACTAAAAGTGGAGCATAAAAAAGAAGACTAGGAGTTAATTCCCGAGCTCCACCTGATGAACAACATTAGAATCATTATTCAACCTAATTTAATAATTTTCTTTTTTATTGTTCCGGGCTTAATTGCATATGCGGGCCTGTTTTCTTTCTCGTAAATAGTTAGGTTGCCAATTAGATTATTGCAATTCCTGCATTTTAAGCTAGGTCCCCTTACGTTTCCGTAAATTCTGTCAACGTAGGTTCTTTTGATTATTCCAGGCCCATCTTTTTGATAATCAAATAGCTTTTCACCACAAGCGGAACAACTAATCTTAAGCAGTCTCGAATATCCCCCTCTTGCTTTTCTGAATTTATCATTTTTTAATTTCATGAGGCGATTATATCATTTACCCCACAGTATATTTTTGAAGCTATTTTGCAAGGCAAGGCACAGAGCGATTGTGTCTTTATTTTCTTGTGGACTTTGAGGATAGATTCATTCGTCTAAAAAGATCTCTTTGAAAATTCTGATACGGAAGCATTTCTCTCTTAGCCTCCGCTATGGTACCCAGGTCGCCAAATACGATAACGTGGCGGGTTACTTTTTCTTTTATAATAGTAGAAATTCGATGATATAATTTTGCTATGTTCATATCTAAAATTTGATTTAAAGCCTCTCGCTTATTTTCTTCCGGCCAGTTATTGACCAATGGATGTTCTTCATGAAGCATATACGACATATAACCAAAAGTTAATTCTCCTAAAGACATTTCTTTTACAATTTGGTTTCTGTCCGCTTCTGTGAATTCTGATTTTCCGGGAAATTTTCTAGCGAGAATTGACGCAAGGTTTATGCCGGTTTGTCTTTGACTGTTATCGAATTGAGAAAGATCTCCCATAAAGCTTTCTTTTTCAAATCTTTTACCCAATTCTGCCGTAGAATATTTAAAAGAGGTTTCTTTTTCTTTATTCGCGAATCTATGTTCTTTCTCTGTCATTATAAGAGAATTTTATGAAGGTAGTTCTTTTTTGTCAATAGTTCAATTTTTTGAAGCTAACCAGCCCCCTCCTGTTGAATATTTGAGGAACTATTATTTGACAAAAGATTCCGGGTCTAGAACCAATTTATGTTATGTTTTTCAGGAAAACCTAAGTCTTTAGCTAGAAATTGCCCTTTTCTTCTTATATCCAATAGGTCTGGGTGTGTAGTGTCCGGAGTTATGGTTGGTCTTAGTCCTAAATAAATAGCGGCATTTTTTGAGGGAATCAATTCTCCTTCAATTTTCTGTTTTTTTGAGTCATACCAAACCATTCCTTCCGTCCAGGTATTAAGTGAAAAAGTAGCCTTACTTTTACCCGATTCAAGCTCTCTAGTTATTGCAACGTTTAACTTTTCTTTTGCTGGTTTTTGAACTAAGTCTTTTTCCTTGCCGGAAAGCATTTTGAACATTTCATCAGGAGAATATGTCTTATGTCCTCTTTCACCGGAAGAAACAATAGCAGTCCTAACTTTGTCAAAATTTGTATGCCCACAATTGTTCATTGCCTCAACAAATATTATTCCTTGTTTGTCAAACATTGATTGCATAAAATCAGAAGGATTAACTCCAAGTTTCGCTGCTGATTTTTGAGCAAACTCAAAAACCGAATTTGAATCTTTGGGTAATTTCTCTAAGTTAACTTCTCTATAGAGAAGATCATCGGGAAAACCTTTCATCGTGTTTATTTCCGAAAGCTTTGATGCTAATGAGAGATGTTCAGGGAATCCCCTTACCGGACGTAAATTAACAGATGATTTTAGAGGCATACCCAACCAATAATCATAATTGGCGCTAAATGAACCATATTCCGCTATATCTGCTTTTGCCTTTTTTCCTTGCTTTATTGCTTCCTGCTGTTCGTAATGGAAGCCGGTACTGCGGCTCAATATGTCTCTGGTGTAATCCATCATGTCTCTTACATCATGCTCCGCTACTTCATCTTTAATGCTTGGTGAATCGTGAATATAGCGCCCTATTTCTTTAGATATGATCTCTTCTCCTGATAATGTTTTATAAACAGCAGCAGTAACAAACTTTTCTATGACCAAGGGATTATTTGGAATTATATAACTGAACATGGGATCAGGAAGCTCTGAACCAAGCTCCTTATCCCAATCAACTTCCGGCTTATTCTGAAAACCTTCTTTTCCTAATACCATAAGGTATGGATGGTATCACATTATAGGACGCAAATCAGCTAATGATGAATTTAGATAAAGCGTTCGAACGTCCACCTAGGATTAGGAAAATCTGAAGCTAAAAATAGCTGCTCCACCAGGTTGATATGTGGAGAATATTATTCCTAAATATTTTTATTTAATAGTTATCCAATATCTTCTTGTTTTGGGTTTATTTATTTCTATCTCAATTATATTTTCTAAAATTCCACCATTTGCTTCAATTATTTTTTGAGAAGCAAGATTATTATCATCACAAGTTATCAGTACCTTGCGTAGCCCTAGTTTTTTGGCCTCCAATAATGCCAATTTGAGGATCTCTTTTCCATAGCCCATTCTTCTTTTTGAGGGACGAATATAATAACCGATGTGTCCGTTCTCTTTTAAAAGAGACTCGTTTAACATATGTCTCATTTGTACTCTACCGATTAAATCGTTTTTATCAATCAGCCAAAAGGTAGTAGCGGGGACAAATCCTTTAGGCACATTTATTCCCTTTGCGTTATCATTTGCTCTTTTAACATAATCTTCAAAAGATTCATTCTCTTGCGCTTGACTTAATCTTGTATCACCTTTCTCGTGTTTTGACTCCTCAGATGCTTCAAGAAATTTACTTTTGTATTTTAACGAAGGCAAAACTAATTCCATGAAATAATTATATCAGAAGTCAATTTTTGAGGTTATTTTCCCGTATTCTAGTAACGAACGCAACCTCTAGGGCAGATTAAGGTGCTCATTAAACACTTCCTGAGCTGTTTTGTATTGTAATACTTTTCTGGGTCTGTTGTTAAGTT